>Ga0207670_10000053_pt1 | contig 85565 bp, 79 predicted proteins | sample KBSS23HmetaG_FD_184339 | JGI IMG/M metagenome (GOLD analysis project Ga0207670, IMG submission 184339) | Switchgrass rhizosphere microbial communities from Kellogg Biological Station, Michigan, USA - KBS S2-3H metaG (SPAdes) (version 2) | ecosystem: Host-associated > Plants > Roots >...
CATCCCTGGTGGTGTGGAGCCCAAGGCTCCGACATCGATCTCTCCGATATGCGCTTCTCCAAACTGAACACTAGCTGGGGCAAGAACTTCGTCGAGAACAAAATGCCGGAGGCGCACTGGAAGTTGGAATGTATCGAGCGAGGCGCCCGGGTCGTGGTGATCACGCCGGAGTATAACCCCACGGCCTATCGGGCCGACTACTGGATGCCGTTACGGCCCGCCTCCGACGGGGCCATCTTCCTGGGCGCCATGAAGATTCTCGTCGATGAGAACATGCACGATACGGACTTTATGAAGAGCTTTACCGATTCGCCCGTGCTCGTCCGGACCGATACCCTGCAGTTCTTGGATCCGCGGGACGTGGTGGCCGACTACCAGTTCCCGGACTTCTCCAAGAGCTACTCAGGCCGCGTGCAGTCCCTTAAGCCGGAGCAGGTGCAGCGGCTCGGCGGGATGATGGTCTGGGATCTGACGAAGAAGCAGGCGGTGCCGCTCCACCGCGAGCAGGTCGGCTGGCACTATGAGAATAGCGGCATTGATGCGGCCCTCACCGGGACCTACCGGGTGAAACTGCTCAATGGGCGGGAAGTCGACGCGATGCCGGTCTGGCAGATGTACCTGGTGCACTTTCAGGATTACGATCTGGATACCTGCCATCAGATCTGCCGGACACCGAAAGATCTCCTGGTCCGCTGGGCCCGGGATTCCGGCACGATCAAGCCGGCAGCCATTCACAATGGCGAAGGCACGAACCATTATTTCCATCAGACCATTAATTCCCGTGGCGCCGCCATGGTGCTGATCATTACCGGTAACGTGGGCAAGTTCGGCACCGGGCAGCATACGTGGGCCGGTAATTACAAGGCCGGAACATGGACGGCCACGCCCTGGTCGGGGGCGGGGCTCGCGGTCCATACGGGAGAGGATCCGTTCAACATCACGCTCGATCCGAACGCGCATGGCAAGGAGATCAAAACCAAGTCGTATTACTATGGCGAAGAGGTGGGCTACTGGAACCATGGCGATACCGCCCTCATTGTGAACACCCCCAAATATGGCCGCAAGGTGTTCACGGGCAAGACGCACATGCCGACGCCGAGTAAATTCCGGTGGGTCGTCAATGTGAACGTGCTCAATAATGCGAAGCACCACTACGACATGGTGCGCAACGTCGATCCGAACATCGAGACCCTGATCTGTCAGGACATCGAGATGACCTCGGATGTCAACCACAACGACATCGCGTTTGCGGCGAACTCCTGGATGGAGTTCACCTATCCGGAAATGACGGTGACGGTCTCCAATCCCTGGATTCAGATCTGGAAGGGGGGCATCCGGCCGCTGTACGATACGCGCAACGACCTGGATAGCTTCGCCGGGGTGGCGGCCAAGCTGTCGGAGATCACCGGTGACAAGCGGATGCGGGACTACTTCAAGTTTGTGTATGAGAACCGGGTCGATGTCTATGCGCAGCGGATGCTCGATGCCTCCAGTACCTTCTACGGGTACAATGCCGACGTCATGCTGAAGTCGGAGAAGGGCTGGATGGTTATGGTGCGGACCTACCCGCGCACCCCCTTCTGGGAAGAGACCAACGAGTCGAAGCCCATGTGGACCCGGACCGGGCGGTACGAAAATTACCGGACCGAGCCTGAAGCGATCGAATATGGCGAAAACTTCATTTCGCACCGGGAGGGGACGGAAGCAACCCCCTATCTGCCCAACGCCATCATGACCAGCAATCCCTATGTCCGGCCGGATGACTATGGGATTCCGATCACGGCCCAGCACCATGATGATAAGACGGTGCGGAACATCAAGCTGCCGTGGCAGGAGATCAAGCGGCATGCCAATCCCTTGTGGGAGAAGGGCTACCAGTTCTACTGCGTGACGCCGAAGACCCGGCATCGGGTCCATAGCCAATGGTCGGTGAACGACTGGGTACAGATTTACGAATCCAACTTCGGGGATCCGTACCGCATGGATAAACGGACGCCGGGCGTGGGCGAGCACCAGTTGCACATCAACCCGCAGGCAGCCAAGGACCGGGGCATCAACGACGGCGATTACGTCTATGTGGACGGGAATCCCGTGGACCGGCCCTACCGGGGTTGGAAACCCAGTGACCCCTACTACAAGGTTTCCCGCCTCATGATCCGAGCGAAATATAATCCCGCCTATCCGTACCATGTGACGATGGCGAAGCACGCGCCGTACGTGGCCACGCCGAAGTCGGTCAAGGGGCATGAGACCCGGCCGGACGGGCGCGCGATTGCGGTGGACACCGGCTATCAGTCGAACTTCCGCTATGGGGCCCAACAGTCCTTTACGCGAAACTGGTTGATGCCGATGCACCAGACAGACTCCTTGCCGGGCAAGCACGCCATCGCCTGGAAGTTTAAGTGGGGTTATCAAGTGGATCACCACGCGATCAACACAGTACCGAAGGAATGTTTGATCCGGATCACGAAGGCCGAAGACGGCGGGATCGGGGCGCGGGGTCCCTGGGAACCGGTGCGGACCGGGTTCACGCCGGGCCAAGAGAACGAGTTCATGATCAAGTGGCTCAAAGGCGAACACATCAAGATCAAGGTGTAGGGAGAAGGACAACTTGCAGTTTGAACAGGATGGATCAGCTGTTGAGCCTACTCATGAACTGATCATGGTCAGAAGGAGGAATTACAATGCCTGAAGTGTATAACTGGCAACTGGGGCGGAAGATGCTGTATCCCTACGAGGAGCGGCATCCGAAATGGCAGTTTGCCTTTGTCTTCAACATCAACCGCTGTTTAGCCTGTCAGACCTGCTCGATGGCGGACAAATCGACCTGGCTCTTCTCCAAGGGGCAGGAATATATGTGGTGGAACAACGTGGAGACCAAGCCCTACGGCGGCTATCCGCAGTTCTACGACGTGAAGATCACCCAACTCATCGAGCAGGTGAACCCGGGTGGCCAGGTGTGGAACGTGCGGGTGGGCCGCAAGCACCATGCCCCCTATGGGGTGTTCGAAGGGATGACCATTTTCGACGCGGGGGCCAAGGTGGGCCAGGCGGCAATCGGCTATATTCCGACGGACCAGGAGTGGCGGTTCGTGAACATCTATGAAGATACGGCGACATCGATGCGGGCACTGGTCGAGGGGATCGATAAAACTGGGTTTTCCCGCGACGAGCCCTGGAAGATGACGGGCAGCAGCCTGCCGGAGCATGAGACGTTCTTCTTCTATCTCCAGCGAATCTGTAACCACTGCACCTATCCGGGCTGTTTGGCGGCCTGCCCGCGGAAGGCGATCTACAAGCGGCCGGAGGACGGCATTGTCTTGATCGATCAGAACCGCTGTCGGGGCTACAAGAAGTGTGTGGAGCAATGTCCGTTCAAGAAGCCGATGTATCGGGGCACGACTCGGGTGTCGGAGAAGTGCATTGCCTGCTATCCACGGATCGAAGGGAAGGACCCGTTGACCGGCGGGGAGCCGATGGAGACGCGCTGCATGGCGGCCTGCGTGGGGAAGATTCGGATGCAGAGCCTGGTGCGGATCGGCGAGGACGGGCTGTGGGCAGAGGACCGCTGGCATCCGCTCTATTACACGATCCGGGTGGAGCAGGTGGCGCTGCCGCTCTATCCGCAGTGGGGGACGGAGCCGAACGGCTTCTATATTCCGCCACGCCATAGCCCGAGAGGGTATGCGCGGCAGATGTTCGGGCCAGGTGTGGACAATGCCATTGAGAAGTATCTGGTGCCGAGCCGCGAGCTGCTGGCGGTGCTGCAGCTCTGGCGGGCGAGTCAGCAGATCGTCTTCCGGTACGATGTGATTCCGGGACCGAAGGTCTTTGAGACCCAGATTCACGGGAAACGGTTTGAGATGTACAACGATACGGTGCTGGGGTTCAATAAATCGGGCAAGGAAGTGGCGCGGATTCAGGTCGAAGAGCCGATTTATATTCGGCCCGCCGAGCGCGTCACCTGGCTCTAACCCTCAGCGAGACCGGGGCTTCATAGGGGCGGAGTTCCTTCTGGACTCCGCCCCTTTCTGTCTCACCCACAACCTCCGATACCTTCACTAGTCTTTCGGCTCCGGCTCTGCTATCCTACCTTTCCTGCACCCTTGACGCGCGCTCGGGGGTTCAGTAGAGTTGTTGAAGCATCAGCCTATTCTTCCATCACAAGCTGGGATATCACCGGCGTGACCTCTCCCCAACCACCATCGATCCCCTTCGCCGCGCAAGCCATACCTTTCGATGAGTTTCTGGCTTCAGGAAAACTCCCGGAAGGCTACCTTACCAGCGAGTATATTGCACAGCAATTCGTCGAACGCCTCGTACACTACGTCCTCAGCGTTCCAGCTAGCAGTTATACCATGGCTCAATTGGGTCAGCTCCTCGAACAGATCAACCCTCGAGCGCAAGTCCTCTTCTTTAAACGTCTTAAAGAAACGAGCCCAGAGAGTCTCAAGGATTTCGCTCCGCTCTATTACGGCTTCATGAACGAGTTTCATTCTCTCCTATTCACCTAGCCCAACATTTTTTCCTTGTCGTCGGGGCATTCTCATGTATAATCGATTGGTGACTAATTTGTCTAAAGGAGCGACATGAATCCAACTTTACAACGAGCAGTGACGAGCTTCTATAATCTCATTTATGAAGCTCAAACCTTTGCGACCACGATGTCACGGATTGACACTGCTGAACAGGAACATTACGCGGGGCGGATCGAAGGGTTAAATTGGGTGCTTGATCGCTGCCAGGAGCTCGAAGACATGGATGCGAACTTGACCCCTTCTTCCCTCCAGCGGGTTCTCACGGAAGTCAAATCCGATCTCGATCACGAATTATCGGTCCAACGGCGAGAGAAGGGCCGTCGTGCAGACGGCCGAGAGGAGGCTCTCAATTTTGTTGCGGATTATTTGTCTAGCCTGATCACAGCTACGGACATTGAGTCAGCCAAGACGCCGGCAGCGTAACCCTCTCGTCTTCAGCAGGGCTTCCCGTACAATGTAACCGTCGATCCTCTTGGACGCATGACTGAATGTGTTACCATGATAGGAGAGTCGGGGCGGTCACTGCTGCATCAATGTAAAAGTCTTTTATGTCACGTCTCCCGCGGAAACCAGCCGGTCTATTTTCCAGTGCCGCTCGGCGGCCAAGACCAGATCCCTCAGGGGCTCCGGATCAATTCAGATCGTTGAACGCCTCGCTGCTCTATTGTCCAACCTGCCGAGTGGCGACTCCAACGAGGCAGCGATTGCTGCTCGTGCTCCCGACAGGGGATCTCTATGAATATCTCTGCCAGCAATGTGGAACATCGACCGGTTCCAAGACGGACAACCAATAGACAACGTCGCTCGCCGTGGTACTGTCCTAGCCACGATTGACACAACTTAGGGCTTCGACCTCGAGCCTTAGATCACCCCTTCCAAAGGAATTCCTTCTTCGATGAGCATGACAGGAATGTCTTCTCGAATAGGATACAGAATCTTCCGGTCGCTTCTGATCAAACCTCCATCCAGGGGCTCGGTGATCGGCTTATTCGCCTTATTTTTCAATTGCCCAAGGCTCACGGCCTTGTTCAACTTGACAATGAGCGATCCATCCGCCAGGCTTACATCCTGTTTCGTATCGGGGCAACAGAGAATGGCGAGAAGATCCTTGTCAATATTGACCGGGCGCCTTTTTTCCGTTCGTTCCGCCATAACATCCCCCTTCTGTGAATCTATCAGGCTGCACGCTTATACAATAGATTACCGAACTCACAGAGATCAAGTCTTACGAACAGATCCCCTTTTGATCGGCGGTTTCTGTTACAGTACACGCCTTGCCTCGTCGGCTTGATTAGGAGGAAGCGGGCGGAGATGCCGAAGATGTTATGGAAATACTCCTTGGCCGGATTATTAGTCCTTCTGCCGGCCTGGGCTACATTCTTGATCTTTTCCACCCTATTTCATGCGCTCAACGATTTGATCCGCGACCTCCCGGGGGACATCGGAGCTCAGCAGAGTCCAGGGGTCAGCTTCGTCTTGTTTCTGTTCATTGTCGTCATTGTCGGCGCCATCGCAACCCATGTAATCGGACAGCGCTTAATCGCGGGGACAGAACGATGGATCGAGCATGTTCCACTGGTGCGCAGTGTCTACAGCACCCTCAAGGGGATGACCGATCTCCTGAATTTCCGTTCTCGATTCGGGCGCAGCACCGTGGTAGCGTTTCCCTTTCCTCGAGACGGTCTCTGGGCGATCGGGTTTGTGATGGGCGCTGCGCCGCCGTCCCTCCAGGTCGCGCCACCAGCGCGCTTGCTCATGGTCTTTGTGCCCACCGCCATCCATCCGTTTACCGGTTTCCTGGCATTTGTTCCTCAGCCACAACTGCGCCCCCTCAATCTGCTGCCCGAAGAGGCGATTAAGATGGAGTGCACTGCAGGTTTGTACAAGCCGGAAAACGGATGGCTGCAAGTCCCAAAAACAACGGCCTGAGACTCATGCCAGTCCTGGATCAGTTGAACGTTCGAATCGCCAGGCCAGAAGATGCCTTGACGATCGAGTCTTTCAGCGCCGCCATGGCTCTTGAAACAGAAGGGCGCTGCCTTGATCTCGACCGCCTGCATCGTGGAACCATCGCCCTGATCGAAAATCCCGCCCAGGGGTTTTTCATCGTCGCAGAACAGGGGCAGGGTGACAACCGTCAACTCCTTGGGCAGCTGATGGTCACATATGAATGGAGTGATTGGCGGAACGGCGTATTTTGGTGGATTCAGAGTGTCTATGTGGCTCCTGCCTGGAGACGGAAAGGAGTCTATCGGCGATTACATGATACAGTCGTTGAGATCGGGAAGGCCGATAATAAGATGTGCGGCATTAGACTCTATGTGGCACAAGACAATCACGTGGCCCAAACGGTATACCGGCGAGTCGGTCTGACACCATCAAGGTATGACGTCTACGAAGACGACTTCGTTCTGAAGCATCATGGCCGGTAGCACGACCCGAAGTAAAGGAGGCTCCATGATTTTTGTTCGATCGATGTTGCTCACTGTGGCTGCCGCGATCCTGGTACAGGGCTGCGCGTTTTTCCGGGGCAACTATGATGACGATTTCAAACAGGAAGATGTGGAGTTGATTAAGATAGGAGCTTCTACCAGACAGGACGTAGCGAATCTACTTGGCGCCCCGGAGCGGGTAATCGAAGTTCATGATAAAGAGATCTTCCATTACTACAATTACACCGTCAAATCCGGCACCCTCATATTCTTCTCTCGGACCAATGTCGTCGGAAACGATTTATACGTGTTTTTCTCCTCCGACGGCATCGTGGAACAGGTACTGCTGGGCCGGCAGAAACCGCCTCCCAAACTACAATTCTGGCCGTTTGGAGACTAACGACGATGCCGGCCCGGCGACGGTGCTTGTTGATTCTTGTGTGTCTTCTCGCGGTCCTTTTAGAAGGATGCCCTTTGGTCTGGCGTCGCATCACGGTCAATGAGGTTATTCGGCCGGACGATGTTTCCTTCATCGTGCCTGGTGCAACGACACTGGCCGATGTCGTGAAGAACCTGGGAGCCCCCGGGAGTATCAAGCGGGTGGATAGCGGCACAGTCGTACGGTATCAGTTTCTTGACAGCAAATACTTTACGATAGATGTCACACGCCCTCTGCCTTTCTTTTTTCCACTTCTGGAATTGTTCCCCAATGACCTATATCAACTCAAATATGGTGGCGGAGGATTAGGCACAGAGGAGCTGCAGGTGGAATTCGATAAGAACTGGGTCGTGGTGTATTATGCCTTTGCCCATCATCAGCAAGCGAGCCGTTATGTACCGTAGACTCAATCGATATTTCGCTTCTACTTCTTGTCGCTTCAACTGCGCACACACTTGGAAGTGTTCCGCGTCGCATTGTGGTGAATCGCGAACATGGCCGCCGCGTTAATCGGACATTTACGGATTCATTTCAGGCCATCTGCCTTGCTCTCGCGGCAATGTCTTGTAATTGCCGCAATGGATGCAGACCGTTATAATGCGGGCTATGGAACCGGGTTCATCCGATAGCGAGTCGCACATTCATACTGAGCCCACGTCCACCTCCTATATTCCTGCCGATCGCGACACAGAATTTCTACAGCGGGAAGAACTCCGTTCCCTACGCATCGGTCTTGAACTGCTTAAACCCGAGTTGATCCAGCATGAAGAGGGAGTCCGGTCAACCATCGTCGTCTTCGGCAGTGCGAGGCTGCGTGAACCCGAAGTTGCCCGAGAAATTCTCCGGCTGGCCGAAGAAGCTGCGGCGCGAACCCCCGACGATTCAACGTGCCAAGAGAAGGTCGCGATTGCCAGACGCCAATTCGGGTTGTCCGGCTACTATGACGTGGCGCGAGAATTCAGCCGACTGGTTTCCTTGACCTGCCAGATCGACGGCCGTTGCGATTATGTGATGGTCACAGGGGGAGGACCCGGCATCATGGAGGCGGCAAACCGTGGAGCTGCAGACGTTGGAGCAAAATCGATCGGTCTGAACATAACCTTGCCGCATGAACAGCACCCGAATCGTTATATTACCCCGAGGCTCAATTTTCAGTTTCGATATTTTGCCATCAGGAAAATGCACTTTTTAATCCGTGCCAAGGCGTTGGTTGCCTTTCCCGGAGGATTTGGCACTCTCGACGAGCTCTTTGAGACCCTGACGCTGCTCCAAACAGGCAAGACCAAAAACGTGATGGTAGTACTGGTCGGACGGGATTTTTGGGAACGTCTGATCAACTGGCAATGGCTTGTCGAGAACGGGCTTATCGGTCGGCAGGACCTTCAACTGTTTCAGTATGCTGAGACGGCCCAGCAAATTTGGGACCTGATTGCACGTCATAATGGAGTCTCCTCATCATGAAACTCTCCTTCCACGGCGCGGCGCGCTCCGTGACGGGAAGCCGTCATATGGTGGAAGTGCCGGGCTTCAAACTCCTGCTGGACTGCGGACTTTTTCAAGGACGACGAGAAGAGACTTTCCGGCAAAACCGAGACCTCGGATTTGATCCCAAATCACTGGGAGCCGTCCTGCTCTCTCACGCCCATATCGATCATTCCGGCGCCCTGCCTGTCCTGCCTCGCCACGGGTTCTCCGGCAAGGTCTATCTCACACGCGCATCCGCGGATTTGACCAGCATAATGCTCGAAGACTCAGCCCGGGTTCAGGAGAACGACTGCCGGTACGTGAATAAGCAGGAAACCCGACGGGGAAGAGCCTGTGTCCGCCCGTTTTACGACGGCGACGATGTGAGGAAAATCGTCCGTCGGTTCGAAGGCGTTCGGTATGCCGACAATCTGAAGCTTGCCCCTCGAGTCACCGCCTCATTTCAGGATGCCGGCCATATCCTGGGATCGGCCGCCATTCGAATGAAATACACAGCCCGAGGTAATACCACCACTGTCCTATTTAGCGGAGACCTCGGCCGCTTTAACATGCCTATTCTTCGGGATCCTGTACCGGCACCACCCTGCGACGTGCTGATCCTCGAATCGACCTATGGAGATCGGCTCCATGAACAGGCCGGCGAAGAGATGAAGAAGAAGGCGCAAGACCTCCTTGCCCATGCAAAGCTTCATAAGAGTAAGATCATCGTCCCGGCCTTCGCCGTGGGGCGGACCCAAGAACTTATCATGCGGATCAAGGAGCTTGTCGGGGAAGGCCGCGTCGATCCCATTCCCATCTATATTGATTCGCCTCTGGCCAGAAGGGCCACCGAAGTGTTTCGTCGCCACCCGGAATGCTACGACGAAGAGACCACCAAAACATTCGCCTCATCCAACGACCTCTTCGCTTCCCGCTATATCCATTTTGTCTCGTCGTCGGAAGACAGCAAGCGTCTAAACGGCATGAAGGGCCCCTGCGTCATTATTTCCGCTTCGGGCATGTGCGAAGGCGGCCGTGTTGTCCACCATCTCAAGTACGCCATTCAAGATGAAGCGAACGTCATTGTCTTCGTGGGATTTCAAGCCGAGCATACCCTTGGACGCAAACTTGTCGAAGGGTGGGATGTCGTCCCGATCTTCGGCGTACCCACTCCGCGCCGGGCCCAAATCGTCAAGTTCAATGGGCTCTCAGCCCATGCGGATCGCAACGATCTCCTGGCCTATGTGCGAGCCATCGACCCGCTACCGGGCAAGATCTTCATCGTCCATGGTGAAGAGAAGCAGGCTCTCTCACTGGCCGCTGCGATCCGGGCGGAACATCCCGGTATCGATGTGACAGTCCCTCATTATGGATCCCTGCATGAAGTCTGAACGTTTGACGACGAATGCCCTTATGTTGGCAGTGCTGTGTTTCCCTCTTGGGTGTGGTTTCTCGGCCAATGCAGGGGATGGTCAAGAACTGAGGCAGCGTGCTCGTGATATGGGCATTGTGATTGGATCCTATCCTGCCGGCCCCCTGAACGCCATTACCGATGTCGCGGGTGTCAAAGTCGGGCAGAGAACCCTCATTTCCGGTGAGGGTGCATTGGAACCCGGCCAAGGACCGGTGCGAACCGGGGTGACCGTCATCATCCCGCGTGACGATGTGTGGCATAAAAAAGTCCCAGCAGGAGCCTTCGTTTTGAATGGTACGGGAGAGATGACTGGGCTGGCCTGGGTTGCAGAATCCGGCTTTCTGGAGTACCCGATTGCGCTGACGAATACGCTCAACGTGCCGCGCGTGGCGAACGGTGTCATGAGCTGGATGATCAAACAGTATCCGGAGATCGGCATCGAGGACGACACGCTGACTCCGGTGGTTGCCGAATGCGACGACGGCCGGCTGAGCGATATTCAAGGCCGTCATGTGTCTGAGCAGGATGTCATGGCTGCGCTCGATCATGCGGTGAGTGGCCCAGTGAAGGAAGGTACGGTTGGAGCAGGAACGGGGATGGTCTCCTATGGGTTTAAAGGTGGCATCGGAACTGCGTCGCGACGGTTGTCAGAGAAAGATGGGGGCTATACCGTCGGGGTCTTGGTGAATGCTAACCATGGCCGGAGACCGGAACTCGTCGTCGGAGGTATGCCGGTCGGGAAACTCTACGAGACACCTCACCCGGTCACAGAAGTCCCCCGGCCAGGCCAGAGCGAGGGATCCATCGTGGTGGTTATTGCCACTGATGCTCCGCTCGATGGCCGTCAGCTCACACGATTGGCGAAGCGCGCCGCATTAGGCCTTGCGCGTACCGGTTCAACAGCCCGCCACGGCAGCGGAGACTTCATGTTAGCCTTCTCCACGGCGAATATCATTCCCCACTATCCCAAGGAGTCGACGTTTCAGCAGGCACACCTTGCCGATACACACTTGAATCCCATGATTGCGACGACAGTGGAAGCCACGGAAGAAGCCATTCTCAATGCACTGACCATGGCAACGACAGTAGTGGGCCGGGATGGTCATCGTGCCGAAGCCATCTCCCTCGCTAGACTTCGCGCGATTCTTGATCAACGCACAAAATAAGGGTGGAAATTCAGCCCACAGTGAAATAGAGAATTCCCTGACTTGCATTTTCCTCTCTCGCCTCGCTATTCTCTCGCGACTCCGTTGCATCTGGAGGATGACTATGAGCGGGTATCAACTTGGTGGTGGTTTGAATCTGATAACTGTGTTGGGGAAAACCCATGCGTTTGCCGAGTTCTTAGAATCCCGCATGGTTCACGCTCTGGAGGCGGAAGATCCCGCAGAGCTGCATTATCTCCTGGCGCAACTCGACGACTACCATTCTTATATGTGGCGATACTATAAGAAGCTGTCGAAGGATCGTCCGGAGCGGATGGACCCGGGAGTGTGAGGTATCAGCGATCAACGGTTTCATAGGTTCATAACCGTGACGAAGCAATCCACAAGCAAGACTTCTCCGGCCACGCTTCAATTTGCCACCGCGCTCTCTCGCCTGACCGATACGAGAGCTGCCACCAGCGAGCTCGCGGACTCCATACAGATGCAGATCGGTACAGCTCCTATCGATCTGGCCTTCCTCTTCTTCTCTCCCCACCATGCCTCCAACGTCTCAGAAATTTCGGCCATGCTCCAGAGAGAGCTGAGGGCGAAGGTCTGTCTGGGTTGTTCAGGGGAAGGTGTCATCGCCGGCTCCGAAGAGATTGAAACAGCTGCAGCCCTTACCCTCTGGGTCGCGTGCCTTCCCGATGTCACTCTGACTCCCCTTCAGCTCTCCGTGTCTCATCTGCAAGATCAGATTCGTCTGCACGGATGGCCGGAGCCGGGGCTTGAAGATTCGACCTTTCTCCTACTCGGTGATCCCTTTTCAACACCGATGCAGGAAGTCTTGTCCCTCATGACCGACCGGTACCCTCGGTGCACAGTCGGCGGAGGGCTCGCTGGTGGAGGACAGGATGCGGGGGAGAATCGACTGCTCCTCAATGATCAGAGCTTCGACGGAGGCGTGGTTGGCGTGCAACTCACAGGACCGATCACTGTCCGAACCGTCACCTCGCAAGGCTGTCGACCGATCGGCGATAGGTTTGTGGTCACCAGGGCTGAGCAAAACCTCATTTATGAACTCGGCGGCGTTGCGGCCTTGACCAGGCTCCAGGATGTCTTTGAATCGCTGGAAGGGTCCCACCGTCGCAATGCGCATAGGGCATTGCATCTTGGCATTGCGATCGAGGAGCAGGGGAGCCATTTCGAGAGGGGCGACTTCCTTGTTCGGAATCTAATCGGAGCGGATCAACAGGCCGGAGCCGTCGCGATTGGAGACGTTGTGCAGGAGGGCCAGACCGTCCAATTCCACCTCCGTGACGCACAGTCTGCAAGCGATGACTTGCACTTCCTCCTGGCGACGGATCGAGCGACGCACAGGCATCCTCCTCTCGGGGCCCTTCTGTTCAGTTGTTGCGGGCGAGGTGAGGGGCTCTTCGGTCGACCCCACCACGATATTGGAGCCGTGCAAGGGCGGCTCGGCCCCATTCCAGCGGCAGGATTCTTTGCCCAAGGCGAGATCGGCCCCGTCGGAGGGCGGAACTTCCTGCATGGCTACACGGCGACTGTGGTCATTTTCTCGGAGCCTGACCCTCGCAAGGCACATCGGTGAGAGCCCACGCATAGAGTTTTCGAAAGGAGTCATCATGTCGTTTCAAGAAGCAGGTGCGAAGGGGAGTGAAGTTACGACGGCGTCGGGGTTGCAGTATATCGATCTCGTGGTTGGAACAGGCGCGATTGCCGAGGCGGGACAGACCGTCACCGTGCATTACACCGGGTGGCTGGAAAATGGGAAGAAGTTCGACAGTTCCGTCGACCGAGGGCAATCTTTTTCTTTTCCTCTGGGCGCTGGACGAGTCATCAAGGGATGGGACGAAGGTGTCAAGGGCATGAAAGTGGGAGGGAAGAGAAAACTGACCATTCCTCCCAAGCTTGGTTATGGCGCGCAGGGAGCCGGTGGTGTCATTCCCCCGCATGCGACGTTGATTTTTGACGTTGAACTGCTTGGTCTATGAACTCTGTGATGCACCAGACCCCGCTGATCACGCACCATCAAGCTTGTGGCGCAAAACTCGTCGACTTTGCTGGATGGGAGATGCCTATCCAATACAGCGGGGTCGTGGATGAGTACCACACAGTCCGTTCCCATGCCGGGCTCTTCGATGTGAGCCATATGGGACGCGTAGGGATCGCCGGACCCAGTGCTGTCTCCTTCCTCCAACGAGTCACTACCAACGATGTCGGAAAACTCGCCGTCTCTCAAGCCCAGTATTCCATGGTCTGTAACGAGAAGGGCGGCATCAAAGACGACATCTTCCTCTATCGGCTCTCAGCGGACGAGTTCCTCTTGTGCGTGAATGCCTCGAATCGGGAGAAGATCCTGTTATGGCTGCAATCACAGCTTGCCCAGGATAAGACGGTTCGCCTCGAAGATCGGTCGGTCGAGTTGGCTCAGGTGGCTGTTCAGGGCCCAAGGTCTCGCGAAGTGCTGATCAGCCTTGGTGCCACATCGCTCGAGGGGCTGAAGCTCCATCACACATGTGATGGCACGATCGGCGGCCTGTCTTGCTTGCTGGCCCGAACCGGCTACACCGGAGAACTCGGCTATGAAATTTATATCGACTCGAACAAGGTCGGTCACCTCTGGGACCTGCTCATCGACAGGGGGAAGGTTTGGGGAGTCAAACCAGCCGGGCTCGGCGCGAGGGATCTTCTCCGGTTGGAAATGGGCTATCTGCTCTATGGCAACGATATGGATGAAGATACGACCCCGTTTGAAGCCAATGCGGACTGGACTGTCAGTGTTCAGAAAGGTGAGTTCATCGGTAGGAATGCGCTTCTGGCGCAGAAACAATCCGGGGTGCCTCGCCGTTTCGTAGCCTTCGAGCTCGTTGAGAAAGCCGTGCCTCGCCACGGGTTTAGAGTCCTCGATTCTACGGCTTTCCATCCAATTGGTGAGGTCACGAGCGGCAACCTCTCGCCGCTCCTCCAGAAGGGTATCGGGTTGGGCTATGTGCCGTTGCGGTATGCAGAGCCCGGCACATCGATTCTGATAGAGATCCGTAACAAGACCATTCCCGCATACATCGTCAAGCCGCCGTTTTATAAGCGTAACAAATCGTGAGACCTGAACTGCCAGACGTTAGGCGAGAATAGCGCCTTACGAAGTGATATGACCAAGAACATTTACACAGGCATCGTCGTGAACTTGAATGTCGATACCGTCACGCTGCCCAACGGCCACACGGTCGACTTAGAGATAGTGCGCCATCCGGGAGCTTCCGCGGTTGTGCCGCTGAAGGAAGATGGCAGGGTCATCTTGATCAGGCAATTCCGCCACGCGGCCGGAGGGTTCATCTATGAAATTCCTGCGGGAAAGCTTCATCCGGGCGAAAATCCCCCCGTGTGCGCGGCCCGCGAACTGGAAGAAGAAGTCGGATATCGAGCCGGGAGGTTCGAGCTTCTGTCCAGCATCTTTACAGCGCCGGGCTTCACTGACGAGGTGATTCACATCTACAAGGCGACAGAACTGACATCCGGTCGCCAACAGCTCGATCGCGATGAGGTCCTCGAAGTAATCGAGCTCCCTCTACATGAAGCGATCAGGATGATCGAGACTGGAGCGATCAGAGATGCGAAGTCGATCGTGGGATTGCAAGCGGTGTATCTGAGCCTTAGCCGTCGATAGGGGAAAAGCCAGAGGGGGCCCCCACTCCAGGTAGGAGCCCCCTCAAGCTTACAGCCTCGCAAAAGAACAGGCGATTACTTGCCCTTGTCTTCCTTCTTCTTCTCTTCGCCGTAGGTATCGACGAACTTGCCGCCCTTCTCATCCTTCTTCTTCTCTTCGCCGTACACCACGACGTGGCCGCCCTTCTTCTCTTCCTTCTTCTGCTCGCCGGCGAAAGCGGGAGCGCTGAACGTCACTGCTACTGCTACTGCCATGATCGCCATCAACATGCTCTTCATAATATGTACCCCCTGTTAAATTAAATAGTTGAAGATATTGCGCCATTCATTGGCACCCGACCATGTGTCTCAGCAAACTCGGTGCCAGGCCATCCAAGTCTATAGCAATTCAAGTTTCTCAATATCTTAGATATATTCACAGCCCTGTCTCTGGAGGGATTCGTCTTCGTGTTTATGTGGCAGAATGGTCGAATCCATACTAAAGCGCCCCAGTACGACGCATCGTGACCATATCGAGCTGTTTCGAAAGAGATACTGAACCTCCTTGCGACGAGGTCGCGAACGCTCCTCTGCTTCTGTTTCAGCCCTCTCGGCTGTCCTTTCTGGAACAAGTCTGGAAATCGTGCTATCTTCCCTGCCCAGCAGAGGTCCAGTGCGTCGGAACCCATCGGTTGTGGTAGGCGCGAGATGACGCCGGCGGGTAGTGGCAACATTCTGTTAGACCAGGGGCATAGAAATCCATGCTACTCGAAGGCAAAAATGGACTGATCATCGGCGTCGCCAACAAGCACAGCATTGCTTGGGCCATCGCACAATCGGCGGCAGGTCAGGGCGCTCAACTCTTGTTCAATTACCAGAACGAACGGCTCAGGGAAAATGTCGAAGAGCTGGTCGCTACCTTGCCTGGCGCGAAGGCTTTTCCTTGCGATGTGGGAGATGACTCGCAAATCTCCGCATTAGTGCGGAGCGTAGAACAAGAAACCGGCAGGATCGACTTTCTTATTCACTCCATCGCATTCGCCCCCCGTGAAGAGCTCACGGGCCAGTTTATTAATACCACGCGGCAAGGGTTTGCCACAGCACTCGATGTGAGTGCCTATTCCCTCGTGGCTGTGACCAGAGGTATGATGCCATTGATGGCTGAGGGCGGTTCAGTCGTTACCTTGACCTATCTCGGTGCTGAGCGGGTCGTGCCCCATTACAATGTCATGGGAGTGGCCAAAGCCGCCCTCGAAGCCACCGTTCGCTATCTGGCGCATGACCTCGGCCCCAAGAACATCCGAGTGAATGCGATCTCCGCCGGTCCCATCAAGACTCTCGCTGCCCGCGGAGTTTCCGGAATCAGCAAGATGGTGGATCACCACCGAGAATTTGCGCCTCTCCGTCGTGCAACGGAACAAGGTGAAGTCGGCGACACGGCGTTGTTCTTGATCAGTCCGCTAGGACGTGGAATTACCGGAGAAGTGATCTACGTCGATGGCGGGTATCACATCTTAGGCTCACTCGCCTCCGTCGAGTGACGGCTGCTGAAAAAGGCCGCCAGCGCCCTGGAAAGTTAAGGCTGAGGCTAAGGTTGAGCAGACAAGGAGCTGGCGAGGCTTAACCTCGACCTCAGCCCTCTTCGTCCGCTGCGGCCTTGCGGGACGGTCTTTTTGAACAGCCTGAGAAGGGACATTACTCAATTGACCCGCGCAATGCCTTTAGGAGGCCTTGCTTTTTCTTGCTCTCGATCCGCCTATTCTGTGAACCCTTCGTCGGCTTCGTGGCTCTGCGCGTCTTGCGTGGGATGGCTACGCGTTGAATGAGCTCGCGCAGTCGAGTGAGCGCATCCTCTCGATTCTGCTCCTGGCTCCGATACTGCTGGGCTTTGATGGTGATCAGCCCCTCTTCTGAAATGCGGTTATCCTTCAATTTCAGCAACTCTTGCTTGTACAGTGGGGGCAACGATGAGGCAGCAATATCGAACTGCAAATGAATCGCGGACGAGACCTTGTTTACATTCTGCCCGCCTGCACCCTGAGAGCGCATGGCATGGATGTCGATCTCAGAATCAGGGACGGCGACGTGGGGCGAGATGCGTAACACATCAGCATTCTTTCACACCGCGCTCTTGGCGACAAGCGAGCCGATTGTGGCATCGCCCACATTGATGGAAGAAAGAAAGTCCGCCGTGGTTTTGTGAGGGGGCTAGCCCTGTAGGGATTGTCAGGAAAGTTCCGGCAGTCGATTGATAATTCTCAACCGTATCTCATCTCCAACCTGCATCTGCACCATTTTCGTCGTGAGGTTCTCGCGAACCCTATGGGCGTCCTCTAACTTAAATTGAACCTGCCCCCCGCTTTTTTCTACCAGGTGATAGAGCAGCAACGTCGTCAAATGCCTTAAATCATCGTCAGTGGTATTCTCACTCAAATTCAGGATTTTCGACATTGGAAGAGCCTCATGCAAAAATACTCAGCCTCCTTTATCACCGAATCCCCCCTTATTCCGCAATGCCCCAAAGGAAGGGGGGAGGGAGGCAAGGCTTAATCCATTGTCATTACAATAGTTTGGGAGTGACGGGCGCTTCGCTGGCTGGAAATACCATCCTGGATGCTGGAAATTCACCCTGAGAGAAAAGACCTTGTTCGACCTGAGTCAGGCGCTGGCTCTCTGCGTTCTTCCAATCTTGGATGGCTGACAGGCGAGAGGTCCCTGTAAAAGCTCATGGGACTCTCATGACTTCGAATCTTGATATTCCTCGTGCCAGGCCATCTGAATCGCTTCCAGGATTTTTTCGTTCGATTTTTTCGGATCGTCCTTGAAGTCAGGGAGTGCCATGATCCAGGCGTGCATATCGGTGAACCGAACAGTGAGAGGGTCCGACTCTGGATGTTGTTCGACTAACTGAATAGCAATATCCTCAGCATCCTGCCACTTCAGATCCATGTCATGCCTCCAGGCTCCCTACTTCTCCGAAGTCAACTCGGAAAGCTTCTTGTTTTCCAAGGCTTCCTTCAACGAGCTGTCCATCAAGACCTCGGCGAGGTGATGGGTGGCTGTTTCAAGATCGGCCATCTTGGCTCGGATGGCCTTATGATCTTCTCCGGATTTGACCGCTTGGACTGCTGCGATCACAGTCCTGATAGAAGACAGGTCTTCCTCTCCTACGAGGTGAGCACCTTGTTTGAGAGCTTTATCTGTGGCCATGAGGATGGCTTCAGCCTCGGTCCTGGCTTCAATGAGCTGACGCGCTTTCAAGTCGTCGGCTGCAAATTTGTATGACTCACCGATCATCCGTTCGACTTCGTCATCACTCAAGCCGTACGACGGTTTCACGGCAAGGGATTGGGTGTCGCCGGTGCGAACATCGCGAGCCGAGACATTCAGGATTCCGTTTGCATCGATTAAGAACGTGACTTCGATGCGGGGGACACCGGCTGGGAGCGGGGGAACTTTCAAACGGAAACGAGCCAGACTGCGGTTGTCCTTCACCAGTTCGCGTTCGCCTTGCAGAATATGGATATCGACGCCGGTTTGTCCGTCGACATAGGTTGTGAACATTTCTTTGGCGCTGGCCGGAATGGTGGTATTGCGCCGAATCAAGCTGCTCATCACTCCCCCCATGGTTTCGATCCCAAGGGAAAGAGGAGTCACGTCGAGAAGCAACAGATCAGTCGATCCGCCACTGAGAATGTCTGCCTGGACTGCTGCGCCGAGCGCGACAACTTCGTCAGGGTTCAGCTCGCAGTGTGGCTGTTTCCCAAAAAGGGCCTGGACCTGCCGGCGAACCAGCGGCATACGAGTCGAGCCGCCGACAAGAACCACTTCATCGACGTCGTTCGCGGTGAAGCCAGCGTCTTTCAAGGCAAGACGGCAGGGGCCTAGTGTGCGCTCTACCAGGTCCATGGTGAGGGATTCAAGTTGATCGCGTGTGAGGTCTTTCGAATACCGGCCTTTGCCCTCAGGCAGGTCGAGGATGGCCCTGGTCTTCTGTTCATCTGAGAGCCTGATCTTGGTCTGTTCGGCCTCCAGTCTGGCTGCCTGCATATGGTCGGGATAGGCGTTCAGCTCAAGGCCATGTTGTTCGCGGATCTCCTTGACCAACACATCTGCGATCCGGCGATCGAAGTCATCGCCTCCGAGATGCGTGTCGCCATTGGTTGCCAGGACCTCAAAGATGCCGTCCTTGAGTTTCAGAATGGAAATATCGAAGGTGCCTCCGCCAAGGTCATAGACGGCAATCGTGCCTTGAGTCTTCTCCTGGAGCCCATAGGCCAGTGAGGCAGCGGTCGGTTCATTGATGATCCGTAACACGTCGAGCCCTGCTATCAGGCCGGCATCCTTCGTTGCCTGACGCTGGCTATCGTTAAAATAGGCCGGAACGGTGATGACCGCTTTCGTAATGCTCTCCCCGAGATGCGCCTCGGCCCGTTGCTTGAGTTCTTTTAGAATCATGGCTGAAATCTGCGGAGGGGAATAGGTTTTCTCGCCGAGCTTGATCCGGATGACCCCCCCCTGCTCCGTCATGTGATAGGGGAAATAGGCCAGCTCACCCTGTACGTCCCCAAGGCTCTTTCCCATGAATCGCTTCACAGAATAGACAGTCCGTTCCGGGCTGCGCGTCAGGTGTTCTTTCGCCGGATCGCCGACGATTAGCCCGTTGTCGGTCATCGCCACGACAGAAGGAACCATCGTGCGCTCGTGCCGGCCTGGGATGACACGCGGATGCCCATCCGCCATATAGGCCACGAGCGAATTTGTTGTGCCGAGATCGATGCCAACGATACGTGCCATGTCAGTGATTATTCGATGGTTGAGACGAGATCGCTCACGATGTTCTTGACGTAGGTACGGTTAGAAAGATTTTCGCGCATGTGCTTCAAGATGCGTCCGCGCTCGGTTCTTGCCTCGGCTGTCGCCTCCCCGCGGTCTTGGAGCCTGTCCCACTGAACAAAGAGCTGCTGCAAGGTGGCTTCCATGTCCCGTTGCCGTTGTTCGAGCCGGCCCTGTTCCGATTGGAGTCTCATGCGGAGGGTTGACGCCGTTTCTGATGTGCGGTCGGCGGATCGAAATTCGTTCAATGTATCTTGTAGTTCAAGAATTTCTTCAAAGAGGTCGGCGGGAGGAGAATTCCTGATCTCTTTCACCGACCCTGCTTCCAGATCGAGGAGATACTCAGCTCGCTCGATCGGGTCACGGAGTGTCCGGTATGCGGTATTCAGCAGGGCGGCATTGGTCAGGCTGATGGTCTGTTCGTCGGCACTCTTGTTCTGATAGAAATCGGGATGGAAGGCCCGGCTTAGTTCGTAGAATTTGGCTTCTAACTTTTGCTGGTCGATCATGAGGCGCCGGGGGAATCCGAGGCATGTGAAATAATCGAGTTCCTTTGAAACCGGCTGGACCTTCACACAGCGGTCACAGAAATATTCACCTGCCACTTCAGACTGGCAGTGCCAACACATGCTGCGAGCCATCCGCAATTCACGCGGGCTGGCGGTGCTAGGGGTATGGTGGTCCATGCGGCTTCCTCTGACAGCACGGGCATAGCAAGTTGCCATAACCGTGGCACATCCTTATGCTCTGGCCGGCACTCGTTAGGCTGAAAACGATTCTCCGCACCCGCAGGTCTTTTCCGCATTCGGATTCACGAATTTGAAATTCCCGCCCATCAGGTCTTTTTGGAAGTCCAACTGCGTGCCTTGAAGATAGATAGCGCTCTTGGCATCGACAATGACTTTCACCCCGTCAAAGTCATGGACTTGGTCATGCTGGCCAATCTTTTCATCGAAGTTGATCGTATAGCTGAGCCCGGAGCAACCGCCGCCCTTGACACCGAGGCGGAGCCCCCCTTCAGTGATGCCCTGTACGTTGATAAGGCGTTTCACCTCCTTCAGCGCCGTCTCGCTGAGAGTGATCACAGGAGTTTCTGCGTTCGTTGTGTCCATAGGCGCGCTCCCTTCGTTGATGTTACTTCGCCTCAGTGAGTTCTCCGTCGGACTTTTTCTGGTAATCCGCGAGGGCGGCCTTAATGGCATCCTCGGCCAGCACGGAGCAATGGATTTTTACAGGCGGCAGATTCAACTCCTGCACGATGTCGGTGTTCTTGATCTGCTGCGCTTCTTCGATCGTTTTGCCCTTCAACCACTCAGTGGCAAGGCTCGAACTGGCGATCGCCGATCCGCAGCCGAAGGTTTTGAACTTCGCATCGACGATTGTATCGTTTTGCACCTTGATCTGGAGCTTCATGACGTCGCCGCACTCCGGGGCTCCGACCATGCCGGTGCCGACTCCTTCCTCGTCCTTCTTGAAGCTCCCCATATTACGAGGGTTATTGAAATGATCGACAACTTTGTCGCTATAAGCCATGGTTACCTCCGAAATTTATAATTTACAATTGCAAATTTTCAATTGCCGCTAGTGCGCAGCCCACCGGACTGATTTCAGATCAACGCCTTCTCTTGCCATCTCGTATAGGGGGGACATCTCGCGAAGCTTGGTGACAACCTCAATAACCTTCTTGATCGTATAGTCAATCTCCTCGTCTGTATTGAAACGGCCAAGACCGAAGCGGATCGAGGAATGTGCCAACTCCGTCCCGACACCTAACGCACGGAGCACGTACGAAGGTTCCAAGGTGGCCGAGGTACAGGCTGAACCGGACGAGAGGGCGATATCCTTCATACCCATCAGCAAGGACTCACCTTCCACATAGGCAAAGGAGATATTGAGGTTGCCGGGAAGCCGGTTGGTCGGATGGCCGTTCAGATAGCTTTCTTCGAGTGCCGCCATGATACTGGCCTCTAGCCGATTGCGCATCGCAGTCAACCGGGCCGCCTCCTTGGTCATCTCCTGCTCGCAAACTTCACAGGCTTTACCGAATCCCACGATTAAGGGCACCGGAAGCGTCCCGGAGCGCATGCCGCGCTCATGTCCGCCGCCGTCCATTTGCGCGACGATGCGAACTCGAGGATTTTTCTTTCTTACGTAGAGCGCCCCGACCCCCTTGGGACCATACATCTTATGGGCGGCGAACGACATCAGATCGATGCCCATATCCTGGACATCGACCGGGATTTTGCCGACACCCTGCGTCGCATCGCAGTGGAAAAGGATGCCCTTTTCCTTGGCAATTTTACCGATCTCCTTGACGGGGTTGATCGTGCCGATTTCGTTGTTTGCCAGCATGATGGAAATGAGGATGGTCTTCTCTGTAATGGCTTTCCGCACATCCTCGGGATTCACCATTCCGAATTTATCGACTGAGAGATAGGTCGCTGATGCTTTCCCTCTGCCCTCTAACGATTTGACTGTATCGAGCACTGCCCGGTGTTCGGTGGACGATGTAATAATGTGGTCGCCCTTCTCCTTGTACATGTCCAGCACGCCCTTGATCGCGAGATTATCCGATTCTGTGGCGCCGCTCATGAAAACGATCTCTTTTGGATCGGCCTTGATCAGTTTCGCGATCTGTTTCCGTGCGTTTTCGACGGCCTCCTCTGCAGCCCATCCGAAGGCATGGTTACGGCTGGCAGCGTTTCCGAACTTCTCGGTGAAGTAAGGAAGCATCGTTTCCAATACGCGTGGGTCCACCGGTGTCGTGGAATGGTTGTCCAAAAAAATCGGCAGTTTCATCATTCAACTCCTTGTGCCGTGGGAGACTGGATTGTAATGAAGGGTGTGCCACCCATCATGTCCTGCAGGGTCATGCTATTGAGTAATTGAGCGATACTGTCCTGGACCTTCAAGAGCGGCGTGCGAATATGGCAATTTTCCCGCTGCATACAGAGTTCCCCATCCTTCTCATGAGAACAATCGGTGATACCCAGGGGGCCCTCGATGCTTTCGAGAATCTGGGCGATTGTAATCTGGTGTGGACGTCGGGCCAGCACGTAACCGCCCTTGGGACCATTATGACTTTCAATCAGTCCGTTTTTGGCGAGGGTTTGGAGCACTTTGGCCAGCAGTTCGAGGGGGATATTGTACTCCTCCGCGATCTCCTTCGTATTTACGACACGTCCAGGCATCACGTCGCCGAACTGGGCGATGTGCTGAAGGGCCATGAGTGCGTAGTCTGCTTTTTTCGAAATCTTTAACATTGCTATTGCCGATCATAACAGTCGGAGACTATAATCATCTCCGATCAATAAGGTCGGACTAAGAATAGCATGTAGATTTCTAAGCTGTCAACAGTAGGACCTCAGTAGGCTGAGAAAGGATCAGATATATGGGCGGAACCAATCCTTATATTGAAAAATCTGATTATGAGCTTCCTCGGACAGCCTATACGGTCACCTTTATTGCCCCTGACGGCATGGTCACGAAGGTCGAAGTCGACCCGGCAAAAATTCCCTATGGCCCGACGGGGCTCCCTGGGAGCCTTCTGGATGTAGCGATGGGAAATGGAGTAGCCTTAGAACATGTCTGCGGCGGGGTTTGCGCCTGTTCAACCTGCCATGTCATCGTAAAGCAGGGCCTTGAGAGTTGTAACGAGGGGACGGATGATGAGTTCGATCAGTTGGAAGAAGCGCCGATGACGACGCTGCAATCACGGCTCGGTTGTCAATGTGTGCCAAACGGGACCAAGGATATTCTTGTCGAGATTCCGGCAGTCAACAAGAACCTCGTGAAGGAAGGCCATTGAGAGACACAGATCACCGGTCAAGCGCCGTCGACCGACCGTGAGCGAGAAAGGAGCTGGCAGATTTCTTTCCAGTGGCCATTGACCAATGCCTTTCTTCAGTCATACGTTTCGACCTTCACTTCTTTTCGGTCGTACCCAGCCTGGACGAAATAGGCGCGCAACGGACGCACAAAAGCCTTCGTCCCGCATAGCAGGGGAATCACTTTCGGCGCATCTTCGATCAAGGGGCGGAGCATCGACAGCGTGAGATCGACCCCTTGCTGTTCACCACCGGCAGCGACCAGAGGCAAATAGCGGAGCCCCGGATTGGTCACAGCCAGCGTGAGCAATTCCTGATGAAAAAGAAATTCGTCTTCTGCGGGGGCCACTGCGATCAATAAGACAGACCCGGTCTGTCGCTGGGCATAGAGCTGTTTTAATATGCAGCGTATGGGGACGAGGCCGGTGTAGCGCGCGATGAGCAACAGCTCCCAGTCGAGCGGCTCTGGAACGGTGAAATTTCCATAGGGCCCGGATAGCTGTACCGTGTCGCCGGGTTTGAGCCCATAGAGAAAGCCGGATCCCAAACCTCCGACCACGCGATCAAACACCAGGGTCAGTTCGCCGGAAGTTGTACTGGGGGCAGCCATCGAATAGGCGCGATTGAGGGGAGGCCTCGCTCCGACAGGCAGCTTCAAGGACACCCACTGACCAGGCTGGAAGGTAATGTTCTGTGTCTGAGGAAGTACGACGAGCTGACGGACGTTGGGAGTAAGGTCGGTGATCGAGAGGACTGTGGCCTGTTGCGTCACTTCTGCCATGACGATCTCCTGATAGATCTCTTATCAGCAGCAAGGGTCGGAGAGATGGGGGAGGATTCTGTACAACACTTTTCGCTGCATGCTATAGATAGCGGCCTTTTCTCATTATACAGGATAAATTTGTGACGCAGGTCCGAGTCAGATTTGCGCCGAGCCCAACAGGCTTTCTCCACATTGGCGGTGTCCGCACGGCGCTATTCAACTGGCTCTTTGCCCGCCAACAGAAGGGCACCTTCATCCTCCGCATCGAAGACACGGATCGGAGTCGTTCCACGGACGAATCGATTCAAGCCATTATTGAAGGAATGACATGGGTGGGACTCGATTGGGACGAGGGGCCTTTCCGCCAAACCGAGCGCATCGATCTCTATCGAAGCCATGCGATGAAATTACTGGAGAGAGGCCAGGCCTATTGGTGCGTCTGCAAAGCCGAGGAATTGGAGGCGCGGCGAAAGGAAGCAGAAGCCAAAGGGCTCTCGCCCCGCTATGATAGCCGCTGCCGCAGTCTCGGTATAACGAACCCCACAGACGACGCGGCCCTTAGGTTCAAAGCGCCGCAAGAGGGCCAGACGGTTGTGGATGATCTGATCAAAGGTAAGATCGTATTTGATAACAACGTCTTGGATGATCTGATCATTCTCCGCTCCAATGGGTATCCGACGTATAACTTTTCGGTCGTGGTCGATGACGCCTTGATGAATATCACCCACGTCGTGCGAGGGGATGATCACTTGACCAACACACCGCGACAGGTGCCGATCTTCGAGGCGTTGGGTTTCTCAGTCCCACGTTTCGGCCATTTACCGATGATCCTCGGGTCAGATAAAGCCAGACTGTCGAAGCGCCACGGGGCGACCTCGATCATGGCATACAAAGACATGGGCTACCTCTCCGATGCAATGGTGAACTATCTGGCCCGGCTTGGGTGGTCGTACGGTGACCAGGAACTCTTCACCCGTCAAGAGCTGATCGAAAAGTTTTCTTGGAAAAACGTGCAGACATCGGCAGCGGTATTCAATCCCGACAAACTCTTGTGGTTGAATGCCGAATACATCAAAACAAGCCCTCCACGCCAAGTGGCTGAGGCGCTCATTCCTCTGTTAGAAAATGCAGGCCTGAAAGCCGAGGTCTCCGCTGCCTCGCAAAATTGGCTCGCACAGCTGGTTGTCTTGGTCAAGGAACGGGCGAAGACATTGGTTGAGATGGTCGAATGGGTGAAGCCGTATTTCGGTGAAGCAGTCATGTTCGAGGAGGAAGCTGCCAAGAAATTCCTTACGCCGGCGATAGCTCCGATGCTAGGCAGATTGTTGAAGGGGTTCGAGACCATTCCGTCTTTCTCCAAGCAGGAATGGGAGGAGGCCTTCAGGAAGGTGGTTGAGGAAGAGGCAATCAAGATGGGACAGCTGGCCCAGCCGGTTCGCGTGGCTCTCACCGGTCGCACAGCCAGCCCGGGACTTTTCGAAGTGATGGAGGTACTTGGAAGAGATAGAACATTGGCCCGACTTCGAGCTGGTATTGAGCGCGCCTATTCCGGTCAGGCTTGACGGAGTGAGCAATCGTATATTAGGTTGAGCGTCGGTTGGGGGATCGTCTAGAGGTAGGACGTCAGTCTCTGGATCTGACTACCTAGGTTCGATTCCTAGTCCCCCAGCCAATTTTCTTTCCCGCCAGTATTTGCAGTGCCTCCGTCTCGGTTTCGTACCGCGCTGGGGGATCGTCTAGCGGTAGGACGCCGGCCTTTGGAGCCGGCTACCTAGGTTCGATTCCTAGTCCCCCAGCCACTTTACCTTGATCATCCTGAAAGCTATTTCAGGGACGCCAGGTCGATCACGAATCGGAACCGCACATCGCCCTTGAGGACTCGCTCATACGCTTCGTTGACTTGGTGGATCGGAATCACTTCAACATCGGATTCGATATGGTGTGTGGCACAGAAATCGAGCATTTCCTGTGTTTCCCGGATGCCGCCGATCACCGACCCGGCGATGCGGCGGCGATGCAGAATCAGTGGAAAAGGCTCCAACGGCGTAGGTGTATCCGGAGCCCCCACGAGAATCAGAGTCCCATCGGTCTTCAATAAATGAACATAGGCGTTGTAGTTGTGCGGTGCGGAGATCGTATCCAAGATGAAATCGAAACGTCGCTGTAGCTTTGTAAAGGTCTCGGCTTGCGAGGTCAGGGCGAAGTCGATCGCTCCCAAGCGCATCGCATCCTGTCGCTTCCGTTCGGAAGTACTCAGCACGGTGACCTCTGTTCCGAGCGCCTTCGCGATCTTTATGGCCATATGACCCAGTCCACCCAAACCGACAACTGCCAGCTTGTGATATTTCCCAACTCCCCAGTGGCGTAGCGGGGAGTATGTCGTAATTCCCGCGCACAAGAGTGGAGCTGCACCATCTGGTGAGAGGCCCGGAGGGATTCGCAAGACGTAGTTCTCATCCACGACAATCTGTGTCGAGTAACCGCCTTGTGTCGGCTGGCCATCCTTGTCGCGGCCGTTGTATGTGAGGAGCATGCCTGTATCGCAATATTGTTCCAATCCTTCGCGACAGGCGGTGCAAGTACGGCAGGAATCCACAAAGCAGCCGACGCCGGCTATCTCGCCTACATGGAATGTTTTGACCTCGTTTCCTACTTGCGCGACCCTGCCGACGATTTCGTGTCCCGGCACCATGGGGAAAATCGAGCCGCCCCATTCGTCTCGAGCTTGATGAATGTCCGAATGGCAGATGCCGCAATGGGTGATCGCAATGAGCACGTCATGAGGTCCCACGTCCCGTCGAGCAAATTCGAAGGGCTGCAGGGTAGATTTGGCCGTGATCGCCGCATAGCCTTGAGTCGATAACATGGCTGGCTCCATGCGAGGGGCTGATTCGACTGTGACCATATCAAGATGCAGTGGGATTGCCAACCCTTAACAGTCGTGGCCCTTGGAATAATGCTTAATGCTCTACCTGAGCCCCAGTATCATCGTTTCCTTCCGACGAGTCGTGGGGCGAGGTGTCGATTATGATGGTGGGACCTGGTATGCGATACGCTTCCGCTGCCCAGGCGCCGAGGTCGGTCATCTGGCAGCGTTCGGAACAGAAGGGGCGCCAGTAGTTGCCTTCCCAGGTGCTGGATTGGTGACAGATCGGGCAGGTCACGATCGGGCCGGCTGAGTCGTCTTTTCAACCCTGGCCCAGGCATCTTTGAGCGACACAGTGCGGTTGAAGATCAGCGAGCCTGGAGTCGAATCCAAGTCGGTGCAGAAGTATCCCAATCGCTCGAATTGGTACCTTGTGCCTGGCTCTGTCCGTTGCAGGCTCGGCTCAACGAGGCAGTCCGTGATCCGTTCCAGTGAATTGGGGTTGAGATAGGCCGTCCAATCGTGATCCGGAGGCACCTTCGCCAGGTCCGTCATTAAGAGGGGGTTGTAGAGGCGGACCTCGGCTTTCGCCGCATGGGCTTCAGAGACCCAATGGACAGTTGCCTTGACCTTGCGCTGCTCCTGGGGGGCGCCGCTCTTGGTTGTCGGGTCGTATGTACAGTGAAGCTCGGTAATCTCGCCGGTCTGAGGGTCCTTCGTCACCCCGACACACTTGATGATGTAGGCATATCGGAGTCGTACTTCTCGTCCCGGGGCGAGCCGGAAAAATTGTTTGGGTGGATCTTCACGGAAATCGTCCCGCTCAATATAAAGGACACGTGAGAAGGGGACCTTTCTTGTCCCTGCAGAAGGATCTTCTGGGTTGTTGACCGCTTCCAATTCCTCGGACTGGCCATCGGGATAGTTGTCGAGGACGACTTTAATCGGCCGCAGCACCGCCATCACTCTGGTTGCTCGCTTGTTCAGGTCTTCGCGCACAAAGTGTTCGAGTAGCTGCATCTCGACGATGGCGTCGCGTTTGGCAACGCCGATATGGTCGCAGAATGCCCGAATGGCTTCAGGGGTATAGCCGCGGCGGCGAAGTCCTCCGATCGACGGCAGTCGTGGGTCATCCCAGCCACTCACCAGTTTCTGTTCGACCAACTCGATCAGTTTACGTTTGCTCATGACCGTATTGGTCAGGTTCAAACGGGCGAATTCGATCTGCTGCGGTCGGTGTGGCGCCTTAGTCTGCTCGACGACCCAATCGTAGAGAGGCCGGTGATCTTCAAATTCCAAGGTGCAAACCGAATGCGTGATCCCCTCTAGCGCGTCCGAGAGAGGATGCGCGAAGTCGTAGGCCGGATAGAGACACCAGGCGCTCCCTGTTCGATAATGCGCGGCGTGCCTGATGCGATAGAGAACCGGGTCTCGGAGGTTGATATTGGCTGAAGCCATGTCGATCTTGGCTCGAAGCACGTAGGTGCCGTCTGCGAACTCTCCGGCCTTCATGCGCCGAAAGAGGTCAAGGTTTTCATCGATCGAACGGCTGCGAGAAGGGCTGTCTACCCCAGCCTGAGTCAGGGTGCCTCGATAGGCACGCATCTCTTCGGCCGTCAAAGAGTCGACGTATGCCAGACCATTTTGAATCAATCGTAGAGCAAACGCGTGGAGTCGTTCGAAGTAATCCGAGGCAAAAAACATTTTCCCATGCCAGTCGAATCCCAGCCACGTGATGTCGATCTGAATGGCCTGGACATATTCCGTATTTTCGGTGGTCGGATTGGTATCGTCGAACCGCAGGTGGCAGATGCCGCCGGGAATGTCGTTCGCGATCCCGAAATTCAGGCAAATCGATTTCGCGTGGCCGATATGGAGATACCCGTTCGGCTCGGGCGGAAAGCGCATGACGACCCGTCCGCCATGTTTACCGGCTGCGTGATCGGCGGCTACGATGTCGCGGATAAAGTTTGAAGCACTACCCTGTTCAGACATGCACGGTCATTGACCCATAGAGATGTGTGAGAGGATCGTCACAGGTAGCGAGGATTGTCTTGTAGCACCCTCTCTTACCTGTCGTCAACCCGCCGGACCATGGGGCCGAGCCCGACCTGACGCGCCAGTCATCGGAATCGCAACAGGTTACGAACCGCTCTGTTGCTTCCCAAAATACTCCTGCCTACTGACCGCGACGTCGGCGACGAACATGACACCGGAGTGCCGGTCGAACAACGGCCGGAGTCCGGCGAGGATCGGCTCCACTTTTTCTTTCGGGACAACCGTCATGATCATTTCGAGACTTTCCTGCTCGCTGAACATGAAGTGCGCTTCATGCATGCCACCGTGCCCTTTCCCCGACACATTGCCGATGATCGTGTAACCGGTTGCTTTGACCTGGTCCAGCAGTCCCGTCACGAACGCTCTGTGCTCTCCCGCCACGATCACACGAATTTCTTTCATCGGATGCAAGGTCAAACCGCCCATCGACGACTCCTTTCCCGGCCTTGTTTAGGTGTGAATGCGCTCCTGCGACGGGAGACGATCCATAGGGCTCCACGCTCCGCTGGGTAGATACCGATACCATAATCCATCTTCGGGGTCGAGAGCGACGAGGTGGACCCATACGTTATGGTAGAAGTGCTGTAAGACATCATGCCGCGCGATCAGCTTTTCAATACGCTCACGCGGCGCCTCGACGACGGTCAGCAAGCGCATCGGTTCATGATACGGCGCGTCGCCGTTCATCACCGTTTGCCTGGCCAATCCAAGCCGGAGATCGCTCCAGGGCCCGGACATGATGCCGATGCGCCCCACGACATTGTGGTAGATTTTGCTCCCGCTGCCGTAGACATCGTTGTCGACCGCCGAAAAATAATGTTCCATATTGATCCACTGGGCCACAACTTGCGGGGCGGTCAAGAGCACTTCCAACAGTCGATTGCTCGGATCTTCCCGATAGTCGTAGGAATGCAGAAAGACACGCCCTTCCAGATCGAGTCCCTTGGTGAGTTCCCGTGGGCCGATGACAAAGGCGGTATTGCCTGACAGTCCCCACTCCGGCCTCACCTGGCTCCAGTCTATGCTCCTGCACCGAACGTGCGCTTCCGCCGCCGTGTCTTTTAATGCCTGTGGGGCGTCGGGAAACCGTCCGCAGCGTTCCCGACTCGTGAGCGCGGCCGCTTTGTTGAGGTCTTGCTGCAGCAGCAAAAGGTCTGCCCGATGCGTCGGCGGTACGTCTTCCAGGTCGAACAGCTGAATTTCGTCGGTCGTCGTGTTCATCTGGCCGGCGAGAAAGTGTGTGTCGGAAGGAATCTCGATGCCGGTCTTGATCAGTCGCTCTCTTACTCGTGGATTGTTTGCCATCATCGCAAGGACGCGGGCGTTGGGTTTCCCTTCGTTGCCCCCGCAGGCCCCGCAGTCCAGAGCCGACTCGTAGGGATTGTTCTCCGACATGCTGCCGTGAGCGCAGAATAGGACGAGCCGCGCGAAGTTCTTCGTCAGTCCCATCATACGCAACGCCGTCTCTACAGTCACGGTCTGCTCTTCAAGTGTGAAGCCGGTCCGCGTGATCCGCTCTTTCTGCCTGGAAGATGCGCGCTGATTGATACCGTGGTGCTGCCGTAAGGCGGCAATGAATGATGTCAGGACTTCAGACGAGAGCCCTGCCTCTGTCGCTGCTTGGGTCAAAGGAGGTTCCGGGTCACCCTCCCCGCTTAAGGCTCGCTGTCGCAACGCTTCGACGAGTTCCTGCGTGATCCGAGAGCTACGCATACCGGTTCGCTCTTGCAACGCGTGCCGCACGGTCGCCTGCTGCTCCGCTGCTAGCATCTCTGCTGTTTCGGCCGGCGCCAGCTTGTCGACGGTGAGCGTTGTCGCGAGCGACGGGACAAAGAGTCGCCGCAACCAGGCGGTCCAGCGACGGTACAACAAAGGCAGCAAGGTTTTCCCGAAGATCGGTAGGCTGTAAAACCACCCCAACGACTCCACCATGACATAGGGCGTGATGACGTTTTCTTTTAAATCGTGCAGAAGGGTATGGCCCGCATGAACCATCCTGGTTCGAGCCGCATGTTTTGACAGGGTGTGATCCAGAAAGCTTCGGGGGATCTCCCTGACCTCGTTCTTGGCGCGCATGATGACCGGGAATTGTTCAGTGTCATGCTCCTTGCCCCAGGCCCGATAACGGATGAAGGCGGCGAAGAAACCGGCGAAGCCGTAGGTTTCGTGTTGTCTGACAGATTCAAGATGCCGGCGGAACGGTTCGGAACGCACGTCGATACAGTAGACCGACTGCGCAGAGGGCCGTGCCGGCGTTTGTCGATTCGCTTCTTTCGAAGGCGTCCGCAGTCGTCCTAACAGAAGGTCGTGGTATCCGGCTTCGAAAGCCTTGAGCCACACAGGTCCATGGTCGGATTCGGGGAAGGCCTCTATCCACTCGACGATCTGTTTGAGGTCCGCGGGAGCGGTGTCGACGAGTTGTGCTGTCTCGATGTCCAGCGATCGTGCCAGCGCAAGTAGTTTCTTGGCTGCGCCGCGCCGTGCGGCTGCCTCTTGGCGTGGGACCACCTCTGCTCGATAGCGAGCGAGCAGGGTCTTCCAGCCGTTGCCTTTCTGATGCGCTAGCCGGTCGACTTCCTCGGCATAGAGGGCGGGTAATCGGCCTGCGACTCGCTGCCGCCGCAAATAGTACTCTTCGGAATGGTCGCGCATGTAAGCCGTCACCGCCTCGTACCGCCCTTCAATGCCGAGTTCTTCGCGGCAAGCCTGCTGAACCAATTCACGCGCATACCAGAGACGAATAGCGAGAAACTTCACGAGACCGACCGGATAGGCCTGTTGCCAGGGATAATCCCGTTCCTCCGCTCGCCACTTAATAAAGCCGGCCCAGCCGGGCAGCGCGGTCAATTGCAGCGACAGATAGTCCTGCCGCAGCTCTGTCGGAATCCCGAGCGCGTTCAAACTTTCCAGCAGGGCATCTTCGGGATGTTCTGGCAGCCGCGAGATTTTCTTGCTGCTGTCTACAATTCCACAGGGAGACCACTCATGTACGGCGAGAGCTTTCCATGCACCGTACAACCCCTTCTCTCGTCCTGGCATGGCCCAGGTCGCATGGCCTTCGTCGAGGTACGCCTCGCACCATTTGATCAACTGATCGTTGATCTGCTGGACGATCTGCGTGCCGAGCGTGTCGTCGCACCAGTGCGAGAGTGTGAGCCAGCGACCCAACGCCGCTTGATCACCCTCCGCGATTGTGCGGATGCGCTCGCGCAAATCTGGAAACGTCAGGATGGGTTCGAGCCGGGCGGCGATGCGATCGATCAGCTGGTCGGCGGGATCGGGCAGCTGATCGTCGAGCGGCTCGATGACGGGAGTGCAGATTCCCTCAGCAAGACAGGCGCGCAAGACCTCGCCATGTGAGATCATGCGGGATCCGATGGTGAGGTGCTTATCGTGAACGAGCAGCTTCAACGCGGCATCGAGGTGGGAAGATTGAATACGGCCCGATTTCAAGTAGTCGCGATAGGTATGGCTGGGGAGATAGCCGTTGCCCCCCATGAATTGCTTCCCGCGCCGGACGGTTTCCTCAAACGGGAGATATTCCAGGCTGTGGAGGGGGTTGTGGTGGACGAAGGTCCGCATCGGCCAGTATTGAGCAATGACCTCGCCCGCCAGGCGGATCACGCCTCGGAGTTCCATGCGCCTGGTTTCAAGGTTGATTGAACTGTCTAACGATTCCATGAAACAGATTCCTTGACGGCTTGAGCATTCGATGGTTGCTGGGTGATTCCGAAGAGGCTAGACGGGGCGATACCCAGCGCAATGACGATCAGCAGTACAACCAGAAGAGAGGCAAGTTCCGATCGACGAAGATCTTCATAGCGAAGATCCGACCGTTCCCGGCCGAACAGCAATCGCTGTACCATGTCAAGGATATACCAGGATGCAGCCAGCCAGACGATCATGATGACGAGCAGGGCGACAGAAGATGTGAGAGTGGTGGTGAGAAGCATACCGATGAAGCCGGTGAAGACGCCGAACGGGGGCAGGCCCATAGCCGCCAGGGCTAGGAGTGAGAACAAGACAGTGAAGTGCGGCATCCTTCCGACAAGCCCGCTGATGGCCTGCGGATCCACATCGTCTCCGTAGCGCGTGCGAACGACTTGCCAGGACAGCAGCAAACCGCTCGTCACGAGTGACAAGGCTGCCAGAAAGACAACCGTCTGCGGCGTGATGCGGTGCGAAATAGCGACAAACCACCAGAGGATGGAGAAGAACGAGAGGCTGCCATAGGCCAGGAGCAATCTGACGCGCGATTGTGCCAATGCCTTGATCGAACCGTAGAGGGCACTCACCAACGCCAACACCGTCATCGTTGACATCGCGACATCCGGCACCATCGATATGGTTGTGGCTAGACTGTGAATTCCTATCGCAGGGAGCAGCAGTACGATGAACGAGGGCAGGCTGCCTGGGAGCCGCGTAATCGCCGTGATATGTCCATTGTGAAACGGCACGAGCGGCAACAAAATTGCGCAGGCCACCAAGGACGTGACTGAAGAAAGCGGCGGAGCCGCCACGAGAGAAATCGTCACGCACCCGACGGCGAGCGCATAGGCGCCGATCCCAAACCAGGAAATGGGCCACAATGGCGTATGGTAGCGGTAGAGCAAGACAATGAGAAAACTGAGCAGCACGAGCAAGCACACCGGTCCCACGATGTGTTGGCTCGTCAGGATGACGAATCCCAGTCCGAGGAACAGCAGGGTCATGATCCAGGACAGCCGTAGATTCTTGTGAACCGGCTGTCCCAGGAGAGATGCACAAGCGGCAATCGGCAATAGATAAATCAGCAGCAGGTTTTCAGGTGAGGTCGCGAGCGATCCCGACATTCCGGCAGCGGCGGCAAGGCTCAGGATCGACAGGACGACTGACCAGTTTCTGAGATAGTCCGGTCTCGACCAGATCACGAAGCTGAACGCTGCTCCCAGAAGAGGAATACCAGCCAGCAGCCATGGGGCAATGGCACCATCCATCATTGCGACCATCCTCGTACGCTTTTGTCGAACCGGTCCAGGAGTCGCACGACGACCCCGCTCAGCTTTTGATAGATCTCGTCGGCGTAGAGCCGGTTCATGAACAGGACATACAAACGAATTCTCACACCCCCGACCCATGTCGGCATCCAGACAGTCCGGCCATGGGCCTGCATGTAGAGATAGAACCAGCCGGCGATCGTCGTCAGCGTCGCCACGATGATCATCAAATCGAAGAGCCAATCCGGGAGATCACCCGCCTTGAAATAGGACGCGACTTCCTGCGGGTCGGGGTAGAGGAATGCCGTAAAAGATTCCACGGCGAACAGATACACAAACACGACGAACAACAGGGTCAGGAGCATGGCCGACGACACTTTCCACGAGGCCACGGACCTCAGGCGCGTCAGTGTCAGGATGGCCTGTGAGGAGGTGATCCAGATGAAGAACAGAAAGATCACCGTGCCCTGCGACTGGAGCAATGGAATATGCAGCACGCCATGCGTGACGAGCAGGATCAGCAGTGGGATGAAGAGCGTCGTCACAAGACCGGTCGACCAAGTGAGACGAGAAAAGCCCTCTTCTTCGGCCTGATGTTCTGTATGGGGGAAAGCCGGTTCCTGGCGGGCTTTATGAATGACGTTGCCGCAATTCAAGAACACCGTCCCTTTGAACAGTCCGTGCGCGATGAGATGAAAGACCGCTAGAGAAAACGCACCCAATCCACACTCCATGATCATGTACCCCATCTGCCCGATCGTTGAGAAACCCAGCGTCTTCTTGATGTCGTTCTGAGCCAGCATCATCGTCGCGCCGAGGATTGCCGTGAGGGTCCCGACCACGAATGCGATATGCAGGGTCGTTGAACTGAGGCCGAAGAGCGGGGCCAGGCGATTGATGAGAAATCCGCCGGCGTTGATGATCCCCGCGTGCAACAGGGCATGGACCGGCGTTGGGGCAAACAGCGATCCCGGCAACCAAAGATGTAAGGGAAACTGCGCCGATTTCCCCATCGCGCCGATGAACAGGAGAGACGTGACGGCAGTGGTCGCGCTGACTTCCAACCCGGGCCAGAGCGAGAGGGTGATGGGATTCCCGGCGGCTCGAGCGAAGAGATCCCGGAACTCGAGTGTACCGTAGAGTTGATATGCGAGAACAATTCCGGCAAGAAATGCGACATCGGCACCTCGGAGCAGTGTAAAGGTTTTGAATGCTCCCCTGAGAGTCGCCGGATGTGCATGGTTGTGCGCCAAGAGATAGAGCAGATAACTCAGAACTTGCCAGAACAGAAACAACATCATGAGATTCACACTGGAGACCATGCAGAGCAAGACGAAGTCTGTGAAGCAAATCAGCGCCAAATACCGTCGAACGTGACGATCCTGGTACATATAACCTGTCGAATAGCAATAGATCACAGTGCTGACGCCGGTGATCAGTGTCATCATGACCGCGCTCAACCGATCGATATAGAGCCCGATAGGAAAGGCCAGGGACGCGATAGACCCGAGGTTGTAGAAACGAATGGTGATCGGCCCCTCCGTTGCCACAAGCCACAGGATCACAATGGCGCCGACGAACGCGGTGCCGACAGGATAGGCCGCGAGCTTTGAGCGTGTGCGTAGCGTGCGATCGGGGCCGATCACGACGAGGCACGAAGCTATGAGCAGGAGGAGCGGGACGGCGAGTGCGAGTGACACAACTACCTCATAACCCTAGCTGGCGAATCATCATTTCGCCTCATCTGGGAATGATCGTGACCGGGAGGGCATTCCCACGTCACCGGCGACTCATCATTAATACGCTGCTGAGACTCACGTCAAGGACTGGTTGGGGAAGGAGTTCCTCAACAAACGGATCCTGGTTCCTCCAAACCCGTCACTTTGCGCGCTTGTCTAAGCTGTGAACGGAGTGCGTGACAGCCCTGCCGAGTCGCTCATAGGCTTGATCCACATAGAGCCGGTTCATGAACAGCACATAGAAACGGAGACGGAACCCTTCCGCCAAGCTCGGCACCCACATAGTCCGGCCATGGGCTCGGGCATAGATATAGAACCATCCGAGAATGATTACTAGGGCCGTTCCGCCGATAAGCCCGTCAAAGAGCCAGTAGGGGAGCGCCGCCGCTTGGAAGTAGGCCGCCACCTCTCCCGGATTCGGATAGAGGAAGGCGGTGAAGGTCTCGACGGCGAATAGATAGTTGAACACCACAAAAAGTAGGATGAACAGCATTGCCACGGAAACCTTCCATGACGCGACGGCGCGCAGGCGGATGAGCGTCAAGATGGCTTGAGAGGAGGTGACCCAGATAAAGAAGAGGAAGATCACGGTCCCTTGCGATTCCAGGAGGGGAATGTGCAGCACGCCGTGTGTCACGAGGAGGATGAGGAGTGGAATCAGCAGCGTGGTCGTGAATCCCGTAAACCACGTCAGGCGAGAGAATTCTTGTTCTTCCGTGGGGTCCGCATGGGGGATTGTCGGTTCCTGGCGGGCCTTGTGAATCACGTTGCCGGCATTCAAGAACATCGTGGCTTTGAATAGTCCGTGGGCGATGAGATGGAAGACGGCCAGCGAGAAGGCGCCCAATCCGCACTCCATGATCATGTACCCCATCTGCCCGATCGTCGAGAAACCGAGGGTGTTCTTGATGTCGTTCTGGACCAGCATCATGGTCGCGCCGAGGACCGCCGTGAGTGCTCCGACCACAAGCGCCACATGCAGCGTGGTTGGGCTCAAACCGAAGAGCGGGGCCATGCGATTGATGAGAAATCCGCCGGCATTGATGATACCCGCATGCAGCAACGCTGTCGCAGGGGTTGGCGCATAGAGATAGCCAGGGAGCCAGATAAACAAGGGAAACTGGGCCGACTTACTCATGGCTCCAATGAACAGGAGCAGTGTGATCACCGTCGTCCCGCTGATCTCGGCACCGGGCCAAGGCGAGAGCATGATCGGCGATTCGGCGGCTTTGGCGAACAACGATTGGAATTCCAACGTTCCGTACAGCTGATAGGTGAGCACGATGCCGGATAGGAAGGCCACATCGCCGACCCGCAAGAGCGTAAAGGTTCTCACTGCCCCCTTGCGTGTCCCCTCATGGGAATGATTGTGAGCAAGCACATAGAGCAGACAGCTGATGACTTGCCAGGCCAGAAACAGCATCATGAGATTCACGCTGGAGACCATGCAGAGCAGGACGGTGGTCGTGAAGCCGATCAGCGACAGAAACCGGCGGTCATGGGGGTCCTCATACATATGGCCGATGGAATAGGTGAAGATGACGGTACCGACACCGGAGATCAACACCATCATGACTGCGCTCAAGCGGTCGATATAGAATCCCAGGGGAAAGGCCAGGGTCGCGAGAGAAGCGGGGTCGTAGAAACGAATGAAGATCGGCCCCTCCGTCGCCACAAGCCACAGGATCACAACGGCGCCGAAAAAGGTGGCGCCAAAGGGAAAGGCTGCGATCTTGGCTCGTAGATTCCGTGAGCTTTCGGTGCCTACCAGTACAACGAGTGCTGCAAGGAGCGGAAGGAACGTAATTAGGACAACAGACGACAACGGTACCTCATCACATTTGCAGGTCGGTTGCTAGAAAACACAAAAGCCAACCGGATTCTCGATCGCTCATCGAGGTAACTCCAGTTGGCTTGTACTACAACCAGCCATTCTTTCGAATCGCCGGCTGCCCTACGGCCCTGTGCATTGAATCGGTGTCTCGCCTGTCCGCACGATACTCGTGGGAACCTGAGACAGAGGACATCACCGCGTGATGCGCTCTGACAAGATGAATAATATGTTCTGCGGACCGCCGTCAAGGAATTAGATACGGCTTAATTTCTCTTCCTCACACTTCATGGCCCCAAAGGCCTATGCCCTGAACATTTTTGGATAAAAGGCTTATGTTTTTGCGCTTGTTCGAACCGACTTGCGCTCCCTGTCTTCTCGCATCTGTATTCCGGGTCAGCCCAGGTAATCGAGGTTTACCGTGGACGAACCAAGAGAATAGATGCGTCCACCTTGGCTATCAACTGTTCGGCTACGGAGCCGATAACCAGGCGTTCCAACCCACGGCGATTCGCGGTTCCCACCACCATGAGGTCGGCATCCCATTCATTTGCAGCACCGGCAACGGCTTCTGTAATTCCAGTCAGGCCATATTCGGCTTCGGCTTGCAGTACACGGGTTTCCACTTCTATCCCATTCACGACCGTAGATTTGGCATGCTCCAACATTTCTAGGGCGGCCTGCTGATCGGCGTCGTCCGAATTGGCAATGGCATAGACGATGCGCAGCGTACCATGATAGGAAGTGGCAATATTCCACGCTTCCTTTAATGCCTCCCGAGCGGTCTCGCTCCCGTCGATAGCCACCATAATTTTCTTGAACATAATGGTGCTCCTTCTTGAGAATATCCGCTTGGTCAGTGCGAACCAGGGGACTAGGTGACATCGCTGCCGCTCTTTTTGAGGTCATCAATGTACCGTTTGACAATATCCCTTCCAGGCATTTTATCGAGATTGGCATACACCATATAGTGAACAATACCGTGCACGGCCATGGCGGCCAGCAAGCCCTCGAAAATTCCCACCTTGAAGACCAGCAGGCCGCACAAAATGGCCAGGATCATGGCATAGGGACCGTGATGGGTGACATGGACAAGTCCCTCAATCATCTTCCATCCTGAGAAGATCATGATCACGGCCAGCGCAAACTTCGGTAGATATGTCAGGGAGTGCGTGTTGAACGCGAAGAAGGTCACAACACAACCAATGATGAGGACCGAGAACTTGGTATAGGCCCCAGCCAAGCGATTGGTGGTACTTTTGGCCAGACCATCCAGGTTGGTCATGCCGCCGAAGAAGCTCGATCCCATATTGGCGATCCAGATGGCAAATAGACTATTGTTACTGTTGCACTTGCGTTTGAGCGGGTCGATCTTTTCAATCGCAGCATTACTCATTACCTGTTCGATCACGTCGATCAGCGCCAACATCAGCGCAAATCCCACCATGTACACCGCGGTCAACGCACTGTCAAAATGCGGAATTGGCCACGCGAGCTTGAGAGCCGTGTCTTCCATGGACAGCATAGGTACCGACATGAATTGGGCAAGGATCGTTCCCGCTATGATGATCACGAAATACGGAACAGCGGGCTGTGTGTTCTTGAACTTTAAAAAAAGATAGACGAAGAGGCCATAACTCCCCATGGAGATCAGGATCATCTGGATACGCGCGCCGTTCAAGAACGAATCGGCGGATTCCATTCCTGCGGGAAGCTCATAGGTGAAGGCCAGAAACTTGAGGGCGATCTTTAACCCTACTCCCGCCAGCAGTCCTTCAACCAAATAGACTGGCACGGCAACTAAAAGATACCTTTGCCAGTTGAATTTCCAGATGACAGCTTGAAAGGTGGCAGTCAGAAGCACGGCAAAGGCCATATTCTCCAGGCCAAAGCTGGCCACGCCTACGGCCAACACCGGCGCCAGACCTGCAGCGATTCCAGGACATCCAATATAGTTGCCGGGCTTAAACCAGGCGTTGATCCAGCCGATCAAGCAGGCAAAGGCGACCGTGGCCAGCCCCACCTTGATAGGAAACTCGGACATCATGGCGATGCCCACCGACAGTGGAATAGCCATTGATCCAGCGATCAGTCCGGCTGCGATATCGCGGCCGGCATATTGTGCCTGAAATGCGGCTGATCCAGGGATGCTGACCGGCTTCGTTGTTATAGGCCGTTTACCCTCGGCATCTATTGGATTTGTGTTCATGTGACGATAAATTTCTTTGTACTTCACATAGTGTCATCAGTAGTGTCCCAACGTCTTTCGAACTGATGGAGCTGGTTGAAAGCATCCGAGAACATGGTTTCTGCACCTGAAGGGAAAGTGGTTGGTCTAACGTGGCGCCGATGGGAAAGGCCTCTTGGCTCGTAGATTCCTCGACCTCGTCACCTACCAGCACAAGGTGTGTTGCGAGGAGCGGGAGAAACGGATCTAGGATGACAGGAGACATCGCCGTATGATGTGTTCAGGCAGATAAATAATATGTTCTGCGGATTGCCGTCAAGGAATTAGATACGGCGTACTTTCTCTTGGATAAAAGCCATACGTTTTGCGCTTGTTCGAACCGGGCTGCGCCCCTATAATCCAGCAACGAATCCGACCCGACACCGAAACCTTCCACACGCGTGAGCCAGGACATTTTGTGGAAAACGCCATTCGTAACACCATTATCAAGTTTGAACAGGAATTTATGGGCCGAGGACCGGATGAAGTACGCGCGTTCGTCGTGCGGGATCTGGTCGTTGTCCGGTTGAAGGGGGTGCTCACGCTCGCAGAACGTCAATTAGCCAAAACGACAGAAGGCGTCGAGATGGTGAAGCGGCTGCGGCAAAACCTGATCGCACTGGGTCGTGACAAACTCTGCGAGCAAGTGAGCGAAATTACAGGCGCCAAAACCCTGGCTCTTTTTACCGACATTGACGTACAGATCGGCGAACGGGTTTTTGTGTTCACCCTTGATCGCGACATCCAGGGCGGAAGTCGATAGAAAGGGGGTAGGCCTGGTATGTTTCATTCATGACGAAGCGTCTACTGGAAACTCTTTCCTTCGACAATACCTATGCCCAACTGCCGGAATCGTTCTATGCGAGGGTGAACCCAACTCCGTTTGCATCGCCTCCGTATCTCGTCAGTTTCAATCCTGCAGCAGCTGAGCTGATCGACCTTGACTCAGATCAGGCGAAACGACCGGAGTTTGCCGGTGTTTTTGGGGGGAGCCTACTCGTGCCTGGAATGGAGCCTCTGGCCATGCTTTACTCAGGCCATCAATTCGGGGTCTATGTGCCGCAGTTGGGAGACGGGCGGGCCATCCTTCTTGGAGAAGGACGAAATGCGCGGGGCGAAAAATGGGATCTGCACCTGAAAGGGGCGGGACTGACACCGTTCTCGCGAGAGGGAGATGGCCGCGCGGTTCTGCGTTCGACTATCCGGGAATATCTCTGTAGCGAGGCGATGCATGGACTGGGCATCCCGACGACCAGGGCGCTCTGTCTTATCGGAAGCGATCACAAGGTCTATCGTGAACAGGTCGAAACCGGCGCGATGCTCGTTCGGATGGCGCCCTCGCATGTGCGTTTCGGCACCTTTGAAATTTTCTATTACCGGAAGCAACACGAGCAGCTCAGGATCCTTGCCGACTATGTCATCGCGAACCACTTTCCTCACCTGGTCGAGGGAGCGGACAAGTATGTGCGGTTCTTCTCCGAGGTCGTCGAACGTACTGCTGAGCTGATTGCCCAGTGGCAAGCCGTCGGCTGGGCTCATGGGGTGATGAATACCGACAATATGTCGATCCATGGGATTACCCTCGACTACGGTCCGTTCGGGTTCATGGATGACTATGATCCTGGTTTCATCTGCAACCACTCCGACCACAATGGCCGCTATGCCTTCAATCAGCAGCCGTATATTGGGCTCTGGAATCTCAGCTGTCTGGCGCAAGCTCTGTTGCCCTTGGCCGAGAAGGAAGATCTGAAGGCGGCACTCGACCGGTACAGCCCTCTTCTTGAAGGACGGTATATGGAATTGATGAGGGATAAATATGGATTCACCGAAACGAGGGAAGAAGATGCGTCGCTCATCCAGGATCTTCTCGCGTTGATGCACCTGCACCACGTCGATTACACAAACTTCTTTCGCTCATTAGGTCAGTTTCAGACTGGGTCCGCTTCGCTGAACGAGCCTCTTCGCGACGTCTTCCTGGACCGTGACGCTTTCGACCGGTGGGCGGTCAGGTATGGACAGCGGCTGCATGCCGAAGGGAGTCGCGACGACGAACGCCTGGCGCGAATGAACCGGATCAATCCCAAGTATGTGCTTCGCAATTACTTGGCACAGACCGCTATCGAGAAGGCGCAGCAGAAGGATTACTCAGAAATGGATCGTCTGCTCTCACTGCTTCAAAATCCCTACAGCGACCAGCCTGGCATGGACTCTTATGCAGCCCCGCCTCCCAACTGGGGCAAGCATTTATCGGTCAGTTGCTCGTCCTAACCTATCTCTCGCCCCGGCTATACCGACAATTGCTCCTACCGGCATCATCTCCATTCCAGAAAACTCAACCGGGCCGGAACGGCTTTCTGTTGAGTCTCAGGCTTGGCGCGGACGGTTTCGTCGACGTCTCCAATGGCAGCGCGATCTCCAAAGTCGTCCCCCAGTAACCCTCTCCACATCGATCATCCTGGCCATCCTTCAGTACTTATCATCTTGCAGTTCCCCTCACAGTCTGTTGTAGAGTGACTGCGGTAGCTGGGTCCTCCTCTTGCTTGCGGAACGGAGAAGGGATGGAACCGGATGATCCCCTGTGCTCGCGCAACGCGCGGCCTTAAAAGGCCCTCGTTGGTCGCGCGCAGTGGGAGATCAATCAGGCTCCATCCCTGAAACGACTTCAAGCAAGATCAGCGGGAGGCCCATTCAGGTTTTGTGGGGCAGGCGGTTGACCAACGATAGGCGTTGATGACAGGAGGCTGATTCCTCAATGGCAAAAGGAAGTGGAGAGTCAAAGATCGCCCTGGTGGGTGTGGTCACCCTCGCAGTTGCGCTCGCCGGTGTACTGTTGGTGAAAGACCCTCTGCGCAGTTCGCGGCCGGTAGGGACAGGGTTGGAGGTCAAACAGACCACCAGTGAGCAATCGGTTCGTGCGCGGCTATGGGAAGATCCTCTGGCAGCAGTGCAGCGGGGGATGAGAGACGCTCCACCACGCGCGTTGCCTAAGTCCACACCGAGCCAATCGGCTAACTCGGTTTTCTTTCAACGTGTGAAACCATTGCGACGTGCGATTGCCGACCGGGTCAAGAAGGACGAGCAAATCACCGTCCTCTTGGTAACCATGAGCGGCGAACCCTATGCAGAGGGTGTGGAGTCCCGCATCCGGGATCGTTATGCGGTCGGCACCGCGCTTGGCGTGGCCTGCTATGTCCCGGAAGATGAGGGACATCTTTCGTTTGTCGAAGGAGATGATCAGGGCGCCGGTCCTGCGTTGCCGTATGAATGGTATCGGCTCCGGAAAACACGGGTCTGCGGCGAGGGCCAGGATCGAGCCGAAAACACGCTCGTCGTCTGGATTCCAGACGACGCACTCAGTCGTGGATTCTTTGCCACACTCACGTCCCTCTCGCAAGCCCTGGTGTGTGAGGAATTGCCACAGAAAAACGAATGTCTCATCACCGATGACCGACGCAAGCTGGTCCGTCTTAATGCGACGTTGCAAAGGGCGGTCACGTTCAAGCTTGTCGGGCCTCGCAGTTCCTCTGCCCTTCGGCATCTCCTGGATGAAGTCGGAGCCTTGTATGCCGAGCCTCATGAGGGGGTTGGGGTCTGGCCGAACGAAGACGGGACCATCGAACTCTATTCGCCCTGGGCCAGCGCGATGAAGGGGCTTATGGCCTATGGGCTGAAGAGGGAGGGGGGAAAGGGTTCAGTGTGCCAGACCTACGAAACTTGCGAGCAGGAATTTTTTCACCGGCTCGCTGCCGCGCATGTAAGGCTCGTCTACGAGGTTGGATCTGACGATCGTTTATTCGACCAGTTGATCGGGGAATTGGAACGACGCCAAGTCAGGCTCGGCTGGGATGCGGTAATCCTCATCGGCGAATGGGATTCCTTCTACGGTCGAGCATTGCCCATCGAATTCCGCGCGGCGGCATGTACGAAAGTAGCGACATTCACAGAGGCTGAGCTCAAGCAGATTCAGGTGCCCACGACGATCAAATCTTGGTGTCCGACTGTTCCACGCGCGGTCGATTTGCAGATTCAGCGCCCGGTTGACTATGAGTCCCTGACTCTGAATGTCTTCCGGTATAGCTATCTCAGCGGTCTGGATGGTGAAGTGCCTGGCGGTGACAGTATGAACTCCGGGCGTGGAGAGAACCTCAAAGCCAACGTGACAGCCAAGGATGTGCTGGCAGGCGGGCTGCGGGAACGTCCGGAAGGCACCAGTCAGCTCGATTATGTGCGAGCGTTGACCACGCGAATTCAAGATGAAGGAGAAGGGGCCAAAGCCATCGGCATTCTTGGAACGGATCCTTATGATGCTTTGCTCATTCTCAAAGCACTCCGGCCGGCCTTTCCATATGCCGTCTTTTTCACCGTTGATCTCGATGCGCGCCATCTTCACGTCAGTGAGTACAAGTGGACGAGGAACATGGTCATTGCCTCACCGTTCGGTTTGCAATTGGACGGGAGTCTCCAACGCGATGTCCCACCGTTCCGGAGTAGCTATCAAACTGCCACCTATTTTGCCGTACTTCGGGCTGTGAATCACGTATCCTGCCGTGGAGCAGACGATCGGCGGAAACCGGCGGCGCCATGTACGACCGGCTATCATGTGGCCCTGACACCGGAAGATCGAGTCTTTGATTCGGCTGAACATCCTCGGATTTTCGAGGTGGGTCGAGACGGTGCGGTGGACGTAAGCGTCGTTGATGTTGAAGGCGTGAGAACGATCCACCCTTTGCGCGCGGATCTTGAGCATACGAGCGAGTATGGTCAGTTGAAACAGGGCATCCGTCCCGCTAGTGCAACCGTGATGGCACTAGTCGGGATTGGGTTGTTCGTCGTGACGGCGCTTGCCTGGACTAATCAGCGAGTCTGGCTCCGAGTTTCTCGGTCCTGGCGTCTGTTCGCCGTGGTCGGCTTTGTGCTTTTCGCCGGAACTGTAATCTTTTGGACTATGGGTGGTGGGACAGCCCTCATGGCCCATCACGATGAAGGCGAACCTTTTTCATGGACTGCTGGTGTGAGTATTTGGCCCGCTGAGGGGCTCCGGCTTTTTGTGGTGCTGTTATGTCTCGTGTTCCTGGTCAAGGGATACCGCGATCTGGCGAAGAACAGTGATCACCTGACCGAGGATTTCTTATTCCGTGTCGATCAAGGCCCTCGCGCACGGTTCACCTTGAAGACCTTTTGGGTCAATGTGCAACGGGTCTACCATCCAGTTGCCACCAGGGCTGCCACCACAGTGGATCAAGCCTGGTCCTGGTACCTCGACGCGGCTGGTCCGCTCCAGCGGGCGGCTCGTGTCCTCGTCCTGTTCGTCCTGTATGGCGCGATCATGATTTCTCTGGATCACTGGGTTGTTGACGAAGAGATGATCCAGCCCTGTCGGGGATGGCTAAGTTGTCGAATGGACGCGGTCATGACGCTGGGGAGCGTGAGCTTCATGGTGCTGCTCAATCTGGCGGTGTTCGACGAGGTCATGTTGTGCCGTCGGTGGATTGGGTGGGTGCACAGCACGAGCGGAGGCTGGTCGGAACAGGTCCAGCAGGAGTACTTGCGTGAGTATGGATTGAGCCAGAGCCAGCAGGCCGAGTTTGACAAGCTCAAATATTTGGCCGGCATTGACCTCATCAGCCGTCGGACGGAAGCGGTCAATCGCCTCATACGCTATCCCTTCATTGCATTGTTGATCATGATCGCCGCCCGCAACGACTACTTCGATGTCTGGAACTACCCGCTCCTCCTGTTGCTGGCCTGGGCGTTGAACGTCGTCCTGGCACTGAGCGGAGCAATGTTGCTCTATCAGTCTGCCAACCGGGCGAAGCAGGCGGTCTTGGCCGGGCTGAGCAAGCAAATGATCCAAGCCCTTGGGCTTGGCAAGGACCACGAGGTCCGTGCGAAACAGGTTCAGTACATCATCGGCGAGGTCGAGGCCAACCAGAAGGGCGCGTTCGTTCCTTTCTACCAGCAACCGGTTGTCGAATCCTCGTTCTACGGCATCGTGGCATTGCTGCAATATTTGTATCTGAAATAGCAGGTCATTGATGCGTGAAGAGCAGATAGGCGGCTTGCGGACGCGGGTCACAGGGGGCACAGATGGAAAAGGTGGAGGTCATGGTCCCCTCGTTCTGCTTCTGCACGGCTTTGGCGCGCCGGGAGACGACCTCCTTCCCCTGGCTGATGAGCTGGATGTGCCTACCGGGACGAGATTTGTGATTCCCGAGGGTCCGCTCACATTGAGTTTTGGCCCGAGTGATGCGCGCGCCTGGTGGCTGATCGACATGGCCCGCATGCAGGCCGACCGAATGGCAGGCCGGCTGCGCGATCTCTCGCAAGATATCCCCAAGGGTCTCGCTCCGGCGCGCGAGACGATGCTGGGTTTCCTCAAGGAGGTCGAACGATACCTCAATGCGGATCCTCGAAAAACCATCCTCGGGGGATTCTCCCAAGGTGCCATGCTCTCTTGCGATGTGATGCTCAGAACCGTACAGCCCTATGCCGGGCTGATCCAACTTTCCGGTACGCTCCTCGCCGCACAGGAATGGGCGCCATTGCTCCCGAAGCGTAAAGAGCTACCGGTCTTTCAAAGCCATGGCATGCAGGATGAGATCCTGCCGCATCTAGGGGCCGAACGGTTGCGAGACACTCTGACTCACGCTGGACTCTCGGTTGAATGGCACAGTTTCCGCGGTGGCCATGAGATTCCGAGAGCGGTTCTCAAACGTCTGGGGCCCTTCATCAGCAAGGTGGTGGCTCGAACATGACGAGCCTAGATGCGTTCGAACTCATGGCCGCCGACGGCAAGCTCATCCGCGGAGACCGCTCGATCGGCAAAGGTCGCCAGGTCCTGTTCATCACCGGCTTTCTTTCAAAGCGTTGGGGCAACAAGAGCAAAGCACTCGCTCAGTGGTGTGAGGAGAAGGGCTGGGGTTTCTGCTGTTACGATGTGCGAGGATTCGGGGAATCGGAAGGGAATTTCACCGATTACACCTTGTCAGATTGGGTTGCCGATGCGCGCGCGGTGATCTCGATGCTGACAAGTGGCCCAAGACTATCCATCGTCGGCAATTCACTCGGAGGTTGGATCGCCTGGCTCATGGCGCAGGAGTTCGAGCAGATTGAGAGACTAGTCCTCATCGCTCCCGCCTTCAATATGATGGGACTACGAGCCCAGTCCATTCCATTTGCGCGACGACAGGTCTGGCATACAGCCGGCTGGATGCCGTGGGACGACGACGCTTCACACAAGGATTGGCCCCTCTCGTGGAAATGGGTCGAGGAAAGCGAGGCCTATTGGAAGACGAGCTTTGATCGCCTCAGGCCGGTCAGGACGGCGATTCTCCATGGCCAGGAGGACAGCGTGATTCTGCCGCAAGGCAGCACCCGGTTCGTTGAGCAGTTGCAATCACGCTCTCCCTCTTTTCCTGTCGATCTGCATCTGGTTCCGGGCGACCATCGACTGAGTAGTCCCGAACATTTGGACATGTTTCGACGTTTGGTGCTCGACACGGGAGACTAGCGTGAAAAAAGCGCGACGGGGAATCAGATTCTACACGTCTTGCTGGTTCCGCCTTTCCCGCACATTCGCGCTGATGAATAGTAGGAGGCAGCATGCTTGTCTTAATCCATAAAGAGTGCGGTGGCCCTGCCATGGAAAATTCGCCTGTCGGCGAAGTCTGCGCCATCCCCATCGACCGGTTTCCCTTTCCCTGCTTCAGTTGTCTTGAGGATATTGACGACGAATCGGAAGTCCGGCTGTCAGAAGAACCCGGGTTCTAACTACGTCCTGTGCCGTCAGATAGTTGTGAAGTATCGAAGCCATTTGTTATCGTGAGCCCTCCCTAGCAATATGCTGAACAATCTGGTTTCGTGGAATCAGGCATTGCGACATGTCGTATTGTGCTAGAGAAGAAGCAGGATGCTCAAAAAACCCGTCAGCAAGGCCGCAGCGAGTGAAGGCCCATCCTGCCCGTGACCCATCTCACTAATCAGAGGAATACATGGCGACTACAAACGACAAGCAAGTCATTTTTTCACTCGTCAATGTCGGCAAGGTCTATCCGCCGAAGCGGCAGGTGCTGCGTGAGATCTATCTGGGGTTTTACTACGGCGCCAAGATCGGGGTGTTGGGTCTCAATGGATCCGGCAAGAGTTCACTGCTCAAGATCATTGCCGGGGTCGATCAGAACTATACGGGCGAGATCACCCGCTCGAAGGGCTACACGGTCGGTCTGCTGGAACAGGAGCCGCAACTCGATCCGGGCAAGACGGTAAAAGAGATCGTCGAAGAGGGCAAAAAGGACCTCGTGTCGATGATGCGCGAGTACGATGAGGTCAGCAACAAGATGGGCGAGGCGTCACCGGATGAACTCGAGAAGCTTCTGGAAAAGCAGGCGCAGCTCCAAGAAAAGATCGAAGCGGCAAACGGGTGGGAATTGGAGAATGCGTTGGAACTCGCCATGGACGCGCTGCGCTGTCCACCGCCGGATGCGAAGGTGGGGGTGCTCTCCGGCGGAGAAAAGCGCCGGGTCGCTCTCTGTCGCCTCATGATCCAGGAGCCGGATATTCTCTTGCTCGATGAGCCGACGAACCATCTCGATGCCGAGTCTGTCCAATGGCTCGAACAGCATCTTCAGCAGTATAAAGGCACGGTCATTGCCGTCACGCACGACCGGTATTTTCTCGACAATGTCGCAGGCTGGATTCTCGAACTCGATCGCGGTCATGGCATTCCCTTCCAGGGAAACTATACGTCCTGGTTGGAGCAGAAGCAGGTGCGGCTGGAAAAAGAAGAAAAAGCCGAATCGAAGCGCCGCAAATCATTGGAACATGAGTTGGAATGGATCAGGATGTCGCCAAAAGCCCGTCAGTCGAAAGGCAAGGCACGGCTCAACCGATATGAGGAATTGGTCAATCAGAAACAGGACGAACAGGCCGCAGATCTAGAGATCTATATTCCGCCGGGCCCTCGGCTGGGCGATGTGGTGGTTGAAGCCAAGAGTGTCAGCAAAGCCTACGGAGATAAGGTCCTCTATGAGAATGTCAATTTCAGTCTCCCCAAGGGCGGCATCGTCGGCGTGATCGGGCCGAACGGAGCCGGTAAGACGACGATGTTCCGCATGATCATCGGAAAAGAAAAGCCGGATGCGGGAACGATCAAGATCGGTGAGACGGTCACACTGGGCTATGTGGACCAGGATCGCAGCCTGGATCCGACCAAATCCGTCTACGACATCATATCAGGGGGCCACGAGACGATCCAGCTTGGCAAGGTAGAGGTCAACGCCAGGGCCTACTGCGCCCGGTTCAACTTTGCGGGCACCGATCAGCAGAAGAAGGTGAAGGATCTTTCCGGCGGCGAACGCAACCGTGTGCACCTGGCCCGTATGTTAAAAGAGGGTGCGAACCTTATCATCCTCGACGAGCCGACGAATGATCTGGACATCAACACCTTGCGCGCCCTGGAGGAAGGATTGGAACGTTTCGCCGGCTGCGCCGTCATCAGCAGTCACGATCGCTGGTTTCTGGACCGGATTGCGACCCACATGATGGCCTTCGAAGGCGACAGCAAGGTGGTCTGGTTCGAAGGAAACTACAGCGAGTATGAGGCGGATCGGAAAAAACGACTGGGGAAGGAAGCAGATCAGCCGCACCGCATCCGCTACCGCAAACTGACACGCTAACAAGGTGCTGAAAAAAAGAGGGGATGGGGTAGCTGGGACGATCCCCTTGCTCGCGGAACGCGCACGATAGGAATGTGCTCGTTCGACGCGCGCAGTTGGGATCATCCCACCCACCCCACTGCCGGTGACGTGCCGACCAGGAAGACGCTGGGAGGCCACAGAGTTTATCAGCAGCCTATCAGAGAGTCTCTCATCAATGGCACCACGCGCGATCATCACCGGGGCGGCGGGATTGATCGGGCAATATCTTGTGAAGTCTGCCTCCCGATGGGCTCCCGGTTGGGATGTACAGGGGCTGTCCCACCCGGAGCTTGAACTGACCGAAACATCGAGGGTGGAATCGCGGATTCATGCTCTGAAACCCGACCTCCTTATCCATTGCGCCGCACTCAGTCGAACCAAGGCCTGCGAGCAAGATCCTGGTCGAGCCCATTGCATCAATGTCGAAGTTACCGCGCATCTTGCGCAACTGTCCCAGGACATTCCCTTCATCTTTCTGTCCAGCGGGGAAGTCTTCGATGGGAGGGCCGGCTGGTATGGCGAGGAGGATGAACCGAACCCGATCAACGTTTATGGCCGGACCAAGTTGAAAGCCGAACAGACAGTTTTGCAGAATCCTCTACATACAGTTATTCGGATAGTCCTGACTGCCGGAACCTCGGAGACCGGCGACAGAAGTTTTGTCGAAGAGATGCGTGGGACCGCAAAGGCCGGCAAGGATATGACGCTCTATACTGACGAGTTCCGCTGTCCGCTTCCTGCCGGTGTCATCGCACGGGCCTTATGGGAATTGGTCGATCGCAAGCAGCCTGGTCTCTATCACTTAGGCGGGAGCGAACGGCTCTCGCGCTGGGAAATCGGTGAGATCTTGCTCCCCTGGTATCAGGAGTTGACAGGCCGTCTGATGAAGGGTTCTGCACGGCATCATGTCGGGAGTCCCAGGCCCTCTGACCTCTCGCTCCGCTGCGACAAGATCCAGAGTCTCCTCTCGTTCCGCATTCCGGGATTTCGTGAGTGGCTCACCGAACGTTCACGCCGGGGTGCCGACTTGTGGGATTACATCACGCCATGACATCTGATCCCTTCATGCTCGTCCTGACGGCCTACCTCGTCATGGCCGCGGTCATGATGGGCCTGTGGGCTCTGCAACTTCGCGTGCGCAATGTCTCGATTGCAGATGTCGGCTGGTGTGCAGGTCTCATCGCAGTTGTGCTGTGGTATGCCACACAGGCCACCGGGGAAACAGAGCGAAAAACGCTGGTGGCCGCCTTGGCTGTGTTCTATGCAGGCAGGCTAGGATGCTACATCCTACTCAACCGGGTGATTGGCAAGAAGGAGGAGGCTCGCTATCGATATCTGCGCGAGCAATGGGGCTCTTCAGAACCGGTCAGAATGTTTGGCTATTTTCAGCTGCAAGCAGTGGCCGTGGCCATCTTCTCTCTTCCGTTTCTGGTTCTGATCCAAAACCCACGCCCCCCATTCGCGCTGGACGAACTCGTCGGGTTGCTGGTCTGGATCGTCGCCGTTTTCGGGGAAGCCATTGCAGACTGGCAGCTCGCCCAATTCCGATCCCGGACCTGGAATCGCAACCGTGTCTGTCGCGATGGACTCTGGCGATACTCACGCCATCCGAATTATTTCTTTGAATGGTTGCACTGGTGGGCCTATGTCGCGATGGGAGTGAGCGCGCCTGGATGGTTTCTGACCTGGATCGGCCCAATCGGCATGGGTTGGGCGCTGCTGAAAGTGACGGGTATTCCCTGGGTGGAACGACAGGCCCTCACGAGCCGGGGAGAGGATTATCGAAAGTATCAACAGACGACAAGCGCTTTCTTCCCATGGTTTCCTCGTGGCTCGCAATGAATGCAGTCAAAGACATATTAGCGAGCTCTATCCCTGCCGGCTTGGACAATCACTGTCTAAAACTGCCTTAGCCTCACCCGCAAAGATCTGTCTATCGCTTGATTCCCCCCTCAGAAGATGAGCAGGCCTGGTGAACTACTGGGCTTTATTGAGTTTCTCGAGACGTGTGCGCGCTGACTCCGCCTGTGGACTTGACGGGTAGAGACGGACGAGTTCTTCGTAGAGTTGTTTTGCATGTGCGACGTTCTGTTGCCGCTCTTCAAACTCAGCGGTCTCGAGTAATTCCTTTGCCTTGTCCCCGCTGCACGCGGCCAGGGTAACGCAGAAGATTACAGCTCCTATGTGAATCCATGGTCTCATAGTTTCTCCTATCAATTTCCAAGCTCTGCAGAAGCGGTACTTGCCTATCGTTCGATTACGAGAGATCTAGCTGGCTGTGGAAAACGATCTTGCAGGATGTTCAAAAAGTCTGCTTTCTCACCCGCCCAACCCCGGCAGTTATTTCACCCGCCCGCCCAGAGTCTGCCAAGACAGACTCTTCACCCTTGGACGCGCCGTTCCACAGGCAAGGCCGCAGCAAATGAAGAAGGGGCCTTAACCTTCCAGAGCGCTGGCAGACTTTTTCAGCATCCTGCCCCATCGATGCCGTAGCGTGGGGCCGCAATAGCCTCGCTTCGACAACGTGGGCAGCGGCTCGGGCTCGTCAGACGGCGGCGATCATGGAAAACAAAGTCACAGCCCTGACAGAATGCCGGGTCCAGAACAAACCGTCTCGATTTGTCACGCGCGACGGTCTTCACGACATGAGTCAGATGCTCCTCGACCTGCCGCTCCCGAATCCCCAGCATCTGTGCTAATTGGTGAGCCGACAATCTGGTGCCCGTGATTACCTCGATGATTCGTTGACGAGGTGTTCGTTCAGAAGGCAACATGAGACGATATCGTAGGGAATTGCGTGAGAAAAACCAAGTTCAATGTAGCCCGCATAATTCATGAAGGTTCGTCGCGAAAGCGTGCGGACGCGAAGCGAGACGGGCACTCGGAGGCGTGAAGCCCTGAGGCATACTCGTGTAGTATGTCGAAGGGCTGAACGGCGAGACTGCCTGTCACAGCCGCGTATCCGCGCTTGCAGCAGAAGCTTCAGGAATCATGCGGGCTGGGCTGAGTTGAATGGCGCCGGTGGCTCTGTCAGGATAGAAAAACCATGCCCCCTGATCCGATTGCTCATCAGGATGAACTTGCCGAACTCGCGCTGAAACGTGTCGTTGCCTCAGGGGCCGAGTACGGCGATATCCGCATCCTCGACAGCACAGCCCAGACCATTCGTGGGGAAGATCGACGCATCGAATCCATTCGGGACACGCTGGATAGAGGATTTGGAATCCGCGTTCTCTATCACGGCGCCTGGGGATTTGCCGCCAGTTCTGTCCTTTCGCCAGAAGAGGTCCCGCGGGTAGCTGACTTGGCGATCGAAATCGCGAAGGGCTCCGCGTCACTCGCGAGTGAACGAGTGAAGCTTGCCGATGAACCGATTCATCGCGACCGGGTCGTCACGGCGCGGCGGATCGATCCGTTTGCCGTTCCACTCGAAACCAAGACGGCGCTGCTCCTCGAAACAATGGAGTCTGTCCATCGTCAGCCCGGCATCGTACGGAGCCGCGCGAGTCTCTGGGCCCGTCGAGACTGCAAGCTGTTTGTGTCGACGGAAGGATCGCGCCTGGAATTCGACCTCCTGGCCACGAGCGGCGATTTCGATGCGACAGCTGTGCATGACGGTCGGTTCGCCTCGCGCAGTTTCAATACCCCGCATCTTCGGATGGGTTACGAATTGATCGAGCATGCGAAGTTCCTGGCCGAAGCCCCGCGCATCGCGCGTCAGGCTGCTGAAAAGGTACAGGCGCCCACCACCAAACCAGGACTGTATGATCTTGTCCTCGATCCTGAACATCTGTCGCTCACCATGCATGAGTCCTGTGGCCATCCAAGCGAACTTGACCGCGCACTCGGGTACGAAGCCAACTATGCAGGCATCAGCTTTCTCACAACCGAGAAACGTGGGACCTATCAATATGGCTCCCCGCACGTGAGCCTCGTGGCAGACAATACGGAATCAGAGACCCTCGCCGCGACCGGCTACGATGACGATGGAGTGGCGTGCCAGCGATGGGACATCGTGCGCGATGGAATATTCGTCGGCTATTGCACAAACCGCGAGGTCGCGCCGAAAATCGGGGAGACCCGCTCACGCGGGTCCAATCGGGCGGACAGCTGGGGCAGTGTCCCGATTGTCCGCATTGCCAACATCGGCCTTGAGCCTGGCACCGCTACCCTGGATCATCTGTTTGCCGACGTGAAACGCGGCATCTATATCGAAGGCCACGGGTCCTTCAGCATCGATCAGCGACGGTATAACTTCCAATTCGGCGGCGACGCATTTTGGCTGATCGAAAACGGTAAACTGACACACATGGTGCGAGATGTCATCTACCATGGCATCACACCGGAGTTTTGGAGCAGCTGCGACGCGGTTGCGGATCGCTCGCACCGTCGTCGGTATGGGTTTATCACATGCGGCAAGGGCCAGCCTGGTCAGTCCGGTTGGATGACCCACGCGGCCTCACACGCGCGATTTCGCAACGTAAGCGTCATTGGGGGGTCTGGCGCATCATGACTACAGCTGGCCACAAGACCTGGCCGAAGTTGACGAGCCGAGAGGAGTTCAAGTTTATCGCCGAGCAGGTCCTGAAACGTTCGACCGGAGACCACACGGTTATCACGTTGCACGATCAGCATAGCGGGACGACGAGGTTTGCCAACAATCAGATTGTCCAGAACGTCGATACAAGGCGCGGGTCTTTGAGCGTGATGGTGGCGTTCGGGCAGCGTCACGGCTATGCAAACACGACGGACTTCACGGCCGGGGCTGTGCAAGAGATTGTGACAAAAGCCACCGAGATCGCCCAACTGTCGCCGGATGATCCGGAATACCTCCCACCGGTTGAGCGACAATCGTATCTGACGGTTCCGACAATGCGAGCAGAAACTGCCGTGGCCGGGCCGGCCCGTCGATTAGAATATACGAATGAGGCGATCGGGCAATGCCGGATGGAAAATCTTGGCGCAGCCGGGATCGTCTCTTCGGCATTTACATCGGTCGGTGTTGCGGCGAGTACGGGACTCTTCGCCCATGAGGAACGGACCGATGCACGATTCAGCCTCACAGCTCAGGCCGGTGAGGCCACCGGCTGGAGCGCAACGGCCCATCGGTCTATCGACCATTTGAGAATCCAGGAACGGACACTCACCGCAATCGATAAGGCTAAACGGGGTCTGGAAGTACGCGAACTGCCACCGGGGCGTTATACGGTGATTCTTGAGCCGGCTGCTGTCGCGGGGCTGTCGTCTTCGTTGCTCTGGATGCTCGATGCGAAGTCCTACGAGAAGGGCACAAGTGCATTCTCGGGCAAACTCGGCAAGTTGATCGTGGACGAGCGGCTGACATTCCGAAATCTGCCAGCGCACGAGGACCTCCTGGGAATTGGTTTCACAGCCGAGGGGTTACCGACCGTGGCATCTGACTGGATTTCAGACGGGGTGCTCACCCAGCTTGCATACGATCGGTTCACGGCGAAGGCGCGAGGGATCGATCCAATCCCTACGCTCGATGCCCCCTGCCTCTCAGGGAGAGGATCGTCCTTGCCGACCCTGCAAGAGATGGTTAAGCAGGCGGAGCATGCCATCCTCGTCACGAACTTCTGGTACATCCGAACGGTCAATCCGACCGATCTCACCCTGACTGGGATGACGAGGGACGGCACCTTTCTCATCGAGAAGGGAGCGATTGTGTCGGCGGTGAAGAATTTTCGATTTCACGAGAGCCCTCTGCGAGTCTTCAACCGGATCGAGGCGTTGACCAATCCGGCTGAAGCAATCACGTCCGAAACGAGCAAGCTTCTCGTGCCGGCGATGACGCTCAACGACTTCAACTTTTCCAGCGTCACCAGATTCTGACGTTCGTCCGCCAAAGCGCAACCTGTCCTGGTTCATGAATCCTGCTGGCGCCAGATGGTGACAAGAGAGGGTGAGAGAGTAGGAGGTTGGATGGTCGCTACTTTCCTGGTTGCAGCTGTCATGTGGCTCGTGATGTTCTTCCCTGTGGAAGCTGCGTCTGCTGACCAGATTGAAGCTTCGCCGCTCTTCGACGATCTTGGTTCCCTCCATCATCCGATCACCACCACATCGGAATTGGCTCAACAGTACTTTGATCAAGGGCTCCGACTCGTCTATGCCTTCAATCACGAAGAAGCGATCCGATCGTTTGAAGCTGCGGCTCATCAGGATCCGCAGGCAGCCATGGTCTATTGGGGGATTGCGCTGGCGCTCGGTCCCAACATCAACAGCGCGATGGAACAAAAGGATGAACAACGTGCGATCGAGATGGTTCAGAAGGCCCGACGGCTGGCAACCAACGCGATTCCACGGGAGCAAGCGTATATAGAGGCGTTGACTGCGCGGTACGTGGGCCGGAAGGGTGTGAAGCGTAAGGGTCTCGATGAGGCCTATGCGAAAGCCATGCGATTGGTGGTGCAGCGGTTCCCCGATGACCTCGATGCCGCCACGCTGTTTGCGGAAGCGCTGATGGATCTCCGACCCTGGGATTTGTGGAAGCAGGACGGGAGACCACAGCCGGGCACCGAGGAGATCGTCACGACGTTGGAGTCCGTACTCGCGCAGAGCCCCGACCATCCGGGAGCCTGCCATTACTACCTTCATGCAGTCGAGGCGTCACAGCAGCCGGAACGAGCTTTGCCCTGTGCGGAACGGTTGCCCGGTCTGATGCCGGGAGCCGGTCATCTTGTTCATATGCCCGCCCACATTTACATGAAGCTTGGGAAGTACCACGAAGCGGTCGAACGGAATCAGGAGGCGGCCCATGTCGATCAACTGTATCTGGCCGGCCGGAACCAGGGGAGCGAATATGCAGACGGGTATTACACCCACAATCTCCATTTTCTTTGGGCCTCCTTGATGATGGAGGGGCGCAATGACGAGGCTCTGAAGGCGGCGCGCGACTTGACCGCCACGATCGCACTGGAGGAAGTCCGGAAGGATCGCGGGAAAGAACTCTACCTATCAGCGCCGATTTTCTCGATGATACGGTTTGGCCGGTGGGAGGAGTTACTCCGGGAACCAGCGCCTCCCAAGGGATTGCGGTTGTTGGATGGAATGTGGCGGCTGGGTCGAGGGCTCGCCCTCGTGGCGTCAGGTCGGCTTCCCGGAGCTGAAGGGGAACATGTGGCCTTGGCCGGTCTCACGAAGCAGATCCGTCGTGATCGTACGACAGAAGAAAAGACTGAACGGGTGTTACTCAAGATTGCTGAGCGGGTTCTGGCAGGAGAGCTTGCTGCGCGCCGTCAACATTATGATGACGCGATCCGGTTGCTTGGGGAGGCAGTCAAAATGGAAGAAGCACTCTCCTATTTCGAGCCGCCGCTCTGGCCCTTGTCCGTGCGGCATCACTTGGGCGCTGTGCTCTTGTCGGCTGATCGCCCATCCGAAGCTGAAGCGGTGTATCACGCAGATCTCTTACACCATCCGGACAACGGCTGGGCATTGACCGGACTAATCCAGAGCCTCAGGATTCAACAGAAAGACGATCAGGCTGCTGAGGCAGAGGAGCGTTTCAAAAAAGCCTGGGCCCACGCAGACTTTACTCCGACCTCTTCTCGAAGGTGAAGGCCTAGAACCGGAATCTGGGAGCTGACGTTGGCACAGGCGAGGTGATTGGCCGTGATTCACCTCGGCACGAACCGGCAAGTACATCCAAGCTGTAATCATAAGAAGATGGAAGGCTGTGCGACGATATTCGACTGAATCAGTGAGGAGGGCAATCCCATGAGAAGACGAGCAACCCTGTCAGTTTTTGCTCTGGCCATTTTCCTCATAGGATCCTGGACTGTTCAGTCGACCAGCCAGGCTGCGGGAAATGGAACCCCCAGTAAAGCCTACTTCGCGGGGGGCTGTTTCTGGTGCATGGAAGAAGCCTTTGAAAAGGTCGAAGGGGTATTGTCCGCGAGTTCGGGCTATATGGGGGGTACGGTTGCTAATCCGAGCTATGAAGCAGTGTCGGCGGGGCGGACGGGCCATGCGGAATCGGTCGAAGTCGTCTATGATCCAGCCAAGGTGAGTTACCAGAGGTTACTGGACGCCTTTTGGCATAATGTTGATCCGGTTACACCGAATGCACAGTTCTGCGACCACGGCAACCAGTATCGCTCCGCTATTTTTTTCCAGACCGAGGAAGAGAAACGTGCAGCTGAGGCCTCCAGACATGCGATCGAACAGTCGAAACGGTTTAATGAGCCGATTGTCACGCAGATCGTGGTGGCCTCACAGTTTTACGCGGCCGAGGAGTACCATCAGGACTACTATAAGAAGAACCCTGTCCGCTATAAGTTCTACAAGTACAACTGCGGTCGCGCCCAACGGTTGGAAGCATTGTGGGGAAATCCATAACCGACACGATTCAAGAGCGCTTCTGCTACTGCGAGGTTGGGGACTGGCACCCTTCTTTTTTGTGCCTGTCCCCATCCTAGGATCTTGACAGGCACGACCGCGCATGGTGGAGACAGTCCGCGACAACTCCTTCTCCCCCGGTGTATATTTCTAGCCCAGCAACCGATGCCGATACTCTTTCCCGGGGAGGTAGGTCCGTGAAACGTCCGATCAGACAATCGACGAGAAAGCCAGTGATAGGTGTCATGGGCCCGGCGAAGGCCGGTAGTCGAGAATTAGCCGATGCTAAAAGCTTGGGAGAGCTCATCGCACGCCAAGGGTGGGTGGTACTGACGGGAGGGCGTGCGAGCGGTGTGATGGACGCAGCCAGCGAGGGTGCAAAGTCGGTGCCCGGTAGTCTGACGATTGGAGTTCTTCCGGATGGCAAGGTAGGGGTGTCCCGGCATGTGGATGTGGCGATTGTGACGGACTTGGGCCAAGCCCGCAATAACGTGAATGTGATGTCCAGCGACGTCATTGTGGCCTGTGGGCTCGGTGGCACTGGAACCGTCTCGGAAGTCGCACTGGCGTTGAAGGCAAAGAAGACCGTGATTCTGTTGGGAGCCAATAAGGCCGGGGTGAACCTGTTCAAGAATCTTGCTCCGCATCTTGTCCATGCCGCAGCCTCTCCGGAAGAGGCGGTGAAGTTGATCGGCGATCTACTCTAGCAGGATGCTGAAACAGTCCTCCAGCAATGGAAGGGAGCCGCCCGGTGCCCTTCTTGCTCGCAGAACAGAGGAGGGGATGGAGCCTGATGATCTTCTATGCTCGCCCAACGCGCGATCGCGGACTCCCCTCGTTGGGCTAATGGCACGTGTCGGCGTGCCAGTGGGTGGGCGGGTGAGAAAGTGGCGCGCAGTGGAAGATCAATCAGCCCCCATCCCTAGAGAGATAACGAGCAAGGTTGGAGCGATTATTTATATCGTTCGATGCGCGTAGTAAAGGGCAGCCTCGGCAAAGAGGGATCCTTACTGAGTTTCCGTACAATCCCGTTCGCCGGTTCCTGATCCTCTCATCGAAATCTTGCGAGCCCTTTTTTCTCCCATTTCGTGGGGAATATCGACAGTTCCCAAACGTCCACATTGTCCAGATCGGGCCACAATTGGCTCCTTGGCATAATGGTGGTTTTCCCTATCCTATCCGCATGTTAGTGGAGGCCAGGTTCGGCACGGATCTTGAGACCCTGAGCAGATTGTCCTGCATAGGGGGTATAGGTGCCCACCATGGCCGACAACACAGGAAGAAGACCGCTCTGTTCAAGCCTGTTGCCTCCATTTTGTGCCTTGGTTCTGTTCTGTCTGCTGATTGTAGCTACTCCCACACATACGAAACCTGACTATGACGGCGCCTACCCCCGGTATTCTAATGCGGAGATCCGCCGGGCCATCAGCTGGTATGCGAAGAAATACCGTCTCGATCCTGCTCTGCTCCGTGCGGTAATCAAGACCGAATCTGATTTTCACCAGCATGCCGTCTCTCGCAAGGGCGCAATCGGATTGATGCAACTGACCCCGGCTGCTGCAGAGACGTTGCGCGTCGGCGACGCCTACGATTCCATCCAGAATATCCGAGGAGGCGCCAAGCAACTTCGGCACCTATTGAATCTCTACCAAGATGATCTTCCCCTGGCTTTAGCGGCCTACAATGCGGGGGTTCATCGAGTGAAGAACCGCAAAGTTCCGCGTATTCGGGAAACTCGTACCTACGTGAGAAAAGTATTGCGGAACTACGAAATGTTCCGTTCCCACCAGAAGCCCTCGCCCAATAAAGATAAGAAGTGAATGTAAGACAGGCTCCTAGGCTTTTGGGATTCAAGTTTCGTCTCATCGGGTAGACCCTTGACCTAACTGGACCAGCTCTGCGACAAAAGGGGTTCTTGGGTTAGGGAGGAATACGACGATGGAACGGCACATCAACAGACGAATGGCCACATTGGCCCATTCGGAGATTCGAGCGATGACCCAAGCCTGTGTTCAGGCTAAGGGACTCAACATGGCGCAAGGGGTCTGTGACACGCCGGTACCACCGGCAGTGATTCGAGCCGCGGCGGAGGCGATGGAGCAAGGAAAGAATATCTACTCGCGATTCGACGGATTGTCCGAACTACGGCAAGCGGTCGCCAAGAAACTTGCGCAATACAATGGTATAGCAGCTGACCCCGAAACAGACATTACGATCAGTGCAGGGGCGACCGGAGCGTTTCATTGTGCCTGTTTGGCGCTGCTCAGCCCCGGCGACGAGGTGATCCTCTTCGAGCCCTACTATCAGTACCACATCAGCGCGCTGTTGGCGGTTGAGGCGGTTCCGGTGATAGCAAAGTTGAGGGCTCCCGATTGGATATTTTCCTCTGCCGATGTGGAGCGCGCAATCACTCCCCGAACAAAGGCGATCATTGTGAATTCTCCGGGGAACCCATCCGGAAAAATATTCAGCAGGCAAGAATTAGAAATCATAGCAGCCGTTGCGCTCCAGCATGATCTGTTCCTGTTCACCGACGAAATCTACGAGTACTTTCTGTACGACGATCGAACACATGTGAGCCTGGCAAGTTTGCCTGGCATGGCTGATCGGACGATCACCATCGGCGGTTACTCGAAGACATTCAGCATTACCGGCTGGAGGATCGGCTACAGTGTGGCGGCAGCTCGTTGGGCGCAGGCGATCGGAGCGATGAACGATCTGCTCTATGTCTGCGCCCCGACGCCGTTGCAGGCGGCAGTCGCAGTCGGGATTCAGGAACTTCCCGACATCTTCTACCGCGACCTGGCCCGCGACTATCAAAGGAAGCGCGATCGGTTATGCCGGGCCTTGGCTCAGGCAGGGCTGCGCCCATCGATTCCCCAGGGCGCCTATTACGTGCTGGCCGATACATCGCGCCTGCCAGGCGCAACGGGCAAAGAACGGGCGATGTCCCTCCTCAAGACGATCGGCGTGGCTGGTGTGCCAGGCGAAGCTTTCTTTTCCGGGCCTGAAGGAAGTCGGTTCATTCGATTCAGTTATGCAAAAATCGATGCCGATATCGACGATGCTTGTAGCCGGATCGCACGACTTGGCTAACAGTCTGTTGAAGATCCCGGTAGGGTTTGGGCAGGTCAATGTTGAGGCTAAGGTCGAGACAGCAAGAGCCTGTTCTGCTGGCTTGTCTGCCCTTCATCAAAATGGTAAGTAGGATGCCGCGATTCAAATTGACTTGTCATTATGTTGGTTTCAGAAGGAGAATAACCGGGCTTTTCGTATGCATCGCGGCGAACTCTGCGGAACCGTGGGAAACATATCGTGCCATAGGCGAATGACCAGCAGGGAGCCTGATGAAAGGACGTAAGCATACTCGATTCGCAGTACAACTTCCTGTCTCGTTCAAGGGAGATCAGCTTTCCGAAGGTACGATCTTGAATGTGTCGGAAGAGGGCTGCGCCATCACTGCTGAAACCATTGCCGACGTTGCTGCCTATCTACAGATGATGATGCACCTCCGGGCGGGAGAAGAGCCGATCCAAGTCGATCTTGCCGCGGTCCGATGGTCATCTGCGACAAGGTTCGGTGTTGAGTTTATCAAGATTCGTCCTGAAGAAGAGGGACGGCTGAAGAAATTTGTCAAGGCACTGGAATCTACGAGCTGAGCCAGTCGGCCACAATGAAACCTGATTCGCTATTTCATGGCGACGGCGCGGACTTGATCATGGGTGGTGAGGCCGGCGAGCACTTTCAGAATCCCGTCTTGCACAAGTGTAATCATTCCTTCCTTCGCAGCCAAGCTCTGCATTTCCGCTGTCTTGGCCCGGTTCTGGATCAGGTTTCGTAGTTCATCCGATCCGCATAGGAGTTCGTGCAAGGCGACCCGGCCCTTGAGGCCTGTCTGGTTGCATGAGCTGCACCCGCGCCCTCGGTACACCTGAAAGTTCTCGCCATAACTCTGTCCGAGTGTTTCCCAGGCCTGCGCACCGTATCCGTGCACTAGTTTCTCGTACTCTTGCGCCGTCGGATGGTATGGTTCTTTGCATGTGACACAAATCCGCTTGCAGAGGCGTTTCGCCAGCACCCCTTGCATGGCATCGGCGAAGTTGAAGGAGTCGCAGCCCATGTCGAGGAGACGGACCACAGTCTCGACCGCCCCATTTGTGTGTAACGTGCTCAAGACCAGGTGGCCGGTCAGCGAGGCCTCGATGGCCACATCAGCAGTTTCCCTGTCCCGCATCTCACCGATCATGATGACATCCGGGTCGGCTCGCAAGAATGATCGCATGGCGGACGCGAAGGTAAACCCAATCTTTGGATGGACCTGCACCTGGCGAAGCCCTTCCTGGGTGATCTCGACAGGGTCTTCCGCTGTCCAGATTTTTCGTTCGTCTGTGTTGAGATGGCGAAGCAGAGCATGCAGGGTCGTTGTTTTTCCTGACCCGGTGGGGCCGACGCACAAGATGATGCCGTGCGGTTTTTCCGCGATCTCCAGGAGCTTGGTCAAGGTGGCTGGAGCAAACTCCATGGCATCGAGCGGGAGCGGATCCTTCGCCGAGAGCAGCCGCATGACAATGTCCTCGTTGTTGCCGGCGGTCGGCAATGTCGCTACGCGCAGCTCAATTTCCCGATCCTGGCCCATCTTGAATCGGATCTTCCCGTCCTGCGGTTTCCGTCGTTCGGATATATCGAGACTGGACATGATCTTGATACGGGAGACCAGAGCTCGCCGATAGATCGCGGGAATTTTCATGTACGTGGAGCACGTACCATCCACGCGGAAACGAATGGCCGTCTCCTTGCGGTCGGAGTAGGGTTCAATATGGATGTCGGACGCGTCATGCCGGAATGCTTCGGCAATGATCTGATTCGCGAGCCGCACGATCGCGGAATCGTTTTCGTCAATGCCGTCGGAATTGACGTCGAGAGACTGTTCCTGGTACGCGTCGTGGACCAACTCGCCCAATGTATCTGCAATAGACCCACAGTCTGTGTCACCAATCGTGTCACTCAGGAACCGCTCGATGTCGCACCGTAGGCCTAACGCGTACCGGATCGTCATGCCGGGGAATGAGCGCCGGATGTCATGACCTCTATCGAGATCGTGGGGATTATCGATCAGGACATCCAGAATATCATCCTGCTGTTTCAGAGGGAGCCAATGGTGCCTTCGGAGATAGTCCTTACTGAGATTATTGAGGAGTTGGGGATCAGCCAGGGTCCGTTCGTCGTATGGAATATAGGGACAGTCGAAAAACGCGCTCAGGGTTTTGCCCAGTGCCGCTTTCGGGATTCGGTATTTCTCGAGCAGCAGGCCTTCCAAGTCGGTCAATCCCTGCAGAGACTCCTGAATAGCTTTCACGAGATCCGTCTGGCGGATGAAGCCCTCCTGGATCAGGGCGTCGTAGGCACGTGGTTCGATAGCTCTATGGGCTGCCTTCTGCATTGTTCCTATTGCGTTCGTTCCAGGAGTGTGATCGACAGTGGCCTGGCTCCTCGGCTGACAACCCACGGCCGTCTGCTTCTTGCTCGATCCGACACCATCCCAGCCCGATCACGACGAATAGGCCTTCATGTTGCCAGGGGCCTCCGGCTGAGCACTTATCCGCACTCCCTGTGCCTGGCCTAGAAAACCTGTTCATGTGCGCGATCGGCTGGTCGTCGCATGATCAAGTATAGAGGCATTTTTATTGCGTACAACCAATATCGACTATGAGAGCGAGCCTTTGCGTCTTCAAGATAGGCATCTGCAACAAGTTTGGGGAGGGTAGCGGGGCGTGGTTATGGAGCAGGCTGCTGTAGCTGTGAATGAGCGTTGGCATGTTCTGCATGGGTCTGGAGTTGCGCTCGTAGATCCCGGTCGATTGTGGTAGCCATAGCGATGACGCCGCGAAATCTTGGTGTTGGCTGATTGAAGGCGAAGGCTTTTCCATCCGCGTCACGGACGGTCCCGCCGCTTTCTTCGATCAGCAGCACTCCTGCTGCGAGATCCCATTCGTTTTCCGGCTCGATAGTCAAGGCGGCCTGGATGCGACCGGCGGCGACGAGGGCTAGCGCGTAGGCGATGGAGTATATGGGGCGGCAGCGGACGGTCTTGGCGAGCTTTGACCATCGGTCGATCTGGAGTTCCCACGCATTGACCATGATCTCAGGATCAGCTTTCTGATCGGCCGAGATCGTCACACGTGACCCGTTCAAGAACAGTCCGTTGCCGCGTACCGCGGTGAAGAGCTCATCCGTTGAGGGATTCAGGATCGCGGCGACGACTGGTACGCCCTGTTTGACCAACGAAGCAGAAATGCAGAATTCCGGCATTCCCTTCACCAACGCCTTTGTGCCGTCGATGGGGTCCACGATCCAGACTCGTGGACGGGTGAGTCGTGCCGAATCGTCGGGGGACTCTTCCGAGAGCCATCCGTCCAGTGGAAACTCCTGGCGCTGCATCTCATGCAGGATCCGGTTGACCTCGAGGTCAACCGTGGTGACCGGCGAATGGTCTGGTTTCGTCTGTACCTCAAATCCGCTCTTGGCCAATTCGCGCACCTTTGCTCCGGCCTTCCGGACTGCTTCAACCAGCAGGGTCAGTTCTTGCTCCATATGCCTTTCCTCGCAGAGTGGAATTACTCTTCAAGTGGAGTGAAGTAAATCGGGAGTTGAAACAGGGAGTCTGACAGAGGCCGAATCTTGACGTGCTGATATTCCACGCTCCAACTGCCGTTCTTCTTCATCAACCTCATTGGAAAACGTATATCGGTGGCCAGCCATTGGTAATACACTTCCGTTCTTCCATTCTGGTTCGTGGTCACTTCATACAAGATCGTCTGGTGGCCTTCGCGCATTTCCTGTCCGATCTCTTCCCGGGACACTTCTCCCTCCAGTGTTTCGGCTACCAGCGGATCCTGTCCCCCGCTGTAGGGAACTGTCTTGAAATGTCTGACGCGCGACAGCAACTGCCATATGATTCTTTTATCCTTCCTCACGATGCTGACGGTCACGGGACCACTCGCATGATGCTCGAGCCGCCACATGTCGTCCCGGTAAAAGAGGGCATCCTTGCCGGTGCGGCCGTCGATGGTGGTAATGCGATCGGCAGCGAATTCCAACGCCCAGGCCGGTGCATTGGCCCCAACGCTTATCGCGAGAAGCAGGATCGCGAGGACTCGTGACATTACCGATTACTCTACCATAGCAGAGGGAATGGTTTGCCAGCGTCAGCCGGAAATCGAAAGGACCGCCGCGCCTTGAAATGATCCGGACTTGAGAGCCTGCAATGCGCGGTTGGCCCCGTCAAGTGGAAAGAGAACCCTGTGGGGTTTGATGGGAATTGCAGCAGCCTCGCGAAGCAGATCGAGGCCATCCTGTCTCGTATTCGCCGTGACGCTCCGGACGGTTCGCTCGCCAAAGATCTCACGATCATAGTCGAGGGAAGGAATGCGTGTCATGTGAATGCCAGCAATGGCCAGCGTGCCGCCTCGTTCCAATGCACGCAGGGCGGGCGGGACCAACTCACCGGCAGGTGCAAAGATGATCGAGCTGTGGAGCTTGTCCGGTGGCCTCTCCGTTGCCCCACCCACCCATGCGGCGCCCAACTCACGCGCAAGGCGCTGATGCTCTTGTTTCAAGGAACTGACATAGACCTGACAGCCCCAATGGCGAGCGATCTGAATGGCAATGTGCGCGGATGCTCCAAACCCATAGAGGCCGAGCCGTTGGCCTGGTTGGATTCCACTCAGACGCAGCGCCCGGTAGCCAATGATTCCGGCACAGAGGAGGGGAGCTGCTTCGTCATCACTGAACATCGGCGGAATCGGATAGGCAAACGCTGCCGGAATAAGCGCGTACTCTGCATAGCCGCCGTCGACCTGATAGCCGGTAAATCTGGCATGCTCACAGAGATTCTCCCGCCCGCCGGCACAAAATTCGCACAGGCCGCATGTATGCTGCAGCCAGGCGATTCCGACTCGCTCGCCGACCTTCCGTTCAGTCACATCCACGCCGACTCGACTGACAATCCCGACTGCTTGGTGGCCGGGAATGAGCGGAAGCGCAGGGTTTGGCAACTCACCTTCGATGACATGAAGATCCGTCCGGCACACTCCACAGACAGAGACGCGGACCAAAATTTCTCCTGGGCCCGGCTCAGGTGTTGGAATCTCCTGCAACTGTAGCGGGGAGGTCTCCACGTCTGCAGTGTGCGCCAGGACCATTGCCTTCATCGATTGCTCACCAAAATATGAGCCACGGTATGTGACTCTCGGCAGGGACATTGTTACGGTATCCTGCCTGGATCGCTCGAATCGGCAGGACGAAACGAACCCCGGTGTGATAGCAGATCAAAACCATGCAGGATGCTCAAAAAGGCCGTCAGCAAGGCCGCAGCCGATGAAAGCACCGAAGGCGTAGCCTCTGGGCTACGTTGAGGATGCTTTCAAGGGGAGAACGCAGCTGGCGGCCCATCCTGCTAAGGTTTCGCCTTGATGCATTCGATATCGAGTCGTATCTGGACCTCATCGCCCACAACCAGCCCGCCATTATCCAATGTCTTGTTCCAAATCATCCCGAAGTCTTTGCGATTGAGTTTCCCTTCCGCGCTGAAGCCGGCCCTGGTACTACCCCAGGGGTCTTTCGTTGACCCATTATAGCGGCCCGTGAGGAGCACTTCCTTCGTCACCCCGTGAAGTGTCAGGTCTCCCGTAGCGGTAAAACCTTCTGAAGTCTTCTTGTAGTTTTTCATCTTATAGATAATCGTCGGATACAGTTTCACGTCTAAAAATTCGGCATTCCGCAAGTGGGTGTCCCGCTTTATGTGATTCGTGTCCACCGACTCGGCTTTGATTGTGGCTTCAATCGCCGTTACTGTTCCGTCTTCGGCATCCATGTCGATGTAGCCGGCATAGTCTGTGAATTGGCCCGTCGTTTTTGAGACGACCATGTGGGTGATGCGAAACTCGATCGTCGAATGTTCAGGATCCAGGTTCCAACGAGCCGGTTCTGCGTGAACCGCAGGCGGAAACCACGCCAGCACTGCAAGCCATAGGAGCATGAGCCACATTTTCGACATGAATCCTCCCCTTACTTCTTCAAAGACTGGTCCAATGCATGAGACTTGCCCGTTGACCGAATCCCGACGGACTGCACGTCGCGCGAATGTCCCCGACTACCGGTTCGCATCCGGAGGTGCACGTCCACTGCATCCTCCCCCAGCTCGCTGGAGAACGGCAGGAACGGTTGAGCATTGACCACCGCATAGATTCCAGCCTCATCGATTTCGCGCACACCAGAACCTTTTTCAATCTCGATCAGCTGGGCGCGGCCATTGGGAAACAATTTGAAATGGACCTTCACCGTTTCACTGGTTGGCCTATGCCTGACTCCACGGACTTGGCGGGCCCAACTTCGGCTGATGAGACGGCTCACATACTGCCAGTAGGCTTCTCCCTCTCCTAATGAGGGAAACGGAACAAGATCCTCCTCAGCTAAGGTGCCCGTTGCTACCGGCTCCAGGTCCGATTGTACTTCTTGCAAGATGACAATGTCGCTTTGCGACTCCTCCTGGTGATCAGGCGGCGACTCAAGATTCTCATTCACCGGCTCCGATCGATCCATTGTCAGATACACAACCCGTTGCATGAACCGTTCGAGTTTATCCTGGCGGGACCGGGCAAACGTCACTTGGACTCGCGCCGCTCTGGGAGGGACAGTGGTGCGACTCATCAGGATCGGTTCGAGTGTGACGGTCCCTTTCAATGCTATCGACTCTGCATCTGGCTCAAGAGTGACCGTTTGACCTCGAAACGCAATCGATTCACAGATTGCGACCACTGGAGCTGTGCTCGAAGTCACGCCTCTCAGGAAAATTGTCAGCGTGACGGGCTTGCCTGTCTGCGGATCTCCCATCGACTCCGCGTCGCTCAACTCGAATTGGACCCACCGCTTCGCGGGACCGGACGGAGCAGCCCTCTGAGGCGATGATTGGGCCTGTGCTGGTAGGATGGGGCCTGGACAGGCGAGCGCCACACACAAGGCTCCCCCAAGCAACAGCACGTATCGGTGGCGCAGAGACATCATAACTGCATCCTACCGATCTCGCTGATCCTGGCGCAACCCCCGGGAAAGGATAGGCGGGAGAGAGCCGGTGGTATACAATAGGTTCATGCAAGCACTCGTCAAGATGTCGACAGGACCGGGGTTGACCGCTTCCGATAGGCCGGATCCGAAACCGGGCCCCACCGATGCGGTCGTTCGCGTCAAGGCCACCTCTCTCTGTGGGACGGATGCCCATATCTATAATTGGGATCCGTGGGCGCATAGCCGTATCCACCCGCCGCGCATCATCGGCCATGAAATGTGTGGTGAGGTTGTTGAAGTCGGCTCGGACGTGACGCTCGTCAAGACGGGAGATTATGTCGCCGCCGAGTCGCATCTCACATGTGGTCACTGTTTCCAATGTCGAACCGGACAGGCACATGTGTGTAAGAATTACCGGATTCTCGGGGTCGATAGAGACGGGTCGTTCGCAGAGTACCTGGTCCTTCCCGAAACGGTGCTCTGGAAGTCTTCGCCTACTCTCCCTCCGGAACTCGCCTGTCTCCAAGAACCGCTTGGCAACGCAGTCGACGCAGCCTTAGTTGAAGACCTCACAGGACAGACGGTCTTGATCACTGGATGCGGTCCCACCGGACTCTTCGCTGCTGCCGTCGCACGAACAGCCGGGGCTGCCATGATCATTGCTACGGATGCCAGCGAGTATCGCCTGGACCTAGCCCGCCAGGTCGGCGTCGATCATGTGCTCAACGCCAGGACCGAAGCGGCGGACCGCATCGCCGCCGCCATTCGTGAAATCACCGGCGGTGAGGGCGTCGACGCCTCGCTCGAAATGTCGGGAAACCCCACCGCACTACACCAGGCTTTCAATGCCGTGAAAAACGGAGGTCGCGTCACTCTTTTTGGTATTCCAACCGGCTCCGTATGTTTTGACCTGCCCAACGAAATTATTTTCAAAGGCATCCGCGTATATGGGGTGACAGGTCGCCGGCTCTTCAAAACCTGGTATCGCTTGGCCGGTCTCTTCCAGGCAGGACTCAATATCAAGCCGGTGATCACCCATATGTTTCCGATGAGAGACTTTGCGCGTGGATTCGAATTAATCAATTCAGGCCAATGCGGGAAAGTGGTCTTGATTCCGTAAGGCGTCAGGCGTGAGGCGTAAGGTGATGGAAACCAGTGCTCCGTTCTTGCGAGCGCTTCACGTTTCACGCCTTACCCCTGACGCCTAACGCTTCAGAAAAATATGGCTTATCACTCGTTCAAACAAACTATTTCAGAACGACTCGCAGAAATCCGCGCGGCGGGACTCTACAAATCCGAGCGACAGATCCTGGGCCCGCAGGGGGCCGAGATTCGTGTGGCTCAAGGGGAGGTCCTCAACCTTTGCGCCAACAACTATCTGGGACTCGCCAACCACCCCGAGATCAGACAGGCCGCTGCCGCCGGACTGCAAGAGCATGGCTACGGTATGGCCTCGGTCCGGTTCATCTGCGGCACGCAGGATCTTCACATACAACTTGAACAAGCGCTCAGCACCTTTTTGGGCACCGAGGATACAATACTCTATAGTTCCTGCTTCGACGCCAACGGCGGACTTTTTGAGGTACTTCTGGGGGAGCAAGACGCCGTCATCAGCGACTCTTTGAACCACGCCAGTCTCATCGATGGCATCAGGCTCTGCAAGGCCACCAGGCTACGCTATGCGCACTCCGATATGGAGGATCTGGAGACCAAGCTGCGCGAGGCGGTATCGTATCGCCTTCGCTTGATTGCGACGGACGGAGTCTTCTCCATGGATGGCGATCTCGCGAAACTCGATCGAATCGTCGAGCTGGCGGACCGGTATGATGCAGCGGTGATCGTGGACGACAGTCACGCGACCGGTGTGCTCGGGCGCAACGGGCGTGGCACCCCGGACCATTTCGGGGTCGCCGATCAGGTCGAGATCGTCACCAGTACGCTGGGAAAAACATTGGGCGGTGCGACAGGCGGGTTTACAACCGGACGGAAGGACGTCATCGAGCTGCTGCGGCAGAGGTCGCGACCCTACTTGTTTTCGAACTCACTCCCGCCGGTCATTGCCGCAGCAGCTTGCCGAGCCGTGGTCCTCGTGGCCCAAGGAGACCAGTTACGGACCAGGTTGCGAGAGAATGCGGCCTTTTTCCGCGCGCAACTCACCGCCCTTGGATTTCGACTTATTCCCGGCGAGCATCCCATCATTCCGATTTTGCTGGGTGACGCCTCACTCGCTACCAAGATGGCAGATCGACTATTGCAGGAAGGGATCTATGTCGTGGGGTTCAGTTACCCGGTTGTGCCGGAAGGTCAGGCAAGGATTCGTGTCCAGATGTCGGCGGCCCATACACAGACACAGCTAGAACGAGCCGTCGCGGCCTTTGCAACAGTCGGTCGGGAACTGGGTCTGATCAAATAAAACGTCTGTCTCGTTGATCTGGTCTATCTGGTCTGTCTCGTTGTTAACCAGACAGACCAAACCAACCAGATAGACCGCTGTTGTGCTATTCCGCGATCGCCTGCGAGCGTTTCTGCAGATACGCATTGCGGACGGCTGTATAGAGATCTAATGTCGCTTCCTCAACTCCCTGGAACTTTTCGAGATTCCGAGACCGGTCATTAATCACCTCACCCACGCGCGACCCCATCTGGATGAAGCTCGTTGTCGTACGGTCCTCGTGATCGATCACGGAAGGGACGTGGTCGACTTCAATAATCGGTACGACCAACCAGTTGATCGGATTGAGGAACACATCGCCGATATACCCTACAAGATCCCGGACGGTGAAGGGTGGCAGGAACGGCAACACGAGATAGGGACCCGGCTTGACCCCATAGAAACCCAATGTCTGTCCCAAATCCTCTTCCGGCGTAACCAAGTCGAATTTTTTCGCAACATCGATAAATCCTGCGATGCCGACTGTAGTGTTGATCAAAAAACGACCCAACTCGATACCGGCGCCTTTCACCTTTCCCTGGAATAGATTGTTGAAGAAGCGAGGGCCAAAGCGGATGTTGTAGAAGAAGTTGCTGACACCGACCTGAGCCAGATCCGGCATGATGAAATTGTAGCCTTTTGCCACCGGCTTGAGCACATAGCGATCCATCTGCCGGTTGAATTCGAAAATGCCTGTGTTCATTGGCTCCCAGGGGTCATACTCCTCACCGGTCGCCTCACCGGCCTTGGCAAACGGATCGAACGGTTCATCCGATTGAGTGCCTGGCGGCGGCAAGGGGGCTGGCGCAGAAGCCTTGCCTGCCACCGGCGTCGTGTCGCTCAACCCCCGTGGCTGTGCTGTGCCGGTTTTCCCGGCACAACCACTAGCAAGCACGATCACGAAACTCAGCAGACTGAACGCAAGTAGACGAGAGAGCATCATCAGCCCGGCCTCCTTAACCGACATCGTCCATTAAACGTCTATTCCGACCGCTATCATGTCGCTCTTCTGAGCAAAAAACCTTTGGCGTGACCGTCGCGCACTTTACCAAAACGGGGGGCGCTCGCCAATCAATTTTTAAGACATCATGCACAAGGGGCGCGTGAAACGCGCCTGGGGAACGGGCGGCCGTAGGCTAGGATTGGAGGGCGGCCTGGACAAATTCAGATAATCGTTTGAAATAGGCCGCACCTCCGACCTGGTAGGTGTTGTTATGATCGGCGCCGGCAATCACGTAGAAGGATTTGGGTGGTTTGGCTGCTTCGAAGACCTGCCGGCCCAATTCTAGAGGGATAATATCGTCGTTGTCGCCGTGAATCATCAGCTTTGGCAGCGAGAGATGCGGAAGGCGATCGATTAATCTGAAGTCCGCGCCGAGCAGCCAGTGGACGGGCAGCCCGCCATAGTGGAACTTGGCTACCGCTTCGATGGACGCAAACGCTGATTCGAGGATGAGCCCGGCGGCAGGCTTCTGCACGGCAAGTTCCCCTGCGACAGCCGAGCCGAGCGAGCGCCCGAATATAATTATACGCTCGGGACGAATCATTCTGGTTCGCGTAAGGTAATCATGTGCTCCGATCGCATCCTGATAGAGTCCCTCTTCCGACGGTTTCCCCTGGCTGCGACCGTAGCCCCGATAATCGAACAGGAACACCGAGAGTCCGAGGCGATAGAGTTCGCGCAAATTCTCCAGCCGGTTGATGATGGTGCCGGCATTGCCGTGACACCACAGAATAACCGGGCGATCAGCCTGCACTTCCACGTACCAACCGAAGAGCCTGGTCCCGTCGGCCGACTGAAACCAGACTTCTTCGAGCGGCAAACCGGTGAGCCGAGCCCAATCTCGATCTTGCCAGGGCTCGGGATGATAAACGAAGAATTGATCGAGGATGCTCACGATGCCACCCACATGACAGGCAGGAGAATATCCAAATACCCAGGAAGAAGATAGATAGTGCGGCATGCCCCCAGGTCGCGGGGTGCGATACCCCACGTAAGAGACTCCTGCATACTCCTTTCAAAATCGCAGCGGACGATGTACCCTACCCCCTGTACCTTTGAGGAGGTCTGCAATGGCACCAAAGATCATCACAACGATATGGGGGCTCTATGCAGTCGTGATCCTCTCAGGTTGTTCTATTGCCATGGCACTCCACGGAAATAAAGAGCCCAATTTCGATCATATCAAGGTAGGTGTGACGAAAGAGGAGATCGACTTTGAGTTCAATGGACCGGGAACATCAAGAGACCTTGGTGACGGTAACATCGAGGTGACGTATAAATACGAGATAGGGAATTCACCGAATCCAGGTAGGGCTGGGGTGAATGGTTATATCGACTTGGCCACGATCGGTCTCGCCGAGCCAATCCTTACTCTCATTGAACTCTTCCAGGGAAAGGATGTGGAAACGCGAATCGTGTATGGCCCTGACAGCAAGGCTCTGGAAGTCCATGGTTACACACCTCCGCCCATTTCTGCCGCGATGGTAACGGCTCAGGAGGAGCAGGCCAAGTATATCTACAAACGCCCAGTGAGTATGTCATCCCATCAGCAACAAACAAATACGTCTCCGACATCTTTCAATGCTTCTCCTCCGCTTCAACCCAGTGATGTAGATGTCCCGCCGATTACAAAAGCAGCACCGAGACACAATGCGCACGCCGTGGTCATCGGCCTAGAACGGTATCGGAACGAGTTGCCACAGGCTAGTTATGCAGAACGAGATGCACGAGTGGTAGCCCGGTATCTCTCTGGCACGATGGGGTATGAAGAGGGCAACGTTGCGCTCCTTCTTAACGATCGCGCAACAAAAGGCGATATGGAGAAATATTTGGAAACATGGCTTCCCAACAGGGTGGAGAGTGACGACACCGTCTTCGTATACTTTTCAGGCCACGGTGCACCGAACGCAAAAACCGGTGAAGCATACCTAGTGCCCTACGATGGTGACCCTGTCTTTCTTAACAATACAGGTTATTCTCTTTCTCGGCTATACCAGAACCTAGCCGCCCTTCCTGCCAAAGAAGTCGTTGTCGTGTTGGATTCATGTTTTTCTGGTGCCGGTGGCCGTTCAGTGATCGCCAAGGGTATACGGCCAATCATCACCGAAATCAAAAGCCCACTATTGGGAAAGGGTAAGACCATCGTGCTAACCGCAAGTAGCGGGCAACAAGTCTCCAGCACCTACGAACAAAAAGCACATGGTCTCATGACCTACTTCTTCCTGAAAGGTCTCCAAGGAGCAGCAGATACCAACAAAGACGGAAAAATCGATATTGGTGAATTGTTTGAATACCTGCGTCCTCATGTCGAACGAGTGGCGCGCCGCGACTTTAACAATGAACAGACACCCTTGCTCCTTGGTGACACAGACATGCTCGAACGTGGGGTCTATCTGCAGCAGTAAGGCAATGGTACCGGTCAAGTTACATGTCCTTCCTATACTTGGGTTGGCAATTACTGTTGCCTTACTCACTGCCTGTTCCACAGTCGAGCGCAAGCACCAAGAGGCCTTGGAAAGTAAGATGTCAAGTGCGGATGGGGGGAGTAGGCCCCCGGAGGCTCAGATCCTAGGCACTGATCCCGATGGTTGTACGTGGGTGATTGCAACTGGCAGTGTAAGATTTGGCGATCAGGACACGAAACACCAAGCCTTTGCCCAAGCGATTGCCGAGGCCCGACGCAAAGCAATGGACACATTCCTCGGTGTACGAGTTGATCACAGTTTCATGGATTTTCAGAGCGAGAACAGCCTGCGCGGGGAGTTCGTTTTAACAGAAAAGCTCTTACGTGTGACGCAACTTAGCCGGGCACTCAAAGAAATCGTTTTACGTGTTGGACCCGTAGACGATCTTGGTTGTGTGGCCTGCCGAATCGAAGCTCAGATTCGGACCTGTCTGGTGCCAGAGAAGGAACGAAGAGATAAAGATTTCCATGTGAACGTACGACTCAACAGATCTAGCTATCAGGATGGCGATGAAGTAATTATCACCGTAACGTCGACTCGTGACTCCTATCTATACATTTACAATGTGGATATGGATTTCCGTGCCGCTCTCATTGCTCCCAACAAGCATGTCCCAAGCGTGAAAATCAATGCGGGAGAAGCCTGGGTCTATCCAGGCGATGCCTTGCGCGCGAAGGGCCTGCGGGCAACTGCGCATCTTCTGCCTCGGTCATCTGTGTCCGCTGAAACAATTCGAGTTGTCGCGTCGAAAGCCGCGCTCCCTAACTCGCTGGTGTCACTTACCCATCAGCAGGCAAGTACGGAACCGCTATACTTTGAGCTCCTGCGTGCATTGTTGGCGATAGACGTTGAATGGGTTGAAGACGTCCAGGCTTTCACAATTCGCCAACACTAATTTCACAAATACTGACCAGCTCACTCCTTCGTCAGAGTGCGGTCCGCCCACACATCTCTTGCTAAAAGAATACCTGCATCGAGAACATCACGTCGTTGTCGCGATCACGATGGTTATACTCCAGCCGGAGTGCCAAATTCTGCAAGAGCGTGTAGCGTGACCCGACAAACCAGCGAACGTCGTGAGAATTCTCGCCAAGTGCATACTTGAGATAGGTGCCGGAGGCCATCAGTTTCCACCGGTCGGCCAGGTCCGCCAACATCCCAACAGTTCCCCCGCCGCCAATACGGTGCCATTCCTCATACGCGCTGCTGTAATTGGCTTCCGCTTCGCCAAAAGCAAAGAAGAGTTCCCGTTTGAACCAATGACTCTCAATAGAGCCTCCAAACCCTGCGTTGAAATACCCGTTGCTGCAAAGCCGGCAGTTATTGTGCCGGACCGTATTCATACCGAGACCTAACTTCCAGGACGGAGCATGGAAAAACCCATCCATTGGCGAGAGCGACACCATGTTGACCAGGGTGAACCGCTCGATACGAGTCTGCGTATCAGTGAAATTTTTCTCGAAACCCGAGTCCTGCCAATTTTCCGGCCCATACTGTCTAACCGCGAGCGAGAGCGCTTCGATCTGGGCATCAGGTGTGTAGCCCTTCTCGGGATCGAGCAGATCGTGATAGGCAGCTCGAATACCTAATTCTTGATACAGTTGCTTATTTCGCCACCCGACGCCAACACTGGCCCGTGACGTACCATGGCCCAAATCAGGACGGTCAGTGAACGGAGAGATCTCCATGTTCTCAGGCCGAATTTTCAACTTGCTTCTTTCGAGCAGTAGTTCACGATTCCGCTGCTGGTAGGGATTGTTATTGAGTCGTTCGCCGGAGCTCTTCAAAAGGAGATAATCTGACGCAATGTCCAGGACCGTGGCTTGCCGCTGCGGCGATAAGTCAAGAAATTCTTGGTCCTTGGCGGTCGATGGCGCAACGACCATCTTTTGCAGCCAGTGATATTCCGAGTCGGGTAAGAGCGCTTTCCTTTTCCGAAACAACGTGCCCCGTGACGGACGATACACGACGGTGCTCACCATTTCGGACTTCTCCATGAGTCTTCGAATCGTGTCACTAGGCATCGTAAAGAGCGCGAACCGATCGGTCAGGTGAAGGGATGGCTCAGCGAATTCCACCAGGGAGAGAATGTGGTAGGAACAGTTTTCTTTGAAAAAGAAGTAATCGAAATACGCGTTGCCCATCTCCCATGCGTGCGTCAGAAGGCGGCGGAGCTGCTCGGGCGTAAAATTGAGTTTGTACTCCCAGATATCCCGATCCTCTATATCGCCATACTCCTGCACTTTGAGGTAGTACGGAATGGTGGAAAAATACCCCCGATAGCCGCCGAAAATTCCCTTCACGGCGTATTCAGGACCGGCATTGGGCGGCAACTCAGCCGCATAGTTGATGGTATAGGCCAGAATCCGGGTCTGATCCGTTTGTCCGCGCTGGTCAACTCGAAGGAAAGTGTGCCCGAACGTCGACGAGGGGTTGTTCATGAACCCTGAAGCAAAAATGAGGCTAACGCTCTCCACGTCAAAGTCGGCAAACCACCGCTCAAACCGTTCACAGGATTGGGGAGGAAGGAGGCTCTCGTCGAAGTGCAATTGATTCCGCAACCATTCATATCGCGCAATGAGGGCACACTGAGCCGGCTGCTTCGAGCGTCCAATGAGCTCTCCGGAGAAAAACTGCTTCAGCGTTGCCTGGAGCTCCGCTTGCGGATCAGTTTTCCCGTCGGGCGACATGAAAAACCCCGGATCGTCCTGCTCACTGGTATAGCCGCCAAACACATTGGCCCGGTAGTGGAGCAGCAGATGCCATTCTCGCTCATCGGCGAGTTTTGCCTGCAGGCTCTTGGAAATCAGCTCAGCAAGGTAGGCATTTTCGGGAGACTCACCCGCATTGAGCAGCGAGGTTTGAGCAAATAGCAAAATGAACAGCAATAGGACGATGGACAAGGGCGGGCTAGAGAAAGAAACGGGGCTTCAAGTTCAACCTCGAAGCCCCGTGATGTTGTTAACGAGTCGAATTCTGGGCTAGAACCGGATGCTTGGCGATGGCGTCATTGATCGCTTTCACCATCGCGACCGGTGAAGTCTCGCCTGTTTTGACCAAGGATGTATATCGCTCTTGAGTCATGGCAAAGAACGCCGCATGGTCCTCGGTCGGCACACCCATCAAGGTGGCAAGCGATGCGAGGTGCTCACCCTCTCCTTGCGCCATTTCTTGGGACAAGTTCTCAAAATTGAGCTGAGCAAACATCGTCGTTTTCTGATCGGCCCAGACCTTTCCATCGTTCGAACAGCCCGAGGTTCCCGAGCTGATGCCGAATGTCGTGCTCCAGAATGTGCCGTTCGTGGTGGCCATCAATACCTGGGGCCCGATGTTCTTCTGGTGCGAAAAATCACCCCATGCGAGCTTGCCCAGCCCGCAGCCAGGGCCTGTGTCAGGGTTGGCTGCCAGTGCGAGACCTGCCTGCATGCCAAAGAGCACCGCCACCGATAGCATGATCACTTTCTTCGACATATCTCCTCCTCCTTTAGAGTTGGGTTAGGTGCCACTGCTTCAATACAAAACAACACACGGCAGTATAGCCCAAGTCATCACAATTGTTTACAAAAAAATACATAAGCTTCTGGGATAAGAGAAAGCCACACAGGCTACTGTGCTTTCTCAACTTTGGCCACAACCGGATGTCTGCGATGGGTTCTGAACGGGTCCGCGAGTATCAATACCTTGCGTGTCTCTTATGCTCAAGTAGCTGGTCAACACTCTGCTGTGTTCTTCTCAGTACTTGCTCTCCCGCCAGTGCCAACAGTTGATCGCTGGTCCATTGTTTGACCACTTGGCAATCGTGATCGAGAAGCGTGACGCTTCCATCCTGTCCCGTTTCCGCCTCCGCGAGTAGGGCTCCGGTCTCATCGATCAAACGATAGCCCGTCGCGTTCGTTTCGATGGTCGCATGCCGTTCCACGATTCCGTTCCGCTCATAGGTCACCGCCGTGCCTCGATTACTTTCGGCCATCGTCACAGTGAGCCCACCTAGCCGGACGATGCGCGTCGCTCCGTCGCCTCCTGCATCGTTGGCCTTGACAGGATTGCTCCCGCTCCAGAACTGAATGGAATTGAAGATAAAGGCGTCGAGCAGCGCTGAGAACATGTACACTGGGATAATGATCATGCCGAAGAAGACGAATTCCTTCATCCACTTCTCGTTCACTTCGCTGCTGCCTTTGATGTTGCTGTTCCAGTGATAGACATTTCTGGTCAAATTGAACGGTCCATAACAGGCCGTCGTGACCGTCAGGAGACTTCCCACAACGATCGCCGAGACGATCCTCTTTCTCAGTGTCTTTCCCTGCATGGCGCTTCTCCTTTTTTCTTGGGCAACTTCACACCCGTGGATCTGTTTCGACGATTCACATTTATCGTTCAAGCGAATCAGCTTGGGTAGGGCTTTTCCATTCTGAATGGTCAGAAGCCCGACCCCTCGTGGAAGTGAAAACCGCTTCGGACCAGCGGATCCTGGATTGAAAAGCAACGCATCGCCGTGCCACGCGACCTTCTGCTGGTGCGTGTGGCCAAACACGCAGATGTCAGGTTGTTCATGGTCCAGAAAGGCCCGACCTTCTTTCGTCATCTTCCCGCCTTCGTACAGAATATGACGGATGGCGATGCGGCGTCCGTTCAGTTCGATCGTAGCCTCATACGGGAATTTGCATTGTTCATATGCGTCGACGTTGCCGGAGACGGCGGTGACCGGGGCGATCTGCTCCAGCTGCTCGATGACGGACCAATCGCCTATATCCCCGGCATGGAGTATGTGATCGACCCCTCTAAAATGTCGTCTGACGGCCGGATCGAATAGTCCATGGGTATCGGCTATCACCCCGATCCGGACAGTACGCTGTCGGTTCATGGCGTAGCCACCGGCTGGGATCCGAGGGAGGTCTGCACCTGTTTCCAATCAAACGTAAAAGGGGCCGGCAATGTTTTCGGCAAAGCTGCGAGCTCGCCTTTCAACCGTTCGGCTCTGGCAGCGCTCATGGGATGTGTCGAGAGCCATTCCATCCGGCCCTCGTCCTTTTCTGAGAGCCGCTCGAAAAACCGGATCATACCGGAGGGATCGATCTTCGCCCGCTGGAGCAGTTGTAAACCTGTCAGGTCCGCTTCGGTCTCCTGCTTCCGGCCGAACTTGAGTGTGAGTAGTTCGACCCCGAGCTGCTTCATCATTTCGACAAGTCCCTGTTGATTGCCAAATACAATGGCCATGACCGTCAACAGCCCGAGGTTTTTCACGATCCGTTCGAGCCCATGTCGCTGCAGCACGTGATTCACCTCATGGCTCAGCACACCCGCCACTTCTTCACCACTCTCCGCTTTTTTCATGAGGCCTGTGAAGACCACCACAAACCCGCCAGGCAGTGCGAAGGCATTGACAACATCGCTCTTTACGACCGTCACCTGAAACCTATAAGGATTGTTCTGAATCTGCTCGGTCAGGCGATGGGTCATTTCTTCAATTGCCGCAACCCCCGGCCCCTCTTTGACGACCTCCTGGCGGCTGAGAAAATCCCGATAGGCTGATTCGCCAAGTTTTTGTTCCCACTCCACAGGAATCCGGCTTACGGCGATATCGACCAAAATATCGGCCCCGAACCACAGGCCCAGCACCGAGGACAGGATCGCCCCGCCAACCATGCCCCAAACGAGCCGGCGCCGGTGACGCACCTGACGCACCCGTTCTGCGACCTGTGCCAACGGAAGGTCAAGATGGTCGGGAACCGCTTCCCGAAAAGCCCGAATCACGTCAGGATTCTTCAGATACAAGGTCCGTTCCCCCTGCACGCTAGTCCATTTCACTACAAGATGATCATGGTCGATTCCGCCCGCTGAGACGGAGAGCTCAGAAAACGACGCGACCTCCGGTCGGCTATCGGACATATCAGGACTAAACGTAACGGTGAGTCCGTGCTCTTCGACATGAACTAGACACGGCACACCGGCGGCGGGAAATTCTTCGCCGAAACAGAGTGCGTTGGGAAAGAAGTGAGTCATCTCGGGTCGTACGGCTGCTCAAAATGGCCGCGAACGAGGCCGCAGGCGAGCAGAAACCGGAGGCGTGATAGTTTCCACCCTCCCTCCCCGAGCTGCCAAGACAGCTCCTTCCTCGTATGGGGTGCGTTGAGGATTTCTTGCGAGTTGAGAACGAAGCTTGGGCGATGGCGCGTCTTGGCGCGCCGGGGTTGGGCGGGTGATAAGATAGGCGTTTTCAGCATCCGCTACTCGGAGACGGGGATGAACTGCCTAATCCAGGCACCAAAACTTCCCGGATTCCGGCTTTGTATATATACAAGTCCCGGCCCTCGGAACCGGCAGACGAATCCTTCACCCGAGGTGAAACTGGCCACCCAACCGGAGGTGGCCTTCTCGATATTGTAGGAGGTCGTCGAGGACCAGGCTACCAGATGGCTGTTGTCTACAATGTATTCCTGATTGGGCTTTAGTTCGATTTTGTGAATCGCTCCGAAGCTATTCAGAACGAGCAACCCCCGTCCGCTGATTTTCAGGATGAAGAAGCCCTCTCCGCCCAGCAATCCGCGACTCATGCTCTGCATTTGACTTTCGATGACGATCCCGTCGGCGCCGGCGAGGAATCCGTCTTTTTGCACCATGTACTCATTCACTCCATCAAGTTCCAAGATGGCAATTTCCCCCGGCACGGTCGGTGCCAGCAAGGCTTCACCTGGGCCTCGGCTGGCTCGTAAGGTCTGGAAAAAGAATTTTTCTCCCGTCAGGAACTTTCGAGACAGAGCTCCAAGAAAACCACCTTCCATCTTGCTTTCAATGTCGATGGTCGGGGAACAGGCTACCATTGCGCCCGACTCAGCCTTGATGTTCTCACCCGCTGCCAAGTCTACCCGCACCATCGGAAACGCCCCCGGATATAATATTTCGCTTCTCATCTATTCCTCTCTTTCCTTTCCTCACGGTGGGGTGCGAGGACGGGTGGGCACCCCGCCGTTGGCAGGACCCGCTGCATTTATCCCACCACCCATCCATACACTCGGTGACTCGGTTCCGGTCCTTCTTCGAGGTAACTCATCCTGATTTGACCTAGCGCATCCTTGGGCACTTCATGCCGTTTCGCTTTCACATCGATTCCGAAAATTCTGGCAGCGGTGAGTCCAAAGATCTGCTCCTTCACTCGTCGTGTGAGAGGTTGATAGCGGTGCCTGTCAAGCAGTTGGTCGGGAATCTGAAATCGCCTGAATGCTTCAATTTGCCATTGTGGCGTCCCGTACCAAATCGAGTCAGTTCCCCATAGCACATGATCCGACCCGAATGTTTGAATGATCTGCCCCAGCAGATGCGCGCAGGCTGACGGTTGAGTTGTCACGAGTTGGCCGAAGGTCGAGCCGAGTTCCATATAGATATTACTGATTCCAGGCTCTTGCTGTTTCATGCGGCAAAACTCGGTTGTCCAGGGAATCTCGCCCGTCCTTAGCGCGCTCTCGTTCATATGTGCCGGGCTCTTGAGCCCCGAGTGATAGACTAAAAAGTCGATGTCGGGGAAATCTTTCGCGGCTTTGATCAAATCCCTTGGGTGGTTGTAGTCCGGCACGGGGCCAAGCGGCAATCCCTTGTGGACACAGACCCTCTTTACGTTGAGCTTGCGTGCCTGCTCCAACATGGGATAGGCAATCCGCTCATCATCCATCCACCAGCCCCGATCGAATCCCTTTGGACAGGATCCGGTATAGCACTTCCATGCCTCGACCTTGAGCGTTTCCGCCTGTAGGGCCATGAAGTCGAGATCTGCGACGCCAAGCTGCGGTGTGACGAGTCCATGGGCCAACATGCGCTGGGAACCGGCAACACGATTCACCTCATCGCGAATATGCGCCATCTCCTGCGGCGGAACAACGGCCTCTTGCGGATAGGGTCCTGGTGGCGTACTGATCAGTCCGATATTTGTCTCACTGTCGAGAAAGACTTCTTTCACAAAATTGCGCCAGGAGAGATCGTCGAGTGTACCTGTATCGCCTGCCAACTTGGGGTTAAGTCCCGCTTCGCGGATCCTGCGGCGCAGAGATAGCAATGCTTGTTTGGACACTCCTCCTCTGCGATGGCTCTCCGCCTCCGTGGGGTCGTAATGAGATCCCACATAATGGGTCTGTACATCAAAGATGAAGTAGGGGTCTCCCTGTTGCTCTGCAAAGGCGGCAGACTCGAATAACTCGATTTTTCCTATGTCGAAGAACCGTCCGAAGACCGAATTCATCGCCAGCAACGCACCGGCCACGCCGCCCGTCGTTTTGAGAAAGTCTCTGCGGGTAAGGCCCTGTCGTGCGGCGGATTGTTCAATTATCGCTGCTGCGATCTGTTCAACGCGAGCTTGGTCTGCGGTCTGGCCGAAGGGCGCAAATTCCTCGTTCGAGACGCTCTGAGTCGGTACTGGAGAACGAAGGGTTTTGCCTTGTTGTACTACGAGGTTTTTCCAAGCGGGATGTTGGAGAGGCGCCATGGCGGTTTACCCTCTACACTGGCCTGTGCGCGATTCTGTGAAATACTACCGTCAGTGTCAAGCATCTCCTGACCAGATGGTCTAGATGATCAGACGATCAGGTAGCCCATCCGGCTCTTTGACGTAGAAATCAACCCATGAAGAGGGGAAAATCAGAAATCTCGGGCTTCGACAAGGTGTAGTGGAATATTTGGACCGGGGCGGGAACAGGGGCAGCGCTTTCGTTTACGATCGATTGAACTTGGGAATTGTGGCGACGACATCGTGCAGGGAGTCGCCTTCCTGATCCTTGCCGTCTTGTCCGATACTATACATCACGCCCCTCTCCTGATCGAGCAGCATGGGAAGACCGGTAAAGGGATCATAGTAGGCCTGTCCTGCCTTTGCGAGACGCGTAAGCACGCTTTCCTCTTGCGCCCCTCGTCTGATCCACGCTTGCAGGCTTGCCAAACGGAGCCGTGCGTCGATCTCCACCATACGCCCAACATAGGGATCCCATGAGGGGAGCGGTTCAATTCCGATGATGTGCTCGATGGGGTTCGCCAGGTAGTCCAACGTGCTGACAGCGGGAGTCCGAATAAAGCTGGACCGTTTCGGCAGGTTGGTGTAGCGCCCTTCAGCTACCGACTTGCTCGCCGCCTCGTAGTAGTCCGCATAGGCATTGGATCGCCGCTGTATGGGAAGAGGCATAGCCGCGGCAAGTGAAACGTAAAGGGGGCGCTCGTCGGTCTTGTCGTTCTTCAACCTTTTCGTCACGGACTTCGTTGCCCACGCGAGATGGCTCTGCATCGGCCAGCGGAGCGACAACTCAACCGGATCGAGGGGACGGACGATCTTGTCGAGACGGCCGATAGCTTCCCCATCGAGATTCTGCCGGATTAAAAGTCCGGATGCGATGGCTATATTGTCTTCGACTGCTGTCGCTGCGAGCATTTTTATCATCAAAGTCTTCGACTGTTCCAGCACAACGCGCCAAGCTCTCATATCGGTTTCAAGTCGTTCGAGACCGGTGTTGGTGTCCTGCGCAAATCCCTCTGCGAGATAGAGCCGATGGGCCAGCAGTATAAGGGTACAGTTCGGGCTCAAAATCTGCCCATATCCGGTATCTTCAAACGGCATCGAAAGCCATTGTCGATAGCGCCTAAGGGCAAGTGATTCTTGAGCTGCCGCTGATCGTATTGCTGTAGTCTGCCGCGCCAGCTGTGCCGCGGGGTCGGCAGTGGTGAACCAGCCATGGACTAGATTAGGCGAGGCTCCGGTGGTTGGTGTCCCTTTACCCTCATCACCCCGCATACAGGCGTTCGCCGCTTGGAGATCGTTCCTTTCAGTCTTGCGTTCGTAACCCGCTTGGAGAGGATTCTGTTCCGCAGGAGCCTCAAAGCCTAGGAGCAGGAAGTATCCATTTTTTCTTGAATCACTGCTCGCCTGTGGAGGACTGAGTGTCAGGTCGTGATAGACCGACGACGGAGGAGTTTCCATTACGATCCAGGCTAATCCAATCGCTCCGATGCCAATTGCCACCAGTAGAGCGGAGGAGAGCATCAACCCCACGCCCAGCAAAACGATTGATCGCGTCGTCGAAAAACAGGTCCCGATAAATGACGAAATACCGATTCGGATCCGAGCTACCCGCCCGGCACGCCTCGGGCGGGGCCTTGGCGTTGCGACATGAGTATCCGCGAGAATCCGGCTACTCTCTCCAGTTGAATTAAATAGCACATCAACGGCCGATGCAGCGACTGAGAGATCGGTCCCTCCTGTCACGTGAGAAGATTCGCTACTCGAATCCTGCCACGCTGTGGAAGGCGATGGAAGAGGAGGATCCACAAAGGTGATCGATTCACTCTCCCGAACCCAATCAGGTCGCGTATCTTCTTGAGAAATAACCTTTTCCATGATGGGAGCCGCTGCTTCAACGGCAGGGGCTATAGGCTCTGAAGGAGCCAATGCCCATCCCCCACTTCGTGACAGCTCAGCGACCGGTTCAGAGGATTTTTCAACCAGTGGTAACTGAGCCGGCTGGACGACTGGGGTCTCGGGCAGACGATGGAGCTGAACCGCAACTTCCCCAGTGCTCCACTGCGTCACTGTATTCGTTGAGGCAGTGGAAATCGATGGCGAAACATTTGGTGCTGGGGAGAGCGGCGGAACCGCGGCCTTGCAGAAGTCTCTATCGGGTATTTCTTGGTGCTCTGTTGGAACCGGTTCAGATATGCGAGCTGGTTCGACAAACGCTGACTGAGACGACGCTTGAAGGTCCACCATGAAGGAGCTTGGGGTCTCGCTCAAAACGGTCGGCGGCTCCTTTGTCCGTGAGGGTTCTTCCGGCCTAGCCTCTGTTCTATCAAGCGATCCACTTGCTTCACTTACAATCGAAGGATGAGTCGATGGCAACGACTCGGTATCGTCTATTTCTCTCGTATCCGGTAGTTTTTCATCCGAGGTGGAGGGTGTGGCAGGTGAACTCACCGACAAAGTTCCTGCGGATAATGTCTCTGTGGCATCGAAGGCGGTGTACCATGAAGGTGGTGCACTGGAAGAAGAGTCAGAGGTGGGTGGAGTCAGGGATTCGGATTCAGGGAGTTCTATAGGTATTATTGACGGCTCTGCTGCAAAGGTCGATTCGCTGGGCTCGGTCAGATCTGGTGCTGGTGCTCGATCCGACAGCAGATCTGAGACAGATTCAGGTCGAGGGGTAACAGGCGGGGTCAGGGATTCGGGTTCAGGGAGTTCTGCAGGCGTCGTTGACGGCTCTGCTGCAAAGATCGATTCGCTGGGCTCGGTCAGATCTGGTGCCGGAGCTCGATCTGACAACAGATCTAAGACAGATTCAGGTCGAGGGGTAACAGGCGGGGTC
>Ga0207670_10000054_pt1 | contig 85269 bp, 160 predicted proteins | sample KBSS23HmetaG_FD_184339 | JGI IMG/M metagenome (GOLD analysis project Ga0207670, IMG submission 184339) | Switchgrass rhizosphere microbial communities from Kellogg Biological Station, Michigan, USA - KBS S2-3H metaG (SPAdes) (version 2) | ecosystem: Host-associated > Plants > Roots >...
AGCCCGCAGGAAGGTACTTACAGACTGCCCCGCATGTAGCTCGCCACTGATTCGTCTGCCCGGGCGACGCATCAAAGGCGAACCGTTGGAGGCTCGTGGGCGATGCAGTCGCTGCCCGTGGCGTGGCTCGATCGCGCCCCCCAAGGTTGAAGTGCGCCGTGGGCGCCCAAGGAAGGAAAGAAACTAGTGCGTCAGATCAGTTTGTACGAAGACGATGATCTCGATCGCCTGCCGATCGATACGTTTCTGATCTACGGAGACACCGGCACCGGCAAGACGACGTGTTCGGGCGGCTTCCCGAGGCCGCTCGTGCTCGCCGACGAAACGGAGGGTGGCTGGAAATCGCTTCGTGGCCTCTCTGACGATCAGCTGTTCGAGCCCGAGGTCAACCCGATCGTCTGGGGTATCAGCGAGATGAGCGACATGATCGCTGCGGTCAACCAAATCCGGCCGCTCGTGGCGTCTGGACGGGTCCTAACCGTCGTCGTGAGTAGTATAACGTTCTACGCGAATTCGTATCTGTCGCACGTAAATCGCATCAACCCCGGAATCGATACGAGGCAGCTCTACGGCAACCTTGCGACGCACCTCCGCGAGGTCAGAACCCAGGTGCACAACCTCGGCGTCAACGTCGTCTGGGAGGCCCTCGCTGACCATCCCGAGTCCGGCGGCGAAGATCAACCAAGCCGCCCGGGGCGGCCATCCATCCCCGGCAAGTCCGCGGATCAGTTCAGCGCTGGCGTAGGCTACCTGTTCCGCGCAGCCCTCGACGATACCAAGAAGGACGGCAAGATCGTTGATCGGACCTTGAAGCTCTACACGCAACCGATGGGGGGCTACTTATCGCGTTGTCGGATCGGCAAGGAACTCAAGCAACTGCCGAATCCGCTGCTCGGCGGTTACAAGGGCTTTCTCGAGGCCCGCGGCTACGACGTCGCGCGGCTGCGCAAAGGGCTGCGCCCGATCGACAAGTCGATCTCTATCGCGCCAGCGGCGATGGCGCTACCTACCAAGCCTCCAATCATCTCCAAACCAAAGGCGGTTTCTCCGCCGGCGGCCATTACCAAACCAGCAACAGCAACCAAGTAGCATCTAGGAAGGCATCCAAAACAAATGAGCAACGAGTATCAACCGTTCGAAGTAGACCTCAACCTCGAGCAGGTCGAGACCTGGGACGGCCAACAGCGGCCCCTCCTTCCCGTCGATGCGGGCTACCATTTCAAGGTAGTCGGCGTCGACAACGACGGGAAGCAGATCACGATCCAGTCGGAGGTGATCGAGGGCGGTGCGGGCGAGACGGATAGCCAAGTCGGCTCGTACTGCTGGAACAACTACAACATCCAGCACAAGGTGGGCCTGAAGCGCCTCAAGTGCTTCATGGTCGCGATCGGCGCCAGCCTCGGCAAGTTCAACTCCGACGAGGTAATGGGTCAGGCGTACTACGCCGACATCGTGCACAACCAAGGCAAGGCCCAGGTCGATCCGACCACCGGACAGACCATGGAGCCGCGGATGTTCGCCAACGTCATCAACGAGCGCGGTGGTCTCGGGGATGAAGGCGGCACCACGGAGCCCGAGAAGCCGCCCATCACGCGCTCGGCCGCGCCCGCTACTCCGGCGGCTACCACGGCGCCAGCGGGCAACGGGAACGCCACGGCGAACAGCGGCAACAAGCGGCAGGGTGGGGCTCGTCGAGCCTAGGTGGTTTGACCCTCGAACCAACGAGCTACTGTTCGTCGGCTCGGAGATCATCGATCACCTACGCGGTTAGGATCTGCCAGGAGGCTTCGCACGAAAAATTGTTGATGAACGATGGAGGCTCGGCGTAAAGCTGTGATCCACCGTTTTTGGGCCGAGAGGCTCAGCCAGGGGGCTGGCATCATGTTTGATGACGAAGCAGAAGTTATCTGCAGAGACGAACTCTGCAGATTGGAGCACGTGCACCCGCCGCACCTTTTCGGCGTTGGATCGACCGAGACGATCGGTCCTCGACGAGGACGGCCGGCGAAGCCATGGTGGCTCAAGCGCGATCCGACGGCCTACCAGCGGCCAGATCCGCGGGGGCTCACCGAGTGCATCCGGGCGTTGTTCAATCGCACCGAGCGGCCGATGGCGTTCAACGCGGTCCTGAACCACGTCCGCAACGACTATGGCAAAGTCTCATCTCGAACCGTCCACCGTCACCTGGAAGATCTGATTGAGGACGGATGGTTGGTGGCGATGGATCTCAACCTCACCTACTTGACGTATTTGCGTGCTGCGTCGTCTTGGGTTGTCGATCCAATCGCGATCCGCGACTACATGATCGACAACTATGGCACTCGGCGCGACCAACGCGCCTTGGTGGAGGTCTAGATGTTATCTTCATGGCAAATGCTGCGGCGCTACGGGGTACGTCGTTGGTTAGGCGAGTATTGGCCTGATACGTTGCTTGTGGCGATCGTAGCTGCAGTGGTAGCTGGTCTAGTAGCATATGCAATAATAGATCATACAGATCGTGAGGAATGCACCTCGTCGGGTGGCCACGTCGAAGAATACAACCGCCGAACGATTATGGTTACCCAATCATGCGGTAGCGGTTGCTTCATTACGGTCCCGATCGAAATCAGCGCTTGGCGCTGCATTTACGCGGAGAAGCCGTGATGCCTCTCGACCTCGACAAGCTCGAAGTCATCGCGCGTGCGGCCACGCCCGGCAAGCGCGAATGGATCGACCATTACGGCTCGGTGAAGCTCGACATCGTCAACGGCGACCACATCCTGATGGCCGAGCCGTGCGGCGATATGAATTCGAGCGTGATCGTCGCCGACGCCGACGCCGCGCTCATCGCCGCGTGCGACCGCGAGACGGTGCTCGAGTTGATCGCAGCGGCTCGGGCCGCGCCGCAGTGGCGCACGAATACGCCGCCGCGCGGCGTGCGCTGTCTCGTGACAGCCCCGCACCCGAAACACGACGGAGCGTTGCGTGTGTTCGTGGCAACGCTCTCGCCCGACTACGACGGCCACTGCTGGTTCGGCGATGGAGTGCGGATCCATGGCGTCATCGCCTGGATGCCAGCACCGGAACCGGCGGTGAGGCCAGAAGAGTTTCTCGGCGAGAAGGAGCGAGTAGATGAATAAATGGTTGATGAGGAATGTCGGCTTGACTCTTAAACAAGCCGTGCCGTGGGCGATTACCTACATATCGTTGTTGTCGTTAACGACGTTGGTAGTTGCTGATCTAACAGGCCTTAGATGGGCAATCGCCATCGTCTGGGGAGGGGCAACAGCTATCGTTGTGGGCCTCGCTATGTGGGTATGGATCGATGATAGACGTCTCCATCGCAAATGGCGTCGTGATATAGAGAACAGCGAGACCAGGCCCAAGCGCTAGGATGAAAATGCGACTTCGAGCGCTAGATCTGTTTTGTGGCGCAGGGGGCATTAGCGTTGGACTGTTTCGCGCTGGATTTGACGTTGTTGGGATAGACATAGAGCCGCAGCCAAACTATCCGTTCAAGTTTATCCAAGCTGATGCGTTCAAATGTTACCTTACGGGCTATGACCTAATTTCTGCCTCTCCGCCCTGTCAAGGCAGAACAGCCTATAAACGTCGTCCCAATCACGTTCGATCAGTAGATACCGACGGATCTATAGTACGCGTTCGCGAGCGGTTGATGGTGTCGAATACCCCATACATCATCGAAAACGTCGTGGGCGCTCCGTTGATTTCACCGATCAAGCTCTGCGGCTCGATGTTCGATGAGACAACAAATATTAGACGTCACCGCATTTTTGAGTGCTCATTTCCAGTAGTTCAACCTAGCTGTCGACACGAGCTACAACTAGGCTCGTTTCCACAGGCTACTAATAGGAAAAATCGACGTAGAACTGTCGAGGTTGGCGTTTGGCGCATACCACTTAAGATACAGCAAGAGGCGATGGGGATTGATTGGATGTCGTTGGCCGAATTGAGTCAAGCGATTCCTCCAATCTACGCTGAGTATTTGGGTAAGGCCGCTCGTGAATCGTTTAGACGATGAGCTGATGCGTTTTTAGCCGCTCGTCCCAACTGAGGAGAGCGATGGCGTATGGAGGACGGCTCGACCAGCTCGAGCCGCGCTCCATGCGGCACAGAGCCGCAATAGAGGAGGGTATGGATATGAAGACGATATTGTTGACCGTACTGGTAGTGATTTCAGGGTGCGTCGATATGGACGCTGACGTCGAGCCGTCGCCGGCCGATGTGGTCCAGCCTACTTTTGGACTGGATCCCGACCTGAGAAACGAGTGTACGATAGAGGCAGAATACAGTGTCTGCTGTATATACGCCAACGGCTGTCAGTTTTGCACTTGGTGCTTCCCCGACCAGTGTTTCATCACCGGATCTTGCTAGGGGTGTCCTGGTCTGCCGATCACGCTAGTCTATCTAGGACGATGAGCGAGCATTCGTACCTGCCGCTCCTACGTGGCACCGATGAAGGTGCAGACTGCGCCAATTGCCCGTTTAGCAAGAATGGACTACCTAACAATCCGGTCTATGGCGAGGGCCCCGAGAATCCGAAGTGGATTATCATCGGCGAGGGCCCCGGGCACAACGAGGTCCGCCATCAGCGGCCGATGGTTGGAGCCACCGGAGACGTCGTTAATAAGATCTTGGCCAAGATCGGCCTGCGGCGCTCGTTCAACGAGCCATCCCAGGATGTTTGGGTGGGTAATAGCACGCTGTGCATCCCACCGATGGGGGCGAATGAACAGGAGCGTGATCGGGCTGCAGCGGCTTGCAGCCATAGGCTGAAGCTAGAACTCGCCCAGTTTCCCAATAAACCAATCTTGACCTTGGGGGCCGTTGCGGCGAGAGCCGTGATCCCCAAGGCGACGCTTGATGCGATCGATCCGCCGGATACGCCCAAGTCGATTCGCAAGGCGCAGAAACTGCGCCAGCAACCGACGCTGAAGCTCGAAGCAGCTAGACGCAAGGCCATCGACAAGCTAGCTGAGAAGCGCTTGGCGCGGTCTCTCAAAGCCTTCCGCACGAGGCTCATCAAGGAGGCTAAAGCCAAATACCGTCGTATCCCCGACGATCATTTCCTGGACGTCGAGGTATTGAAGGTCCAGGCGCAACTGGAAGTCAAAGCTCGCGCAGAGGCTGTCAAGGAATACGACGTCAAGGCGCAAGAGCGCGAGCTACGCAAGCTGGCAAAGGCAAGCCAGCCCAAGAAGCCGAAGAAGCCCAAGAAAATAAAGATCACGGACATCTGCGGATCGCTGTTTGATGTCGACGTCGACGGTACTGGGATTAGACCGGTCATCCCCGCGATTCATCCTGCCGCGCTCCTCCGCGGCGGCGGGGCTTCGATCGCGGGCAGCCATACGCCGGATATGGCCTTCGTCAACTTGGTCTACGACGCGGGCAAGGTCCACGCGCTCGCCCGGGGCGTCGATATCCGCCTCAAGCTAAACGTCGAATACGAACTATTCGATCAGGATCGCGCCGCCGAGCTGTTTTTGGGGATATGGCGCGCAGCCCTCGACGAGGGCGCGTGCTCCTTGGACCTCGAGACCTACATTGACGACGTCGATCGGCACTCTGCCCTGATGTCATACGTCGCCAAGATCCGCGTGATCGGGCTTGCGACCAAAGATCTCACGGTATCGCTGGCGTGGGATCTATTGCCGGATTGGACGATGCCGCTCCTGCAGCTGCTCTTGGTACTAACCAGGGTTGGCTATCACAATGCGCTCTACGATCGGACGGTCCTCCAAAATCAGTTCTACGGCTTCGAGCTGAGTAGTGACTTTGACTGCACGCTGTTGGCTCATCATGCGGCGTTTCCTGGGAACTCGCATCGATTGCAGGCTGTCACGTCGCAATTCTTCGGCGTAGCACCATGGAAAGCTGAGTTTCGCAATGCAGGCGACGACTCCTCCTTGGAGGGCTTGGCAATCTACAACGCCAAGGATACCGGTGGCACCCACGCGTTGCGTGGTCCGCTACTATTACACGTCAAGAAAACCAAGACAGATCGAGTCTACGACGTCGATAAGAAGATGTCGATCATGGCGAGTCGAATGCACCTCGCCGGGATGCCCGTCGATCGCGAGATCAACGCCGAGCTTGTTAAGACCTTCGGCAAGGCCGTGCGCGAGGCTCGAGACGCCGTCGAGAGTGTGGCCCGCGATCCGGAAAACCGCGAGCAGATCTGGCACTACTTGGCGATCGGCCAGGCCGAGAAGCGCCGCAAGCTAGATCCGAAAGAATTCGAGGAGCGTTATCAAATACGCCTGTCGACCCTGAAGCTAGATCCAGATTGGAAATGGAAGATCGGGTCAGGTAAGCACATCGCGGCTTTGCTGCAGACGATGGGCATCGCGTTGCATCAGCGAACCCAAGATGGTCGGGGGGCGCTCTCGACGAAGAAAGACATCTTGGAAGGCCTCACAGATTATCCGATCGTCAGTGAGATCCTGAACTATCGCGAGGCCGAGAAGCTACTATCTACTTTCGTACTGCCGATCTTCGATCGTCGAGATCAAGCTGGGAATGTTGTTCAGTACGGCTACGCCGACGACAACAGCCGCATTCATCCGATCTGGAAGGTCCATTTGATCTCCGGTCGATGGGCTTCGACGTGGCCGGTTGTGTCAAACGTTCCCAAAGATAAGTGGAAAAAACTGCTGGGCGATGCCCTGATGGTGCTGTTAGGGGTCAAGGTGCCGACGGAGCCCCGCGCGACGTTCAAGCTCGGCGATGGCACCTGGTGCCGCGTCAACAAAGACAAATCGATCAGCAAGTTGGTTCGGCCCAATCTGCGACGGCAGGTGCAGTGTCGCCCCGGTCGTGTCATCGTCGGATTCGACTACGAACAGATCGAAGCACGGGTGATCGCCTTGATCTCAGGTGACCCGTTTTTGTGCGCAGTGTTTGCTGATCCAAGCCGCGACATCCATACCGAGGTCGCGGCAATCATCTTCGATGCGTTCGCTAAACTGGACGCCGATAGCCAGGCGCAGATCCGCGAGCAGACCAAGCCGATCGAATACGGCTGGATGTACTTGGCGCGGGCCGAGACGTTGCATAAACAGCTCCTCAAGGAGGGCTTCCACATTAAATTCGTCGACCTCCTCAAAGCCTACAAGCGGCTCGAGGAGCTCATGCCGGGCGTTCGGCGCTGGCAGAAGCTCTCCGAGGCACGAGCTTCGCAGCCGCCCTACGAGATCCGCGAGCCGATTTTGAATCGCCGTAGGGTTTGGCCGTTGGGTCAAGCCGAGCCAAGTGAAGCCTGCAACGCCGGCGTTCAACCTACCGCCGCCGGGATCATGAACATGCACATGGCCCTCTTCATGGAGCACTCCATGGATAGCTATAAGGGGTTGATGCCCCTAGCCCAAGTCCACGATGCGGCCTACTTCGAGGTCTGGGAGGACGATGTATCGAGGTTGGAAGCTGACATCGAGCGCGATTTCACGCATGAGGAGACGATCGATGGGCGTACATTACGCTTCCCGGTCAAGGTCAAGCATGCCACCTCGTGGGATCGTGTTTGAACAGGTTTGACAGCGCGGTCGGCTAGGATCGCTGGATGGCAGCAAAGAGCGAACGTCCTCGTAATCGTCGGATCCGTCTCGTTGGGGGCGGGTTTCGTTGGACCCGTGAGGTCAACGCCAAAAGCTCTGGCGGCTCCATGAAGGCCCAACGCCGACGGATCCGGAAGGCTGAGAAAGCCAAGAAGGGCCACCGTCGATCGGCTAGAGGATGACAGATCGGCTTGGTAGGCTTGGATCGATGCAAGAAAGCACGATCTATGTCGATGCCGAGCCTCTAGCTCGTGAAGGTGAATGGGCCGTATGGCGCGCGTTAGATATTCCAAGTGGAGTTGCCAGGGGCTTTTGTTATAGCATTCTTGGCTGTAGCCAAGACGAACTCGATGCGCTTATCGTCGATATACTAAAAGTTGAATGTTGTAATACTCGATACCTCCGTATTCACACTTTAATCGGTGTTTAAACCACATTATGTCGCAGTCGTACATCGAGCCAACTTGGAATCAAGATCGGCGGCCTACAAACTGCCGCCGCTGATCAACGCGGAGCCGTTGTATCGTGATGGCGACGAATTAGAATCGGTTAATCCACTGATCTATGATCGAGAGATGGATGCGATGTATGCGCATATCATGTCGGCCGCATTCGAGGAGCGTACAGCGTGGGGCGATAATGGCCCTGCAGAATATATGCAGGCGGCATGGAGCCGCGAGCTTCGTCGGCGTGTCGAGGAGAGCAACGAGCGCGAACGGAATCGCGTCTTGGTCGATCGCGAGTACGAGGACTGGGAGTAAAATCAACTCTGACAGCCTGGCTTGCTAAGCTCGATCTTGATGATGACCAAGGCTCAACGGAATCCCGGTGGTAGCAGTAGGATGGGCAAACAGCGGCAGTGGTTCCTCGATGCAACCATGTTCGTGGACGTCCAGCGCAAGATCGAGGCGTTGCGGATTCAACGTATACACGCGGAGGCTGAGCGCATCATACGCGCGGAGGCTGAGCGTAGGAAGACCAAAGGAAAGTAGTATGCCAATGGTACGGACGCAGATCATCGTGACCAAATGCAGGGAATGCCCGTTCTATGAACGAGGTGCTGCGAGCATGGTCGCCGATTTCTTCTTGAAGCGCACGACAGCGAGTGGCACCTGTAAATACGGCGTTCATGACCAGCCGTTCCCGATGGGGCGTCGGCAGATCTTGGATGAGCAAAGCGTTCCGTCGACGTGTCCGCTCAACAACGGCGATTGCTCGATTCAGCTAGCGCGAGATCTGCCGTGATCGATCATGGGCTCTGCACTCCGCCCCGTGGGGTGGCTATTTGCAAAACACTTAACCGATTTGGCCGTTGGCAGCTGGACGACAATGATCGTAAGCCTGCCTTGGCTTTCCTTAGCGAGGATCCCGAGGACGACACCGCTGCGATCATCTGGATCGTCGACTGCAAGTGCGTCGGTCCAGGCGGTAACTGCCCACGAGCTAGGATGTTCCGTGCTGCAGGCGCCAAGTACGACAGCGCTAGCGTCAAGCTGCGTCCAGCAGTAGCCGCGGCTAGTAGCTCGAAACCAGCCAAGTCGCATTCTGGTGGAGCTTGGACCAAAGGGCAGTCAGTCGAAGTGCAGCCCGAAGCCAAGGCTCCATGGGAGCCGGCCATCTACGTTGGCAAGGCCAGCATTCGTGGTTGGCATACCGTGAAGCTACGTGGTTTGGATGTTCAGGAGGACACCTGTGAGATCACCCTGGCCATGCGGCCAGACACCTTCGTAACCATCCCAGCGCGCCGTATTCGCCAAAGGTAGATATGCCTACTGCAGAGTACACTAAGGGTCAAGTAATCAGGATCAAGGCAAAGGCAGATACTCCGTGGATATTTGCTTTGTACGAGACCCCAGTTGGGAATCAACACAAGGTCAGAGTGCCGCTCAAAGCAGCAATGTATCTGGGTTACGATCCGATCGTCCCAGCCGACGACGATCTATTTTTAACGCTGCCTGCGAGGCAAGTCAAACCGAACGGTGTTAAGTAATGGAGCCGTTCCTGAAGGCTGTTGGCGGGAAACGTTGGATCAGTACGAAACTGGCCGACGAGATCATGGCAACTAATCCAAATCTCTACGTCGAGCCATTCGTTGGGGGCGGGGCGGTCACGTTGGCGCTTCCGCCGAGTATCCCCAAGATCGTCTCCGACATCAACAGCGGCTACATTGCGGTGTGGCTAGCACTCAAGAGCTACAAGCCGGAGGAGATGTTGGCTGCAATCGCCGACGTCCAACGGGAATATCCAAACACTGCTTTTGGCTACGCCAGAGCCCGTGATGCGCTGAATGGACACCTAGCTGCAAAAGATAACACTGGAGTTCTCAAGCTCGCCGCGTTGGTGCTCTATATCAACACCAGATGCTTCAACGGCATCTGGCGCGTCAATCAAAGCGGCGAGTTCAACGTGCCATGGAACAAGACCAATAACCCACGACGCTTTTCCATCGGCGAGCTCAAAAGCTACCACGAGGCGCTCGCCGGCGCGGCGATCATGGATTGCGATTTCAGATCGACGCTTGATATCGTCGGTAATCGCGAGCTACCGAAGACTGCGATCTACATCGATTCGCCCTACGATGAAACGTTCGACGGCTACGTCTCCGGTGGATTCGATGAGGTCGACCAACGAGACCTAGCGAAGTGGCTTCGGTGGCTTTCGGCGCGTGGCGCCAAGGTCTGGGCCACCAACTCCGATACGCCACTGATTCGCGAGCTGTACTCGGGCTGGGCAAAAATCGAGGTTATCGATGAATATCACTCGGTCGGGGCCAAGGCGAATCGTCGCGGGCAGCGGCAATGCCTGCTCATCCGTGCATGATGGTGGTTGCATGGCCTAGAGCTCGAAGCCAGGCAGGCTGCAAGCTGATCGTCAACTTGACGCCTAGGACGAGTTGTGGGACGCTCGGCCCACACCCAGGTATTTAGGAGTCAAGAAAATGGCCCGTAAGAAGAGAGCCGCCGCCCACTGCAAATTCGGTCGAGTCACCCGCGGGCGCCGCAAAGGCCAGTGCCGGAAGTCTCGCAAGCGTCGTACCAAGCGGTAAATCCTCCATCTACCCACGGAGGAGGACATCGTGCAGATGAGCACCACGTGGGAGCAGACGGCGGTCTGGAACCCACAGGATCCGACGCAGCGTAACCGCGTGGTCTACGCCAGCCCTGGTGGCTGGGCATCGTTCTATTGGAACCGCATGCCGCCTGCCGGTGAGCTCAAAGGCCTTGGCGTCGGGTTCAGCGGCCTACCACAAGCCGCCCAGATCGCTCTCGTCGTCTTGGGCTCGGCCGTCGTCGGCTACGTCGGCTACGCCAAGTTCGGCGACAAGTACATCCGCCCGACCCTCAAGAAAGTCGGCCTGGTGAAGCGGTAAAGGATTGTCATGGCCAAGCATCGAAAGCCCGTGGGCCGCGCCAAACGCTGCAAGCGTGTAGCGACGCATGGCACCAAGCGGGCAGCTAACAAGCTCGCAGCCAAGCTCAAGCGGGATGGATTTCGGCCGCTGGTGTCTAAGACCTACGGTGGAGCCCGGGTTGGGTGGGCGGTGTTCTCATGTCCGCCAGCAACCAAACGCCGCAAGCGCCGGCGGAGGTAGCTTTCGTGGGCTTCTTTGATGATCTTCGCTACGACGCGGCTGCTATACAGCTCGCTGCGTTGTACCCGGCTGGCTCAGCGCCGACGTTCTCGGCAGCCGCCGCCGAGCTCCTAGACCCGTTTGACGCCGACGAGCGGAGCTTGATCGGCGCCAAGGCGATCGAGCACGGTGCCAACCCGCAAAGCGTGGCCAAGACCGTCGAGGCCCTCAACTACGGCGGCGCCACGCAGGGCTCGGAGGTCGTCGAGGTATCAAGCAAGGCCCCCAAGAAAAGCGGTATGCCATGGGCGTGGCTCCTCGGTGGAGCCGCAGCGCTTACGGCGCTCGTTGCCTACAGCAAGCATCGGAAGGCGAAGCGTAGGTAACGGCGATGGCTCGGATCATGACCCTAGACGGGCTCGATCAGGCGAGGATCGCCGAGATTCGTGCGCAGCTGAGCCAGCCCGAGCTGTCATGGTGGAACCGCCCGATTGGCCTTGGTGGCGTCTTGGATCCGATCACGGCCAACCCCATCTGGGCCCTCGGCGGGGTTCTGCTCGGGGCGTGGCTCGCGGGCAGCGCCAAGGGCCGCAGCTTGGTTCGTCGGTTTGCCAAGAGGTGAACGATGCTACGTCGAGACGTCACCAGGAATTTCATCCGCGAGCGGCAGTTCCCGCCGAGCAGATGCGATCGCCGCTCGTTCCGTACGATCAAGCGAGGCAAGGTCAAGATCGTCATCTGTTGCCCAAAAGGTCAGTGGCGCCGTGGGCGGTGCAAGGTCGGCACGCGCGCTCAATCGATCCTCAAGCCACGATGAGCCGCAAACGCTTCAAGCCATCGCTAGCTTCGATCTGCGCGGTCAGTGCCGCCGGTCTCGATCTTCGCCTCACGCCCGGCGGCAAGGAGGCAACGCGCAAGGCGTTCACTGAAGCCGATCTCAAGCGGGTTTTGGAGCGGGGGGATAAGAAGGCCGCCGGGCACCTAGCTACTTGGCTACGCGGCCGATCAATCGTTCGTGGACCCGAGAAAGGCCCGTATGCGTTGACTGATAAAGGGCTGCTCGTCGTCGCGCGTGCTTGTCGCGTCTGGGCGAAGCGCGGGCGCTAGAAGCTGGGACGATCACCGTTGAATGCAGGACAACCGGCGCGCCTGCAGCCGTTACCTTCGCTGCAATACCTTACGTGTCCAAGCACCGTGAGATAGCCATGCACGGCTGGGCGCCTAGCTGCGCGCGGACAAGCTCGGTGATTGCATTTGGGGTCTCGACTGGGAGCTCGTCAAGCTCTCCTGCCACCCAGCGTTCGACGAGGCGCCGTGCGAGGGTGAGTACCGCGAGCTCGTTAGCGTTCATGGCCCAAGCACTGCGGGGATCGGTGCCTTGAGGACGTGGATAGGCTACGACTCCGACGTTGACCGCAACTTCGCCATTAGCCCATTTGAACGTTTCGATCTTTACGTCGATTCGTAGACCAGGATAGAGGTTTTCAGCCCAGTGAACATGCCACGAGCGGTTGGTCTTCTTGATCAGATCATCAGAGGCCTCTACGAGGCGAATTTTCTCAGCTTTGACGTCGGCGAATTTCATCGCCGTCAAGCTTACGCCGATGGGCTGCCACTACAGGCTGGTCGAGAAGTCGCCGAGGAAGTAGAGGCCGGCGAAGACGTTCCGCAGCGTCACGTGCTGGTAGGTTGCGCTCGTGAGCGTCTCGACTTGACCACTTGGACAAAAGTCGGGATCTACCCCCGGCGGATACAGGACCAAGGTGCCAGATACGTTGCCGTTACCATCGTTCGCGAAAACCCCACCAGCAACCACGGGCCCGGCCACCACGGTCTTCTTCGGATCCTTAGGCGTGTTGCCGGACTTGGTCCGACATTCCCACACGGCGGTAGCGTTGGCTGTCACATCGACCTCGGTATCGACGAGGGTGTTGCCCAGCCCCGCCAGCGCGAAGTCGACGGTGAGGCTCCAATCGGCCTCTAGCGTCGCGCTAGTGGGCCCCGCGAGCCAATGGGGGCTATCGGCGTTGGCGGGGGTTGCGAATGAGATGCTGAGGGCAAACAGGACTAATACGATGAGCTTCTTCACGGGGCCTCTTTAGCACTGTTGGGGCGATCCTGCCAAATAGAAACCCCTCAAAACATGGGTGAGCGACGGATGCCATGGGATGGGTTCATGGTCGAGACGTCACCGCGGTGGTCGACGTAGCTCGGAATCGAGATCGCTAGGCGGCATTGGGGATGCGAGTCGATATAGTTTTTGACGACCCCATCAAACGGCGATCTCATGTTAGGCGGGAATGGATTGGTAGGGACGATTTCTAGCATGGCGTTATTGGCCAACTGTAGACGATGCGCGGCCGGGATGAACAACCCTAGCGTCCCATAATATCGATCTTTGATCGGCCCATCCAGCCACACTGCTGGACAATGTAGGTTATTGCGCCTAGTTGTTTCAATAATTGGAAAATATCTATGGCTGTATAGACTGATGAAGGTGTGAGGGGAGCCATAAATCTTGTGGAGCGCCTCAAGCCAACCGGGCTTGATCGCGATGTCGTCCTCGAAGATCATTAGATCGTCATCGCCAGAGCGTAGGGCTGCTACGAAGTTGCCGACAGCGCGGAGCCGTGGAGGCAACGGCTCGATCAGCTGCCACAGGCCATCTGAGATGCGATGGACGTGGAACATCGACGATAATCGTTCAGCGATCTCCTCGAAGTCGGGTGTACCGACGAAGACATCGACACCGGTGTTGCCTTGCTTTCGTCCGATCGTCCATTCGGGCGTGGCTAGCACTAGGCTATCGATCGTGTCGTAGAGATACATCGGCTCGCGCTTGACCGTGATGATCGCAATCTGCATTTTTTAATGCTCCTCAGCTCTGCGTTTAATCTCGGCGTCTACGAGCTGCAAGCACAGCGCGTTTAGACCGCGATCGGTCCGCTCGGTGCCTGGCGCGGCCAGCATGCCGCGCAGTAGGCCCAACGTTGCGTCTGTGGCCTCTGTACGATCTCGGATCATGTCGACGAAGTCGCAAAGGTCACGAGCCGCCACCGCATAGAGGACGACCGCTTTGTTATCGATCGAAGTCACGAGGGCTTCCAGCCCTTCGGCTCTTTCCAACCCTCGGACTTGGCTTTGATAGCCCATTCCGGCCAAGGCGTGCCTCCGTCGTTCTTGATCGCAAGGTTGATCACGCGAAGGGCGGCTGTAGCCTTGGACCGTGAATCCCAGTAGAATCCGTGGTGATCTCGCTTGACGTTGCTTGTCTTGGCTGCAGCCATGCATGCGATGATGTGATCTCGCGCGGAGGCGTCCGCTGAGTTGAGATCGGCCTCGGTGTAGGCCCGGTCCCCGTCCCCAAGTGTGCCGCCTACATCCTCCTCAACCCACCAGGTGAGTCGATAGTAATCGTCTGCGTCATCAACGAACAGCTTGTCTTTGGCCATCACCGGCAAGTCTAGCAAGCTGCGATGTCAGTAGGCCCGCTCGTCGGGTAGCACCACAAAATGGAATTGAGCCCCGTCGGCCTTGGTCTCTGAGGCTTTTACCTTGGCCGGGTCCATCGCCGCGACCAGATCGGCACGAGCCAAGACAACGTTTTCATCCTGGTGCATACGCACGAGTTCGCGCTTGAAGTCATTCAATGAAATGTCGATTGTTTTGGGGAGATGGCGATAGACGTCGGAGATGAATGCTTTGTACCCGAAACGGTCACGTTTAGGCACCATCGCTGCAGCTCGTTCAACGATGAACGTGGCGCCTGGCGGCAGGCTTGTTGTTGTTGCACCGAGGCCGCCTCTGGACCAACACCGCGCGGTCCCTTTCTTGTCGAGGCCGGATTTGCAAGGGGCTACTCGGTAGCCCGAGCGGATGAGTTCGTTCGTAGAGCCGCCCCAGCGCTTGCCATCGACAACCTCTACTGTCCCAAGGGAACCCTGGGCGCGGAGCGATCGCCGCAACCATCGTGCTCCTGCGCGGTAACGCTTGGCGTTGAGGCGTTTATTGCTGCTGGCTTGGCCAGCCTTTTGTCGAACAAGCAACGCAAGCGCATGGTGCTCATCCGTCCACAACGGATACCCCATGCGTCGAGCGACATCATCGATAGTTGTCGGCTCGTCGGCGTCGAGCGCATCAGCCGTTTTATCGAGTATTTCTGCGGCCTGCTCAAAACGCTGAGTTTCGCGGCGTTCGTATGCCGTCCCGGGCTTGGCGAAAACCCCAGGTCGCGGAACACCCGCAAGCCCTCGGTGCTTGCTCTTGACATGTGTGTAGACCAGGGCGACGCCGACCACGACCATCATTCCGATCGCGACGCCCATCCAGGACTTTAGGGGTCCTGCCGAGAGCAGCGCATCGGCCATGTTCAAGGCCAGGAGCCGCGCCGAGGTCGGCGTATAGTGAATGCCGTCCGGGCCAGGGGCGATCATGGTCGAGATCGGCCGCCCGTCGATGAACCGCCAGCCAAACAAATTTTTAAGGGTTCCTGCGACCACGTCCACCTGGGGGGTAGGTAGGCGATTCGTGAACGGTCCGATCGCCCACAACTCGGCGCCGGCATTCTTGTACATCCCCACGAGCCGTTGGAACGCCTCGGCGTCGGGGGCCGCAGCCAACCCTACATCGTTCGTTCCCAAGACGAAGATGATCTTGGTCGGCCGCCAAGCTAGATCGTCTTGGATCAACTGTTGCGCCGGCTCTCGAGACCAGAAGTTGTAGGCCGATCGCGAGACGAGCGCATTCGTCCGCACAGCCGCCGCGCCTTGCTCGAGGAGCAAGCTGGCGAGCAGATCGCCGGGCGCCGAACTTGAACGGTTCGAGCCTGCATTCACATCCCAGACGGGGTTTCCTCCGCTGGCATGCTGCGTCAAGCTGTCACCGAAGATCAGGATCCGCTCGCCTCGGGCGTTCATAGCTTGGCTAGGATACAGCGAGCAGCGCGCTGCGACCAAACCTAGGACGAGGACTGTTTTAGGCCACAGGCGGATTATGGCACTGCACGTTTCGTCTTGTCTCGCCTCGGATCGAATCGTATCGCATCGTTATCCTCACGGTTCGGATTCGTCAAAGTTGACGATGAAGCCTTCCTGGATGAACTCGGCCGCGCAGCTGGCGCAGACGCGACAACCGCCGTCCGAAACCGTACCGATCGCAGGCTCGTAGCAGTGGACGTCGCGGTAATCCTCGGCGTCGCCGGCATCGCCGCCTTCTACCAAAAAACGCCCGGACCTCGATCGTTTCGCAGCGGCCCTCGCGGGGTGGCGCGGGCAGCATTTGCCTACTCGTCCGAGTCGGCGTCCTCGTCCTCGTCGGAGGCTTCCGCTGCACGGGCCTCCTTGAGGGCGGCGAGAACCTCGCGGCCATTCATCACCTTGACCTTGAGGGCATCGAGGACGATGTCTCTGGCCGCCGTGGTGACCTCCTTTACGGAGGGCTTGTCGCTGAGGGCGATGTTGGTCGGATCGAGCTTGATCGTGGCACCGGTGACACCATCGGCGCGGGGGAGGGTGATTTCGACTTCGACAGACACGGTTTTGTTCTTGGGCATCGTTCATCTCCTTACTGCATTCGGGTGACAGGTTTGGTTGTTTAGTCGTGGTCGCAGGCGGAGGTCGCCCACTTACCCTCTGGGAGGATACGTACGACGATGTGATCGCCGAAAGCTTGGCACATGAAATAGTCGAAAGCGGCGGGTTCACTGGTGACGTAATCGCGCTTGTCGCCACCGGCCTGCTCGACGAGATCTTTCCAAGCTTTGGCGAGCACTCTGATCTGAGCTTGGGTGCAACCGTCTAGGTTGGCGTTGTTACCCAAAAACTCTATTGCGAGGCCTTGCTCCTCCAGATCGTATAGCGATTCGTTGATATCGGCCTTTGTCGATACCAGGTATGGATCGCGTACGCCGAATATGCATGGATCGCCATCGTTGAAATACGGAGTATATTGCTTCCAACGCAGCTCGAATCCCTCGGGCAGAACCGCCTTGAAATGGTTGGTGACTTCTTGAGCCGCTTCGGCTTTGATTTGTTCCCGAGCCCGTTTGATGTTGTCTAGCATCGTCTTTAGAGCCATAGACTAATCTTCTCCTGTGGATATGGGTTGGATGTTGTGGATTGCGGCCATAAGCACATCGCGCTCGCTACGTGTTGTGGTGTGGCCGAGACGCTCTAGTGCTTTGTGCAGGCGTTGATCGAGATGCTCGCGCACCTCGGCAGGTGTTGGTGGACGTTGATCCTTGGGGATCCTGTGGATACCGCCATGCCATGTTTGTTGTGGCAACTCCTCAAGCCAGTCTTCTAGGCTTGGGATGAATCCAAGATCTTCGATGATGTGCTGTTCAGCGATATCTCTCGTCGAGACTTCGCGTCCATCGCTATTGATCAACGTCCGACCGAACACCCGCTCGACTGTGAAGCAACCAAGTGCATGATGGTGCGCCGCTCGATGTCTGAGATCGGGCATCGCGGCTTTGCTGCCATCGATGAAGTCATGGATTGCAATGTAGTCATCAGGCTTTCCGCCCCAACGAGCTACCGACCCTTTGGCGTGTTGGAAGGGCTTCATTTGTTTGCGAGGATCGAATCAGCGATCGCGATCGGCGAGATAGCTTTCGACCGTCGCGTAGCCCTGTTGAGCTGCAACGGCGGCATCGTCCGGGCGGCCGAGTACGATGGCTTTCAGCTCGTGGCTCTGCGCGTATTTATATACGTTACACAGCATCTTGTGTGTCTTGACGTTTGTGAAGTCAACGCCATCTTCAACCCATTTCGTGTTGATTCCGACAGCAATAAGCCACCAATAGAAACCATCGCTATCGGGGTTCGGTTGGGACATGCGCTCGATCAACCCGTCTAGTTGGGCCAACTGCGTGCGGACTGCAGCGACGGTAGGTAGAGGGGAATCCTCGATGCGGCTCAATGCTGCAATCGTCTGCCGCACGGCGCTCAGCTCTCTTACGATGTCATTGTGAAAGGCCATTGTTTTCCAATCTCGCTTCGTTACGTATCGGTTAGCGACGTCTCGTCTCGTGGCGATTCGGTTAGAGTTGATTCGTCTCATCTCGAATCGGCGACGGTAAAAAATTTAGCTCATCTGGATGTTGATGAGCTTGAAGCGGCCGTAGAATCCGCCGTTGGCCGGGCGGAAGCGGCCGAGCCCTACGAAGGTGCCGGCATCCTCGAAGGCCTTGGCTAGCACGTCGCGATTGATGACCTCGTCCAAGACGTAGATCGTCGAGGTTGCACGCCACGGATTCAAAATCCGGGGCATGCAGCGCTTGACGCGGGTCCCGCCGGGCTTGCCGTTGGCGTCGAGGAACAGCCATTCACCCTCGAAATCGTCGAGGGTGGCCGGGCGCCATCCGTTCTTGTCGTTCGACTTGAACAGCGGAAGCTCGTCGGTGATCAGGATCCCCGACTTGAAGCGCTTGGTGTAGGTAGCATTGCGCTCGCCCGGGATCTTCCCGAGGTAGGACGACGCCGACTCGAGGCACTTCTTGAGCATCATCGGTGGAATGAACGGAGCGCCTGCGGCGTTGACGTGGATCCGTTGCCTCCACGTCCGCTTCTCGAGTTCGTCGGCGGTCTCCTTGCCCTCGCGCTGCGGATCGTAGAATCGCGATGGGCTATGTGGACTGATTCCCTCGATCGTCACATTGGCTGTCTTCATTTGTAGTTACCTCTCGTTACAACTTGTATCGGCTTGGTTAGCTTCGTTACGTGTTGATTCGGCTCGTGTCGGGAAAGACTACTTCTCGCTGAGCTACTTCTCGCTGAGCGCTTCGAGGGTGGTTCCGAGTTCCAAACGTGAGTTGGCAACCTCGACGGCTCCACGGATCTTGCGTTCGGCCTTCGGCGTCGCGAGATGGTGGAGCGTTCCAACGACGGCAAGCTTGGTGTTGTACTCCACCTGCTCTGCCGGCTGCAAGGCATTGTAGTTCTTGACGCCGTAGACCAAGGCGGCGGCGGCTTTCTTGGTCTCGCGGCGGACGTGCTTGATCGTTCGATCTGCAACCGTAGGTACTGCAGCATCGGCGACGTGACGCCACCCTTGGTTGCGTTCGCGGACGATCAAGATTTTGTGCTCCTTCAGGAGCACGTTCTTGACCGTCCGCATGTATTTGTACCATACAGCTCGTTGCGCTTTGGTGGCCTGATCGATCTGTTCATCGGTAATGAGGCCGCCTACGGGCACAGCTTTGATCAACTCGACGATGGAGTTGGTGTAGGCATGTCGATTTCCATGTATTAGCAGTTCTGTCGTCATCGTTTAAATGGCCTTTCGTTACGTTGTGGCTCGCCTCGTTTCGACACGCTTCGGGCCGCATCAGCTCATCTCGTGGCGATTAATGGTCTGCTACTGCTGAAGCCTAGTGGATGTACTAACCAGATCGGCTACTAGGATGCTACTAGGATGCACCGTGGTTGGTCCAGCTGAGCGCTGCAGGAGTGCCCCTGGATCTAGTGGTGGCCCAGATCGCGTTTTCGACAGATTGGTTAATACATCCACTACGCATCAGCATCCTTTCGTTACGTTACGATGCGCCTCGCCTCGTATCGACTTGTTTCAAGTCGGCACAAATCGACTTGTTTTCGCTTCGATTCGCATCGGCTCGCTAACCACAAACAACCTACGCTAGCGGTCTGACATTCGTCGATGGACCAGATCGGCCAACCAAGGTGGCGTCGAGTTGCGGACCCGGCCGCCGATCTCTCGGGCATCCATGTAGCCGCCGAGGGCGCCAAGCTTGCCCAAGCTGTGATGGGTGATCGCTGCGATCTCTTGGGGCTTTTGGCCCATCGCCTCGCGCCAGGTCACGAACGTATGGCGAAGCAGGTGGGGGTTGATGTGTCGGAGGCCGGCGAGCTTGGATCGCTCTGAGAAGATCTTGGCAACTCCAGACATCGATAGCACTTTGTCAGTCGGCCTAAACGGGGTTGAACTGATGGCAGATCGCCGCAGAGGACAAAACACCGGACCCGTTAGCTGCTGATATCGATCAAGAACAAGCAACCATTGGTTTAAGGCTACGAGCGAAATATCTGAGAGGGGTACCCAATCTGGATCTCTACCTTTGAGCGGCACAAAGGCAGCTGGATAAGGCCAGGGGCCCAGAGCGTTCAGAGTTAGACCTTCGCTGCGTATCCCCAGCAGCGACATGCAGCGCATGCCGGTCTCGAGGCCGACGACGATCAGCGCAAAATCACGGATGCCAGCGTAGCTGTGATCGCAAGTATCGAGGAGCGCTCGGGCCGAAGCCTCGTCGAGGGCCAGCTGCGGTTTTCGATCTTTGGCCTTGGCTGTAGCCACCCGAGCGAAGTCCAGATCGTCGTTGTTCTCGTAGTGGGCAAACCATCGACTGGCGTAGCCAACGGACTGCATCAGGCGATTGGCGCTCTGAGGTTTCATCCGCTTGAGGAGCTCGTCGTAGAACACGGCGGCGGCCTTGCGGGTCCAGTTGATCGGGTTGCTACCGACGAAGGCAATCCACTGATCCAGATCGCGGAGATAACGGCTCTTGGTCGTCTCGGCGATGTTGTGCGCCGAGATCACGATCTCGTGCAGCTTGCTTTGGGGGACGGGGGGGCTATTGCCAGGCGATTTCATCGAGCTTCTTCCGCGCGCGTTCGCCAAGCGGCAAAAATTCGATTGCCTCGGTCAGTAGTATCCATGGTAGTTCCTTTGAGATCCGACCGGAATCAGGTCCGATGGTAGCTACCTCGTGAAGCGTATTAGCGCCATTCCATGACCAAATGCGCTTAGCGGCGGTCAAAATGGCCTCTTTGCCGTCTCGACGAAACAGGCGGCCATAGTGAATCCCAGCAGAGTAGGTACGGACTACAACCCATTCGCCGATGTCTTGTTCGATGCTTGAAATAGAAACCACGCTAGTCTCCTTATTTGTTAGATCCCCGTCCCCGGACCCGGACCCGTACCCGGACCCGGACCCGTCCCCGTCCCCGTCCCCGTACCCGGACCCGGACCCGGACCCGTACCCGGACCCGGACCCGTCCCCGTCCCCGTCCCCGGACCCGTCCCCGTACAGAAAACCTGCAAGCGATGGCGCCCGCCAAAAGGCGGCCCCTTGATCTCCGGCCCCTTCGTACCAATCGGCGGTTGTTGCTCGTGCGTCCAGCGAGTCGACCGACTCAGCAAGCAATGCGGCTAAACGCACAGTGGATTCATCCCCGCCATGATAGCAACCCACTCTTCGGCGGTTGGCGGACGGAAGACTCCGACGGGCTCGGTGTAGTGCTCGATTCCGTTTGCGGTGTCGTACGTACGATAGGCATATTCGCCCTCCCAGATGGAGATGCCTTCGGGGGCATCGCCCAATCCAAGATCGTCGAGCTGGTTACCGCTTGCAGAGATCTCGAATTCGATCATCGAGTCGTCTGAGCACCAGACGACGCAACCGCCGTGATCGCCCCTGGCGACGACCGCTCGTGAGGGCTTCTGGTACGGTTCTACTTCAGGCGCGTCGATGTCAACCTCAGTCGATAGGGCGACGTTCATCATGATAGGCCATCCGGGTTGGTGAGTGCGTTGCGTAGGGAGCTGATTGCAAGGTTGATCAGCGACGCCGCGAGATGACGATCGTACACGCGACGCATGGAGCCGCTGATACCTTTACCTGAGGCTTGGAGTGCGGCTTCTCCTGCGTGGCGCAAGGCGACGAGCGCTTGGTGGCAAAGGCAGTATTCGAGGAGCATCGCAGCTGCGCGGAGGATTTGCGTCGCGTGCGCTTGAAGCAATGGGGCATCGTAGCTCCGTAGGCGATCGACGTCCGGCGCGGTATGGATGATCGCCTCAACGTGTTGCCGGGCAGCCTGCGCGAGAGACGTCGACGAATAGGCCGATTTCGAGCTTGGCTTGCGCTGTACGCGCTTTTTGAGGCGTTGACGGTCTGCGGGCGCAGATCCGAGGGATGGCCGCGTGGAGCGGCCCACACGGCGTTGGGCGATTCGTCTGGACATGGCTGGAAGGCTCCTCAGGCCTGTGTCTAGCTAACTACTTGTAATCATTACGTTTTACATAGGTATGGCATATTCCCAATATGCCGTACCACAGGAGATTGAGGTCATGGCTTCCTTGGGTAGTCAGGATCGTCGGTGAAGATGAACACGTGACAGCCGCTGCGATCGACATGGCGACGGTTCACGCCACTCCGACCGACAACCTCGACGATGGCCGACGCAAACACCCGGAGCCTGCGCTCGGAGGTGATCCGGATCGGGCGCAAGTCCATCATCGGTGCGGCCCGCAGACTAGCGCCGAGTCCGAGGAGCTTGCGCCAGGCCGTCCGTTCGTGATCGTTCATACGCAACGTCTTGCTCATTGTTTGGTCGCTTTGACAGCCAAGGCCGCGACGACCGGACCGTGCTGACAGATCATGATGTGTCGACGGATCTCCTCGAGCGACATCATCGGGATGGCTTCCCAGGCCTCTTGGGTGTCTCCGGCCGCTTCGAGACACCACATGCATTTCGCCCCGACAGGTTTTTGCGTGAGAGCCCAGTCGAAGCGCTCGGTGAGGATACCGAAGGCGCGTGCGAGGAGTGCGCAGTTCTCAGCTGCGATAGTCAATGCAGAGCGAGCTTCGTGATGCGTTTTTGCCGCCCACGTTCGTTTCAGGCCGACGCAGGGCGTACAAATATCCTCAGCGAGGTCTAGCGCGCGATCGAGGAGCGCATTCTCCTCTTCCTCAGTTTTGGGGGCTGGAACCTCCACCGTAATATCGTCCATTTTATCTTCCCCTCGATTCCCAGATATGCACATCGCAGTACGTTCGACGCGAAGCTCAGTTGTGCCCTCAGTGGTGCCCCGTTTGGGTCGAATCGCGCCTGAAGTTATGCGATAGCCGCGCTGCTTGAGCGCCCATTCGACCCGGCAATACTGTATTTCATCAGCAGACATCAATTCTGACATACGTGGGTCTGGTGCCGCAGCGCTAGGTAGCTCTGCGATCTCATCAGCGCTCCAAGTACGCGTGCCCTCTGTGATGCGGATGCGCGTGATAGTACGGATGCGCGTGATGGGCCCCATGATGATCTACTGGCCGTTGAACTTCTTGAGGATGCTCTCTAGGCGCTGATCACCGGGCTTGCCGGTGGTGACGAGCTTGAGGGCGGCCATGACGCCCTCGAGATACGCCGTCGTCTTGTCAGAGCGGGCCTTGGGGAGCTCCTGCTCTACGATGTAGGCCTCGAAGCGGATCTGATCCTTGCGTAGCATGGCCTCGACGCCCCGGGCTGTCTTCTTGCCCTTGCCCCGCTTCATGAGCTTGATGACCTTTTTATCGGTGGGAGGCCCATCCCAGGACAGACAGGTCGCCAGAAACTCATTCTGCTTCTCTGGATCTTCCTCGCGGCAGAGCATTGCCGCCGCCGAGAGGTTGATTCGACCTGCCGCCACCATCTCCTTGGTTTTGTCGGTGGCGACCGTTACGTAGCGTGTGAGGTCGCGGACACGTTGCTCGGTCAGGCCGACCTGTTGCCCAACCAACGCGTAGTCGTTCTGCGTCGCATCGAGCAACTGGGTCATGAGCGTCAACGCCGTCTCCATATCATCGGGGTGGACCTGATGATTTTCAGCGAGGAGACGTTGCAGCGCGACCGCCGTACTGTACTCAGCCGCCTTGCCCAAGCAAGGCAACTGGATCAGCGGGAACCCCCGCGCGAAGCATGCCGCGTTCGCCTCGCGATCGCTCTGATCGGCCACGCCGCAATGACGCTTGCGGGCGGCATTGGCCCGCCGGGCCCCACGTGTCCGCATTTGGCCGGTCTCGACCGTCGGCACGCCGTTGCGACGGACGATCGTGATCGCCTTGATCACGCCTTGTGCGTCGATGCTCTCGACGAAACCATCCTTGAAGATCTGCTCCAGCCGCTTTGGCCGGAACAGTGGATCGGCGGTGGTGGGCGCCGACGTGTCGAGCGGACCCCGCTCGTCGGGATGCTTGACGTGATCCTTTCCACCCACGAGAGAGACCTCGTCGGGGAAGAAGATCGGGATAGAGCTGTGACGCGTGTCGAATGCCTTTTTGCTGGTTGCTTCGCTCATGGTTTCCCTTTGGGGTATCTTGGATCTATGCACCCGCGGCATGACACGCGGCGCGCAAATTATAGGCCAGTTGGTACTTTATCGTTGTAGATCAAACCGATCGGCTCAATGGGGCTGGGCGAACTCGGAGTCAGGCGGGGAACGGACGGTCGCCCCGAATCAGCGGATGCGCCCAGCGGATCGCTTCCCGGGCCGAGTTGTCGCCGTGGCGACTGGTGCGGACCACGCGTGGTTTGCGAGCAGCCAACCGACCACATTCGCGAAGTACCCACTGCCCCGAGACCAGCTCGAGGACGAAGCGCCAATCGCCCGTCGCGTACATACCGCGGCGCACGCGTTTGAGGGTGCAGCGGATCATGCGTCGTCCAATCTATCGACGTTGACAACGCGCGTCATCGTTGGTGCGTCCTCGAGCGCTTGGCGCAGCCCGACCGCTTCGGCGCACGCTCGGCGTGCCTGTGCCACCGTCTCCGGGCCGTGCTTGTCGGGGTTCCTGGCGATGTTGCACTGCACCGCCAATTCGTAGTCTTTTTCAGCCCAAGCTGCATCGTGGAGAGCCGCAAGGTCATCGTCGCTGAGGCTTCCAGCTGTGACCATCTGCCTCGTGGCATCTGGATCGTCAATAACAATAATGATTTCGTCATCCATCGTTTTCGTCATCCAACGTTAGAAAATTAGGGTGCTTCGGGACCAAGGCGGTTGCGGCGCTCCAACCGCGCTGCCTCGACGACTTTTCGCATGTAATCGGCACTGGCGAACAGCCCGCCGCCGACGTTGCGCGGCTCGATGCCATCGTCCTCGAAAGGGGCCTGGAGGATCGGCTCGGTGGGCCGCTCGATCGGCAAGGTCTCGATCAGTTCCTCGTTGTAGATCAAGATTGTATCGTCGTCGTCGGGCACCGTTCGCCTACCTTTTATGGGTTAGATACCCTACAACGTATTGCAGTGAATACGCTCTAGGGAGTCTAGCTCCGCTCCGCCCGCCCCTCGAACGTCATCGTAGGCTTGGCGAGCTCCGCCCGAACGGCTTCGAGCACTGCGCGACCCTCACCAGAGCGCAGGGGCAGCGCGTTGCGGAACTCCTCGACGACGCTGACCGTATCGAGGCAGCAAGCCCCGACAGTGATCTCCCGAACGATCTGCTTCCCGATGCCGCCCCGATCGGGGCGCCAGGAGCCCCCACGTGTCGGGGGCGGATAGGCCCGCGGGCGCTGCGGATGCTCTACGACCTTATCCTTGATGGGAACCCGGAACGACTTCTCTCCGGGATCACTGACCTTCTTGCATTTCTCACAGATGAACATGTGTCTTCCTTCGGCTAAACGTTGGAGGGTACGAGCGGGACAGAGCGGGGATTGCCGCGTCCACGATGGCGTCTATCCAGGCGGGCGTCCTCATGCCGGCACCGAGAGCGAGGCGACCCACGCCATCGCAGCAAGGTGGCGCACGTACGCCGCCACTATTGTCATTTCGGGGTGTCATCCCATCACTCCTCCGATCTGTTCGGCCCGGGCGAAGGGTTGCGCCACCTCTCGACCGCCCGCTCCTCCCATCCAGGCTCAGGCTCGACCTCGGGCAGGTCGCGGATGCGGGCAGCGACGGCCCGGTCTGCCTCGTCGAGGTCGTCCTCAGTGGCCATCGCCTCGCCCATCGCGAGCCGCTCGAGGCACGTCTCGATCTGCGCGCGCCACGACGGGTCCAGGATCGTCACCTGGAGCCCGGCGCGGATCTCCTCGGCGGTGCGGCCGGTGCCCGGGTCGATCACCACGGCCACGATGGAGACCTCGCGGAGCGTGCGCAACCAGAGGCGCGAGGGGACGGCCTCGAGCTGGACGTCATCATCGAGGGCGCCCTCGGAGGGTCGCGTGAGCGCGTAGGCCTGCGGGACGCGGGTCACGAGACGCGCCGCTCCTGCGTCATATCGAGACCCACTCCGGCGCGGGCGCCTGCCCGCTCGTACGAGCGACGGATCTCTACCTCGTTCCTTGCCGACTCCCATGCGGCGGCGACATCGGCGACGACGCCGCGGAGCGTCCGATGAATGGGACGCGTCAGGGCGATCGGGCCGATCACGAGGAGGCCGGGGTGGCGTGGATTGTTCCTGCCGTGGCCATGGTAGGCGTACCACCGCAGGTCGGATGCCCACTGGCGGCACAGGCTGACGGTGGAGTGCTCGAGGCGGTCGGCGACGAAGAGAGCGGCAGAGCGAATGATGTCCATGGTCATGGTCGGTGTCCTTGCTGGGCCGCGCGTGCGGCCCTGTATCTAGAGATCCCTTTCTGGGGCGGATCGATCGTCGAATCGATTACGACGCGGCTCGCTGCGAGAACGTCGTCGTCGAGATCGACCTCGGCTGGGCGCGTGAGCGCGTAGGCCTGTCGATGGCGGGTCACGAGCGGGCGCTGACCTGGCGAGCAAGCTCGGCCTGCTGCCTCATGATGGTGGCATCCTGCGCCTCGCGGACCCGCGTGAGGCTGGTGATCGTTTGACGGGCCTCGGCGAGCCGCTCATGGAGTGCCGACACGGCCGATCGGCCCATCGCGATCAGCCGCTCGGCCATGGGGGTCAGCAGGGCGCTCGCCGGCGCGAGGCCGGTGGCGCCGATGATGCGCCCGGAGGCGTCGCGCACCTGGCCCATCGGGATCAGGAGGTCGACGATTGGGCGGCCCGCGGCGAGCGCGCCGATCGCGGTCACGATCGACACGATGCAGAACGTGGTGCAGCCGAACGCCTGCTCGTCGGCGGGGATGTCGGGGAGGTTCTCCACGCCGGAGTAGCCGGCGAAGTCGACGACGCCGCTGTGGACCATGCTCCAGTGGTTCTCGTAGGCGTCCTGGGTGTCTCCGCTGACGGAGAGCTCCATGCACCCGGCGCCGGCCATCGGCGTCTCGACGGCGCGCGGCAGATCCGCCGGCGCGCATGCCGGATAGGTCACCGGCGGCAACGGCTCGCGATCGGCGGGCGCGCCGGTGTCGGACGGGCGCGTGCGGTAGATGGTGACGGGATGCGGGGTAAGATTGACGATCTTGATAGACATGAGAGATCTTTCTTTCTGCCGCACTCGGCGGCCTGCTCGTAAGACGTTCGTGGGGTCGCCGATCGAACACCGATCGGCTCAAAGGGACCGGGGCGAGCCCGGAGTGGTCAGCTATTCGTCGCGCGTGGTGATCTGGATCCCGTCGACGCCATCGAGACGGTCGATCATGGCCGACTGGTCACGCAGGATCTCGCGGGCCCTGCGCGCATGCTTGGTATCCTGCGCCAGGACGACGCGCACACCACCGTCGACCTGCGGGATGCGAGCGACGACGCGGCTCACGACCGCACCGCCCTGATCCGCGCCGCGTAGTCCGCTGCGTCCGGCTCGTCGAGCCGCGCTGCCAGCGTCTCGAGCCTGGTCGCGATCCGCTCCGCGAGCTCGGGCGACACCGCCGCCTGTGCCTCGTCCCAATCCGACGGGACGAGCGCGAGCAGCACCGGGCCGAGCGCGCGAGGGACCGAGTCGTCGACGACCGCGCGGACGGCAGACGCCGTCGCGATCCAGCCACCGGCGACGTGCGCGGACATGCCGAGGTGCCGGGCCTGGTGCAGGGTGACGAGGCAGAGCGTGTAGGGGCTCACGCGCGACCTCCGCCCATCGACCGCTCCTGCTCGCGGCGCATCCTGGCGGCCACGTCCTCCGCCGTCTCCGGCTCGGGCAGGCGCGGCAGATCCGTGCGGCTCTGGTACCGGCCGCCGACGGATGACGCGCAACTGACGTTTGGTCTCGCGCGGCGTCACCTCGTGATATCCCATGCGTATTCGATAAGCCGCCGCGCGCTCCATCGTTACGCCCAGGTAGAAGTCCGACGAGCGCTGATCGATGTGCGTACCCTCGACGGTGCCAACCGCATGCGAGTCGACGCGGATCCCGCCGTCGACGGCGGTCAGAGTCTCGGTGATCATAGTGCGGACGGCGCCGAAGTTGCCGTCTTGGGTGGGGCGGATGTTCTCGGTGCGGCAGAAAGTGCGGGTCGTGCCGTTCGAGAGGACCGCTTTGATGGCGGGACTGCTCTTAATTTCGGTCACGGTGAGAGAATATCCAAAAGGGGCGCCAATTCCAACACCAGAGCTAACTACGCGAAAGCACTAGAAATGCCACAGCACCTACATCAGGCACCTGTAACCGAAACGCCACAGGTACCGTCCGCTACCCGTGTAAAACAAGCCACGCCTAGAAGGCAAGATCTTTCGCTGGGTTAGGACCTAACTACGCGTAATTTACCGTAAATTTGACCGATCTAGCTCCGTATGACAGGGTGGGTTGACCTCAACCGGCCCCACCCATCCCCAGCAAGGACCCTATCAAATGGCCCCGAAAATTGACGCTATGACTTGCTTTCGCTTGTCGCCTGAGGTTCGAGCGGCGGTAGATGTCTACTGCCATGAAAACCATCTGAGCATCACGGAGCTCTACCGAGGGCTTACCGAAACGATCTTGAACGGGGAGATGACGGGGCTCAATGAAGGCTTCCGCCAAGGTCGACAACTTGGCTTGCAGCTAGCCAAGGCCGCCCTCCAAAGGGCACACGACAGTCTCCCCCAAAACATGGAGGACGCCTTGATCGAGTACGGATCCATCAACGCGGCCGGTCCCATGAACAGCGTCACCCGAACAGGCTAGGCTTGATCAACATGAAAGCGATCGTCTCCTGCCCTAACGATGGGCTTCCGCACGTTGTTTACTGGACCGGCCAAGTTCTGCTCCACGTTGGGGCAATCACCTACTGCAACGAGGAGATCAAGGTCAAAACCGGCGTTTTGCAGGTCCCCGACGATGTCGAAACCTGCAAGCGCTGCAACGACGCTATCGCAAATCACCGCTATCCCAAGCCACGCAAGACATGACCGGGGCGCTCGATCCGAGGACCGACGACGGGGCTGAGTGCGATCACGGCGTCGTCTTCGATGCGGCAGCCGCCAAAGGTAAATCGGCGGGAGAAGTCAGACGACGATGGCCGCGGCTATTCGGCGTTTGTCCCAAAGGCTGCGGCTTCACAGGTATTGCCTACGCAAGCACGTTGCACTACGTATCTGGGAGCTGGTAGCCAAAAATGAATATCGCTTTCCTCGATTTCGATGGCGTATTGAACAACATCAAGATGAAACGGCAATCGAGCCGTGGTTGTTCTAGGCGGATTCAAGGTAGGCCGCCCAACTACGACGAGATCGAGCCCTGTGGTTGTGAGCAGATCGTTCAGCATTTCGATCGGGCCAATGTCGAACAGCTCAACGAGCTAGTTGAGAAAACCCAAGCCAAGATCGTGCTCAGCACCAGTTGGCGTAAGATCTACGATGTGCCCTCGCTGGGGCATGTCCTCGAAGAGGTTGGCTTCAAGGGTGAGGTCGTCGACGAGACCCCCGATCTACCGAACGATGAGCAATGGAAGGATTCGACGCGAGGTCGCTTCTGGATCGACCGCATCCAGCGGGGACACGAGATCGGCGAATGGCTCCTCCGGCATCCCGAGGTAACCAACTGCGTCATCCTAGATGACGCTATTGACATGTGGCAATTGACGTTTTGCCACGTCCAGACCAACGATATGGTCGGCTTGACAGCGGCCGACGTTGGTTGCGCGGTCGACCTCTTAGCTAGCTCAGCGAGGCCGCTAGCGGCCTTCAGAGCGCGTTTTGGGATTCACCGGATTCATCGATGAGTTCCATTGAGATTGAATGGCTACTCGAGGATGCATTCAAGCATCCATGTAAACATATCCGCCGAAGCGCTGCTCGGCGACTCGGTGAGATCTGGGCTCAACCAGCGCTTGAGGAGATCGAGCGCGCGCTAAATCGGAGAACTAGGCCCCGATCGAGCCCAGGATCTCGACGTCCAGGTAAACCTGGACCCCGCCAGAAGCGATAACGTTCGAGATCAGGAGCGAAGGGGTAGTAGGATCAACGGTCCCTTGGATGGCATCGACCGTGAAGGACGAAGCATGACGCCGCTCGAGGCGGCAGATCGCCGTGGGCTTGTTGGGGTTGCCGACCAAGGTTGCGTTGTCTTCGCTCTGTAGGAGCGCGCGGGCCTCAGCCTGGGACGAGATGCCTCCCACCGAGATCAAACCGTAGCCTTGCGTCTTGACGCGAGCGATTTGCTTGAGCGGACCCGCGAGCGAGTCGGTCAAGAGATCGGGGGATGGGCCGCCTACGCACTGGATCTCGACCGATTCGGACCCGACAGTCGAGTTGATCAGGTAGCGGAGCCGATTGTGGCCCGCGAATACAAGGGTTGCTGTGATGGCCATGGCTACGCTCCAACTGCTCCGCCCTCGAGCTCGACGTCGAGGTATGCGACACCTGCGGCGGCGGGGGCCGTGATGGCGATAGTGGGATGACCCGAGCCATCGACATTGGCATCGACGATCCAGATCGGCGCCGTAGTTCCCGTGCGAGGCGTGAACTCGCAACGACCAGTCATCAGGAGCTGACCCGGGTTGGCCCCAGATCGATCGCTGAGCCACAGCGCGCGCGCCTGCGCCTGGGTCAAGGCGCCCGCAGGAAATGCGCCGTAGCCATCCGTGAACGTCTTGGTTAGCTGGCGGATCTTGCCGGGCGCCGAGTACGTAAGGAGGTCGTTGGTCGGCTGACCTGTCGTGGTCAGCGTGATCGTACTGCCCGCGTTCCCATCCTGCGTCAGGATCCAACGTTGGCGGTTGGGGCGAAATTCACACACTACTGCTGTAACGGCCATGGCTAGTCTCCGATCGTATCGCCGACGTAGATGTCGAGCTCGCAAGTCGCCGAGGTATCGCCGTCGGAGACGGCGACCGAAGCGACGTTGATCGTTGGGTGCCCCGGGCCGTCAACGTTGGCATCGACGAACCAGGCATCACTAATCCCCGTGCGGGGCGTGAGCCGGCAGAGCGCCGTAGGAACGATATCGAGTCCCGCCAACGCAGCATCCTCGGTAGACGGGTTCTGCGAGCCGATCCGGTCGGAGAGCCATAGCGCGCGGGATTTGGCCTGCGTCAGGGCCCCGGGCGCGTACTTCCCGTAACCCTGCGTAAAGGCCTTGGCGAGGAGCATCACCGGCCCTTGATTGGTGCCGAGGTCAGTCAGGATATCTGGCGTTGCCGCACCAGTCGTCGTGATGACACCCGTGTCGGCCCCCGTCGATAGGGTCGACAGGAGATACCGCAGACGATTATGCCCGGAGTGGACGAGCGTTGCCGTGATGGCCATGACGATGACCATACACGGCGATTCTACAATGATCAAACTAACTTGAGCGGAGTTCTCGGCCTGATCAGATCGCAGCGCACAATGTCCCGAAAACTTGGGGTCGGCCATCTTGTTCATCTGATCAGACGTGAACCCCAAGATCGCCTCGGAGTCGATCTGCCAGTTGCCTGGATCCAAGGTGGCGCCCTCACGGCGGTTGTAGCCGTACCATCCTACATGGCAAGCTCTCTTCATTGATGCCGACGATGCCCACCATCGGTAGCATTGCAGAGACTACAGAGTATCCGTAACTTGATCCCAGCTTTGTACTCACGCCAGTAGCGCGCAACCCGAGCGCTCGACGATAGTTTTCTCAAATTCCAGCTGCGACCGTTGACGTGATCGATCTCTAGTTCGGTGGTATCCTCGACGAGCCGCAGACACTCAAGATTTTGACACCGCAGATCTGGCGCCAGAAAGTAGCACCAAGTCGGTGCGGCGCTTGGCAGCATAGTAGGCGTTCTCTCTAGTCCGCGCATTCGCCGTCATCTTGGCTCGGCGACGACGAGATCGAAGCGTCGATGGGTTAACCTTTGCGGGGTTCACGAAAAGTAGGCTACCGGGTTTATCCTCGTAGCTTGTTCAGCAAAGCAGTTGCAGTTGCCGTGAACGAGCGGTTGCGTTGATGGTTCCAATCTCGCGCCTTGGTCCCCATGACATCGAGCGTATCGTCGCTCAACGAAGATAGCTCTTGCAGCGCAGCAACGATCGCCTGCGGCTCCACAGCCCATCGACGACCAAATACCGTTTCAGCGGTCAGCCTCGGTTGGAGCAGGCGGCCGAAGGTGGGCAGTACGTGCTCGTTCATCGGACTAGCATCGGTTGTAATGACGATACAGCCGCAGGCAGTAGCTTCAGTAATGTAGTGGCCCCAACCTTCAACCTCACTCGGGCAGAGATGGAAACGATGATGGCCGATCACCGCATCAAGCCCGAGGCGGGCCATCCAGTCAAAACGAGCCACACGGGGCGGTAGGGGCCAGATCGGCAGCTTCGATACGATTGCAAGTATAGGTAAACGAACGCCAGCAGCATGGGCATCCCAATAGGCGCGCAACACCGCTTGCGTACCTTTGGCGTTTGACCGTCCGGCGATATGCAATGCCGCATGCTGTTTGTAGACGTCATATCTAAAAGGATTCCGTGATAAGAACCCGGTGAAATGGGCGTTATCGCAGCCGTGATCCATGAACCATTCATGCGCACCGGCGCTCTTGGTCCAGATCTGCGTCAGGTCGTGCAGGTAGATCATCCAATCTGAAGAGAACCACTCCAGATTGAAGATGCCGATGTTATGACGCGCACGGCGCAACCACTTCGGGTTGAATTTCTCGACGAAAAAGTTGACGTCTGCGGGCTCCATAGGCTCGACGTTAGAACGCCAATCAACCTCGGTTACTTCATGCCATAGATCGCGAAGGAAGTCGCCGAGCAGCTCGCGATCGGTTGCCAAGCCGACATCGTTGTCGAGATCCGTGATCAAATTGCAGCGCATCGTAGATCGGATCAACCTACCAAGGCCGCCTGTCAAAGCTGAGCGCTGATCACAATGCCAGCACCACCATCGCCGCCGGCGGCTCCGTTGCTGCCCGTGCCGTTACCTAACCCACCTGATCCACCTAAACCACCAGCGGCTGTAGTTGTAGGTGCTGAGCCGCTCGCTCGTAGGGCAATAACGATTCCGCCGCCGCCGCCGCCGCCACCCCCACCACCGCCACCGTTTACAGCCGCCGCCGCGCCACCGTTACCGCCTTTGCCCCCTTTGGCTTGCAGCACTCCGGTACCTACAAACGCTCTAGCACAAACCACCAACATCCCGCCGCTACCGCCACCACCGCCGCCACCGCCGTCCGTCGTAGCCAAGGCGCCGCCCGCCCCACCACCACCGCCGCTTCCAGCTGTCCATGGAGTACCGACGTCCGATCGACCACGGATCGCCGAAATCAGGTTATGGATGTCGCCATTCGCGGCGTCTAGTAGCGTCACGGTTCCACCGTTACCACCTGCACCGTTTGACGACAGGATGGCGTTGCTGCCACCACTGCCGCCGCCCCCACCTTGGCCTGCAGCCCCAGCACCACCAACGTTTGGTGGTGCTGTAGCAGCGGCTTGAGCTCCACCGGTTGTCGTGCCCGCAACAAAGCCGCGGGGTGCATCTGTGCTGACATCACCATCGGCAGGTAGCGCGACGTCCCCGTTGCCGCCCGCTGCTGAGCCGGCGAGAACCTCCGCAGAGATTGCAAGGCCGCCTGTACCGGCGCCGGATGCGCCGACCTTGCCGTCATTACCGTTGAACGAGACGACGCCATTGCACGTAAGCGTCCCGTAGACGAGGAGCCGCCACCCTTGCATCTTGAGCGTCACGCCTACATTGATCGTGCCATCATTCAAAAACAGATCGCGCGTCGCGGTGTAGGTGTTTGACGAAGGGACCATACCTAGGATCGTGGCTGCACCGTCGAACGTTTGGTTCCCGTCGCTGCCGTCGCCGAGCAATCCAAGCGCCCCCGAGATGGTAATCTGTGCAACGCCGCCGCCGGCGTCGGTCGCAGTTACTCCAGGGCCAACAAAGTTGTGTGTTGTATGGGGGGCTCCAGCAAGAGCTACACCTTCATCTTGGACTATGACGCCTGGAATCGTCACCGTTGCGACACCGCCACCTGCATTGGTGGCTGCAACGCCCCCGCCGACAAAGTTCAGGCTGGTATGAGGTGCGCCGGGAACAGCCACACCTTCATCCAAAAAGGTAACTCCGGGGATCGCAATGCTTGCAACACCACCACCTGCATTAGCGGCTGTAACACCAGCCCCTGTGAAGTTGTGTACCGTGTGCGGTGCGCCCGCGAGCGCGATCCCCTCATCTTGGACTACTACACCTGGGATTGTAATGTTGGCGGCGCCCGCCCCGCCATCAGTCGCCGCAACTCCACCACCGATGAAGTTGTGAATGGTGTGCGGAGCCCCCGCCAGGGCCGCCCCCTCATCTTCAACGACGATCCCAGGGATCGTAATCGTCGCCACTCCACCGCCCGCGTCGCTAGCAACAACACCTCCGCCAACAAAGTTGAGTGTCGTCGATGGAGCGTCGCTGATCGGGGTACCTTCATCCTCGACATTGACGTCAGGTTCGCCACCGCCGCCTGGAGTTGCGCCGCCAGCACCACCAAATCCACAACAATCGCTGCCATTCATCCGTTGTAATCCTTGTGACGAATAGGCCGGGCAGTCACCGAAATCTGGAGGCCTTCAGGCAGAGTAATATCTGCCAAGACGCCACCGATCGAGAGCCGATCATAGCAGGCAATGTTGCTGAACACCTGTGAGAAGCCAACGCGATCGCTCGCGGGCCCCGCCTGCTGAACTATCGGGATCTGCGGCGCGTTGTTCCCTAGGTTGATACCGATGATCCCCAACAAGGCGCGGTTGCGCTCAGCTGCGATCGTCGGAGTCTCGACGAGATCAATTTCACCGTAGAGGCCTACAAGATCGGTGGTTCCATTACCGATCGTCCCTACCCCTGCGTCGGCACGAAATTCGATCACGATGCAGACGTAGGGCGCCTCGCGGCCCTCACCGGCGATCCAAAGTGGTCGAATGCTCGTATAGGCTTGTTCACCGCCAAGCTTCAGGCTGGTGAGGCCAGACGCAATCGTGATGAGTTGTGAACGCTCGATCGATCCGACGTTCGGGATGTTGCGGTTGAGGGGGAAACGGACGGTGCTTGACATCTAGCGCCCCTTTTTGGTCTTCGGCGTGGCCCTCAGCCGATTTGAGATCCAAATCAAGCCGAGCGCGGTCAAGGCACCGAGCGCCAACTGTTGCCAGAAGGGAAGCAGCCTGAAGCGCATAAATAGGCTTGTCTGCGCGCCGTAGGGGCTGTGCACAACTGAAATTGGGGGCACCCCGCCACCACCTCCGGGCACTGGGGCTGCAACGTGAGGGAGGCCGACCTCCTCAGCCACGCCAACTAGAAACTCGGCGAGACCCTTAGCAGACGTCACCGAGCTGTCTTGCTGGCTCCATTGAGCCATGACTCCTGTAGCCGTACTGGAGGTCTCAGCACTAGGGCAAATGGATTGATAGCATTTACCTGTGGCCACCCACGCCAAGGAGGCGTAGGCCCCTTGCTTGGTATTGGCGCCCCAGAGGCCGTCTACGGCAACCCGCGGAAAGCCTCCGACCGCTGCGAAGCGGTTGATCACGTTTTGTAGGGCGGTTACGGCGGGATCCATCGCACCTAAGACCCTACCAAAATCCTCTGGTAGACTCGAGAAAAATGGCGCCCGATTGTTATCCGTGGTGGCACGCAAAGTTTGAGCCGTTCCGGGCTCAACCGATCTACGTTAGCTCAGGCTGCGCGATCAATGCGATCGGCAACGTCGCGTGCGAGCCGGAGAGGATGCGCGCCGACGCCGAGGCGTTCCTCCGCGCCCATGGATTTCTCAGCTCGCTATCGCTCGAGGCTTACACCCTCGCGCGGTACATGCAAGGTGAGGTCGGTGGGGGGCATCCGCCGGGAACGCTGGAGGAAGCCGTTGCCGTCGGTGAAGCGGCAGTAAATCGAGCCAAGCTCGAAGGCAAACGCGATGCAAACGCGATTCTACTGTATCGCCAGAATCCCTCTCACCCTAACTACGGTTGGTATGGGCCGATCCACGGCGGGACGGGAACCACGACGGCGCCGTATGGTCGATGGGCCACGACCGGGGTTGACCCGACGGTCTTATCTTGCCTCTTGGCCGACTTGATCGTATCCGGCCAAAGCGGCAACTTTTCCAAGGGCGCCGACGATCAAGCCGGCATCCAGTACACGGCCAATTTTCCGTCGCTGCCAGCCTATGTAACGTATCTTGCCAACAACCACGGGTTTTGGGTTGGCCCCTTGGTTGGCGTGGACCACTGGCGAACCTTCTTGGTTCGCAACCAACGAGGCGAGACAGCGAGCACTCCATGGGGCGCCGAGCGGGTCAAGTTCACCCTCGACTACCTGAACATGGACATGGCTGCCTCCGGCGGCCGGAAGATGCCCCAGCCTTGGTCAAAGGATCTTCCGATGTGCCCTCGAAGCGGCGCGTTGTGGATCGCCGGGCTACTTGGCCTCACGATCGGTGCCTTGGCCTTTAGCCACGGCTGGATCAAGACGCCGATTTAGATCGTGGTCGAAGGCGAAGCAGTAAATCCGCCTCCTTTAGGGGGCACCATTTAGGTACTGGTGCATTTGACGCCCCTAATAGGTAAGGCGTTCGCATTATTCGATAGCCGTCCTCGCTAGCATCGTCATGCGTACATGCCCATTGCATGGTCTCTTCGTCTGAGGTAGCAAACGGACAAAACACGCAATCGCGGATTATCTTGAGCTTAGTTAACCGTCGCTTTTTCAACGCGTCATCTCCCACGACGCAATGATCGTCGGGAAGATCGGTCGCAGTAGCTCTAACATCGCTTCGGCATAGACGCGTATTTCATATTGCGCATGACGACCCATCGCCGCCTAGCATACGTTGACGGTCTGCCACCTTGGCTGCTAAACCTAGAAACCAACATGTCCCGCAACCCGACCAAGCCATCCTGCTGCACGCGGCCGATCGTTCGGCCGGCTCCGACCATGCCCAAGCGGCCCTCCTCGCCGCGGCCTATCGCGCGGCCTCGATAGTTTCCGCGGCATGCTGAAACCATTACGTTGGTGGTCTGCCACGAACCTGTGATAGCCTCGAAAGCGCCATGGCAAAGAAGAGACGCGTCAAGTGGAAATCGGAGCGTATCTCCGACAAGCGTGGTTTTCGTGAGAGGGCGGTGGTAGGTCGCTGCCGATTGAGCGTGGTTGCTTACCCGAACGAGGCTGCGCCGTTTTATTGGCGTATCAGCCGAGGACGAAAGACTACCGCAATCGCTAGCGGCTCTACGAGAACCATGAACGCAGCCAAGATCACCAGCGTTCAACGCGCGCGAGTATTATGCGGTCGTCGCTAGAAAATGGTAGATTGATCTGACCATGGCGAAGAAAGCAGCCGGCTGCGCACGCAAGACGATCCGATTCAAGACCAAGCGGGGCAAGGTCATCCAGTTCTCAGGCCACAGCGGTAAGGCCTGCGGTCCTCGGCCCAAACCCAAGACGGGACACCTCAAGGTGTACCAAAACGCCTTGGCTTCAGCCTCACGAAGCTGCAAGCGCAAGAACCTGAAGCGAGGCGCGTTCCTCAACTGCGTCGCCAGCGCGATGCCTCGTTAGTCGCGTCATGCTGTAGCGGTACAATCACCAAATGATGTGGTTGTGGATCGTTGCAGCTATATGCCTCTACGCATTCATCGGCGGGGCAACCTTTGGGGTAGCAAAGCGTCTCGATCTGGGGCCCGACTACTGCACGGCCGGCGTAGTTATGTGGCCGCTCGCGTGGATAGCTTTATTGCTTTCGCTGCTCTTCTACCTCGGCATGCGCTTGGAGTATGTGTTGCCCGCAATGATCGCGAGACGGAAGCAGCGCCCATGACCGCCAAAAAGCGCCGAGCGATCAAGCTCAAGGCGGAGCAAGTCCAGAGGATCGAGGCCTACTGCAAGGCTCGTGGCATCTCCACGCGTAGATTCCTTGAAGATCGGATCGACGAAGCCATTTCGGATCTAGAGACCACTAACTAGGCAGACCGAGGCGCCGTTGCGCGCGCTCGATCACCAGTACGATCGAATCGTCGCTAACCTCGATCCCTTTGGGCGGGAGCGACGAGTCGTCCAACGCTGCGGAGACCGCTCCGGCGGCAGCTTGGACCTTCAGGTGAGCATCTACGGCCTTCACGGCTGCAGCTTGGAGGGCCTGCTCTCCAGTCGAGCTGCCCTGCGCCAACCGCCGGCGTGGTGTTGCCATGATCATCTCCCCTTCACCGAGGCGATCGAGGCCCCGTGAACCGATCATGCAGCTTGCCTAGCACCTCCGTCAACACCTCTGCCGACTTGCTTGTCTGCTCGCTGATCGTGCCAACGACGGCAGTGAACTCCTTGCGCATGGCGTCCTCGTGGACGCGGTTGTCGCTGTAGATGTGCCGCAGTGCCTCAGCGTGCTCCTTCGCCTGTGCGGCGATTTTAGCTTCGCACTCGGCACGAATCGCCACCTCGCGTGCGTTGCGCTTCTCGAGTTCCACAGCGTTGGCCTTGTCGGCATCCGCTTTGGCCCCCTCCGCTTTGCTGATGCGCGTATCAGCCCACTTGAACAAGAACGCCACGACTGCAGCCAACACGCCCACCGCCGCCATGCCCTGCCATGGCTCGACGTTCGCAGCGACGGTAACGAGGCTCACCACGCCATCATATCAAGTCGGGGTTGAGATGCGCTAATCGTGCATGCACACGTTTAGGCAAAGCTATAAAAATGTTGACATTTTAGTCAATTTACAATATCGCGCTCTCGACGAACAGGGCCAAAGCCATCGGCGGCAGTATCGATGAGGATCCGAACCACCTTACGTTGCCTTAGTCGTTCTGCAATTTCTCGTGTGTACTTACCGAAGCCGGCGCCGGCACCAATGGTGCAATCAGCCTCCATGGCCCTCGCGGCATCTAGTTCATCGCGGCGCTTCATCGCTTTAGGCCTCAACGGCTGCGCGGAGAATATCGTAGAGCTGCTGATCGCCTACAGCACCCTCATACTTGACCGGATGTTCGTAGCGCCTAAACAAGACGGTGGTGGGCAGCCCAACTACTGCCAGCTCATCTGCCACCTTGTTGATCTGCGGATCTGCGCTCTGAGCATCCAAGAGCAGGATCGGAATTTCGTCCTCGGCGAAGGACTGTCCCTTATCACCGAAGACGAGGCGATGGCCGTAGCCTTGCCACCGCTTCACTTGATTCTCGAGCCGCGGTTTGAACTCTTCGCAGGCAGGACATCCCCGCATCGCAAAGACTACGATCACGGCTGGGCAATGCTCGAAGCTCATGGCATTTCTTCCCAAAGATGCTTCAGGCTGCCTAGAAGTTCATACAACTCTTTGGCACACGTGAGAGTCAATGCACGCCAATTGACATCAGCCCACGTTCTGCCGTTGGGTGACCACGCGCTACCGTCGATATCTACAACACGATCAACGATTTGCGTATTGATCGGCGTACCCTCGAGGGATACACAAATACGAGGAGAATCGTTTGGGTCATCTCCTACACTGACACCAACGCAGTCAGGGTTGGTGACATCGGCAATGCTGAATTCGTAGTAGTTGGCCATAGATTGCCCTATCAGCTAACCACGGTGGGCTGCCATCATCTGATCTTAGGGCGTCGTCTACCACGAATGCGATCAATTACTTCTTGCGGACGGCCGTCACGTGTGGCGTCACGAGCTACTTGCTCTGGGCCGGAGATGACGCATCCACGTTTCATCTGCATCTCCCAGATCAACCGCTCCTTTCGATCTGCCTCACGTCGATTTCCAGCTACAATTTCCGTAGTAGGCATCGGATCCTCGCCGTACGTACGTCGATAGGCCTCAACGCTTCGTGGATCTAAGTCGCGTTCTGTTTTAGCGTTGCGCAAAACAGCAATGAATGAAGAGAGAAGCCACCTTGGTTTGGTTTCTCCTTGCTGCTTTTTAGGGATCTCATACAGCCTACCGACTCGTGCAGCAGCTCGATCCAGCTGTTTAGGAGTCATGTCACGTAGACGATCTGTCCGTACGCGACAGATATTTATTTCTGGCTTGTTTTTTCGTCCTCGTGCCATCTTTCCACCTCAGAATTGCGGCAGATCGAGGATAGGGCGGCCTTGGGCGCGGCGTTGGATGGCCTTCAGGACCACGAGCGCTCCGACGCCAGCAACCACCGTGAAACCGGTCCACTGCAGCCATCCCCACGGCTTGTTTTGGCCAGGCAGCGCAAACTTGGGCTTGTCGACGATCTTGTTGCAGGTGGCAACGCACGCATCGGTTTGGCCACCTTGACCAGTGCAGGTTTTGAGGCATTCGAGACGAGCGGCGGTGTAATTGGCGAACGCGTTGGCTTGCTCCGCGACTTGCTTGGAGTTGGATTCTTGGACCGCGCTCGTCTCGAGGTAGTGCATGATTGCGACGATCGCTACGGATACAGCAATAGCGATACCGGCAATTGCGATCAGGACTATCGGCAGAACACCCAAGCCGTTCGTGGCGGTTTGGCTTCGCGCCGCTTGAACCTGCAGGAGCGTCGAAAAGCTCGGCGCCCGTTCAGGATTCAACGCAAATTGATCTTGGGTGACGATCTGGATCTCGTTGGTCGACAGCCGCTGCGCCTTCTTGGTTGGCGTCATAGCCGCCCTGAGCGCCCCCGAGAGTGAGTTTCCACCCCCCTCGCAATTCATTTGCCAGGCAGTTTCGCCGGAGACGCCCTTCCAAGCGAACAGGGTCGGCGCTGTAGGTAGCTCGGGCACACCCTGCTCGCCGTTGGCCCGCAGCGTCGCCAGCATACCCGCCTGCGTGTTGTAAGTGGCCAAGGCCCACAGGTTGTAGGCCTTTACCTCGTCGCAGGTAGCCTCGCCGACTTGGAGCAGGCCAGCGATGTTGCCTGCCGCCCTCCGCATCGCCTGGTAGAGGCGCTCGATGTTGTCGGCGATCGTCTTGAGCCTGGTGGCGTCGTCGGCCATGCCAAGGAGCTTACCACAGGTGCTAGGCGTCTAGTCATCCTCCAGTAAGCACAGCGCGGTTTGAAGCATCTGCCTCAGCTTGGCCTTGACGAGCGGCACGGTCGATTCATGGACGCCGATCGAAATACGACCCCGCCAAAGATGCTCCCAATGCTCAACCTCAATATTGATTGAGCCATGGTCCTCAGAATGATCGGCTTTGAACATCATCGGTTGGAGCGGCATCGCAGACCAAGCTACAGCTTTGATCTGACAAGTGCTGCCACGCCAATCACGCCTATCCCCAAGAGGCTCCAAGTCCACCACGGCCAGCCACCAAAACCAAAACCACCTAGGCCGGATTCCACCCGTCGAAGGCGTGTATAGTAGTCGGGCACCTCGTAGAGATGATCGAGAGCGATCTCATACGCGATTTGCGGATCGCGCGTGTGTTCCATCTCGACGCGGATTCCCTCTTGGATCTGCCATGGATCGACATCGATCGGCCCCATGCCAGAGGATTTACCTCCAGGGATGCGTTCAGGTCGCGGCGGCCAAACCAACATGTCTAGAGCTGGGTTGCCATCCCAACTTCGGCCGGAACGTTTTGGAAGACTTGGTAACTGATCTCGACACCTGAGCCATCGGCACCCCCAGAGGGGGTGGAGACGAAAAGGCTTTGGCCCTTGGCCAAGACGAAGACGTCGACTTGACCGGCGGGAAGCTTCCAGGTGTCGATCTGAGTCGGGAAGGTCTGCAGCGTCGAAGCGTCGAACGCGATCAAGACATATTGCCCATAGGCGTTGTTACGCACCCGGACAACGCAATCGTATCCGACGCGATCGACGATCACCGCAGGTGTAATTGGCGTCGGCGTCGCCGGTGGGCCGGATATGATCGGAACCTTGAGCGTATTTACGCGGCTAGCAAACATGACAGATCAATTCGCTAGGCTAGCGGTTGTTCGTCGCAGGAGCGATGACAATCAGGAAGCCTTCGAAGGTAATGGCCACCAAGATCGATGCCATATTCGTAACAGCAGGGAACGTGTCCGCTTGGACCGTGACTTGGAACCCCGTCGAGCACTGCAGATACTCCGGATCGGCCCACTCCCAGGTCCGCTCCGACGAGCCTTTGGTGAGCGTCCCGATGCGGGTCGGGACACGCGTCATGGCCTGCTCGCGGTTGAACACCTTGATCGAGACCTTGATCAAGCCAGCAAGTAGCTCCTGGTCGGGCTGCGTGGGGAGCATCACGCCTTGAGAGTCAAGCGCGTAGAGCCGCGGGATCATTCGATGGACCTCGAACGGCTTATCCGTCTGACAACTAAAGGTCGCCTGCGGGAAATCGGTCGCAACCTGTGCTGTAATGAGCAAAAGCTCGCCGAACAGCGAGTAGGGATCCCGATCGGTGATGACGCGGTCAGCGTAGGTATTTGGCAGACGACCCATGACGTTTGGACTCCTGCCGCATTGATGCTAGCGGCCTATCTAACGTCCACGAATCGTTACATAAAGTCAAAAAAGACGCAGATTTACGGCGGGGAGATCATCCAAACCAATAAGCCAATCGAGACAAGGTGATGGCCAAGCCGAAGGAGGTGGTTTTCTTCGAGCGGCCCACCGTGACCGGTCGGCTTTACAGCGCCAAAGGGCCCTCAGGCTGGCTCGAGACGTTCCCCCGTAAGCAGCTCGATCTGCAGCTGCAAGCCTTCCTCGGCTTGGCTCCGATCGATCAAGTCGTCGCCACCTTCATCACGCTGCGCGAGGTCGACGATGACGAACCCACTACGTGGCAAACCGTCATCGGCTACCTGGGCCGAATGGTCGGCTTGTCGCCCTTAGAAGTCCCGCCAGAAATCGGGCTCGCCTTTTGGGGGCGAGTCGAATTGGAGTTAGCTACCAGACAAACACAAACAAATTGAAAAGCCATGACGTTAGACGATCTTCCAAAGTTGTTCGCCACCGCACGAATCGAAGCCTCGACGTCTGCGAGGTATGTTACTGGAGCGGCGCCCCATGGTGTATGCCGCTATTGTGGCGAAGCTCTACAGTTGTTCCAGTCACACGGGCTAGATGGACATGCCCGTTGCTGCGTAACCATTCAATTTCAACGGGCGGTATACATGCTTTATTGGAATACGCCTAGACTCAATAAAACTAGTATCGCCAAGGCTTGTGGAGTTAGCATTACTGCAGTTAGCAAATGGATTGACCGTGTAGTCCACGAACGCAAAGCGCCACCATCCGAAGATGGTGGCGCCTAGTTCTGGTTTTTTGAAACCGAGAACTACTAGGTCACGTTGCGCTTGATCAGGCCGTAGAGATAGCTCTTGATGTCGGCAAACGTCAAGTTATCGCCGCCATCCGAGGCGGGCTGGACGATGACCGGCGGCGCCTCGGGGTTGAACTCGAGCCGATACGCGATGTTCTCGCGCATCCAGATCGGCAGAACGAGCGCGTTGCGATCGCGGGGCGACGGAACGCCGTTCTGCGCGAGCTCGAAGTTGGCGTTGGTGCTGAACACGTTGAAGCCATGCCCCTGCGGGTAGTCCTGGATCACACCGGACGTGTACACCTTGTCGTTGTACTTGAACTCCAGGTAGGTCACGCGATCGACGTTGAACAGCGTCCGCAGCGTGGCCGGATCCGACAGTGCACCGTTGGTGTCCGGGAACTGCGGCTGCGTCGCGTTCTCGGCCGGGCGCTCGACGCGGACCATCTTGATCCCGATGCCGTAGATGAACATCTCCCACGACATCGGCAGACCGGTATCACCGGCGCGAGCGAGGTTGCTATCCACGCGGGTGCTAGTACGTGTGCCGCCGTTGATCGGCTGCGCGCGACCGTTCACGAACGCCTGCAGACCGAAGGTCTGCCCGTTGGTGAACTGCACGGTGCTATACAGCTTGTCATCGATCCAGTCTTCGATCTGGATCGTCTGCCCGCTGGGCAGGGTGAACGTGGTGGTTCCTGGTGCTACTCCGACAGTGCCGGCCATGGTGGCTTCTCCTTGCGATGTGATGAGTCATGAACGGCGCCGAACGAGCGCCAAGGAAGACGAGGTGACTAGCGACCGGCCCCGAGGAGCGTGGCGCCGTAGGCGGCGGCGAGGTTGTGCGTCGGGGGACCGCCGGCGCCGAGGAGCTGGATCGATGCTGCCGACGGAGTGCCGAGCAGCGAGATGGGCGGAGCGCCGCCGCCGGGGCCCGCGAGGTGCGAACCCGCAACGCCCGGGATTGCACCCTGAGCATGCGAGACCGGCGAGAGCTCGGGGAGCCCGAGACCGTTGAGCGCCCGCGTGGCCGGATAGCCCAGCCCGTTGAGCGCCCGCGCCTGCGGGAACCCGAGACCCTTGACCTCAGGCGGCACGACCTTGGCCGGCACCGTCGCTTCGCCCATCATCCACTTGCCGATCAGAGGCAGCCCCGCGACGAGGAGCGCCGTCACCGTGCTGGCAACGGCTGCGCCGCGGGTCGACTTCATCGAAGCCAGCACCGCAGATGTCGCGAGGCCGAGACCAAGGCCGATCGCTTCGGCATGCTGAGAGCCGCCGATGTGGCGTGCCGCAAGCGTACCGACGCCCGCTACGCCACCACCGATCAGAGCACCATACGTCGGGTTGAGACGCCCGCCCTTGAACATCCCGAGCCCCAGCAGATCGACGCCCGAGGAAATCAGCTTTGCCATTTGAAAATTCTCCTGATCTTGATCTTGGGAAACGGGATCAGCAGCCGCCCTTGACGAAGGTCCAACCGCTGCGGTGTTTCTTCGAGCGACCGACGAAGCAGAGCTTCACGCCGCGTCCACGCTTGGTGCGAACGCACTTGCACTGCTTATGCTTGGACGCGCCGAGACCCCCACCCGGGCCGTCTAGACTCATGATCTTCGCCATGTTGATTGACCCCTGATCAGCGGTACCATTGGCGTAGAGGACGATCGATGAGGGCTTGTGCCTGCGCGGCCGGGAATGCCACGCCGTAGCGATCCTTTTGGATCGCCATGAGTCCCGCCATCTGCGCGGCCAGCTGCGGCGCGATTTGCTGCGCCATACCCGGAGCCGGGCCGGGCATACCCAACCCATTCATGGGTTGAGGTGGCATCCGCGGCACACCACTTGCCGTAGGTGGCATCGGATGTGGAGCAGGCATCCCAGCAGACATCAGCTTCTTGGCTCGACGCTCGGCGATCCAAGCTCGGAGCCGAGCGAGGAACCGCTCCACGGGGGCCGGCATCGCGCCGAGACCCTGCAGCATCATGCCGCGCTCGGCACCCTGCGTGAACGCCATCGCCACCGCCTCGACGTCCGCCGGCGGCTGATAGCCCACCATCGGAGCCAGGACGCTGGTGCGATACACCCGATCGGGACGCATGAAATGCATCCCGTCGCCGTGCCTGTTGGTAAAATCAGCCATGTATGCAACATCGAACGTTGACGGATTTTTGTCAAAAATTACGCGTAGTTATACAGACTCAAGGCGAGGCTAGATCAAAGCATGCTATACAAGTGCTCAAACCAAAACGGATCGGGGGCGATTCGTAGTGGCTAATGCAGATCCAACGCAGCCATGCTCATCGCCCACCATTCAACCGCCGCGGCCATCACGCCGCATGCCGCTGATCGCTCTTGGGTGGTGTTCTTTCAGACTGCCTTGCCCGCCAACGTGGTCTCACCGATTCGGATCGTCGGAGTCAAAGGCGCCGATATCAATAAAGAACTTCGTCGGACTACCGAACTCAACGCCTACGATATCCAGATCGTAGGCTTGATCCAGACGCAGCCCGGCCTAGACGCCGACGAGCACGCCAAAGCAATCGCCGAGCAATACGCGGGGGCACACCTGCATCACGGTTGGTACCTGCCAACGGGTGATCTGATCGCCTTCATCCAACATCACGCCAAACGAGAGCTACAGGCGCTGCTCAACCAAGTCCATCCAGGAGCAATCCACGAGCACGTTGTCGACCTCCACGAGATGGCCAAGGTGCTTGGCTGCGCCGAGGTCACGATCCGCCGGATGATCGCCCGTAACGAGATTCCGTTCATGCGCGCCGGCCGCGAATACCGCTTTCAACCCGTCGAGGTGATCGCCGCCCTTCAACGCCAAGGCGTCCTCAAGGTTGGCAGATCGGCAGGTTAAGGTTCGACGTATGACCCATCTAATCGACGGCGAGTTTCAGAGTGATAAGTATCCCACCTGCCCACGCGGCAAGGTGCCCTTGAGCTGCAAGGATCCGATGGCACAGGATCTACTTTGGGAGTACGCGAAGCGTCGGGCGGTTGTAGATGCAGAGTTTTCTAACGACCTCGAGACTGCGCTGATCACAGCTGGGTTCAAAGTTGTAGTTTGCGAGTGGTGCGGCTCTCGGCATCGTACAATCTTCGACGACAACACGATCCAAGGCATCGACTGTGCCGCAAGCGTCGACTTCGACGGCGAGCAGTGGTTGGTACATGGCCATTATGGAAGTGCCGTCGATACGCTCGTCTTCCGGTTTGTTGCCAACGCGCCCTCAACTCCAACCAAAACCGTATGTGACGCCTGCATCAAGGCGCGGTTCGACGGCGGAGATCTCGTAGAGATTGATGATCCAACCGAAGCGGACGATCCGGTCGAAGCCGCGCTTGGATTTGAGCTGGCAACCGAGCCCTTCGATAAAAGCTAAATGTCAGATCGACGAGCTAAGCTCTGCTTCGATGAAGATCGAAGTTGAAATCGCAGATATCAGCCGTCAAGAAATCGTCGAGGCAGTCGCCCGCCGCGTGTTAGGCCAAGACCGACGAGACGACGAAGGGCCGCAGCAATCGTCAATCGAGATACTGTTTCGTCGATTACTAGAGTCTCAAATCAAGGGGCTCGCCGAGAGCCTCGTGAGAGAGAAATTCGACGAGGTGATCGCCAGTCGAATCGATTATGCAGTCGATACTGTCCTCTCCGAGGGTTGGGCGTGTACCGACGGGTACGGCAACGTCCTCCTCCTCGGACAGAAAGTCGACCTCAAGGGTAGGATCGCACAGCAGCTAGAGAAAATGTCCGGTGAAGGCTATAGCAAGCCACGCCTGAAGCACATCGATCGACTCGTAATCGAGACCCTTGAAAAGACACTCCAAATGGAGTTCAAGCCGGCGATCGACGCTGCGCGCAAAGCACTCCGCGACCAACTCGATACAGCCGTCATGACCAAGTTCGCCGAGGCCGTCAAGAGCGCGCTCGGAATTCGATAAAGGACACCAACCAATGCCCACGTTACCGCGAGATTTGACCGACGAGGAACGCCGCAAAGCCATCCAAAGGACCCAAGTCATCGTCGGGGAGCATCTTCGAGCGTTCTCAAAAATACTTGCCGTTGAACTTGGTCTACGAACGACTGGACCGATAGGTACAGATCCAGTGGTGAGGTTTGCGGCCGAAATGTACGCAGACGTTTGGCTTGATGAAGCCACCAAGATCGCCGGTGGCTGGGAGTGATCAAATGCCCCAAGTGCCTCGCCGATGCTGAGGCTATGGAGACCCGCGACGTCGGCAAGGGGCCCCTGACCTATGTCCGTCGTCGTCGTCGTTGTACGCAATGCGGAAAGCGCATCACGACCTACGAAGTGATCGTTGATGAAGGCATCACGGGCGATGTCATGGTCGTCGGGCGCAAAGAGATGATGGACGTTCTGAGGGTAGCGGTAGCGGCGTTCTCGTCGCGCATAGACGATGACGGTGTATCAGCCAAGCTCCTTGAGCAACTCCTTGGGGCGGACGTTGATCCATGATTAACGGAGATCTACATCAATCGATCTTGGCTATCCTACAGGCTGACAAAGCAACATGGCTCAGACAGCTGTGCGAAGCGCTTGGGATCAAGCGGCAACGACAGGGCTACTCCAGGGCGAGCTATCGCCGACGAGGGGAGGTTGAAGAAAGCCTGCAGGAGCTCGTGAAACGAGGTCTCGTGATCGGTGGTAGACGGAGTGGATGGCGACTCGCCGCACCAAACCCTAAAGACCCGTGATAGGCTCTCGGCATGGCCCAGCTTGCCGCCCGCAGCTACTACGACGAGACCGGAACCTACGAGGGCGGATCTGGCCGAACGGTCGATACAAGCCCAATGCCGCCGACACCACTACCGCGGCCCGTCACGAGCCCCAACCCAGTGCCGTCAGACGGCCTACCGCCACCCATCAATCCAAGCGACGCACCGATCGTGACGCCATCTATCCCGCCTGCACCCTACCCGACGAACACAGGCATCGTCCCGCCGCATCTACAGATGACTTGGATCCAAGCCCATCCGATGGTGATCCCGGTTGGGATCGGCTTGGCTGGGCTCCTCTTGGGCCTCACCATCGGCATCGCCGTTGGCAGCCGCAAGCGCTAGCGAAGTAGCGCGCCGGCGCCGCCGAGGACGGCCAATCCGAGCAGCGCGACACCACCGATGACCAGCCACTTGCGGTTGGTCCAGGCCCACGAGTCGAAGCCGAAGCCGAGCCCGTGAGGCGGATCTATCCACCGCGCCTTGGTGATGCCTAGACCAGTGAGGCTCGTGCAGGGTAGACCGGGGCAACACGGCGCTTGGCCGTTGGTGCACGCCAACGGATCACCTTGGATGCGTTGTGGAACGTAGCTGAGCGGCTGGATCGTCCGCTGCCCGTTGGTCCAGTCGCCTGGAATCTTGCAATGCGGATTGAGCTTGATGTTGATTGCAGGATCCTCAGAAAATTGCCAATCAGGGATCAACCCGAGTCCATGTGGTTGCGCAAACATCATAGTTGTTTTATCTCCTCGTTCGACGCAGCGGTCTAATCTGCCAGCCAGACAAACGACGATTAGCCGCCGCGAAGTCGGCAATGTCGGAGCGCGCAAACGAAATTGCAGCATGCGCCGCATCGCGCATAGCGCGCGGATCGTCAACAGCAAGACGACGGCCATGGACGCTACGAGATCCTGCCGCCGGCGGCTTCACCGAAACCGTTTCACAGCGTTCGCCTTTGACGGTTGGGCACATCTTGACTCGATATTGATCTGTTCGATCGTTGAAGCTAACTTCGAGCTTCAAGCTACCACTCTTGAATCGCTGCTTTGCCATTACGCAACCCTCCGCTTGCCGAAGCCTTGGGCGACGCCGATGACCGGCGTGATCACCGGGAAGGTCAAACCCATTAAGGCCCACCAGAGGGCCCAACCGATGGACTGATTGCGCCTGTAGCCGTGGTAGGCGCTCGCCGCCATGCTCGCAGTCGACAGGATCCCCCAAACCAGCCCCCAATTCACCTTGGAGCTCGCATCGAGCCACGTGAGCGCCCCCGCGACAGCCTTGCTATCCACCCCACGAGCGATCAGCGCTCGGGCTGCATCGGTACGGGGCCCGCCGGAGGCGTAGAGCTTTAGGAACTCAGCCACCTGCGTAGACGACGGATTCGGCGACTTGAGGAGGAATCCATCGATCTCGTTGTCGAGGCCGAGCAGCTGGATCGGCGGACCTAGCAGTTGGACGGGGGCTGGCATGGTTGCTTCCGAGCCTACCACCGTTTGGCCTCAGGTCGGTAACCGTCATGCTACCTCGGTAGCCTCGACGTCCGATGAATGGATGCTGCATGGCGAACTCTGACAGCACAACGCACGACTTGACTTGCTACTGGTACTGGCCGTGCGGTTGTCGCAAAGAGCGCGATTCAAACGAACACGCCGTAGCCCATACGCATACGTACCGAGAACCGCCGCAGAATGATCGGCCGATCGATCCATCTCAAGATAATCGGCCGATCGATCTGCCCCCAGTCTACAGGCTGCTTAACTTCAAACCATATCGGAGACACAGATGACCCTCGAAGAAGCCAAGCCAAGTTACAGCGGCGACTCATGGTTACTCAGACGCCACCGCTCGATCCGGCTCTCGTCGATACGATCGCTGCCCTTTTAGTCGACGTCGACGACGAGGCCTACACCAAAGGCCATACAGACGGCGTCGCCGATTGCTCGTGACCGACTACGCGTCGAAGTCGATGAACTTGGCGTAAGTCGGCTCGCGGCCGAAGTGATCGTTGCCGGGGAGAGTCGTGTCCAGGGCGACGAATTTGTCTCCGCCACCCTTCGGTAGAAGGGCCCCAGGGAAGATATGCTCCCAGTCCTCGGCGCCCTTGGTCTGGACTACACGAAGCCGCGGTGTAATGCCGTTTTCCGCGAGCATCGTTGCCGCCAAAATGTTGTGATCGTCGCAATCGCCGCCACCGAACTCCAACGTTCGATGGGCAGCTTGGAAGAGGTCAACCCCCTCTACTTTCCCATCGTGCCAACGGATTGGTGCAATATCGCCTGTATAGCGAACGCGAGCCTTGATGAAGTCGTAGATTGCTTTGGCTTCACACATCCCGTCTCGCTCTGGGCAATGGGCGGTTGCCTGCAACGAGATCTTTCGCATCCGTCCATCTTTGATGGATTCACGGACGCGCTCTTGGATCGAAGCTACGCGGACCTCGATCGGCATGTTGTCCATCTCACGAAGTGTTGTAGTATACCCACCGGCTGTACGCTGATCGACGATCGGCGCCTCTTGAGCCTTACCTAGGAACCGCCGACCTTTTCGCCCCCATCCAAGGCCGGAGATCGGGGTTGGAGCCCCCTGACGGCTGTAGGCAATCCCCCCGAGGATGAGGAGACCCAGCCCCGTAAGACCTGAGATCCAAGCGAGCGTGGTTGGCTTCTTCACGGTGCCTTGGATGCTAGCACGGCTTTGGCAAACCATCGAGTTAGGCTGCTTTCAATGGTCCGCATTCCATCTACATGCATCAATAACGTCGTAACTAAGACCGCAGCAGTGCGTGACGGCCTGCGCCGTTTCGGCGATTTTCCTGGGATGGATGAGCTGTATCGACGTGGCGCATTCCGCCACATCGAAGACGTGGCCTACGCACGTATTGCCTTAGAGAAATTCAAGTCGACTGTCGATAAAATAGCTCGAGAACTAGATGAGTCATACGTAACTGATATTCCATTCGGCCATCGCTGCGATCGCATCTATCCGCCCACCTGAACATCGGAACCAGAAATGCCCTTCCTCCAACCGCCACACATCCCAGCCTACGTGATTGATCTAGTTGTGGTGCGCATCTACGTAGGCACAAGGGATGCTGTTGAGGTCTTACCGAAGGAAGGATTGGAGGCTGCGCAACGACTCCAAGCTGAGGCTTGGTGCCGAGCAATCGTAAATCTACTTGCTGCAGAACTCTCGTTGCGGATTGCGTCTGCGACTAGCGTCGTTCGCGTTTTGTCTGGAAGCGGCGAAGGGTCGGAGCTACGGTTGTTGCCGGCGGCTCAGACTGGTTTAGTCGCCTTGATGGACGAGGAGCCTTGGCGCCGTCTACCAAGACGCGACGGATGACATCCGATCGAGCTAGGCTTTGGCTATGTCCTTAGGCCTATCGTTTCCGCCGTTGTATCTCTGCCCTGACTGCGAAGGTAACGGAGTGATCATGTACGCAGGCAAGGTCGTCCTCAAGGTCTGCTCGGTCTGCGAGGATCGACGCCGTACCGCCCGAACCGGCTTTGATCGAGCAACGACTGGCGCCGATCGACACCGATCACTCAAGGCTCTAATCGTAGAAAGGTGGCTTCGTGGCCTCGGCAAGACCTAAACCGAGGGCCTACCCGTGATAGGCTAGCCACCTATGCACGTGTTTCGAGCGCGAGGTCTGCACGGTCAGGGGCTATGCGGCCTCGGCGACTATCCAGCTAGCAACGGATTCTGTTGGGTCCCCGCTAGCGGGGACATCCCGGGCCACTGGGAGCGGCCATGGGCTGGTAGCAACCCAACGACGCCGTGCAAGTATCCGCCACCTGATAGCGGTGGAGCGATCGTACGTGATCATACGAGCGGCGGGGGCGGAGGTGGCGTAACGGTGACCGAGAGCCCCAGCATCTTGGACGTCGCCAAAGGCACCATTGTCAACTTGGCGATGGTGAACCGCCTCTTCAACGCGACGCTCAAGCAATACACAGAGCGTGAGGCGCTAGCGGTCAAGGCGCTCATGGTTACGGGGGAGGGGTTGCCCGCATGCCCACCCGAGAGCCAACAAACCATCGACGGCAAACCAACTTGTTACGGGTTCACGCCGCGTACAGCAGCTGCAGCACTGCCTGGAGGGTTTGAAGTCCTCGGCGTCCCGTTCAACGTGTCTGAAATCGGCATTACCAAGAAGCCGCAATTCGAGCGCGTATTCACGCCAAACAATGAACAGCGGATCATGATCGAATCGATGATCATTCGTCGATCTGATGATCTACTACTTGCTGCCCTCGGAGATGCGTTGGATCGTGCAGTCGCTGCGAGCAGTGGGGGCGTCATGACCCCCAATGATCGAGATCGAGCGATTGCCAAGCTGTCGGCGGCGCAGGCATTCGCGTTGCTGCCCGATTGGCAAACGGTGATCCCAGGAATGGCACTGCGTTCGGATCCGCCGCGAAGCTATGAGCTAGATGTCGAAGGTGGATTCAGTAAATGGCACGATCGGGGCGGATTTCTGATCTCACGCGCTATCGCTACCGGTCAATACTTCATCAACGTCCCTCAACCGGATCAAGCGCGCCAGGCGGGAACCATCTCGCCACGGGTGTGCACGTCAATTCTGTGCGCCTGCAGTCCAACCGGTACACCATCGTGCATTGCCGATTGGATCCCATCATCAGATGGGGGGCGCGTTCGACTTTGGGTCCATGTTGCAATCGATCCTAACGGATCGATGAAGATGACTCTGAAGCATGATGATCCTAGTTGGCTAGAGAAGGCTGGTGGAAAAATCCATGCCTTCGTGGATGTCTTGAACAAAGCAATATGCACAGCGGCCCCAGCCATCAAAACGCAAACAACTTCGGTCATCGCCGACAAGTACGTCGACGCCAACGGCAAGGCGTGTACTAAAGGCGCGACGGGCTGCAACCTTGTTCAGGCCTCAGCCGCGGCAACGGGGGGCGTTGGCCTCCTGAATTTTGCGGTAGGAACGTACTGCAGCGTCATTGCGAGCAACCAACAAAACCCTAAGGAGCCGGTGCCCCCAACCCCGACTCCGGCCCCCATCACCACAACTCCACCGTGGTTGCATTATCTGCCCTGGGTGATTGGCGGCCTGGCACTCGGTGCCGGAGCGGTAGTTATCACGCGTCGCTAGTTGAGGATCGAAGCTCGATCGGGGAGGGGATACATCGCCCGCAGGTACACGGGCCGAGCGCCACCCCCACAACGGGCAACAACATCTCGTGGCGCTTATGGATGATCTGATCTGTATCCATTTGTTGCAGAATTTCGAGCGATCGCTGAAGTAGGTGGTTGACGGTCATTGCCCTGCGATCGTAGCAGGCTGCCCTGTCGCGCGAAAATCGCGGCTGAGGGGAACCCGTGGTAGCGTCAGGACCAAGTCCTATGATCCATCGCGGCGGAACCCTCCTAGGAACCAACGAGATTGAGAACCTCCAGCGAGCCTTGAGCAATCTCGCCGTGGCCACACAGCGCCCGGCGATCAACGCCAAGGTTACCGGCGTCATGGATGATCAGACCATGACGGCCTTGAGCGCTGGGCTTGGCCTGCTTACCGAGCAGTTACCGAAGTGGCTCTACCTTGGCCTGCAGGGTGTTCTGATCCTAGGTGTTACGAGCTCGCAGGCGAAAAAGTACGCCGGCGAGTACGCAGCGCAGCTCACGCTCGCGGCGAACACCGCCGCGGTCAAGTTCAAAACGACACCTCCAGTAATCGCGCCTGCATCTCAACCTCAAATCGTCGGATTCTTTGCGCCGGGTTGGTACAAGACGCCGATCGGATTGGGCTTGATTGCTCTGGCGTTATTCGTCGGATACAAGATCTTCATCGCCCCCAAGGCAGCCTAAGGAACAAACATGAAGCGCATCACGTTGGGCGCCCTCGGCGCGTATCCTCAAACGGACGGAAAATGTTGGATGCCGCCGGGGTCAATCTCCGCACCAAGTGGCGGTTGGGTTGCAATCAATGATCCACTTACACTATGTACCTACAAGGGTCCTGCTGCAGGCGTAGTATCAACGCCGGGAGCTACGACGCCGACCCTACCGAGCGTGATGCCATCTTGGTGGGATCGCATCCCGACTTGGCTCAAGCTCGTGGGCGGCGTGGCGGTGGCCTATCTTGGCTACACGTATTTCATCAAGAAGTAGATGAGTCTAGTCGACGATATCGTAGCGCTCGGGACGCAGGCGCCGGCCGTCGTCGGGGGCCTAGTACGCGTCGTCAAGGCCGTCGGTCCAGTCCTGCCGACGATCCAGTTGGTATTCGATGATCCGGCCTTCCCACGGGTCATCGCCCAGATCAAAGAACTTCACGAGATCGAGGCGGCCAAGGCGGGCCCATCGACCCCTGAGGCTCCAACACCCCCCGCAGCCAAGGCGGGGATCGGCCTCAATAAGGCCGTGCCGTTCCTGGATGCCGTTATCTACGCACAGCGTAACCCGTGGGCGCCTTGGGTGGCTGGCGGCTTGGTTCTGCTCCTGATCGGCGGGGTTGGCTACAAGCTTGGCAGACGGCGGCGGTAGAGTGGCCCTCAATGGGCTACTCAACTAAATACTCGATCGATCTTCTTGCCGCGCCGGGCTCGATCGATCTTCTTGCCGCGCCGGATCAAACCAAGGAGGCTTTCCGACGAGCCTTCGATACGCATAAATCCGAACGCGGTATGCGCTTCGCAAATCTTGGATCCGGCGATGGATTCAAGTGGTATGAACATGAGCTACACATCGTCGACGCCATGCGCGAATCCGGCGTGACTGCTGTTGATCTCCACGGCGAAGGTGAGGTGCAAGGTGATGTCTGGGACAAGCAGTTCAGGCTCAAGGGCGACAAGATCATCGTCCTCAAGTACGCATACAACCTGACGCGGGATGATCAACCAACGAGCGAAACCACCTACGCCGCGGGGTCGCAATGATCGATAAAGACCTTGTGCTGGCAATCGCCCGTAAAGCGTTTGATGCAGGTGGCGATCCAACAGAGCCAAAATTTGATCTTTGGTGGGCCAAACAGATCGAAATTGCTGGGCTCTGGATGGACTTCTGCCCGAAGGTTGAGCCAAGCGCTGAGGCTGGTGGTGGGCTGACTAACGTCGCCACCGACTAATCGATGGATCTCGCCGCGATGTTCGTGTCTCAGCGAAAGCTGAGAGCGCCCGCGCAGCTACACCGGCTTGTTGAGAGCATACAGCGCTATGATCCCATTCCGCCTGTGCTCCTCAGCGAGGACGACGATGGCTCGGTGCAGATCGAGGACGGCCACCACCGCGTCACGGCGTACTGGCTTGCGGGACGTCACACACTCTGGCCGGATGAGTACACCCTCACGGCGCGGAGGGGAGTCCCGGCCGCGGTTCGGCCACATCTGCGATCTGATCGCACGCGTCCGCGCACTCGGTGCCGCCTTGCCGTAAGGCCCTCGGCTTTGTGGTAGCCTCAAGGGCATGACCGTCGGTGTTGCGCCTGGAACCACGACCATCCACCTTGGCTTGGGCGAACCCAACAAGCAGTTGGTGCTGCACAACCCATGGGTGTCTGGTGACGTCGCCTTGGGGGCGATTCAGACCAAGGCCAAGATCCGATGGGACATCATCGGGGTCATCGGCGGAGGATCCCTGATCATAGCCCTTGCAGCCGGCCTTATCGCCAGCGCATTCGAGGCGGGCTCTGACAGACGGACGACGTAAACTTGGAGCCATGAATGAGCACAGAGTCAAGGTCGATGGTGGAAAGTACGAATTCGTAGAAGGCTATGTGATATCCGTGCTCAGGCACGGCAAGCCTTACGTCGATGACCTCGCAGCACCCAACGCGATAGCAGCGATGATGGCTGAATTGGACGCCGCGCGGCTAGTCCTCGAACGGGTTAGCGACTTTGTGGTAGTCGAGACGCTCAATGGACGAGGAGGGGGCTTGGCACCGCTGCGCCAAGTCCTCGCTCGGCATGAGGCGCTTGTCGGCCAACCTATGAAGCCGAGCCCTTGGGCTCGGCCGGAGTGCCTATGCGCAGGTGGCGATAGCGGCTGCCACGAGCCGGATTGTGATCGTCAAGGGGGCAAGAAATGAGTGATCAGAGGGCAGCGCCTGATTGCGCTGTGCCGACTCAGCTCGACAAGCCAGGGGCGGCAGACGTGCCGTTCCCGGTCACCGTGCTGGCGACGTCGGACCTGTCTGCACCCGAGACCGAGCACCCCTGCTGTCGTGGCGTCGGCGGGCACGAGACATGGTGCGACATGCCGACGTCGCTCAAGGTCGCCACCCCCTCGCTCGACCCACCCAAGATCACGCCCGAGCTTGCCGCCCAGCTGGCCGACGAGGGCGCGCGGGCCAGCAACGAGTACCTGCGCCGGACGCGTCTGATGCTCGGGCCGCCGCAAAGCTTGGCTGAACTGCAGGCTAGGATCGCCCTCGAGCGAAAGGTTGAGATCGCCGCCCACGATGCTGAAGTGGCGCAGCTCCGGGATGCGTTGGACAAGGTCCATGCGTTGCTCCGCGAAGCTGACAGCCGCGCCGTCGAGTGGGCACGCTTGATCAGCTTGCTAGGTCAGCAGGCCAAAGAACTGGTCATGTATCTTGGCGGCGCTACGTGCGGTAGCGCGACTGGCGACCTCCAGGAATCGGTGCACCTCGTAGGTGACCTAAAGCGCGCGCTGGCGAAGATGGATCGAAGCCGCGATTACTGGGCTGGCAAGGTGGTAGCGCTGCAGGCGCGTCTGCCGCACAAGGCGAAGAAACCAGCGCGCAAGGCAAGGCGTGCAAGGAGCTAAAAGATGCCATGGTGTACCACCTGCAATTTGGCCAAATCGGCTGCACCTGGTTTCAACTTGGTTGCCGTTGCGCACGTCGATCTATCGGGGCGAAAGCCGAGCGGCGGGCTGTGGTCGGGGTCGAGATACTACGCTCACAAACGATGCACCTGATGAGGACCACCGTTCGGAACGGGCGCATCGTCGTTGGCGAACCCACCCACCAGGTTGCCCGAGGGGTACGAGTTCGAACTCTGCGTCCTGAACGACGACGGCATGAGCGAGGAGGAGCACCAGCGCCTGCATGCATCGATCGCACGCGGCATCCGTGATGGGCGCGCCGGGCGTGAGGTGGACCTCGACAGCTTCGTGGAGCAACTCGACGTAGAACCCGTGAAGGTTGTCATGACCGAGGAGGCCTAGCGCCAGGCGCGCGCCGAACGCAAGCGGTGGCGCAAACCGGACGCCAAAGCAGCTCTTCACGCAAGAGCTGCGGTCAGCGCGGCACATCTCGCGCGCGGACCGCAGCACGAGATCACGGTCCCTTCGACGGTCAGCCCGTGCGGCGGCCATTTGCTCGAGAAGACGCGCTGCCACCTCTACTGCCGTCATGTCGAAGTAAGAGAAATTCGTTCGGATCTTCGCTGTCTCGGGCGCGATGAGACGGGGCCCCTGGTCGATCGAGCCGCTGAGCCGCGTGTAAGCTGATGACACCTTGGGTAGCTAAGTAGCTGAAAGGAGGGCCAAATTGAATTTGAAAGTTTGGTCCCTAGGACGCCTGAGAACGCTAACTATCTCGTGCACTTGCAACGATCACATCCCGGTTGCGCGGGTGGTTCGTTCTGGTTGGTCCTCGCTGACCCTGGCACTCTTGGTTGTCGTGGCAGCTACGTGGCAGGGGGAGGGGAAGCACCGACCACGTTTGTATTTACGGTTACATCTGTAAGGCTGCGCCGATGGATGTAACCCGGTCGCGCTGAGTGTTCCAGCGCGCCCTTACCGCGCTGATCTACGAGGCCCGAAAAACAAAGGGTCGCTTCATCGGAAGCGACCCTGTTTGTTTGATTAATTTGCGCTTCTAAGGGGAGCGCTACCCATTCATATCAGTATCGTGGTCTCGTGTGATGACGTTGTCAACACGCCTCACGTCATTCCCGCCCAACCAGCGATAACTCCAAACTTTTCTCGGGGTACAGCCTCGATCGAGGAACGGCCGTCGTTACCGCGACGCACAAGCCGAACCGACTGAGGGCTGACAGTTTGGACTCTGTCCAAGAACTTCGCCGAGTGGGTACAAACCACGACCTGCGCCCCCGGGTGATCGCCGTGCGGCTTCGACAGGTCGTGGACCGCCGCAACGAGGTTGCTGATGCTTGACGGGTGGACGCCGTTTTCGGGCTCTTCGACGCACAACAAACTGTGCGCCGTGGACCCGTAAACGAGCGACATATACGCGAGCAACAAGATCGTCCCATCGCTTTCAAGGTCTGCAGGAATAGGACTACCCGACGAGGACATAACTAGATTGATGCGCTTGCGAAGGTGCTCTCCCTCGGGACCCTCCATGCGCTCAAGCGGTAGAAGGATATCCGTCACATGCGGGCATGCAGCCCGGAAGCGATCGAGGAGGTAATCCCTGCGTCGATCGCAGGCGCTCCGACGGCGCCCTCTACTATGTAAACAGAACGAAGAAGGCCGCAGCCATACGCGCAAGACGCTTGGTTTGGGCTACGTTTACTCGCCGCACCAATTCCTCCGACATCTGTAGTCCGCAGCGTCCGTCTGGTAATAGATCGAATCGACCAATATAGCATCCATCTTGAGGCGGTAGGGCATTGAATCCTTGCATGAAGGCTTGCAAGACACCCTGCAGGCTTGGTTGATCGATCCACGTCGATGGATCTTCGGCTACCCATGTTGCGCCATCGCGTCTCTCTAGGTTGAAGTTGGAGGCTGCTTTGATGATGCGGTAGTCGCCGTGGATTTCACCGGGATGCCGCTGAATTTTGAGGGTTACGATTTGTTGCTTGGCCATTTCGAGCCCGAGTTTAACGCCTAGGCCTGTCGTGGTACGCTCTTAGACATGGCGCTCGGCGTTGTTTTGACTCCCTACGGACACATCCCAGGATCGTTCCCGACAGCCGTAGACTTCGATCACAGAAGGGCCGAGACGTTCAGGTCTCCCTTCGATCCTAGGTGGTACGAGCGAGGCGAAGCCGGTATGTACTACGATACGCAGCTCGGAGCGACACCCACTGACTTCGAGCTCTCGCGGAAGATCGGCTTCATGCCGATCAAGACGGGATGGGTCGTCACGAAGCAGGGCTACCTACCCGGTCGGTGGTATCCCCCCGATGGGGGTTGGCCGGGCCAGCCGGCCCTCACTCGCTCCAAGGTGGTCCCCTTCGACCGCTACTCGCTGCGGGGGCTCGGCGAGCCCGAGCCTCAACCGATCCCACTACCGCCGCCTGCAACCGCGGATGACGTCTTGGCCGTGATGGCAGCCCATAACGATCGCGTCTTCGCCTTGGCTTTGGTCTCCACCACAGCCGTGACCATCTCTGCCCTGATCACGCTTCTACGGACGCTCAAGCTCCTACGAGAGGGTCGCTCACGTGGCGAATAACTCAATTCCAGGACGCGAAATCAGTCGGCAAATCAAGGCCGAATACACGCTAATCGAGCACGCACCTGCCGGCCATCAAACCGAGGGCTGCAAATTCCTCGAGACCAGTTGCGTCGACAGTTGCCCCAGGATGTACCGCATCGACAACGCACATCCTAGCTTCGCAGAAGTCCAAGCTGGATTGGACTGCGGCGATCGATCGGTCATCTTTTGTTACCATCACGTTGACGCTCAAGCTCCTACGTGAGGGGTCGCGCTACAGAGTACCTGCATATCGGTCGAGACATATGGCCCGTAACAACGCGGGTATCGCAGGCGATCTTCCGTCCCTGCGCTTTCATCTGGCGGCAGAATTCAACATCTTCACTGCGGCCTTGCTGATTCGGTCCGGCCTCGACAAAACGAAACGAAGCCTCCCCGACGGCATGAAGGTTGATTGCCATAATCGCCGTTGCTGCGGCATCGATCGGGACAAGACCTCTAGGCTCGGGCTCTAGATCGATCTGTTCGATCGGCAGTAGCCAATTATCTGCTACACGCAGACGGTAAACCATTGGTAATGTCGCGTTGAGACGCCCAACGACAGGAGCTGCGACGACGTCGAAGCCTGCAGCATCGGCATCGTCGATCATGCTGAGAAGCGCCCAACCACCAGATTGACCACTCAGGTCGCGTTGGACGAAGACGTCTGCGTCGAGCATCAGGAGCCAATCGGCATCAGCAGTCATGGCTGTAGCCAAGGCCATGTTCCTGGCGCGGTCGACAGGGTTGATATCCCACGTGTTGACTTGAATCAACCTGAAGCGCTCCTTGCGATCTTGTAGAGAGCCGCCGAGCGTGAGCCACATCAAGGCTTGGTTGGAGGTGACTTGACCGCCATAGGCGATCAAGGCGATAGCGAGATCGATACGCTGCGATTCCATTATCGTGTCTCCATAAGCATTTTGACCCATCCCAACGAAGGTCTGTAGTGCGCCGTGCATGAAGTGATCGCCCGCCGAAGATCGATAGCCAGTGTTTCAGCTTTTTCGCGACCTCGACGAAGATTTTCTCTGCGACGAGAATCTACTAGGGCCTCTGTAATAGCATAGTTAGCTCTACCTTGTAGTTCCCATGTAGGTTCGGTTACGTCCATATCGACGGCATCCAACGTGCGTAGAGTGCCTTGAAAGCACTTTGTTTGCGCCGTAATCGCAAGCCGCCAAATGCGATCTCTATCGTCGCAATCAGTAGCTCGAATAGCCGCCGCAGTAGCATAGATCCCGATGAGACCCGAACACGATCGATAGATTGATGTACTCGCGATCTGTCACAGCGCGGTTCCAACGAATGCATCTTTGACGATGCCAAACAATTCTGCAGAGGACAACTGAAACCGATCGAAGCCATAATGAAAGTCTACTCCGCGTCGACAAACGCTGTTTGCATGAATCGCCGATTCCTGAATCTTACGTATCACTGTGATGACTATACCGCTACAAGGTGTGTGATGATATTCGAGCGCCGGCATCGTGTACTCGTCGCCGGCTGAGTAGCGCTCCACGCCTCGCATGTAGACGTTGACGTCTGCGACCGGATAGCTCTCTCGGCCACCCTTGTCGCTGCGTGGTCCGTTGTGGCTGATCAGCACGTGGGATCCGGTGCCTGGCTTCACGACCTCTAGATCGCATCGCTGGTTGACCTGGATGCCCTTTAGAACGCGCGAGGTGAACGAGAACCTGTGATTTGTGGATCGCCGAGTGCTCGTAGCAGTTTCGACGCGGCAAGTCAGGGTGCCACACGTGCAAGCGCTGATTGCCGTCGAGCTTGACTTGGATTAACCCAAGCCCATGGAGCGAGATCGTTTCAGCAGTAGGGGTGAAATCTTTCATTGCTGCACGATACCTCCCCTTGGTATAGCTGTGGCTATGGCCACGGCTGCGCTCCCCACTTATAAAACGGCTGCCCACGTCCTCGAACGAGACAAGGGATCCGGTGTGCGGCTCCTGGGATGGACTGTGGCCCGAACGCTACTGATCGCTCCGCCGTTCATGGTCGTAGGCGTTCCTGCGAAGCAGGCCTTCATTGGGGCCGGAATCGCGAGTGGCTTGATCAGCTTGTTCACGCTGCTTCGCATCTTCGATGCGCGGCAGACTGGCTTAGCTGGACTCAGGCGACCGCAGGCGGATCGCCACGGTCGCCGTCGTCTGCCCCCGCGTCCCGTCCGAAGGTAAACCAGGCGAACGTCAAGAATAGGGCCGCCGGCCAAACGGCGCCCGCCGCGGCTCCAACAAGCATTCCAAGCGCCACCGAGAAGGCTAACGGCGCATGTTCTCGCCGCGCTGCGGTTGCTACGACAGCCCCCGCGACAAGGCTAGTTAGGCCTCCGATGATCGTATAGTTGTATGCCCCTACATCAGGACGTACGCCGAAGATCGAGCCGTAGACGGAGGCAGCTAGAATGCAGACGATGGCTATAACCTTGAACCACATGCAGCCAAAGCTAGCATCCTAGGCTGTCAAGCTCGCGCACGACCATTCTTGGCCGGCTTGGTTGACGGTTTGGCGCTCGGAGGTGGGGGCGTCTCCTCTTCTTCATCGCCGTTGTCATCGTCGTCATCCTCGTTCTCTTCCTGCGGCCCTCGCTTCAAGATCTCGACGACGCCATCTCGGTACTTCTGTGGCGCATCGGGAACCAAGACGGAGACGAACTCGGCAAGGAGACCCTGACCAAGCAGCTCGATCATGGCCGGAATCGGGATCTGTCGTTGCTGCGCCATCGTCGCGGCGATGACGATTACCTCAGCTGCACGATCGGGATGGATCCCAGGGACGTCTGTCGTCTTCTCGACGATCTTGCCGCTGGAGAGCATCTCCTCGGCTGCGTGGACAAACTCGGCAACCCCCTTGCGGAGATCGAGGACATCATCCAACGCAGGCCCAAACCACTCTTCGTCAGTGCGACCCCACAGCCGCGTCGGCTTGGTCGGTGGTTGGGGTGTTGCCTTGGTTGGCTCGGTAGGCTCCATAACGGGCGGCCCCGCCAAGGCCGGCGGCTGCGGGAACGCTGCGGGGTTGGCCGCACGCGCCTGGACTTCCATCACGTGAGCCTGGGCTTGGGCGATCGTGGCCTGCGCCTGCGCTTGCGCCACGGCCTCCTTCTGCTTCGCACCCACGAAGCGCTCGAGGAACTCCTTGACGTTGTCCATGCCCTTGGTCACGGCATCGATCACACCACCGCCTTGCGGTTGCGTGTTGAGGGCAGTCTCCAGCACGCGTTGCTGCATATCGAGGACCGTGCTCGTCATGCGCGTCGTCCGCTCGACGGCCTGCTCGACGCCTTGCTGGCTTTCGCGGGCGAGGGCAACCATCTCCCTCGGATTCATCATGAAGGCCTGGACGCGGGCCATGGCCGCGCTGTTTTCGCGAGCCATCTCCTTCAGAACCTCAGCGTGTTGCCGTTGATTCTCCGTCATCAACGTGATGAACGGGTCGGCCTTGCTCGATGCATTTTGCATCTGCGTCATCATGTTCGTGATCATCGTCTGGAACTCACGTTGCATCGTCTCGATCTGGCGCTGAGTTGCCTCGTAGGCCCGCTTTGCCTCCTCGGCTTGGACGCGCATCTGCTCGCGGATCAAGGTCTCACGGCGTTCGGCCTCCTGCTCACGACGTTGGTTGTCTGTGTTGGTCTCGAGTCGACGATTGTGCTCCTTCAGCTCGTTGAACTGGGCTTGCATCGCGAGTAGCTCGGGCGATGGCCCCTTGGGTGTTGCAGCCTCTTTGAGGCTTGTCGCCAGGCTCGTCATCATCGCTTCAAGCCGCTGGAAACGATCGTTGTTTGCTAGCCGCTCGCGTTCGAGCTCGGCCTTGTGTCGAGTCTCCAACGTCTCTCGCTCACGTCGCTCGTTCTCGTCGCGGAGCTTCTTGAGCTCCAACTCACGTTCACGGCGATCTGCCTCAGCCTGCCAAAGCGTATATTGCTGCGATCCAACCTGTGGCGGTGGTGGCATTGGGTAGCCGCCGGGGGCAGTTGGCGCGAATGGCGGCTGCGGAAACATGGGCGGCATGCGAGATCCCTGCGGTTGGGGGTTGGGGGCAGAAAAGATGGTTGTGGTCTCGGGATTCACCGCGTCTTGAAGCGGTGGAGGAATCGTCTCTGGATACGTGTTCGTCGGGTAGAATGGCCGCCAAGTCATCTTCTGCGGCTGCTCGGACGAATCGACGACGCTGATCTCATAAAGGCCGCCGCCTGACCACTGTGTGACGAGGTAGCCCTCCAAGCGTCGAATCTCTTCCTTCGTGAAGCCCTCACCATTCTCGTGATTCGAGTCGGAGGGCCAAACTGGAATCGGCGATCGTTGATTGTTCTTGAGCCGATCGATCCGAACAGTTAGCGGCTCGTTCATCGCCGCCAACTTCGCATCGTCGAACGTACCGTGGTTCTGCCGTGGTGCTGCAGCCATTGTTGGACGATGGTGGTCACGCCTCCAAGACGTGTCAAATTTGACGGTTGTAATCGTCATGGGCTACTAAACAATGCTAGGATGCCTCTACCAAGAGTTAAAAGCAGTCTTTTTGAGTCGTTACACGGCGTTCAGCAATCACGATTGCCTGATCGAACATTCGAGCGTGGCACCGGATGCTGGAATTGCATCCATGCCCAGAGCGCCGCGGACTTCTGGAACCAGCGACGGCAAGCCGTCTTGACCAAGGCAATGCAGATCTCGATCGAGTCGCCGAAGGGGGGTAACGATCCCGCCGCCAAACAACTGTGCTCGCGGGTCGATCAAATCGATCAAGCGGTTCAGCAACGAAAGCTGATTCGTTGTACGAAAGGCATCGTTGCGAACGGCAATCCAGTTGGCGACTTGGTTGCCGATGCCTTCATGTGCGAGCGCTGGACTGGGCGGGATGGCTCATCGCTAGCCAAGATCGAAGGCAAGGTAGATCTTCTGCCCGATGAGCTCCGTGAGCGGATCGACGGCCCAGACCCGATCGATCCAAACAAGATCAAGATCATCAAGTCGGAGGATCTATCATGATGGGGTTGATCGTCTATGGTTTGCTTTCGGCCGCAATGTTCTACCTGGGATCACGGGCTCTTGTTACTCAGAGCCTCTGGATCAAGTATCCGCCTTGGCTGGCGAAGTTCATGGACTGCTCTGCATGCACCGGCTTTTGGTGGGGCCTTGTTTGGGCTCTGACTGCCGGTCGATTGTTCATGATCGACGTTGGCCCCTTCGGGTTCGATCATCCAGCAACGCCCATCTTGGTTGGACTCTGCATGCTCGTCTTGACCCCGATGATCGCAGGCTTGATGCAGGCTGGGCTTGATCGCTTAGGCTCCGCCGTCGCTGTCCAAGATGATTTGTGACAGCGCGACTTGATAGGCTGAATTCGTGCCACGAACCAAGCCAATAAAGAAGCAGACGACCAAGCAAGCCACTCCTCCAGCAACACTGGGAACATCGATCGGCGATGCGCCGATGACGATCACCTTTGCCCAGATGCAAGAGATGCAGGCGGCGATCAAGGCGGCTAACGCCCACGCAGCTCAGCTGGAGGCTGAGCTTCACGTTGCGAGGGGTGCCGATCCGTCTGGTCGAGTCGAAAGCTTGAGGCGTTTGATCCGGGACGGCCTCATGCCGATCATGCGCTTTGCTATCGCGAATCTCCCTCCGGACGTCGTACGAAATTGGCCGCATTCCGCGTTGGAGGCCACAATAACTTTGATGTCAAATCTTCCGGACTTCTCAGAGGACGATCGCGTGTTGATCTGCGAATTAAGGGCCTTTATGGAGGAAGTCGCGGACGCCGATAGATACCGTCGTGGCCTCTAGCGATTTGCAGTGTTCAGCGGTCTATAGTATCTAGATGACCAAGGGTCGAGTACGCTTAACCCTTCGGCGCCCCAGCGATGCCCCCGTCGTTGGGGCGCCCCACCGCTTGTCGTTGGGATCTGCCTACCGCCATGGTGCGGCGCGAGATGCGCCGACGGGCTCGAGGGCCCCATGAAACAGCGGCAGGCAGGTCTCCTTTAATAGTCGATCTGTCATGGCGGCTTGATAGAGTTGCCCGGATGAAGACATACAAGCTGACAAAGCACATTCAAGCTGTTCATTGGGATGGTCAGACCTTGGATACTATCTTGCCGCTGTTTCAAGGCCGCGAGCTCGTAGTCCATTGGACTCGAGCCGTTGAGGATCGGACAGTTACATTCCTTGTTGATGGCTACCACAAGCATTTGACGGCTGGAGATTGGCTCATCATGGGTGACAAGCTAGATGTAGCGAAGCATGTCGTTGACGAAGGTTGCGCCACAGCTACGTCCCTTGGTACATTAGTCGAATTGTGAGCGACGTAAACGATCTCCGCGCGGCTCTAGGTTTCCCTCCAGTCGCGCTTCCTGGCGTTCGCGCTCAGCCGCCGAACACGCCAGCCGGAACCCCAGGCAACGCCCCAATGTTGCCGATATCGACGCAGGCGCAACGAGCGCTCGGCTGCGTTGGTTGTAGCGGAGCCGTCGGGCTCGGCGTGGGCGATCTGACCTCGTGGTACGGCCGGATCCCGATGTGGCTCAAGATCAGCGTCGGGGTGCTGGGTTTGGTCGGGATCGGTTACGGCGTCTATCGCTTCGTTCGTTGAATGTACGATCCCGCAGCACGCGCGCCTCCTCGACAAGGTGCTGATCGCGGTAGGTCTCACTAGCGTAGCGATAGACGCACGGTCGTTCGGTGCCGTCAGGCCATACCGAGATGCGATGTACCTCGATCGGGAAGGCGGTAGGTTTGTTAGTCGCCTTTGGTTCTGCATCTACTGGATCTTCGTTCATCACTGCGGGTTCCTCTCCAAAGCCTCGTCGTGTTGTTTGACCTTGGCCCGGGCAGAGTCGAAATCAGCGTCATCATCGAAACCGGCCATCTTGAGGTGCCTGCCAGCTGTGCCGCCCTGATCTGGATCGTATAAATGCAGGGTGCCAGTCAGGCGTGCCGTTTCCAAGACGATATCGCGCAGATGCTCGTCGTCGCCTTGCTCACCAAACCGTCGAGCCTCGTCGATGGCGATTTCCATCTCGCCATACGGCAGCTTGTTCCGCTTGTAGTGCTGCCAGCGATGATGCGCGGCGAGCTCGGCCGTCTTGAACGTACCTAGGTACTCGCCGCGTCGGCCCGTCGCACGAAATCCGGCGCCGTTTGCATAGATACCGACGAATCCAGATTTCGTCTTGTCGCTGCGATGCAGCTTGGTGATATCGACGCCGGTCAGCTCTGGCGGAAGCTCATCCAAGGCGCTTCTTAGCAGCCGTTGCCAATCGGTAGAAAGCCAAGCTGCCGATCCTTCGCTTAGATTCGCCTCGAGCTGCTCAAGAAAGATCCGGGTTGCATCCTCCCCGGTGATCTTGAGCCGAGCGGCGTAGCGCGTGATCAAACGCCACGTGTACGGTTGTAGCGTAACGCGTAGCGTTGTTGATCCATCGGTCTCGGTTTCAACTCGTGATCGTCTACCCATTAGGTTGGATCCGCCTTGGTATGACCGGTTAGCAAAATCGGCTACCTTCAATTTGCATCTAGCAATACAGGGATCGCCTTGATCAGTCAAGCCTCAACCAAAATAGGGCACCGAAGGCTGATCGCTAGAAACGTTTTGTGGGGGTCCAAAATTAACTAAGAGGTCTGACCAAATCCGGCCCCTACATTGCCCGACCACCATGAAGAGGCCTCAACCATCAGTACGAACATTCTTCGTAGCCGTCGAAACAAAATACATCCGGTAACTTAGTTGAATACTAGGTATATGATACGACCCCCTTTAAGTTTCCCCTATTATTTTTGATCGGAGTCGTTGTAAAAGGGGGTTATAAGGGGGAGTTACAAAGACTTCAGTATAAAAGTTTAGGCCGATCTGAGCGAGCTGATCGTCCCAGTCAATTGTACGCCACACTACCGAATCGATAGTACAGCCGACAGCGCGCCGAAGGCTCCGCTACAGCCGAACGTGTGCGCCTTCACAGAAGCCGCATAAACCACATTGGTGCATACGAACGCCTCATCCGGGTCCGCTGGATAGTCGTCATCGAGCACGACGATCGATACCGCGATCCCTGAAGCAACTAGCTGAATTTCAATCGTTTCTGTGAAGGCAGCCGTGAATCGATTCGGAACAAACGCCGTTAGCGGCGCCAGGTTCGAGCGCGCAAGGTAGAGGTCTGGGGCTCCGCCGAAGGCGTCCCAGTCGTCGCCGTTCGGTTGCGCGTTCGGGACGGTCACCCGCAAGCCCGTCAGAACGAACACCCGTGGGAAGGCCGGCTCACAGCGATTCTCGATGCACAGGCTCTCCCCTGCGCACGTATCGTTGCTCGACGAGCACGATGGGAGACCCGCGTCGATCCCCGCGTCTAGGCCATCCTGACGAGCCTCGGCGCAAGCCGTAGTTAAGGCAACCAACACCAAAAATTTCGTAAGCATCTGAATCCTCCTTGGCGCCTAGATTGGCTCGAGAAGTGGATCCAGATCAACGTGCGGATATGCTCTTACCGTAATTTGCCTAGAGTAGAGCGTTGATCATTCGATCCTGCGCGGTCGCCTTGTCTTCAACGTCGTGACCTTGATCGTTGCGCGTCTGGGAGATGTCAGACCGGCGACCCTTCTGCGGTTGCGCGAGCACTTCGTGACCGTGCTTGATGCGGTAACGGATGGTTTCGAGGTGGCATCCGGTCATATCCGCGATCTCCGCCATGGTCATAAGCACGCCGTGAACGTCGACTGCTGTCATCTGGTGGCGTTGACGCTTCAGCTTTAGCCCCGATGCTCGGGCTCGATTCCGGAGACCCCGCAGTTTGGGCACCGAGATCCCAAGCCGCTCCGCGGCGTCTTCGACGGTGCGCGAGCTGTTCCACGCATCCGCGACGCTTGCGAGGCTGATCGAGGTGCGCTGCGTTGATATGTACCGCGCTTTGCACGCGGCCCCACAGGTCGCACGCTTCTTCCAGTTGGTCATACCCTCGTTGGACCGGCGATCAAACAGCTGCTGGCAGATCGGGCATCGCTTCGGCGGCGGCTCTGTACGCTTCGCCGCTCGCCGTACAGCGCGGTAACAGTCGCCGCCGCAGGTCATGCGAGTACGGAACTGCCATGACGTTTCGGTGTCGCGTCTTTGGATGGCGGCGTCGCAGGCGAGGCAGCGTCTCACGCGCGGATCCCCTCCATCACCTTCTCAACCCACTCGGCCGGCGCGCCCTTCTTTGCCGCCACCGCTTCTACGCGGCCACGGAGCGCCAGGTACTCCGCGCGCGTTGCCTCCTCAAGTGTCGCCTCAACCTCCTCGCGATCCTTCCGCGCGCGCTCGATCGGGTACTCGAAGCCGCATTCCGGGCACACCGTCGCGGCCAGCGGAATCTTCTCGAAGCAGCCCTCGCACTGCTTCCATAGTCGGTCGGCGCCGCGCTTCCTTCCATCCAGGCTCCACTCTACGTCATCGCCTGGCCACACGCCGAAGCGTGGCGCGTTGTTGCCGTGGTCTAGCACGATCGGGCGTGGGCCGTTACGCCATCGCATGCCACGACCGACGACCTGCAAGTATCTCGTCAGGCTGCGAAACGGGCGGGCCAGAATGACGGCGCCAAGCGACGGGAGATCCCAACCTTCGCCGAGCACGTCGTAGTTGCAGACGACTTCGATCGTACCGCACGTGAGCCCGGCCAAGATGGTCTCGCGCTCGTCAGGTGCGGTGTTGCCGTCGAGGTGCGCCGCCATGAAACCCCGACGGTTAAACACCTTGGCGAGCTTTCGCGAATGCTCGACGCTACCAGCGAAAACGACTTTGCTGCACCCGGGCGCGAGTCGCATCGACTCGGAGACCACGTTGCCGAGGAGCAGGCTGCTATCGACGATGCGCGCCAAGTCGCTCGGGCTGTATTCACCTCCGCTGACGCGCGCGCCTCGCAGCCGCTCGGTCAACTCTGCTACCACGTCCGCTCGTGCGCCGAACCACCGGGGGATCGACAGGTGTCGCGCTGTCTGCAGTTCGCTCGGCTGCGCGATGATATACATCTCCTCGAAGAAGTCCCCCAACGGCCTTCCGTCCGCGCGTACGGCGGTGGCGGTCAAGCCGAGTACGCTGGCCTTGGGATACGCCCGTGCGATGGCCTGGTAGCTGTCGGCAAGCACCCGATGCGCCTCATCGAAAATAATCAGATCTACGTCGGTCGGTCCTCCTCTTCTGGCGAGGGTCTGGACACTGGCGACTTGAACTCGGGCGTTCGGGTTCACGCGGCTTACGCGTCCAGTTCGGCGACTCAGCGCCTCGTCCTGCGCCATGACGACGCCTGCTTCGATTCCGTGCTCGGCGAGCGTCTTCCACGCCTGATCCGCCAGCTCGTAGCGGTGAACCACGAATAATATACGCCAGTTGGACTCGGCTTCCGCGAGCATGGCCGCGATCACCGTCTTGCCGCACCCAGTCGGCCCAACCGCAAGCACCCGCCCGTATCCCTGAAGCCGCGGCTGCAGCTCGCGTATAGCCTTGATCTCGTACTCGCGAGGCTTGAAGCGCGTCCGCTGGAGCGACGCCGGTTTCGGTGGTACCCCTTCGGACTCGGGTGCCTCGTCCTCGATTTCGGCGTCGATAGTACGCCTAGCTTCCCGCGTCCGCGCGCAGATCGCCTTCCATTTTGGCTCGTTGACGCGCTTTGCCATCTAGAGATCTCACCGCCGAAGCCCGGTACGCGGCTTCGGCTCGTTGATCAAGCCACCCAAGAACGAGATTGCTTCTTCGATTTGAAGGCGCGCGGCAGCCTTTAGGCTAGTGGCGTCGATCGTGTCTGGTGGTACCCAGGGCCACGCCCATATGCCAATCCCAGGCCCATAGAACGTAACGAGGATCGCCTCATCGGCAAGCCTGAAGTCGATCGACACCTCCCGACTCTCGATCCTACCTTGAGCCAGCCATCTCAGCCTAAGAGAAATTTTCGACCCCACCACATTCCACAAAACGTCGTGATCGCGATGAGCAAAGGCGTCGGCCGCTGAGGCGAGCCACATGTGAAGCGCGGCAAACGCGATGTGCTTCGCGACTTGCCCGAGTCGTAGCTCGCCGTCGGATCCTGCTGAGGCGAACGTCATCCCAGACGAAATGACCTGCAGGATTTCGGTGGCGTCGTTCTTGAGCGTCATGGGATCCATCCTACTTGGTCGATCTGCCACTTCCGGGGGAACGGGGACTCACGTCGCCACGGAGCTGTCGCGGTCGAGTCGACTGCTGATCTTTGATGGCGGGTTAGCCGCTCGCCCTCGACGGTCTCGACGACACATATCCAGATCGGAGAGACAGATGCATTTCGTCAAGGAGACGTCACGCCTTGCGCTTGGATCAGCAGCCGACTCCACCGTCACAGCCGTAGCCGATCGAGTTCATGTTGGGTCCTCTAGCTCTACGAGACCGTACCTCAACGCAAAGCGCGTTAGATCTGCGTTGTTACGCAGACCTAGCCGCTTTAAGATGTGGGCGCGATGGGTGTCTATGGTCTTGACGCTAATCCCCAACTGCTCGGCAATTTCACTGTTTTTCTTGCCCATCACGAGCTCGGACATCACCTGCCGCTCGCGAGTAGTCAACGTCATTACAGGATGCGTGGGATCGTCGGGGCCGGGTTCCGCCAACGTCGGATCGTCGAGTTTGATGTGGTCAATGCTGAGCCGAGCTACGGCCTCGCGGATGAGCCGCGAGCGGTTCGACCGAAACCAACCACGTCGCTTCAGCTCCTCGACCTTTTGATCTAAATCTTCGAGATCCTTTACATAGATCGAGACACAGATAACCTTGTAGTTTTTGGTTTCCGGATCAGCAGCATCGTTTGACATGCTGCATAACTTACCACATATCGCTTAGTAAATTCTAGTGCCTCGCGATCGTTCCGCCGCCAATCAAACCAAGTCCGACAGCCCCTAGCATCCAGCCGTTGCGCCACCAACGCTTAGGGGGCGGCGGGGGCGTCGATGCTAATGCAATCTGCCCATTTGGCAACTTTTCGCCAGTCGGAAACGATGGCCACATGGCCTTGGTTGATGCCTCCATTGCAAGTACCGATACTACGCGTTTCAAGGCTTCGGCGTTCAAGGCTAACAACCCTCGTCGAGTTGTGGCATCCCAATTAGAATTGGCGATCCTGATACTAATTTTGTCAAACGTCTTTTGATCCATCAGCGGTTTGTACCAAGATGCCGGTAGTGCAACATCAATAACGATTCTGAGCATCCCCGCCAACACTTCAGGGGCTAGCGGAACCTCAATGTTGTAGCCGCCCATGTCAACCACACGTGGTGGGCTAAACAAGGTCGCCAGAAAGTAAGCGCGGCCCCCGGCCTCGGAGCCTAGCCACTCTGTGATCCCACTCGGCCAAGCCGGCCACCACCATCCGCCGGTAGCGGCCTTGTAGATTCCGTCGATGAGTTCTTGTTGTAGGCTCGCTCGGACGTAGCGGCTATCGACGAGCGAAGGTGGAGACAACGTCTTCTCGAGAATAGAACTCTGCGCGAAGATCGCACGCGCCTCTTTGTAGTGCGCGGCGTCGAACACCAGTTCTCGCATCGCGAGGCCGAACGTCCCGTCGAAATCCAACTTGGTTCGCTGCACCTCCGGGCCAAATTCTCCGCCGGAGAAGAAGTACCGATCGAGGATGTCGATGTTCTCGGAGACGGTTGCCATGCGGCGGAGCATACCATCCAAACCTCGAAAGGTGCGGTTTAGCGCGTCCCGCTCCGTTGCCCTCTTTAGCGCTACCGGCTGTTATTTGTCGCCATATCTTGGCTGGCCGTGGATGACGAACACGGCCAAAGCCGACGACGCCGCCGAGGGACCGAAACTATTGTCTCAAAGGAATCATCTTCTACGTAACCCAGCCAAGAAGGCGTCGACCGTCTTGAGGAGGCGATAATACGTCGTCGTATGGCTAGGAATCAACACCTTGGATGGGTTTGGGGAATGGTCGATGATCTCCAATATCAACGGTCCGGGGTATTCGACACCCATAGAAGGCGTCAATTCGATCGCGAATCCACGATCGCTGAGCTGCGCAGCTAAGGTAGCCAAGCTGTCACCTGCATCTTTTCGCCAAGCATTTTGGTCGACGATCTCCGCGTCCTTAACTACATATATATTGACGCCTGCTTTAGCTGCCACGGCCGGAAGTGCAGTCTCCACCCCAAAAATAGTTGCACCGTAGGCTCCGCCTAAAGCCGGCGGCGACCGTGTCGATCCAGTTATAAGGTAGAAGGCATCTTCATCGGTTTCTAGCTCTATACCCATAGCAGTGAAGATCGATTGCCTGGTATCACCGCTAGAGATCAACGTAATGCGCCGCTCGACGGCATAGCCGAATTCGAGCCAAGCTCCGCGAGCCGCCTTGTCTGCCGGCGGCACCAGGAGCCACAGCACATCTGCCGATGCCACCTCGGCGAGATCGGTCGTCGACCAATCAGCTCGTTGGACCTTGGTTGCATCTTGTGGATTGCCGGACCCGACCTTTTCGACCACCTCGATCCAAGTCGAGACCACCTCGACGCCGGCGGAGACCAACGCATCCCTCCAGCGCTTGGCGCGCTCGATGTCTTGCGTCGATCCTGCAAGATAGACCTTGAGAGCGCTAGATCGAGGAGAGGATACGCCAATCGGAGAAGCCATCGTTCACGAGCGTAACAGCTCCGCCTGCCAAGACCGGTACAGCCGCTGCAGCTCCGTTGATCGTGTCGCCTACGTTGGGAGCTACAGTCAATCCTACCGAGCCTGAGACCTCGACGATGGAGATCAAGCTCCCCGGGTTGAAGTTCTCGGAGGTGTTAGCGGTGCTGAGGGGCGGCAAGGTTACCGCGAACGCCCCACCAGAGGCGTCACATCGAGCCAGGGCACCGTATTCCAAGACGGTTCCAGAAGTGATCGGAGCGCCACCAAACGGGAACGGACGCAGCACCGAGCTATCCGTCCAACCTGAAGCGCTGACTGCCAGTGTCCCCAGGAAGTTTGGGTACACCGATGCCAAGGTGGCCCCAGATGCTTGGCGCCCAAGTTGGATGAACGATCCGGCAACGCCACTCCAAGCGCCGCCACCGATTTTAGATCCGGCACCGATCCCAGTAGCGAAGATGGTTCCGGCCGCTGGAAGATCTACCACAGCCCCAATAGTGCCGATGATGTCAGCTAGAAGCACGCCCATCGCGCCAATGGCACCCGGCACGATGCGCCACATCGGCGCCAAACCGTTGTTCTCGAGGATTGCCCCGATCGACACGCGGATGATCTCACCGTTCGTCGGCGCTGTGCCGAGGGTAGAATCCATCGGCGTGGTGTTATTGAGGTTGACGAGATGGAGCGCCTGGATGTTGCGGAGGTTCGCGAACGTCGCGCCATCCGAGACATCTAGCCGATTCACGAAAGCACTGATCTGCGGCACCTGGTAGTTGCCGATCAGGAACACATTGGCGAAGTCGTATGGCCCGCCAGGCGGCACAACCGCAGGGAGCGGAAACACCAACGAGTTATCGACGGCAACCGTGAAGCAGCCGCCGGGTCCGCTGACCGCTTTGAGCGCATTGAGCTGCGCCATCAAATCCGGCCACGAATCGAACGTGACAGGTCCGGCCATGCCTGATCCAGGCATATAAACCAAGCACGTCGAACCAAGGTTGCTGCTACCGCCGGGGCCCGAGGTCCCAGGCTCCAGGAGAAACGGAACCAAGCCCGCTAGCTGCCCTGGCAGCGGCAACGCCGACTCGATGGTGTGCCAATGCTCGACGTAGACATCAACGTCTTGGGGGCCACCGCTCAGCCTCGTCACCGTTACGTTGAGCGTGTCTGCCGCCGTCGAGATGCCGCCTTCACGTGGAATCACGATCTGTGGAAGCACCGGGACTTGGTTGACGTTGAGGAGATGCGGTAGCACCGTCGGTATACCAACCGCGAGGTTGGTGAATCGCAGGATGTTCTTGAGGATGTTCATGGTCCTACCTAGGACCTTATCATGTTGGTGGCTCTCCCCCGAATTTGCCGTTTGGGAACGTAGTATCGAGCCACTGTGCGACGAGATCGAAGATGGAGGTGCAGGAGTGGAACTGGCGATCCCCTGTGAACCCGGCCGGCCCGAAGGAGTTGTGCCTGAGCTTGGCCGTGAACGTCGCGAGCGGCACCCCGTATTGCAAGCCGATCGAAATCATCGTAGCTACCGTATCGAGCGAGCCCGCGAGGAGCCCCGACAACTGATCGTTCTTGCGATTAGAGTAGATGAAGATTTCGGCTAGGCGATTGTCGTCGTACAGCCCGGCGATTACATAGAACCCAAATCGCTGGGGCATTTTTTCTTCATCGATATACGGAACTGAGAAGCTCCGCGTGATCGATGGCCGCTCGACAGGCAATCGCTCTCGGTTCATTTTTGTTTTCTCAAAAGGTCTAACAGGCGTAGATACACCTGTATAGCCTTATCGAGCGATTCTATTGCTTGTTAATGCGCTGCCTTGCTGTGCTCAGCTTGGCGTAGAGCCGCCTCTACGTAGGCATAGTCGTTAGGTTTGGTCATGGTTGTTGGCGCCGTGGGTGGAGCTTGATAAGATCGTAGCCCTCTTGAGTCGTCTTGCCTTGCAGCTTGGCAAAATCTTCGTCGGAGATGTCGTTGGCTACGATCGGCCGCTCATCGCGCCACTGAGGCTTTAGGGGGCTCGCCTTGAGCTCAAGGGCTTTGGAGTGGGTAGCACTCAGCTCGCCGCTCTTGATGAGATCTAGAATCGCTTCTATTGCAGCGGATTCTGTCTCAGCAAAGCAGGGGATGTCCCACGTGATAATCACGTTGAAGATCTTCATGTTAGACCTTCTAGACCCCACATAAAGAGGTAGTTGCGGATGTCTGCGTCCGTGAAGGAGCCGCTTGGGTTAGCAAAGCCGTTGCAGTAGTGAGAAACAGGCCACTTGGCTCCAGGGCGAGCAAGTGGTGGCAGTGGGAGGCTACGACGGCAAAACATGCAGGTCACCACTCTCACCGCAATTTGCCTGGTTTTTGTTTCGGAGCACGAACCTGGGCCATCCGGGCACCATCCCACGCGGCTAGCCAACGCTTGGCTACGATACTGGTGCAGGAGTAACGCCTTTTCCCGTTGCGGTACTCTGGCACGATCGTATCAGCAATTAGACTACAGCGTGCGGCAACCGTCTTTGACACTCTGGTCATTAATACTCTGGTCATCGATTTCTCCGCGTATGACAGATCGTTGATGCATCAATAGGCGCCCCAGCCAATTTTGGCCTACGCCGTTACAAACACCCCAGAATTGATCACCCCATGTATTGCCCTCAATGAGCCCTATATCCTTTGTGGCAAGTAATTGATTGGCCAATGGAGTGCCGACGGCGAATTTTTGTCGAATGAGGTCGAACATTACGTCGACTTTGACGGCCTCCCAATCTGCTCGAAGGGGGCATTGTTGCCCTAGACGTCTAGCAGCACTCGGTTGACCTATCGTAACCATCCGCTGTCTGTATTCAGGATCTGAACATTTTGCCGCCTGGTAGGCGTGTTCAACGGTAGGGTACGTCATACCATCTAGTATCACCAGACTTGGATGGTAATTAGACAGCCAACGATATTTGCCACGGAAATCGTTGATCATCGTCCTTCAGCTTCGAGGCGGCGCGCGGCCTCTAGATAGTTGTTTGCAGCCTTGTCCCGTAGACGCCGCGCGTCCAGGAACACCTTGGAGTCGAAGCCGACTCCAAGGCTCTCGGCGGCATCAGCAAGCGGCGTCGATGAGCGACCGACGAGATCAGCCGCCCCCTTGAGGATGTCTAGGATCACGTCTGCGTTGTTTCGCCTCTGTTTGCTCACGGCCTGAATGCCTTTCTAGCGCGGCAAAGGATGCTGCGCGCGATGTTCCTCGCTTCTAGCCATGCGATATATCCAACCACGATGCCAGTAACGAGGATGGTTCCTGGGATGCTAGCGATGTCCTTACGTAGATTCATTTGCCCTGAGTACGTAGACGATCGGCGATACGCATGATCTTATCGTAGACAATGTCGCGCTCTGACCGCGAGAGTCCAGCGGATTCGAGTGCCGCCTGTAGGTATTTGCCAGCGAGGCGCGCGGCGATAAGCGCCAATCCACTGCGGCGCTTGCGCGATACGGTTCCGTAGCACGGGCAGACCTTGGTCATGGCTTGAACCTCAGTGCACGGATCTTCGCGATCTGCTTCTCGAGTGACCTCAGCTTGGCGGTCCGCATCTCCTCGGCGCGCGTAATCGCATCGCCCTCGGTGCGGTGCCAATCCCCGGGCGGATACTGCGTGTGGTACTTACCTGTCGAGTACGCGTAGCGCTCCTTGATCGTGCAGTCAACGCGCTGGATGCCCTGGGTCAGGGCGTACTTCGTCACCCACAGCGAGACCGGCTTGCTCATGCAGCCAACCTTAGATCAGTGGGCTGTCAGGTCGCCCCCGCCGACTACTTCGAGGCTCGGATCGGAGCGGCGCCAGATGCGGAACGCCATGTGGCCGCCTAGGGTATGCCGCTCGATGCGAAAGGCTGCGTCGATGTGAGCCGTCCTGAGCTTGATCCCGAGCGTCCGTGGTGTCTCTTTCCAAGGTCGACCGCCGACCTCGGCTAGATGCTCTAGCTCGTTGGTAAGGTCGAAGACGCTGATCAACCGTCCTCGGTTCGATTGGACCTTGACTCGGCTGTTGTAGACGACCTTCAGCCACTCGCTCAACAGGTCGATCAACGGCTCGTCTTCGGTCAGGAACGCCACGCGGGCGGCTTGAAGGGCGGCCATGAGTGCTTCGACATCTTGATCGGTCCACCCCAGCACCCGTCCAACCACACGCCCGAACGACACAAACGCGGCCATCCGGTAGGCGTGAGTCGTTAGGTCTAGATCGTCTTTTCGCAGCTCTTCGACGATACGTTCGACGTACCAAAGGTATTCGCCCAGTAGTTTGGACCGCAGAGCCAAAATTTCAGCCTTGAGGACCGCCTCATCCTTGAAGGTCTTCCTTCGGTCGAAGCGTAGGATGATGGAGCGATCGATCACGTCATCACGGCGAAAGCTCGCCGGGTTGCGTGTGGTGAATGAGATGAACGATCGCGGTTTGGTGATGACGTTCTCATCATCGCTGTAGAGCTTTCGCTTCTCCCACTGCGCTCCGGTGGCGTAGGCGCAGAGCGCATCGGGCAACCACTCCACGTAACTATCTTGGTTGTCGAACAAGGCGATCGGATTACGTAGGAGGATCACACCGAAGTCGTCCTCCTTGTTCTTTCGCAGGCTGATCGGCTTGTCGCATCCGAATAAAATCAAGTGCAGCAAGACGATGACCGAAGTCTTGCCTGATCCAGCTTCGCCTTCGAGGAGGAGCATCGGCTTGGCCGGCAAGAGATCTGGGAACGCCACGGCGAACATCCAGATCGTCAAGGCCATCTGCTGTTGGGCGGGGGTGATAGTAGTCTTGTCGCCCTCGACGAAGCTGGGATTGGTCAAGATCGGCAAGAGCAGCCCATGGGGGCCGATCTCGGGTTCAATCGGGATGCCGCCGTCATCGTCGGCAAAGAACAGATCATCCGTGCCTTGAGGCTCACGCGTGATCTGCGCCTTCGATTCGATCTTGAAGATGAATCCGTCGTAGGCACTCAGGTAGGCCGTCTTGGTGGCTTGGTTGTAGGCCGCGAAGCGTCGTAGCTCGACCTGCTCGCCGCGGCTGAAAGCGTAGGCCCTGAGTGCATCGTAGATGAACCCGGACGCCTTTTCCCGCTCGCCCAAGCCGTAGGTGGTGTGGAAGTAGGAATGCCAGCGGTCCCCGCCGCGTCTAGGCAACTGGACGATCTGATGCGTGTCACCCAAGACGGCGTAGAGCTGGTTATCCGGGATCGACCGTAGGAACAGCGTTCCGAGCTCCAGCTCGTTGGCCAAGATGTAGTTCCACAGCGCGATCCACCGATCGCGTTCTTTCATCTTGGTGTTGCGGATGATGCGCGCGGCGCATGCACGGCGTAAGGCAGCACTTGCGCTCATTTGCGGATGGAGGAGCGTATCCCGCTGCGGTGACAGCCCGCACCTTTATGGTTGGCGTCGATGTCCATCAACGTAGAGAAGTTGCGCGCGACGTTCGAAATGTACAAAGGCGATGTAGTCAGGGGCGGAGATATAGGCGACATGATCCTTGTCCTCGGACAGCTCCTCGACGTGTACGAGGCTGCATGCGCCTGGCGCGACGCCGACGTACATCGAACGTACGAGCAGACGAATAACGAATTGGTTGCTGCCGTCGACGCCGCCCGCAAGGAGTCCCCATGACCGACGACGAGTTCGAGTTCCACGCCTGGCCACCGCGCCGTGTCGGCGGTCAGCACGCGGGACTGGTCGGCTACGGCGTGCTCGCGATCCACGTACGTACTGGATTGGCCGCGGTTGCCACCGATGGGCCAAGTCAGATGGTCAACCAATCGATCGCCGTCGCGCGGCTGCAGGCGACGTTGGAGGTGCTACGAACTACTGGTCATTTTGCAGACGAGCACCGCAACCCAGATCACCGGCGCGAGATGTTGGAGATCGATGCACGCTCTCGGATGCTTGACGCCATCGATGAGGCGCGCTGCCAAGGGTTGGCGGGCGCGGGAAGCAAGGCGACGCCATGAACGACGAGTTCCGCGCCGCCGCCTTCCACCTCACTCGTGCTGCCCATCACGACCAAGCTGACAGCAACCGTCGACAGGCCTACGTACTCGAGCAAGAGGCCATTACGGGTCGGCGATGGTGTACACGTTGCTTGAGGCTAGGGCATACGCGACTCGGGGAACGCGAGTGCGCGGAGCCGTGGGCGGCGGTGCCGATTGGCGCCGGAAACAAGGAGTGATGAGCCTCAGATGCAGATCGTTCTCCATCGCAAACGGCCCGGTTGGTTCAAGGTCCCCTTCGACGTGAGCCAACCGCTATGGGGCGTACCTGGATCCTACTTCGAGGATGGACTCATCATCGCCCACGGCTCTCATCTACCACTCCTTGATGTTGGGATAGCTACCAAGCATCTACCTCCGACTGGGGGTCTATCGACGGAATGGGCCAAGCGCGATGCGTCGTGTGAGGCTCAAGGCTTCAAGCTGCGTACGACTCAGCAGCAAGCTATTGACTTCGCGCTGCCCCGTCGAGGAATTCTGCTTTGTGACGAGCAACGGCTTGGCAAGACTGCTAGTGCGGTGATGATGGATCATGAGTGGCGGCTGCGTTGGACCGTTGCACAACAGGTATTCTTGGGTGCCTGGCAGAGGCCTCAATTGCCTTACGGGCCTCTTGTCATCGTGGCGCCACTTTCAACTCGTGCTGTATGGCTAAGTTGGATTAAGCGTATCTATCAAAATATAGAGATCGGCATCATCCAAGGCAAGACGTTTGACAAGACGATCTTGCAGCAACCGATCGTGTTTGGGCATTACGACATCATCCACAAGTGGATGTCATTGTTCGAGATCGGGACGTTGATCCTCGACGAGGTGCAGTTTCTCACCAACCCCGATTCGCGGCGAACCAAGGCGGCGAGGCTCCTCGCTGGGCGCGCCAAACACGTCGTTGCCTGCACTGGTACGCCGATCAACAAATTCCCGCCGGACATGTATGCTGTGTTGGATATGGTTGCCCCGGGCGCTTGGGGCTCCTACTACGAGTTTGCGCAACGCTACGGCAACCCTACACCCACGGCTCACGGTACCAGGTACGAAGGTATCTCCAACGAGACGGAACTGCGGGATAGGTTGAGCGAGGTAATGATCCGCCGCCTCTGGCGCGACGTGCACAAGGATCTGCCGCCCATCACTCGCTCGATCGTCGTTGCTGATTTGACTAAGGTTGAGCGCAACAAGCTCGACATTTTGGCTGGCAAGATCAAGGCTGAGCGCTCGAACGTCGCAGCAAACCTCGCTAGCTACCGACGGACGGTCTCGAGTATCAAGCTGTCGACGGTCTTGGCTGAGGTTGAAAAAGTTGTAGAACGCGGTGAGCCGGTCGTGGTTTGGACCTGGCACAAAGACTTCGCCGAAAAGATCCTGAAGAAGCTAAGCGATAAAGGGATCGTCGGCTGTTTGATCAATGGCGACATCGCGATCCTCGAGCGCGAGAAACGCATGGCTGAATGGCGTGCGAGGTCGAACGCAGTTCTGATCGCGACGATGGCCGTTGCAGGGGCCGGCATCGATCTCTCTCATGCTCGGATCGCCGTGTTTGCCGAGATCGACTACACGCCCGCTATCCTCGGCCAAGCCGAGATGCGTACGTTCAGCCCGTTACGGGCGATGGACGTCTTGTTCGTGGTCGCCAACCACTTGGTTGACCAACGTATCGTCCGCTCGTTGGTCGGCAAGCTCTCAGCCTCCGATCCGTTGGGTGTCGCTGCTGCCATCGACGCCATCGATGCTCTGCGTGACGCCGTCTTGGGCCCCGATGAAGAGGGCGATCTCGATCGCTTGCTCGAGGATCTGCTGGCTTCTTGTTAGCCTGTCAGATACTGCACGAACAAGAGGCTATTCAAGCACGACACATGGATGGCGTAGGATCAGAGAGTAATGATTCTCCAAGCAACGGTTCCTAATACCTACGCCTCGGCTAAGGCGTCGATGGCATGTTGGCGAGGTCGACCAACCAAGCCCTCTGGCGATCCATCCAACGATAATTTGGACGTAGGCAACTCGCTCATTTGCGAGTGCGGCAATCGGCGGCTCAAAACCAAGCTATGTTGCGCTACGTGCGAGGCGCTCGACTCGGGCCAAGACACCGAGGAGCTAGATCGTGCTGTCTTGGCCGTCTTCGATGACGGCGAGGAGCTGTCTAGAAACGCCATCGTCGAGGCCCTGGCCTACCAGTACGCCGGCCACATGGTCTACCGCTCGCTCCTACGTTCGATCTCCGCGGGCAAGGTGGCTCGCCACTGCCTTCAACGTAACGAGGGCTTTCTATACCGTCGGGTTGAGCCGTGAACGGTCATTGCGAGAGATGTGGTAAACCTATAATCATTCCTTACGGAGATAGGATGCCGTGGATATGTGATGCCTGCGGCACACGCGGTGATCGAGAAACTGAAGCTGAATGGCGGGCTTCGCGCGCAAAAGATCGCGCCACTCGTCATATGTCAACAGGCGACCAACAGGCGACCACAGATAAGTTCGAGGCGAGGCACGTGAAGAGGGCGAAGTGCATGCGTACAAAGGGGCGGAAATGAATTTCGATCGTGATCGTTGTCTCCTCTGCGGTGTCGTCCTAGAGCCAGGACCGCACCCGCAACTCCAAAGGCACCCCAAGAGCGATGATTGCAACGTGATCTACACCGACTCGTGGGGTGTGTCGCTCACCGATGATCAGGTGGCGGCGATCTCGACTTTGCTCCCCGATGACGACGGAGCTCTAGCCCAGCCGATCAGCGAGATGAGCTTGTTTGACGTCTACCCACCGGTTGAAGCCGTCTTGGAGCAGCTGTTCAAGGATTTTGGGGTTCCTAGGCTAGGTGGGCAGTCTACAGGCAAAGGCTGGTCTAGCTACGCCACGGCGCAGAGATGTCTCTACCTCTTCAACAAGCGCTACGTTGAGAAGATTCAACCTGATCTCGTGATGGAGGGCGAAGCCTTGGCCGTAGGTACGGTGATCCACGTCCTCCTTGCTCTGCATTACGCCGGTATGATGGGCCAAGGAGCTTTGGGCTACATGACCCCTGAGGTTTGCCATCGCTACCTCCTCGATCGGGCCAATCCAACCTTCGTCAACGAAGGCTGGCGAGTCTTCCAAGCCTATAAACTGTATTACCTACATGACGGCTTGGAGCCGCTCGCTATCGAGTATGACCTGAAGGATCCGAGGACGAATCAGTCTTGCCGCTACGACTTGATCGCCTTCTTCCCCAAGAACCTACCCGGCCGCCCAGGTGGAACCTACTTGATCGAGCACAAGAGCTCAGGGCGATTCGACTGGGATACCCTCGATGGCTGGGCCAACGATGGCGAGGTCATCGGCGAGGCCGCCTTGTGGCTGCGTTTGGGGCTAGATAAGCGCTTTGGCAGGCTTCAAGGCGTCATCGTCAATATTTTGGGCAAACAGAAGGAGCCCAAGTTTCATCGTACGGTGGTTTCCCCTTTGAGCCTCTTGGTTGACTCCCACTTCGACGATCTGCGCCGCTGGGACGGCTTGCTATCCCTGTGTAGATCGAGCGGCAACTGGCCCCGCTCACGAGCCAACTGCATCAATCGTTGGGGGCGCTGCGACTGGTGGGATCATTGCACAACAGGAGCGAAGTAAAAAATGGAGAACTTGATCAAAGCGCTACAGATTTTCCTCAAATACGGCAATCCTAACTATCCGACGCATTGCGCGTACGATGTGCTGTATATCAAGATCGATCCAAGTCTAGTCTCTGCAGAAGACAAAGCGGCATTAGTGCTCCTTGGCTTCAACGAGGATGAAGACTTTAATTGCTTCAGCTCTTATCGCTACGGGTCGGCATGAGGTGGTGAATGTATAACTATCTTGATTTGGTAGCTGAGTTGCTGCTTGCTCGTGCGCACGCGGGCGGCTCACTTAGCTCTCTTGAGGAAGCCAGCTACGTAGAGGAGTTGGATCGCCGCTGGTGGGCAATGACAACCATCGAGCAAGATATAGCTGAGCGCATCCTCAAAGCGACGTTGAATCCACGATCGGAGCGAAATGATGTTGGTGGATAGCATTCACGTAACACCGAAAGGTGTTGCGTTGATCATACCGAAGCCAATAACGGCTGAGGTCGGAGATGTCTTGGAAGCCATCAACGTTGATGGATCACAGGCGACCTTACAGGTCTTGGCAGTAGAGCCGCATGTGTTTCGAGACTGCCTCAGTGCCATCAAACGGCCAGAAGCAGGGGGCCTCTTGGTAAGGGTCGATAGAGGCCAAATAACTATCGGCGCTACCTTGCGGCCAGGGGCGACTTCAAAGCCGATGAAGCCGAGGAGCTAAACGATGAGGAAAAAGGACGAACTCTCACGAGAACATACTTGTATGCAGCATGCACATCCCGAAGAAATGGTGTTCGTGTTGTTGAGTCGAGATGCTGCGGCTCCGGTAGCCATACGCGCATGGGTCGACGAGCGGTTACGGCTTGGCAAGAACGTTGCGACCGATGCTCAAATCGTCGAGGCGTTGGAATGCGCTGCGGTCATGGAGGTGGAGGGCCGCCTCTGGATTGGCCCACATCCCGGGGTGACGCTAGCTGAAGCGGAGCGTCGATACAAGGAGCATTTGGACGAGTGACCAGCTATGATCGCGTTAACTTGGCTTTGCCCCGCGCGAAGTCTCATACCCGAGTTTGGCGGAGTTCAAAACGGCTAAAATAAGGTACAGGAAGACCAACTTCCGTAAGGAAGCGCTGAATCGTATTGATGTGATCAATGAGATTCTAGCTGAGTACGGTAGCGGCGATAAGCTATCGGCGAGGCAGGTGTACTACCGCCTCGTTGCGGGGCTACACATCGAGAATACTGTACGTAGCTACAAGAATCTAACGAACCTTTTGACGGACGCGCGATATGCGGGTCTCATCGATTGGGACGTCATTGAAGATCGTGGACGAGAGCCGACGATTTGGGCGGAGTACGATTCCATTCGAGAAACGGTCGATCGGGCCATGTTTGGCTTTCGGCTTCCGCGCTGGCGAAACCAGCCAAAGTACGTCGAGCTTTGGGTCGAGAAGCAGGCGCTAGCTGGAGTTCTAGAGCCGATCGCAGCCGAATCGCACGTGACGCTACTCGTCAATAAAGGCTACTCGTCGGCGTCAGCGATGAAAGAAGCCGCCGATCGCTTGATTTGGCGTGCCAGCTACGGCGCCGACGAATTGGACGAGGAGCGTGAGGTCATCGTCTTGTACCTAGGCGATCACGATCCAAGTGGCGAGGATATGGTACGTGATATCCGCGTGCGGCTTGAAGAATTCGGCGTCGAGCGGCTTGAGGTGCGCAAGGTTGCGTTGACCTTGGAGCAGGTGGAGCAGTTCAACCTCCCACCGAACCCGGCGAAGACTATCGATTCACGCTCGCCAGGATACATCGCCGAACACGGCGATAGCTCCTGGGAGCTCGACGCCATTCCACCCCGTGATTTCACGCGGATCGTCAGGAATGCCTTGAAGGCCGTGACGAATCAAAAGTTGATGAATCAAGTCATAGCCGAGGAGGAACGCCAAAAGCTAATCCTCGGCGCAGTGCTCAAGAAGATCAAATGATCGCTTGCCCAAAATGTGGTCTGCCTGGGATGGCCTGCTCCGAGACGCGGCTGACCAAGAGCGGCGCACGGAGGCGGCGAAAATGCGTTTGCGGTCATCGTGTGACGACGCTCGAGGCAATCGTTCACGGCCCGACGAAGACGCCGATCGATGATGTCGTGTTGGTTAGACGCAGCGCCTTGAACGCACTGGTCAAGGCCATGACAACGCTGCTCTCCGATCGCTCAGACGTTGCCGATTTGATCGTCGAGGCAGGTGAGGACACCGGTTCAATCGATCAAGCCTTGACGGTTGACGGCTGAAAACTAATACTGGGTAGGGTTAGCCTATAATCTACCCAGTATTAGTGTTTATTTGAAGCACGGCACTCCACGGCGCTAAATCTATCGCCGTCCATGGCGAGGCCCGATCCTGAGTACGACTTCGTTCCGTGTCGGGACGATAAGTGCGGGGTGCTCGGGGTCCATCCTGAGCATCCAACCGAGCCAGAAGCCCGCAGGAAGGTACTTACAGACTGCCCCGCATGTAGCTCGCCACTGATTCGTCTGCCCGGGCGACGCATCAAAGGCGAACCGTTGGAGGCTCGTGGGCGATGCAGTCGCTGCCCGTGGCGTGGC
>Ga0207670_10000059_pt1 | contig 78072 bp, 66 predicted proteins | sample KBSS23HmetaG_FD_184339 | JGI IMG/M metagenome (GOLD analysis project Ga0207670, IMG submission 184339) | Switchgrass rhizosphere microbial communities from Kellogg Biological Station, Michigan, USA - KBS S2-3H metaG (SPAdes) (version 2) | ecosystem: Host-associated > Plants > Roots >...
CGTCACGCACAAAGAACACGCGGCCCTCCTGGCTAAAACGTTGGGCTCTCCGCGATTCTGCCTTGATGAGGTTGGCCGCCATAATAATCGCCTCTTTCTTGGTGAGAGAGAGTGAATCGAATCTTATAATTTCTTCGAAAGTAGAGTACTCGCTGGTTAGCTGCGTCGGCCGTTGACCCGCCCCCAGTTTCAGTCAGGATAATTCTGACGAACTCGGACGCGCATCTGGAGGGTTAGTATCCCGTGGACTCCAGAAACCGTCTATCCCTACAATGGAGGGGCAAAGGCTGGTCGGTTTGCGTTTGCGAAGAGTGTCGTATGTCTCATTCGAACCGCGATCATCACGATTCCCCAGCATCTGTTGATAAACCTGTGCGTAACACCGCGTCGGCTTGCATCAGACGCTGAATTAGATTGCCTGATAGCAAACTGCTTATTTATTGGGCATTGGGTCTTATGAAAGGGACCCCCAAGATATTGCGGTCTCCTTGCCCATTACTGTAAATACCCACAATTAGCATTGACTTTTTCTGCGCGATGGAGGAGTACGAGTCTCTCGATGGAGCCATGTCCGAGATCACAGTAGTTATCCACAGCTAAGGGTTCTTATGGAGACGATTAACGCTCTCTAGGAAGAACCGTAGCAGGGGGCCAGCAGCTTTAGAAGGAGGGCTATCAGAAGTGGTGCCCTGATAACCCTCGCTTATGTCGCGCCGTGGGTGGGATGTCGGTCACCCTGGGTGGGACAGTTTTTTTGTACAACGCCGATCATGGCTTGAAGCTGAGAAGTACCCTAGCGGACGATAATGATACACGTCAACAAGCCCTTGGAAGAGGGCAAAGCAGTCGAAGGTCTGGACTTAGAACAGTCTCAGCGTAAGTTGATTCTCGTTCGTAGTGGGTGTCGTAGCTTTGGAAAGTTCCCCCGCGTAGTAGTCAACCAACTCGCATTCGTCTTCAGAGAGCTTGGTCTCACCAGGCATCTTCGTCACAGAGATCAGATGCTCACAGGCGCGGATCAAATTGGAGACTTCGTGGCGGAGATGTTGTTGGTAAGGCATGACGGGCCGAAGGATGCCTTACAGTTCACATTTTTGTCAATAAGGAATCTTTAGGAAGTCGATACGGAAATTCCCGGTGATCTGGCAGACGATCAGGCCGTGGACTTCTTAGGAGAAACATGCAACCCCGCTAACTTTATAGGAGTAAGATGATTTTTGTGTATACAGACGGGGCATGTAGAGGTAACCCCGGGCCAATGGCAATCGGGGCGAGCATTCAGGACGACACGGGCAAGGAGCTGGCAACGGTAAGCAACTTGATTGGAGACGGCACGAATAACATTGCCGAGTATCGGGCTGTGATCGCCGGCCTAGAGAAAGCCAAGAGCCTGGGGGCTAGAGAAATCGAGCTGCGGATAGATAGCAAATTGGTAGTCGAACAGCTCAACGGACGGTACAAGGTCAAGAACGAGAGACTCAAGCTGTTACATGCCCAAGCCCTCGAACTCCTGAGCCAGTTTAAGTTTACCGTCGTGCATGTCCCCCGTGAGCAGAACCAACGGGCCGATGAACTCGCCAATCTGGCGTATATTTCCCGAATAGGCGGGAAGTCATGCTCGATTGGCCCCCCAGCGAGCTAAGCTGCGCCAGAGAGGGAATGAATTACCCCGATTAAACGAACGACTGACTTAGGACTTCTCCTGGGATTCCGAAGCCAAGCCGGCACATATTGACTCGTCGAGCCCTCCCCCCCCTCCCCATACCCTACTAGTGCATATTATCTAATCGCTTGAACCTGTGTTAGTCTCTCCCTTCAGAGAGGATTTACATCAACACAGGGGGCCATCGTGACCAGACCCGCTCGGCAGCGACCTACAACCAGTAGGATGAGAGCAGGGAAGAAAAGAAGAGGGTCCGATGCCATCGACTGGTTCCACATGACTAGAGTTTTGGAGAGGATAGGTAAGCGTCAGTTTAAGAAGATGGCAGAGGAACTCATACGCAATGGCGATCCATTCCCCAGGGCAAATACGTGACCATTGGGCTGGTTTCGTTTACCCTGGTCCTACCGATGGTGCTAGAGAGTCGCCGGCCCCGGCGGAACCTTTCTTAGAATCTCATCTGGGACCTCATCTTCTTTCGCTGATGTAAAGTATCCTAGCGGTGGGGGCGTGAACCCTTTTGAGCGTAGGTAATATGCCAGTGAGTTGTAGTTGGGCCAAAACACATCAAGGGGTGTTGTACTTGTCTTCTCGGCTGGTAAGATGCCCTCACCTGTGGAGAAGGATTTCCCATCGCAGACAAAGAACCTCCACGAACCCTCCGTCTTGATCGCTCTCACCCATACCGGTTCCAATTCCATTGACATTGAGGTCCTCACCGGGAGGGCCGGGTTCTAGACCGGTTGCGAACTATGGCGCAAGACCACAGGACTGGAGGACCGGACACATTAACTTTATCTCATGCTGAGTTGGTCGAGTAGATCGGAGATTGGAGCCGGTGCCGTCCAGACTAAGGGAGGGAGGGTGCCCACGGTGGCAATACTGTTCAGTAACTGCGCCTTGGAAAATGGCTTCTGAAGAAAGGGGAGGGTGCCCGTGACGACGCCATAGTCCTTCAACTGAGGGGCATCGAGCGCCGAAATAATCAGGGCCCGTAATTGTTTGCGAACTGCCACCATGTCCAGAATCAACTGGGGGCCATTTACTCGACGGAACCGAGCGGTCTTGGCCAGCAGCTGCAATTCGGGCACCGCCAGGACCACATCGACTATGGCCAAGTCGATGGTGACATGATCCAGACACAACTGCATCGCCTCCACGCTGCCGCTGGCTTGTAACACGCGATGGCCGGCGTTGGTTAAGACCTTGCTATACAGCACCCTCGCATCGGGATCATCGTCGACCAGAAGAATGGTTAGGGAGGGAGTACTCCCTCTGTTGGCCACTGACTCATCGACGGAGTCATCAGGAGTCGACACAAGCTGATGCAAGTCACTCTGGCTTGCTCGGTTCGCTCGAATAAACTCCACGCCAAACTTTCGCCCCTCAGCCCAGCGGACGCGGGCCAATTCCACTTGAATGGGTTCGGTCGCATTCGGCCGGTAGAATCGCAGAGTCAAATATCGGCCGGGAGGTAAGACCGTCGAGGTTTCAATTTGACAGCCGGTCGTGTTGAGCTCTTCCGTATAGCCGTGGCCCGTGAAGGCTTCCTCCTCGGAATCACTCGAAAAGTCGACGCGGACGCGCACCAGCTTACGGACTTTGCGTTTCATAGAGCCCTTCTTATAGAGCCACTAAGAACAACGAATCCGAACCATAGCCCATAATGCTTCAACGAGCCACTACTATCTAAATTCGTCACGACGTCGACTTGACAGGAAGATTTACCGTCACAAAGTCAGAAGGGTCCGCTTCCACGACTTGCGGCACACGTTTGTTTCTCTCCTTATCAGAAAGGGTGCCCATCCCAAATACATTCAGGAGCAAGCGGGCCATAGCAGTATTCAAGTTACAATGGACACCTATGGGCATCTGTTCCCCAGCCAGAACCGAGAATGGGTCAACAAGCTGGATGAGGAGTCTTTCGTACCCGCTTCGTACCCGGAGCAGGGAAACGGTCAGGGAAGGCAAGAGCAGCTAACTGATAAGCCGCTTGATTTCCAAGGGGATTTATTGGTGGCGGTGCCCCGGATTGAACGGGGGACCCGCGGCTTATGAGTCCGCTGCTCTACCAACTGAGCTACACCGCCACGCGATGTTTTATTGCATACTTGCAAACTCAGCGTCAATCCGTTTGGACTCTGAAAGATCGAGTGTGCCCGGAATTGTGCCCGTGAGCTTCTGTGAAGCGGCTTTGAGATCGGTGGGACTGACGATGTGATAGACCGCGCGCCCTTCACGTTCTTTCAAGAGTGACTTGGCGACCCCTTCCTTCTGACTCTCGGAACTTTCTCGGACCGGCCGCCCGTTGACGTAGCATTTGATCCAAAATACCTGCCCCCGTTTGTAGATCATGCCCATAGGGTCCTCCTTGGTTGCGGTTGACTTCGCACTCTTCTGCTCGGGATTTTCCGAGGGCCGACTGTTCCTTTGAGAACATATACTGGCTGTATGTCGGTTGATAATCGACACTATCAGCTTCGTGCAATGATCGAAGATGCAGTCATTCTTCTGATGTCGGCCCTGATACTCCTAGTCCTCCTCATGGACGCAGTGTGGCAAGGGTGAAATGATGGCCATTCTTGCTTTTCACTTGCCATGACGCCATCGGTGGCATGCCGATGCCTGGCCTACCCCATGACCGACTCTCCCTCTTCCAGGCACTTCATATAGGCATAAAGGATGCCATCGAGCACCACGTCAAAGCATTCGATGGTCTGTGATCGCGACGGATAGGGACCGAAGATCCGATCCCGCATGCCGTCACCTTCACGCGGAAATAATGTACCTGCTTGCCATAGGCGGTTGTCACGGAAAACAAATAGTCCGCCATCGGAACCTCGGCATACCCGGGGATTCATGAACATCCTTTGGGTCTGGAAGATATATGTAACCAATCATGAAGATTTCGTCATGGTCTCTTCGGCGGTCCTTCATGTGACGATTGCTAAAAGGAAGGGGGCATCGCTAGGGACATTCTGTCTAGAAGGAGTGCTATGCGGGTTACCTTTGATCAGTTCGATGCTGAACACTTTTCGTTTCATCATGACCCCGTACTCGAGATTAATAATTTTTGGACCACTGCGGATCGACAGTACTTTCGGGGTGCCATGCAACAGGCCACTTGGACCTCCCTCCGCGAAATGTCAGACACGCGTGAAGAGTTTCCGAACTGTGGCAATTGGCGGAAGGCTGACATGGCGAGGGTACATGCGACGGTCTTACTCGACCGGTTAGCGATGCCTTGCATCAGATCGTATATCGAATCTTTCCCACATATCGCACAACGACATATGAATTTTAACTATTACTCGTATGGGGCGGGCGATTGTCTGCTGACGCATGATGATACCCCGCCAGCGAAAAATCTGGCGGAGCGTCCCGCTCCTGTCCGGCGCCTCGCACTGGTGACCTACCTCCATGATGAATGGCAGCCCGACTGGGGCGGTGAATTGATCCTCTATCGTCCACAACTCGGTCAACTTACTCTGTCCAATCCCGAAATCGCCCATTGTATTGCTCCCAATCCCGGATCTCTCGTGTTGTTTACCGTTCCTAGACTTCATCGAGTCTGCCGGGTCGATTCCGTCTGTGGGCTTCACAAACGGCTCTCCATTGCAGGATGGTTCATGACTGAACATGAGGTTCCGTCCACACGGCTATAAATACCGGCACCCTCATTCGTTGATGACCGTCTTTTATCAAGTCGAATTGATACAAAACGGTGGACTGGTGGCAATTATCAATGGTGACTACTTGGGGTTTGAGGATCTTCCCGGTCAATGGCGAAGCCCGATTCTCGATGCGTTGCCATGGCAATGATCAACGTCTTGGGTGAATAACCGTCTCGCCTGTTCACTATTGCTCAGTCCTTCCGCCTCCAGCCGTATAGGATACCGACGCTTGAAGAGGTAGCCTATGTCTGATCGCAGGAACGCTGCCCCTGCTGTGTCTTTGACAGAGATGAAAGCCTGTCTCCCGCGGCCTCCCACTACAACCATCCTTCTCATTGATGACCATGATACGGACCGCACAAACCCACACAGGCAGTCCTCTTTCAATACCGGTACCCTCATACGGCGATGATTGTGTACCTATGCGTATTTTCCTCCTACTCATGGCGAGTCTCATTATCGGCTGCGGTCTTGGTGGATATGAGGAGGCGGACGCGGCCTGTATGGGGTCGAGTCCCACCTGGAACGCGACCGCTGATGAGCCCAGCATCCAAACGTGCATGACCAATGCTACGGCAGGCGACACGATCAACGTGGCTGCGGGGTCCTTCACCGTGACGACAGGGATGACCACATCCGGCAAAGGCTTAACCATCACGGGTGCGGGTGCCGGATCGACGAACATCACCGACAACGGTTCGGCAGGGTATGCGTTCAACTTCTCGAAGCTATCAGCCGCCAACTTCACTACGATCTCGGGATTCACCTTCATCCGTGGGGCGACACATGCCGGGGGCATGATTCAGCTCAGTGGTGGGAACAACGAGCAGGTGTCCTTCCGGTTTCACCACAATACGGTGTCGCAAAGCGTCGGTGGGCGAGGCATCTTCGTCTATGGCACGTATGGCTTGATCGATCACAATACGTTCACGGTCACGGACTGCTCCTCGATGCAATCCATCTCCATCCAAGGGACCAGCGCCAATAACGATGGTGGACACACGGCCTGGTCGCGGGCCTTGTCGTTGGGCACGGACAAGGCAGTGTATGTCGAGGATAACGTGATTAACCGGGGTGCCTGCTTGATCAACACCGAGGATTTCCTCGATATGTATAGTGGCGCACGGCTGGTCTTTCGCTACAACATCGGCACCAATTATCATATCGGATTTCATGGAACAGACAGTGGGGGTATGCGGAGCGCCGTGTCGCACGAGGTCTATCACAACACCTTTACGAACACCAGCACCACGAGTAATCAGCGGGCGGCTACCGTTCGGGGTGGGACAGGTGTTTGGTTTAGTAATACCTGGAATGGCACACCTGCGAACCCTTGGGGCGCGATCACGTTGATGAACTATCGCGCCTGCAATGGCGGGGTCTATGGCTGGGGAGTCTGTAACGGGACCCAGTTGAAACTCACCGCCGCGGGGCTGTCCAGCAATGGCTCCCGGACGTGCAGCACCTCGGGGACTATCGGTTTTGATTCGACGGCGCTCGATGCCGTTCCCATCTGTAAGAATGGCTCTGGGAACTGTACCGCGTTTTTTGATGGCAGTGGGACGGGCGGCTATCCCTGTCGGGATCAAGTCGGTCGAGCTCCCGGACAAGCCCTCGAACCCCTCTACATCTGGAGCAATACGGGACTTGCCTCTCCAGCTATTGGCCCGTATGACGGGGGCGATGCGAGCCACTGCAACGGGTTTGGAATTGCGAACTACATTCTGGCAGGACGGGATTACGTCGACAACGGGACGACGCCGAAGCCGGGGTACACCGCATACACCTACCCACACCCCTTATCGAATCCTGTTACAGCGAATCTACCAGACCCAGGCTTTTTACCACGCGAGGGGATTCCTGTTCACGCTGCGCGGCAACAGTACGGAGCACGGCAATAATACCATGACCTGATTGTAGTTCACTTTTTCTGGGCCCAAAGTGCTGTAGTTCTACGGCTGCGATGCGTGAGGCCCTATGCCCTGGGAAAGGCGCTCCTAAAAGCAGATAAAGATCCCAGGCATTTTATGCAGAGGGACTACCTTATGATCATTGGACATATCGAGGATGGTCATAATGCAAGTGGACATTAGATACTGGCTAGTGGTCATCATGCAGGGGCCTTCCTAGTCCCAAGGGTTCAGTTTGTGCGATAGAAATACTGCGTGCAGTGCCCACTGTGTCATAGCCAGAACATCAAGACATCGGAGAGGTGGCGGATCTCCGACCTCAACCTGACACGACCACCACGCCCTATGTGGGTATGCCTGGAACCGACCTGTCTGCACGAATGGCCACGCCAGCCGCAAGTTATCGAATCCGCCGCGCGTTAAGTCAGAAGCGTTTTGCAATACTCCAAAGATTTCGACAAAGGACACCTATCAATAACTAGATAGACGCCTGGCTCCTTTCACAATCGGAGACAGCCGCCAGCAATCATGAGCGATTGCTGGTCATCAACTCCCAGAGGAAGTCCAATCCGAACTCGTGCCTTTTGATCCCATTTAGAACCATTGGATGCAAGGCAGCACAAAGACGTGAAAGGGAAGTGAGACCTGGCCATCTTGAGTGAGCGTGCGGTTCAAATTATACGCGCGATCCCGGAACCCACTAAGTTGCTCATCGGCAATTCCCGCAAACAGCATCGTGTTAGTACCGCCTCCGTAAATTCTGTCAAGATCCTGCCCCGTTTCGCCTTTTCCCCGAGCGTTTTCCATAAAGGTAAAGGAGACGCGTTCGGCCTTCAACCACTTAAGCAAGTCGTCTGCCATTGATGAGCGAAATGTCATGAGGACCATCTGCATGGGATATCTCCTCCTTGGTTATTCTTTATTGCCACGTCCTAACCTGCTACGGTTCCACGATGAAATCTGCTTCGCCTCGACCTGATGCCTGATCTTGTCAGAGGTCGTCTGATGAATGATCATCTTCTGCACCAACTCATCTTTCCTGGCGTGTGTCTCATAAGTCCACTGCTCAGGGGGTCAAATGTCCCTGCACTATCGCACTATCGGCGGCCCATGTCATTAATGGCTCCGGTCGGCGAGGACAGGATGTAGTTTGCGGCAAAGGCATCTTCCCACGCTGCATCATGTTCTGCCTGAGAACCCCTGCCGCGGACATAGACCATTTGCAGCACCGGCTCCTTCCCGGGCACCAACGCAGCCACCCGTCCGACAACAAGCATGTCGCCCCAATGACGGTACGAATTCGGAAAATTCACCCGGTTTCCGACCACTACCCAATAGAACCCGCCTTCAGGATCATTCGGGCTGGGCGGGAGCTGTGGCCGGTAATCCCGATCGAGCGGCCGATTCACCACGTGGAACCATAACTGTCCGCCTCGCTCCTCCTCCTCCACGATCGTGCCACCCAGAATCACGAGCTTGCCTTCGTAGTAACTGGAAGTACTCTGAAGCGATGTGAGAGTGACGCCGGGCTCCGCATCGCGCAGATATTTTTTCGGGATCGGGCTACACCCGACGGCCAGGCACAAGGCCACAAAAATCAGAATGCTGTTTATAGATTTGATGCCCATACGGCTCCCAACAGGACGGTGGAAAAAGCCTGATAGTCTGTCTGGTCTATCTGGTCTGTCTCGTTCGTCGGACCAAAGGACCCAGATAGACCGAATAGACCAGACAGACCTCTATCCTTCTACAGCGCGCCCGCTGTCTGTGCCTTTGTCATGAATTCCTTGATACAGTCCGTAATGCCCCGTTCAATGAGCAACCCGCTCCCCATCCAGTCGATTGAGCGCTGCGGTTCGGCACGGCAGGATGTTGTGAACAGCGGAGCGTCCTTCCGCACGATGGTGAAAGTCGCCTGAATCTGGAAACGCTGGTCGGTCTCGCCGACATACTCGATCAAGAAGTGTTCGATCGTGCCTGATACGATGCGCGTTGAGGCTGGTTGGACGTCGTATCCTCCAAAGGCTAATTCTGCCTTGATCGCATTGGTAAAAAAAATGCTGATATCCTGCGAGAGATAGAGGGCCTCGGGGTTTTTGACGATCGATTCAAGCTCTTTTTCCTTCACGAGACGGGTTGGATGGCCGGCGTATTGGAAAGGATCAACCTGTATTGTTCCACTCCCCTTAATCGGCGTGGAGGGCGGATAGTTCAGATGCAATACTCGCGGGCAGCCGGCTGTGAAAAGCACTATCCCCAGAAGGGCAACGCTGCTCCATCGATAAAGCCTGCGATTCGTAGGACTGGACTTCATGGTGTACCAGGATCAACGGCTGCTCGCGGATACTGTCGGTGAGCCTACGGGGAGAGAGCATCCCTGTCAATAGTGAAAAGGGTTCGCGGGGGAAGAAGCACCCACGATCTTAGCTGATTTATACAGTTGACAACGATAGCGAGGATGGAGTTTCATGGCGGCGGTAAACCTTGGAGGGCCGTCACATTTGCCCAGGCAGGCTCTGGGGCTGATGGATGATCTGGCCATTACAGAGAGAGAGAAATCGGCTATGCGTCGTCTCATAGGTCTCATGGCAATTGTTCTCCTGCTCGGAGCAGCCGGTTGTGCCGCAACACAAGAGGCCAAGTCGGTGGAAAAGTCCGGCTTTCTCGGGGACTATTCCCTCCTGAAAAAAGGCGAGCGCAGTACGGTTAAGGAAGTGGCGGAGGATCAGGCCTTATGGATCTACAAGAATCCTAACGCCGATTGGCGTAAGTACAGGAAGGTATGGTTGGATTCCGTGACCGTCTGGGTGAGTCAAAAAGACTCGCAGCTCAAGGATGTGTCGGTCGAAGACCGGCAGAGGCTGGCGGCGTTGCTCTGGTCAAAGCTGGACGAAGAGCTGAGAAAGGATTACCAGATGGTGAGTAATCCTGGTCCGGACGTCATGCACATTCAAGCGGCCATCACTGAAGCAGAGTCTTCCAATGCCGTGTTGGATACGGTGACGAGCATCATTCCCCAGACGCGCTTGCTGTCGGGCATGAAGAGCGTCGCGACGGGGGTGTCCTTGTTCACGGGCAGTGCCAGCGCAGAAATGAAAATCACCGATACTGAAACCGGAACCCTGCTGGTGGCTGCTGTCGATCGCCGGGGCGGCACCAAGAGCCTGAGCGGAGTCACGGATTCCTGGCATGATGTGGGAGAGGCTTATCGCTTCTGGGCCGAAAAGACCCGCTATCGGTTGTGCCAGTTCCGATTGAGCACCGGCTGTGTGGAACCTAAAGCTTAAAGATTAGGGTGCGTTGTGAACCATCCCATAATCGATCTGATCAGAAGGAGATGACTATGCGTCGTATCATCGGTCTCATGGCGATTTCTCTGCTGCTCGGGGCAGCTGGTTGTGCCGCAACACAAGAGGCCAAGTCGGTGGAAAAGTCCGGCTTTCTGGGGGACTATTCCATGCTGAAGGAGGGGGCACGCAGTACGATAAAGGAAGGTTCGGAGGATCAAGCCCTATGGATCTACAAGAATCCTGCCGCCGATTGGCGCAAGTATAAAAAGATTCAGTTGGATCCGGTAACAGTCTGGATGAGTCAGAAAGACTCGCAGCTCAAGGATGTGTCGGTCGAGGATCGGCAGAGGTTGGCGGCGATGCTCTGGTCAAAGTTGGACGAACAGCTCAGAAAAGATTATCAGATGACGAGTCAGCCGGGCCCGGACGTGATGCACATCCAAGTAGCCATCACCGAAGCGGGAGAATCAAATGCGATATTGGACACGGTGACGAGCATCATTCCACAGACGCGATTGCTTTCAGGTATGGTGAGTATGGGGAGGGGGGTATCCTTGTTTACTGGCAGTGCGAGCGTGGAAATGAAGATCACCGATACTGAAACCGGAGCCCTGCTGGCGGCTGCTGTCGATCGCCGGGGCGGCACCAAGAGCCTGAGAGGGGTCACGGATTCCTGGCATGATGTGGATGAAGCCTATCGCTTCTGGGCCGAGAAATTGCGTTATCGCGCCTGTCAATGGCGCGGCGGAATGAATTGTGTGGAGCCCAAGGCCTGAAATGCTCTCTAGCGAGCACTCTTGAGTTGTTGCGGGAAAACCGTGTTGCTCGCCACTGGCGGGAAGGGGAGAGGATCTGGCAGCCTCTTTCATCATCCTGCCACATGCGGGATGGGTAATTGTTCCACAAACTGGACCATGGCGCTGTAGCGTTTTGCGACTTTCCCTTATCCGGCGAACCAGGCCTCCTGCCTCAGCCTCATATTTTCACGTAATTGAGCTGGTTTCTCCACCGGAGCATCCAGGCATTCAGGATGCATGATCCCCTCAAAATCATTCGCTCGATCCACGGTGCAACGATTCAGCCGGGACTGACAAACCCGGCAATGTTCAATTGTGTGGGTGAGAGGTAGCAGGGCTCCTCACATGCACGAACTCACAGGGAGGGAGAGAGATGAAAATCACGACTCCGTTGATCCTGGCGACATGTCTCCTGGCGGCGTCAGGATGCGTCACCAAAGGCACGCATGAACAGACACTTGCAGATCTGGACCAGATGCGCAAGACATCGGCCAAAACGGCTGCCGATTTTGACGCTTTCAAGAAACAGTCGGCTTCACAGATCGTCGCGTTGGAAGAAGAAAAAGCGAAACTTTCAAGTGATTTACTTGCCGAACAATCCGCTGCAGCGGGCTTGCGAAATGACAAGCAGATGCTGATGACCCGTGCGACAGCCACGTCTGATGAGATGGCAGGTCTTCAAAAACGAATGGGCGAAATGCAATCACAGGCCTCTGATCGCGAGATGGAGATCGGCAAATTGAAGCAAGGTGGGGAGACCCTCGCGGCTGAGAAGGCGCGGCTCGAAAAAGAGCGGGCGGCCAAGGAAGCTGAGATTCAGCGGCTCACGAAGACGCAGGAGGACCTAAGCAAGTCCTTGAAAGCTGAAATTGAGAGGGGCGATATTAAAATCAAGCAGGTGCGGGACCGTCTTACGATTAATATGGTCGAAAAGGTGCTGTTCAATTCGGGACAGGCACAGGTGAAACCCCAAGGCCTGACTGTTCTCAAGAGCGTCAGCGACATTCTCAAGAATGTGAGCGATAAGCAGATCCGGATTGAGGGACACACGGACAACGTGCCGATAGGAGTCAAAATCAGGGATAAGTTCCCCACCAACTGGGAGCTGTCGACCGCCCGTGCCACGACCGTGGTGCGCTATTTTATTGAGAAGGGTGGCGTAAGTAGAGAGAACCTCGAAGCAGTGGGCTATGCGGATACGAGACCAGTGGCCGACAATGAGACGGATGAAGGTCGCACGGCCAACCGTCGCATTGAGATTGCCCTGTTCCCGAAAGACCTGTCGGCGATCGTGAGCGAGATCCAGCAGTAGTACCGGTCCTCCTGATACAGAAACAGCTTGCGACACTGGCGGAAAAGCGAGACATCCAGGAAAGCGCGATCCGAAGTTCCCAATTGAGGGCCCGAAGTTCCGAGCACAGTGGAAAAACCCTAGCGGTTTCGAGTACCCTATTCGACCTGATTTAGGATATTTCTACGGCGATAACGGAGCCGGCTTGGGCGCCAGCCATCAGACCGGCTGGACGGGTATCGTCGCCAAACTGATCCAGATATTCGGTCTGCTGGATCCCAAGCAGCTACTGGAAGGTAGCATCAAAGATTTGATGAAGAAGCAGGCTGGGCAGCCCGGGAGCGTGGCGTCACCTGCTGCTCAGAGGACTATTCCTGGGAAGGGAAAGGGATCATGAGAACTGCAACCCATCCTTCCCTCTACCAGATCAACACCCGTGTCTGGCTGGCAGAGCTGTCCAAGTCTCTCGGCCGACCTGCGACGCTGGACGACATTCCGGACGCCGAGCTGGACCGTCTGAAGAAAATGGGCTTCGACTGGATCTGGTTCCTGAGTGTCTGGCAGATAGGTCCTGCCGGGCAACGGGTGTCGCGAAGCAACGACGGATGGCGCAGAGAGTTCGAGGAGACGCTGCCGGATTTGCGTGAGGAAGATATAGGCGGGTCCGGGTTCGCGATCACCGGCTATACAGTACACAGCAATTTGGGAGGTGATGCGGCGCTGGCCCGACTCCGCGAACGGCTCCGCAAGCGGGGGCTAAAACTGCTGCTCGATTTCGTTCCTAACCACACGGGCCTCGATCATCCTTGGGTGGAAGACCACCCCGAGTACTACATCACCGGAACCGAACTCGATCTGGCGCGTGAGCCGCATAACTACACCTGGACCAGGCGCAAGGGTGGCGACCTGCTGCTCGCCTATGGACGCGATCCGTACTTCTCAGGCTGGCCGGACACGCTGCAACTCAATTACGGCAACCCAGCCACTCAGAGGGGGATGATCGGGGAGCTGCTCAAAATTGCCGGGCAATGTGACGGAGTGCGATGTGACATGGCCATGCTCGTTCTGCCCGATGTCTTCGAACGGACCTGGAGGCTTCATACGGAGCCTTTCTGGCCGGACGCGACTCAACAAGTGCGAAAAAAGTCTCCCGGCTTCTGTTTCATGGCTGAAGTCTATTGGGATCTCGAATGGACCCTGCAGCAACAGGGATTCGATTATACCTATGACAAACGGCTGTACGACCGCTTGCGTGAGGGACATGCGAGGCCCGTGCGGGACCATTTGCGTGCCGAACCCGACTACCAGGACAAGATGGCCCGATTCCTGGAAAACCACGACGAGCCACGGGCCGCCGCCACATTCCAGCAGGACATTCATGAGGCTGCGGCAGTCATTACGTTCCTCTCACCGGGCCTGCGATTCTTCCATCAGGGCCAGTTCGAAGGACGAACGAAGCGCATCTCGCCTCATCTGGTGCGCGCGCCGAAGGAACCGACCCAGGACGGGCTGCGCCAGTTCTACGAGCGCCTCCTGGCTGTGCTAAGGCAACCGGTCGTCCGAGACGGTCAGTGGGAATTGCTCGACTGCCGGCCGGCATGGGAAGGTAACGGGACTTCTGATAATTTCATGGCTTGGTCCTGGCAGGCAGGGGATGGTCAGCGGCGCCTGATCACTGTCAACTATGCCGGATGCCAGAGCCAGTGTTATGTCCACCTCCCTTTCTCCGATCTGGCAGACCACCAGGTGCGATTGAAGGATCTCATGAGTGAGGCCTGCTACGATCGCGATGGGAATGATCTTCTATCACGGGGGTTCTATCTGGACCTGCCCGCCTGGGGCTATCACGTCTTTGAGGTAACCATTGGGGCTTGATCGCCGGGTAGGATCGGGCTTGATCGGCAGTCGCGTAACGCGGAGGTCAACATGGTTTCCTGCAAGACACTGCAGTTGCTGTGTGTCTTCTTAGGCACTGCCTTCCTTGCGGGCTGTGGGGAATTCGCCGTACAGGATAGGGAGAGTCTGTTATTTCCAACATTTCAAAGGTCTGACGTCGTTGGCTTCGTCGCGGGTTTGGGCACCACCTTTGCCGCTCTGCCGGATTTGATCGCGATGCTCAAACGGAGATCAAGCAAAGGGATGAATCCGAGGATGGCCGCCATTATGGGTTCTTTCCAGATCGTCTGGGTCTACTACGGGTTGTTGATTGCTTCAAGCCCCGTGATCCTTTGGAATATTATCGCGGTGGCCACAAACTTTTTCAGCGTAGGGGCGTATTTTTATTTTGCCCGCCGCGAGCGCTGACGAGTGCGAGTCGCTGTGACGTCGATATATCCTGACGGTTTGAGGCAACAAGGAAATCGAATTCGGTGATGGACTCCTATTGGGACAGAAACAGATGAAAAGAAAGATACGGCTGCTGGGTGGACTAGCCGCCCTTTTGTTCCTGCAAGGCTGCGCGAACTTCGGGTCCATGGTTCTTGATCGTGATCGATTAGACTTCACACAGGCCGTGGCCAACTCCTGGAAGCAGCAGACCTTGCTCAACATCGTCAAGCTACGCTACGCGGACACGCCAATTTTCGTCGATGTCGGGCAGATTGTGAGCAGCTATCAACTGGTCAGTTCCGTCCAGGCCGGGGGAACCACATTCCCGTCGGGACCAAGTGGCGCTAATTTTTTCAATTTCGGGGCCCAGGGTCAGTATACGGATCAGCCTACCATCACCTACGTGCCCTTGACAGGCTCTCAGTTCATCCGCACCCTCATGACGCCTATTCCGCCAATCCGGCTGTTCGAACTGGTGGAAGCCGGGTGGCCGATCGATTTGTTGTTCAACACCTGCATACAGGATGTGAATGGACTGTCGAATGCAAGAAGCGGAGGCCGGGCGCGGGCGGCAGATCCGGGCTTTGCCAAGTTGCTCAAGTCTCTGCGGCTGATTCAGGAATCCGGTGCCGTCGGGTTGCGCGCGCAGCCTGATGCAGACAACATCGGAGGCATGCTCTTCCTGTCTTTTCCCAAGAAAACGCTCCCTCCGGAAGTTCGTGCGGAACGGGATACGGTCAGAAGCCGCCTCGGGTTGGACCCGGAGGCGACGGAATTTCAGGTCATCTACGGCACGATCGGTGAGCGGAAGGACGTCGTGGCAATCCATACCCGTTCTGGCATGCAGATCCTCCGTGAAATGTCATCCTATGTCCAGATTCCTGAGGAACACCAGAGGGAGCAGCGCACGTTTCCACCGGCGGTGCTCCCGCCCGATGGAGAAGAATCTCCCCCGCCGCTGATTCGTATTCTGAGTGGAACGTCCAAGCCTGCTGAAGCGTTCGCCCTGGTTCATTACAACGACGTATGGTTTTGGATCGATAACCGCGATCTTCGATCAAAAGGCATGTTCACATTCCTCCTCATCCTGATGACCCTCGCTGATACCGGCGAGAAGACCCCGGCGCCGATCCTAACGATCCCGGCCCGTTGAGCCCGGATCCCATTATGAATACTTCTCCGCTCACACAGGACATTCCTCGCACGATATTCGCGGTGCTGTTCATTGGCGGACTCATCGCCGGTTCGCTCTGGATTCTCCGGCCGTTCCTGCCGGCGGTGATCTGGGCAACCATGATCGTGGTCGCGACCTGGCCGGTGCTCCTGCGTGTCCAGGGGTGGCTCTGGGGGCGGCGCTGGCTCGCTGTTGCGGTGATGACCTGTCTCCTTCTCCTCGTCCTTGTCGTCCCCTTGTCGCTGGCGATCGGCACCATTGTCGCGAACGCCGACGTCATTTCGGGGTGGTCCGAAGTCTTGAGTACGCTCAAGCTGTCACAGCCTCCAGTCTGGGTTGAGAAACTGCCGCTCGTCGGGAAGCGAGCGGCCCAAACTTGGAGCGAGCTGGCTGCTTCGGGACAGGAGGAGCTCGCGAAGAAACTCGCGCCCTATGCAGCAGGGGTCGTTCGCTGGTTTGTGGATCAGCTCGGTAGTTTCGGCATGATGACGATCCAGTTCCTTCTTACCGTGGTCGTCGCTTCGGTCCTCTTCGCGACCGGGGAAACGGTAGCAGAAGGCGTGCGGCGCTTCGGACGGCGATTGGCCGGAGTGCAGGGCGAAAATGCAGTGATCCTCGCGGGCCAGGCGATCCGCGGAGTCGCGCTTGGCGTGGTCGTGACGGCATGTGTCCAAGCTGCCCTAGGCGGCATCGGCCTGGCCATCGCCGGCGTACCCTTCGCGACAATCCTGACAGCCATTATGTTCTTGCTCTGCGTGGCGCGTGTCGGGCCGGGGCTGGTGATGCTGGCAGGGGTTGGCTGGCTCTACTGGGATGGATCTGTCGGCTGGGCGATGGCACTCCTCGCCTGGTCCATCCTGGTCGGCCCCTTGGTGAAGAATGTCCTGGGCCCGATTCTGATGAGAAGAGGCGCACAGTTGCCGCTGGTCCTGATCCTTCCCGGGGTGCTCGGCGGCCTGATCGCGTTCGGTCTGGTCGGGATCTTCATCGGCCCGATGGTCCTGGCCGTCTCATACAGGCTCCTCGAAGCCTGGGTCTGCGAGGAGCTGGCGGAACAGGCACCAGCCAGGGAACCGTCCTGAGGGGTCAAGATTGACATGAAGTTCTGAGAGAACGTGAGTGAACTGGTGAGCCGGTGATCATGCGGAAAAAAGGAGGTTCGTTATGAAGTCCTATGGCCCCATCGTCTCGTGCCTGTCCGCGCTGGCCTTGATTGCCGGATGTGCCTCAACCGAAGTTTCCAACCGCAAAATACTTGTGGATGAAAAACTCCCGCGCCCCGGTCATATCTGGGTGTATAACTTCGCTGCGACAGCAGCCGATGTTCCGGCGGAATCCGCGCTCGCGGGACAGCATGCCGAACATTCCATGCCCCAAACCGACGAACAGATTGCGGCCGGCCGTCAGGTGGGTGGTGAGATTGCAAAGAACTTAGCGGAAGAAATCCGCGGCATGGGGCTGCCGGGAGCGCAGGCCTCGAGCGGAACAGTGCCGGAGATCAATGACCTTGTGATCCGGGGCTATCTCCTCTCGATCGACGAGGGCAGCGCGACCAAACGCGTTGCAATAGGATTCGGCACCGGGTCGTCCGAGTTGAAGGTGGCGGCGGAAGGCTACCAAATGACGGCTCAGGGATTGCGTAAGCTCGGATCCGGGACAGCCGATTCCACCGGAGGAAAAATGCCGGGTGGCGCGTTGGGACTTGCGACCCTCCTTGCCACCGGCAATCCGGCGGGACTCATCATCGGTGGCGGGATGAAAGTGTACGGAGAGTACAGTGGCAGCGCCAAGATTGAGGGCAGAGCCAAGGCGATTGCCAAGGAAGTAGCGGACCAGCTTAAGCCAAGATTTGAGAAACAAGGCTGGATCAGGTAAGTAAGCGGCGCTGGTGGTAGTAGGAGTCCCTGAAACCACGGATGACCACGGATGACAACCATGATAACCCATTCTGCCAGCCACTGGTCTTGTTTCATCAATATTCGGCGCACCATCTGTGCGATTGGGACTTTATGGTTCGGGCTGATGATCTGCGGGCCTATTCCTGACGCCGTGGCGCTGCCGACGGCCGAAGAACTCCTGAAGCAGCTCAACATTTCAGCCAGAGACCAGCAAGGAATCCGGGAAGGCAAGATTGTTACCTGGACAGCCAGCGAAGGATCGGATCGGGAACTCGCGTTCGGCATGGCGTTGTTGGCCAAGACGAAGGGTGAGAATATTGTCCAACTCTTTCGAGAGGCCAGTGCGTTTCAGACCATTGAAGCAGGGCTCACGGCGCATGGCAGGATCACGGGGGGCGGGGTGCTAGACGATTTCGCGGATGTGAGACTGGAGCCGAATGGAGAGGACGAAGCCCTGCGCTACCTTGAGGCTGAACCGGGCGATGTTCTGAATCTGGGAGCAGAGGAGCTCGCGGCTTACCGAACACTGAAGTCCGCGGTCAAGGGCGGGGCAGTACCGGTTCAGAGAGTTGAGGGGCTGATCCGTCAGGGGTTGTTGGCCCGCTACCAGGCCTATAGGACGAAGGGGCTGGCAGGCATCGCGCCCTATGAACGCAAGGGCAGGCATCGCCTCCTGGCGAGTGACGAATTGACCCTCGCCACCAAGCAGGCGAAGCTTGTCGCCAAGTACCTTCCCTCTGTGTATGACGCCATGAGCAACTATCCTATTGTCAAGACGAAGGAAGGCGAAGCGGTCGAAGAACAGTACTACTGGCTGAATGTCGAACTCTCCGGGCGTCCATTATACGTGCTGTCTCACCGCATGCTCTTCCGGGTGGGCGAAGCCTATGCGGTCCTTGATCGGCACTTCTACAGCAGCCACGATTACAACTGTCTGCAGCAAGGTCTGGTCGCGCTCCCAAGCGATGACGGCATGCTCATCACGTATCTGAGGCGTGTATCGACCGACCAGGTCGCCGGCTTTGGATCTAAAGTGAAGCATCCGCTCGCGCGCGCGCTGATGGTGTCTCCTATCAAAGGCCTGCTGGAAGGCCTTCGGGCTAAGGCGGAAATACAGTAGCGCGGTTCCCTGTTCCAACCTTTCTCCGCCTGGAACTTTCAAGATGGATGCTATTACGTACTTAATTGCGCTGGTTAAGGCTGCTGCGACCGAGCTGCCGGTCCTCATGCGATTCATGGTCGGGCTCACCCTCTTTCTGGTGATTCCCGGTATCAGCGAGCGTTTCAAGATTCCTGGCATGGTGGGCTTGATCATGGTGGGGATGTTCGTCGGGCCGAATGGCATCGATATATGGCCCGATAATCCAGTGGTCATGACGGTCTTTTCAGAGATGGGGGTACTCCTGGTTCTGTTCTATGCCGGCCTGGAAATAGACCTGGCCGTGTTTAAGCGCGTAGGCGGACGTGCCATTTCGTTCGGCCTGGCGACGTTGCTCTTGCCGCTCTCGGCCGGAATCGGCTTAGGCTATCTCATGGGGTATGGACTCAATGCTGCCATCCTGATCGGCTCGCTCATCGCTTCGCACACCTTACTGGGCTTCCCGATTCTGCAAAAGCTCGGCCTGGCTAGCCGTGAACCGGTGCTGGTGACCATCAGCGGGACCATCTTCACAGACATCATCTCGTTGCTGATCCTTGCTGTGTGCGTGAATATCCACCGTAGCGGTTTCGATCAAGCCGCTCTGGCGCTGGAGGTCATCGAAGTCGTGGCCTATGCTGCAATCGTGCTCTTCGTGGTCAGCCGCATTGCCGATCATATGGTCCGCAAATATTCGACCAGCCATGAAATGCAAATGCTGATGCTGCTGATCATCATCGGTGTGAGCTCGCTGCTGGCCCAGGTAATCGACCTGGAGCCGATTGTCGGGGCCTTCCTTGCCGGCGTGGCAGCCAGCCGTTCGCTGCGGGGCACGGAGGGGCGGGCGCATATCGAGGTGATCGGCAATACCCTCTTCATCCCGGCCTTCTTCTTCATGATCGGCATGAGGATCAATGCCGGCGAAACTCTGCGGATGTTGTGGGACAATCCGCTACTCTCGGCAGGACTCGTGGTAGCCCTGTTTGCGGCAAAATTTCTGGCAGCCTGGAGTGTCGGCTGGCTGTCGGGCTATTCCGTTCTCGATCGTCTCAATATGTGGTCCCTGACCCTGCCACAGGTCGCCGCTACCCTTGCGGCGACTATCGTTGCCCACAGGACTCTCAATTCCGCTGGCGAGCCCCTGATTGACAAGACCGTGGTGAGCGGCATCTTCGTACTGGTCATGCTGACCGCCACCCTCGGGCCAATCCTGACCGGGCGTTTCAGCAAGGCAATCTGCCAGAAGGAATCGTCTCTCGCTGCAGGGCCGCCCCCGACTGTGGAAAACCCTGTCGGTACGCGAGACTGACGGGACAGGAGAAGGTTTTAAGTTCTGAGTTTCGGACAACCCTATGGTGCATGCGAGACTAGCAGGAAAAGCGAGACGGGTGAGACCGGGGGGACAGGTGAAGGTTCTGATTTCTGTCTTGGCTCTCCTTTTGGCGCTGGTGACACCGACGGTAGTTTCCGCGTCGGTTAATACATCGACGGCCGGCCCGGCACCGGGAGTGGAGCAGAAGGCAGCGGTACCGCTGGCTCCCATTTCGATTCCCATACCGGAGATCACCAAGCGCGCGGAAGAAGTGACCAAACTCCTGCGCGATTTCAAGGTGCTCGCCCTGCCCAACCCCGCGATCGAAAGGATCAAGACGCGGCTGCCGGAGATGAGTGCCCAACTCAGCCCGAAGCTTCAATCCACCATTGAGACCCTTAAGGAGGAGCCTCCCCTCATCATCCTGGACAGGATGACGCAATTCTGGCAGGCAAGCCATTTGGAGGTAACCGGGTCGGTCGAAATCCTTACAAAACGAGCCATACAGCTCGAGCTTGAGTTGAGTCAGCTGGCGGATCTGCGCGCCAGCTGGAGGCAAACACTTGCAGACGCGAAAACTTCGGGCACGCCTGGCTCGGTTGTCCAACGGGTGGACGCTGTTCTGTCTGACATCGAGGCTACACGCGAGGAGCTGCAAGTGCAGCGCGCCGCCACCCTGGTGCTACAAGAGCAGGTCGCTCAGGAAGTGGCGCGCTGTCAGGATGCCTTGGACCGGATCGATCTCGTCAGGAAAGGAGGCCTGGCACAGACGTTCTGGCGCAGCACCCCGCCGATCTGGAGCCCCGAACTGCAAGGCCACCCCTTTGAGGAATTGTCCGCCAGCGCCCGCGAAGCCGCCGTAATTACTGCTTCGCTGCTCCGCCAGTTTGTCGAGAAAAACGCTGCCCGCATTGTCTTCCACGGTCTCTTCTTCATCTGGCTTGTCCTCGTAGCGCGTGCCGCCAGACGGTGGGCGCACGGTCATGCCACTGCGGATGAAGGAGTGCTGCCGGCTCCCACCCTTTTCGACCGCCCCTATTCCTCAGCCGCCGTGGCTGCGCTGGCGTCGACATTCTGGATATACGGGGAGCTACCGCATGTGGTTGGGAACGTGACCGAGGTTCTGTTACTGCCGCCACTCCTTCGGATCGTCCGGCCGATGATCACGCAGGCTTTCGTCCCGGCGCTCTATGGGCTTACCGCTCTGTGTCTCGTGGACCGTGTTCGGGCCGAGCTGGCCTCCGTGGTTCCCCTGGCCGATCAGGCAATTTTGCTGCTGGAAATGCTGGCGGCAATGGTCTGGCTATTGTGGCTGCCCGGCTCCCTGCGGCTTAGCCGCAAACCAGCCGGGGAACGGAGCGCTCTCGAGGGACTGCTTGCCAGGCCCGCCACCATAAACCTTGCGGTCGCTATTTGCGCCGTTTCGTTTATTGCTGCCGCTTTCGGCACCATGCGCTTCGCACGGATGCTCGGGGGCGGTCTGTTCGTTAGCGCATTTCTGGCGGTCGTCGCGTATGTCGTGATCCAAGTGGCGGATGGTCTCCTGGCCTATGCTCTCCGGGTCTGGCCGCTGCAGCGTCTCGGAATGGTTGAGAAACACCGGGGTCTTCTAGCGCACAGGGCCCACCGCTTGTTCTGCTGGATCATGGCCGGCACATGGCTGGCTGGAACTCTCGACTACATCGGCCTGCTGGAACCGGCGCTGGCCCTTGGGCAGGCAGCCATGGCCGCCGAGCTGCAGCGAGGCGCCATCAGCCTCTCACTGGGTGACATCCTTGTGCTCGTCCTCACCGTGTGGGTGGCCTTTCTTCTGTCGAGGTTCATCCGGTTCGTCCTCGATGAGGACGTGTATCCCCGTATCGGGCTCACGCTCGGCCTGTCGTACATGATATCGAGCCTGCTGCACTATGCGATTCTCTTCCTCGGTTTTCTGTTGGCGATCGCGGCGCTGGGAGTGGACCTCAACAAGGTAACCGTCCTGGCCGGCGCCTTCGGCGTCGGTCTCGGGTTCGGTCTCCAGGGCGTGGTGAACAATTTCGTGTCGGGGCTGATCGTACTCTTCGAACGGCCCATCAGCGTGGGAGATGTGATCCAGATGGGAGAGTTGGGGGGCGAGGTGCGGCGGATCGGGATCCGATCGACCACGGTGCGTACTGGCGAAGGAGCGGAAGTCATCGTTCCCAACGCAAGTTTGGTAGCAGAGAAGGTGACGAACTGGACACTCTCTGACCGAATGAGACGCATCGACGTGTCGGTGGGTGTGGCCTATGGGACCGCGCCGGATAAAGTATTGGAACTGCTACGCGGGGTGGCGGTGGCGCACCCACACATACTGGCGGAGCCGGAGCCCGTCGCGTTCTTCACGGGATTCGGTGAGAGTGCGATGAACTTCGAGTTGCGCACATGGACGAACCGTTTCGACCAGTGGGTCGCGATCAGGAGCGAATTGAACGTCGCCCTGTATGAAGCGTTGCGGACCGCCGGAATAGAGATTCCCTTCCCCCAGCGAGACGTGCGTCTACGGCAGAATTGAAGGGCCTCATCAACCGTCTCATAATGGGGCGACACGAAGATCAAGCCGATGGTGGAAATGTTTAGGGCGTCGCACACACACTGCACCTCCATCGATGCGACAGCTAGTCATAGCCGATGACAATGAGGCTCTTCATGATGCTCGGTCTCCTTTGGATCGTTGGTCTCGGAACAGGCTCCCTCTCGATCGCAGCCGAACAACCTGACGGGCCAGCTGACAAATCGAAAGCGGAAACACCGAAGCAGGAGCCGGATCCATCGGTTGGTCCTCTTCGTCGGCGACTGCAGGAGCGGCTGTATGGCGCCACTCCTGAAGAGCACGAACGGCTCCAGGAAGAACGAAAGCGCATCTCGGCGGCCGCCAAGGCCTTCGGCACAGACCCCACCGCCATTAACGGGTACTATCAACTCGAATACGGTCACAATTCGTTCACCAACAATCTGCGTACCGATTCATTGACCGCAGAGGTTCGACTGCCAGTCACACCCAACTGGATCGTGCGGGTGACCATGCCCTATGCATGGGCCAATCTGGATCAGCCCCGAGGATTCACGACGAATGGCGCGAGCGATCTCCTGGTTCGAACGGGCCACCGGCTGTATGCCAGCCCGAATGTGGCCCTGTTCATCGGCACTGATGTCGTGTTTCCAACTGGCTCAAACGATCGACTGAGCACAGGAAAATATACCCTCGGGCCAGCAGGCGCGGTGGCGGTCCCGTTACCCAGGGTGCGCTCGTTGTTCTTTACAATTGTCCAGGACTTCAGCTCTGTCGGGGGCGATCCCAGCCGTCGCGACATCCATTTCATGAGAGTCCAGTCAGCCATCAACACCATCTGGTCCGAGCGATGGTGGACCACAGCGTCTATCGAATGGGACATGGATTGGAACAGGAACCGAAAGACCACGATGAACCTGCTGGGCGAGGTCGGTCATCGGTTTGATAACCATTGGAACCTCTTTGTCTCATCCGGCGCGGGAGCGGTGGGACAGGATTCATTTTTGGGCGTGGACTGGACAGTGCAAGCCGGCGTACGGTGGGTATTCCAGACCCCGATCTTTTCCGAAAAAGTCGTGGAAGAGCTCCCGATAGAAAGACCCTAACCCGCATTCGAAGATTGTGTCTGGTTTGTCTCGATTATTTGGCCGATGTTCCTATTCTCATCAATCCTGAGCGGCTGGGCCCGGACTTCATCAAGACCATGATGACCCCCCGTTCCCCCCCGGCGCGGTCATGTTTCTTATTGAAGCAGGATGGCCTGTGGACGTAATCTTGCGGATCAGCCCACAGGCGGTGAATGGCCTGCGGAACCAGAAGGGCGGCCAGCACGGACACCCAGCAGATCATGAGTTCATCGAGCTCCTTCGGCTGCTGCGAGATATTCAGTTAGCCGGGGGCGTTGGAATGACCTTGGAGCGAGAAAAGACCGGCGAGGAGGCTTCCATTCTACTGTTTAGCAGATAGACAGCAAGATATAACTGGTAATCAGGCCATACCCATCGACCAACGAAGGAACTGGAGGATGATCATGACATGGATGCGACGTGCCAGTTCTGTGAGCTGGGTTTTGTCGATGAGCGTTGTTGCGATGGTTGTGAGCACCGGTTGCGCGGTCAACCCTGTCAGCGGCGTGCCAGAGCTGACCTTGATCTCTGCCGAACAGGAAAAAAAGATCGGAAGCGAGGAAGCGAAGAAAGTCGAGCAACAGATGGGCCTGCTCGACGATAGCCGGTTTGTGCCATACCTCAATCAATTGGGGCAACGTCTGGCCGAGCAATCTCCCCGGAAGGACGTGACCTATCAATTCCATCTCGTCGATATGCCTGAACCCAATGCCTTTGCGCTGCCGGGCGGATATGTTTATGTCACGCGAGGCTTGCTGGCTCTGACTAATTCCGAAGACGAGTTGGCCGGGGTCGTCGGTCATGAGATCGGACATGTGGCGGCGCGTCACAGCGTGCAGAAGATCTCGAAGCAAGGCCCCTTTGCGGTGCTGTTCGGGATCGTATCGGGGATTACGGGTCTCGTCAGCCCTCTTGTCGGGAATATCATCGGCGGGGTCGGGGACTTCGCGCAGAGTCTCGTGTTCTCTCCCTATAGCCGGAGCCAGGAGACCGAGGCGGACAAGGTCGGGCAGGAGATGGCGGCCAAAGCCGGCTGGGACCCTGCCGCCTTATCCACCTTCCTTCACACCCTGGGACGCGAAGTCGACCTGATGAGCAAGGAGCCCCGGAAGCCCAGTTTTTTCGACTCTCATCCGGCGACGCCTGACCGGGTGGCAAAGACCGCGGAGCATGCCAAGGAGTTGGCGCCGGTCAACCGGGCCCCGATCAGCCCGACACGCGAGGCATTTCTGGCCCGACTGGATGGCCTGGTTGTCGGTCAGCGAGCGGCGAACGGGATTGTCGAAAAACATACCTTCCTCCATCCGGACTTCAATTTCTTCCTGCAGTTTCCTGAGAAATGGCAGGTCGAAAACTCACCGCAGAAAATTGTCGCCGGCGCACCGGATGGAGCGGCAGCCGTGGTGGTCGGAGCAGTGGCGGAGGGGAACGACCCGTTCGATGGCGCGCGCGCCGTCGAGAAGGCCACGAAATCGTCGGACATTGTGTCTAAGACGAAATCGGTCACCATTGGCGGCTTGCCGGCTGCCCATACTCAGATTGAGACAGAGGGCAGAGTCAAACTCGATATCACCTGGATTGCTTATGGCGGGCTGATTTATCAATTAGCCGGGATTGCTCCAATAAAACATTTCGAGGAGTTGCAACCGGTATTCCATTCTGTTGCTCACAGCTTTCGGTCCCTGACGGCATCCGAACGCGCCAACATCAAAGAAAAACGGATACGTCTCGTGAAGGCCCGCGCAGGAGAGACGATGGAGGCCCTAGCCGGACGCGCGCACTCCTCATGGAAAATTGAAGAAGTGGCTGTCGCCAACGGTCTTGTCTCGACCGAGAGTCTTCGCGAAGGACAGGTCCTGAAGATCGCGGTAGAAGAACCGTATGAGTCAAAAGAGAAACACCGGTAGAGGAAGGCTGAGGTTGAGGTCAAGGTTAAGGGAAGATCAGATTATTTTCACTCACCCTTAGCCTTAGCCTTAACCTTTCGGAAAGGGTTAGCAATGCGTCGGATCATAGGGCTCGTGGCAATTTCGCTTCTAATCGGCGTCGGTGGCTGCGCCGCAACACAGGAGGCCAAGTCGGTGGAAAAGTCAGGCTTCCTGGGTGATTATTCACGGCTGAAGGAAGGCAAGCGCGGAAGTTTCTTTTCTCAAGGGGCGGAGGATCAAGCCCTCTTGGTGTATCGGAATCCTGATGTCGATTGGCGCAAGTACAAAAAGGTGTGGTTGGACCCAGTCACCATTTGGATGAAGCGGGAGGACTCGCAGCTCTTGGACGTGCAGGGCGTAGATCGGGAGAGGCTGGCTGCTTTGCTCTGGTCGAAGTTGGACGATTCACTCAAGAAGGACTACGAAATGACGAGTCAGCCTGGTCCTGATGTGTTGCACATCCAAGCAGCCATTACCGAAGCAGGGCCCTCCGATGTCGCGAATGATATGGTGAGCAGCGTCTTATTGCCGGTAAAGATCCTCCAGTCCGCGAGCAGTTTAGCCACGGGCGTTGCGGCGTTTGCTGGCAGTGCGAGCGCCGAAATGAGGGTGACGGATAGCGCAACTGGAACAATTCTTCTGGAGGCGGTTGATCGTCGGGGCGGCACAAAGAGTATCGGCGGGTCATGGTCCTCCTGGCACGACGTCGAGGAAGCCTACCGCTTCTGGGCCGAAAAGACCCGCTATCGGCTATGTCAGTTTCGGGGAGGCCTGGACTGCGTGGAGCCGAAGGCCTGAAGCCAGCGCAAGTTAAGAGAGAGCAAACTATTCGCGGGAGGCTCGGCTGACGTGCATCGTTTTATTGAATGGCTTAAGAAAGAATTGTTCGAATTCGCATGGACGGCGGTATTCTTCTCCACCGCGTTTTCCCTCATGGTCGTGGCCAATAAGCTCACGGTAGAGGGATCCGACATCGAGATAGCAGGATTTCCCAGAGCTATCGTCGGCGGGCTGATCGTCGCGAAAGTTCTTCTCACCATAGAGCTCTTTCCGTTCGTAAACGTATTTCGAGATAAGCCGCTTGTGTACAACATTCTCTGGAAGATGCCGATCTATGTTGCGGCAACACTCCTATTCCGGTATATCGAGCCCCTGCTCAAGTCGGTCTTTGCGGGCGGAAGCTTGGCCATGGCTCATCACGAGGCCGTGCAGGGGTTTACGCTGCCGATGTTCTGGGCAATACAGATTTGGCTCACACTGGCGCTCATTTTCTTCATGATGATGCAGGAGCTGACCCGAGTGCTGGGCAGAGAGAAGATGCGGCTCATTTTTTTCGGTCAGTAGACAAGACACTGTCCATGAATCGCCGCGAATTTCTCTCTCGCAAAGTGAATAGAGCGTGGCAACATTGAAAGGGAGGCCCCGGTGAATCGTAGACGACTTATGCTGCTGACGATGTTGGCGGCATTGACGACCCCGTTCACCGCGCAGGCGGCGGACAAGTTGGATCGGACGGTGCTGCCGATTCCGGAACCCAAGCGCCCGCCGATCACGGAGATCGACGTCCGCAAGGCCACAGCCCCCCCGCGGTTCGAGGTCAAGGCGCCGGCAGGTGCCCCGAACGTGCTCATTGTACTGATCGACGATATGGGATTCGGCCAATCGAGCGCGTTCGGCGGTCCCATTCACATGCCTACCGTCGAGCGCCTCGCTGCCGATGGATTGCGCTACAACCGCTTCCATACAACGGCGCTTTGCTCGCCGACCCGTGCCGCGTTGCTGAGCGGCCGTAATCATCACATGAATAACATGGGCGCGATCACGGAGTTTTCCACCGCGTTTTCCGGCAATACCGGGAGCCGACCCAACAACGTGGCGCCGTTGGCCGAGATGTTGCGGCTGAACGGCTACAGCACGGCCGCCTTCGGCAAGTCCCACGAGACGGCGGCCTGGGAAGTCAGTCCATCTGGCCCGACCGATCGCTGGCCGACCCGCTCCGGCTTCGACAAGTTCTACGGCTTCATCGGCGGCGAGACCAACCAATGGGCGCCGCTGCTCTATGACGGATTGACGCAAGTGGAGTTGCCGAAGGATCCGAACTACCATTTCATGACCGACATGACCAACCAGGCGATTCACTGGATGCGCTACCAGAAATCGCTCACGCCGGACAAGCCGTTCTTCATGTATTTTGCCCCTGGTGCTACCCATGCGCCCCATCATGTCCCGAAGGAATGGATTGCCAAGTACAAGGGCCAGTTTGATGGAGGGTGGGATGCCTTCCGCGAAGAGACCCTGGCCCGGCAGATCAAGTTGGGTGTCGTGCCTCCGGGGACGAAACTTGCTCCGAAGCCGGAAGCCATTAAGGATTGGGACACACTCTCGGATGAGGAGAAGAAACTGTTTAGCCGTCAGATGGAGATCTTCGCCGGGTTCGGCGAATACACCGACACGGAGATTGGCCGGCTGATCCAGGCCATCGAGCAGACGGGCCAAATGGACAACACGCTGATCTTCTACATCGTCGGCGACAACGGCTCGAGCGCCGAAGGCGGCATGAGTGGCGTTTTTAACGAGATGACCTATTTCAACCGCGTGCCAGAAAGCGTGCAGGACATTCTGAAACATTACGATGATCTTGGCGGCCCGCTGTCCTATCCCCACATGGCTGCCGGTTGGGCCGTGGCAGGCGATACGCCCTTCACGTGGACCAAGCAAGTTGCATCCAGTTTCGGCGGCACCCGCAACGGGATGGTGATTCATTGGCCCAAGCGCATCACGGCGAAGGGCGAGGTGCGAACGCAGTTCCATCATGTCATCGATATTGCCCCGACGGTGTTGGAAGCCGCAGGGTTGCCGGAGCCAAAAGTCGTGAATGGCACGCCACAGGAGCCGATCGAAGGGGTGAGCATGGTTTACACGTTTGCCAAGCCCATGGCGAGCAGCCGGCACCTGGTGCAGTACTTCGAGATCCTGGGCAATCGGGCCATTTACTCCAATGGCTGGTTGGCCGGTACCCTGCACCGGGCACCGTGGGAGCCGAAGCCACGCACAGCGCTCGCCGATGACAAGTGGGAGCTCTACGACACGCATAACGATTTCAGTCTGGTGAACAATCTGGCAGCCAAGAATCCGATGAAGCTCAAGGAGCTGCAAGACCTCTTTCTGAAGGAAGCGGTCAAGTATCGTGTGCTGCCCATTGATGACCGACTCTTTGAGCGCATGATCCCTGCCATGGCCGGGCGGCCCGATCTCATGGGAGGGCGCATGTCCCTCACGGTGTACGAAGGGATGATCGGGATGTCGGAGAACGTTTTCATCAGTCTGAAGAACAAGTCGCACACAATCACCGCTGATGTGGAGATTCCCCAGGGCGGCGCTAATGGCGTCATCCTCGCCCAGGCTGGGCGGTTCGGCGGCTGGAGCCTGTACATGAAGGACGGTAAGCCGACGTACACCTACAACTTCCTCGGCCTGCAGCGGTTCAACGTGGCTTCGTCACAGCCGCTTCCGGTCGGAAAAGCAACAATTCGGTTTGAGTTTGCCTCCGAAGGCGGTATGGGAAAAGGGGGCATCGGGACGATCCTTGTCAACGGGCAGAAGGTCGCTGAGGGACGGATCGAACATACGCAGTGTTGCTTCTTCTCGGCCGACGAAGGTACCGATGTGGGGATGGACGAGGGGACGCCGGTCACGGAGGACTACAAGGAAGGCGATAACAAGTTTACCGGCAGGATCAACAGCATCACGATCGATCTGAAAGAAATGAAAGCGGCCAACGCTGAGGTGGAACAGCAGGCCGTGCGCGAGGCCCACGCGCGCAAGCAATTGGCTGATTGATCGATCATCGGCGAGACACCTGACGCTGCGCACCAGCTGGTATGTGACGGCTAGAAACCTCCGGATCTGATGAAAAGAGAGCTCCTAATGAAAATGCAACAAGTCAGTGATAGCTGTTTTGCCGTGCTGAACGAGAAAAATCGGGTGTGTGATGCCAACTCAGGCCTCATCAATCTGGGTGGTGGAGTGGTGATCGACACACAATCGGACCTCCCTCATGCGCGGCAGATGATCGAGATGTTCAGCAAGGTCTGGCCATCCATGCCGCGGCGCGTCATCAACACCCACGAAGACGGAGACCATGTATGGGGGAATCAACTCTTCACGGATGCAGAGATCATCGCGCACCGGACGGTTCCCGAGCGGATGAAGCACGTCGCCAGTCCGGAGGAGCTCCAAAAGCTGCTGCACGGTGTCGCCAATGGGTTCACTCGCCAGGCAGTCAAAACGCTCCACCCAGGCCTCGTGGCGCTTCCCGGCCGCCCTCGAGGCCGTGAAGACAGCGGCATCCGTATTTGCCGAGAATCGATAGCCGGCTGATTGTGCCAGTGATGTGAAGAGAGAGCAAGAATCATGAAACCGACGAGGTCCATTGTTTAAGAGACGGGAAATTCATGACACTGATGGGATGGAAAGGAGTCAGCAGATGAAAACCATGTGGAGATTCGGGTGTATCCTGCTTTGTGTCGTGGCCCTTGCCGGGTGCCAATCCACCGGCGAAACTGCAAGGAAATCACCCGCCGCGGCTCAGATCGATCGTGAAGTGGACAACGCACTGTCGACGTTCTTCGACTCCAATCCTGAGGCGGAGATGTTCCGGAAGGAGGCCAAGGCCATCCTGGTGTTTCCCAGCGTCGTCAAAGGGGGGTTCATTGTGGGGGCGCACTATGGCAAAGGCGCGCTTCGAAAGAACGGCAGGACGATCGGCTACTATGACACGATCGCGGCATCCTACGGGTTGCAGGCGGGGATTCAGGCGTACGGGTTCATCATGTTTTTGATGAATGACGGGGCTGTCGCGTACCTCGACAAGAGTGACGGGTGGGAGATAGGTGTCGGGCCGACTATTGTGGTCATGGACAAGGGCATGGGGAAAAGTCTCACGACCACCACCGGTCGCAGCGATGTGTATGCGTTCATCTTTGATCAGAAGGGCCTCATGGCGGGGTTGGGCCTGCAGGGCTCAAAAATTTCAAAGATCGATCCGTGAGCAGCCTACTAGTGTCTGATACGTATTTTATGCTATCTTGCACTGGTACAGCGCCGTATATCCTCAACAGGAACGGTCCACTGGGGACTATCAAGGATCTGCGGTAGTGGATGGGAGACAATCAGTGACAGTTCCCATCATCACATTCAGCAAAGGAGATGCTCGATGAAGTTTTTGATGACGTTGATGCTGGGAATAGGACTGTTGGTTGCTCCTGCGATGGCACAGGATGTCACTCCCCCTGCCGGGGGCGGCGATACGAACATGGAGATCCTCATTCAGAAAATCAAGGCGGACAAGAAGTTGCTGGTTGCCGCGAATATGGATCTCAACGATGCAGAGGGCAAGAAATTCTGGCCGCTTTACGATGCCTATCAGCATGACCTGACGGAGCTGAACCAGCGGCTCGGTAAGACGATCAAGGCCTACGCCGAGGTGTTTAATGAGGGCAAGGGGATGATCTCGGACGATGCGGCGAAGAACCTCTTGAAGGAGGCCTTGTCGATAGAGGAAGCGGAAGTGAAACTCAAGCGAACCTATGCGGAAAAGATCGGCAAGGTGTTGCCGGCGACGAAAACGACAAGGTACATCCAGATCGAGAACAAGATCCGGGCCGTCATCAAGATGGAATTAGCCCAACAGATCCCGCTGGTATACTAGGACAATTCGAAACACCCGACTAGTTGGAAAATACGGAGTACGAAGCCCGATATCCGAAACGTTTCGAATTTCGATATTTCCGCCAGAAAGGAGTTTTCCATGCTTATGCGGATAATAGCGTTAGGTACCGTGGTGGCGTTGGCAGCCGTGACGGGTGCCTGTTCGCACTACTACAAGGTCAGCGATCCGGCGGGAAGCAAGGAGTATTACACAACGGATGTCGATCAGATCAAGGGCGGAGCTATTAAGATCAAGGATGAGAAGACCGGCGCCAATGTCATATTGCAGTCGTCGGAAGTGAAGGAAATTTCCGCGGACGAGTTTGAAAAGGCGGTCAAGGGATCACAACCTAAACCATAAGTTACGCTCCCTGTGTGAGGGACATATGGATGTCCCTCACACAGGGAATCCTCGTCGATCGAAAATCCAGCCAATATCCTCCGCGTAAGCCCCCCCCATATGATGACACTGTCTGTTTAGGCTGAATTAGATTAACCTGAAGGTATGAGCGAGCAGTCAGTGAGTTACCGAAGGGGTGGCCTTGAGCAGGTCTGTTGTCTCTTGACGATTCGCTGCGGCCTCTGTTTTTTTGCCTGACATTTCCGGAGACCAGCCTCCCCCAAGAGTCTTGTAGAGTTGGACGATAGAGGTCAATTGCGCCCGGCGGGTGCGGGCGAGTGCCACTTCCGAGTTAAACAGGTCTCGTTGAGCAGTCAACGCATCGAGGTAACTGGCCCTGCCTCCCTGGTAACGGAAATCGGCGAGCCTATAGGCTGATTGCAGGGCCGCCACCTGCTGTTCTAACGCTGTCCGCTGCTCCGCGGTCTTCTGCACGGCAATCAAGGCGTCTTCCACTTCCTGAAATGCCGTCAAGACCGTCTTTCTGTATTGGGCGACCGCGGCTTGAGTCATGGCCTCCTGGGCCCTCACCTGATAACCCAAGGCCGACGCGTTGAAGATCGGACCGGTCAGGGAGGCAGCCCCTTTAAATACGGCAAATGGCCCATTGGAATCTCCTGAAAAGCGGATTCCGGCCCCACCGACTGCGCCGGTCAGGGCGAGTTGCGGAAACCGGTTTGCTTGCGCCACGCCGATGGTGGCATTTGCCGCGGCAAGATCCTGCTCGACTTTCAAGATGTCAGGGCGCCGCTGAAGGAGGTCCGAAGGCAGTCCAGGCGGAACGACAGGTGGGATCGGCTGCTCAGTCAGATGGAGCCCCCGTGCGATCTCTTCCGGCTTTCTGCCAAGCAGAATGCTGAGCCGGTTCTCTGTCTGGACGACCTGACGCTCCAAATCGGCCAGTTGAGCGGCAGTCCCTGCCCGTTCCGCTTGGAATCGATCGAGATCGAGCTTGGGAATGGTCCCTTGTTTGTAGCGAAGCTCGGACAAGCGCACCGATTCGTCCCAGGTCTTGAGGGTGCGCTTGGTGATATCCACTTCGTAATCCAATCCCCGGAGATCGAAATAGGATTGGGCCACCCCGCTGACCAGGCCGATGATCACCGCACGCTGATTTTCCTCTTTCGATAGCAGTTGCGCCCTGGCCACTTCGATCGACCGGCGGATGCGGCCCCAGAGATCCACTTCCCACTTGAGACCGATATCCGCACTTAAGTATGAGAAGCTCGTTCCTCCGCCTTTTCCTCCAGACGGGATGGCGCCTCCACCGACCGGAGCGATACCGCTTGAGTTGGTGTTTCGATACCCGAAGGCAGTCCCCGTGTAATCAAACGAGGGAACCAAATCGAACTTGGCGATCATGAGCTGCGCCTGGAACTCTTCGATATTGGCGGTTGCAATCTGCAGGTCCAGGTTTTCTTGTAAAGCCGAGCGAACAAGTTGCTGCAGTGACGGATCCTTCAAGAGCTCCCACCAGGGCAGATTTGCGATGGATTCAGCTGCCGATGTGGTCAGGCGCCAGGAGTCAGCTTTGGCAGTTTCCGGGCGTGTGTAATTGGGACCCATCATGCAGGACTGTAGCATAAATGCCACACCCATGAGCGCCACCATTATATAGCGATAGCGGGGTAGCGGCCGCATTACCGCAAGAAAGGCGAGACGGGTGAGATCTGAAGTTCTGGGTTCTGAGTTTTGAGTTCTGAGTTTTTGGAACCTCAAATCGCGCTTTTCCTGCTCGTTTCGCTCCCGGTCCATCTCCGTGCCTCCTCCTTAAATTCCACCCTCTCGTACATGGGTCGGCGACAGTGTTGTCTGGGAGGACTGTTGGGCCGCATGCCCGTCTCCCGATCCCATGGGCGTCCCTGGGCCAGCTGATCCGGGCGTCGGTTTCCGAGGGGGTTTACCTCGCTGTACGAGACTTTCCACGACATAGTATGAAACAGGGATCAGGAAGATCGCGATGATGCTTGCGGCCAGCATGCCACCGAAGACAGCAAGCCCGAGGAGGACCCGACCATGAGCGCCCGCTCCCGTAGCGAGCACGAGGGGCACAACGCCAAGGATGAACGCGAACGCAGTCATAAGAATCGGCCGGAGTCGCACCTGGGCCGCCGCGAGGGCTGCTTCTGTGATGGATTTCCCTCCCTCAAACTCGACCTTCGCAAATTCCACGATCAGGATTGCGTTCTTGGCGGATAGTCCAATCAGCATGACCAGTCCGATTTGCGTAAACACATCGTTCTCGCTTGCCTGAGGAGCCACGAGCTTGAGCAGATACAAGGCACCTAACGCGCCGAAGACGGCAATCGGCGTGACGAGAAGCACGCTGAAGGGCAGAGCCCAGCTCTCATATTGCGCTGCGAGGATCAGAAAGACAAAGAGCAGAGAGAACCCGAAAATCACGCTGGCGGGCACCCCCTCGGAAGCCACCTTCTCCTGGTATGACATGCCCATGTAGTCGAATCCCATACCGGAAGGCATTGTTTCCGCAAAGACCTCCTCCAACGCTTTCATAGCCTGGCCTGAGCTGTACCCGGTGGATGTTCCGACCAACAGCTGCGCCGAACGGTATCCGTTGTAGCGCATGGTGAATTCCGGTCCGTCGAAGGTTTCCATCGTCACCAGGGTAGACAAGGGAACCATGTCTCCGGAGTTGTTGCGCACATAGAATTGTCCGACATTTTCGGGCTTGGTGCGGAATTCGCCCTCTGACTGTACATATACCTGCCAGACGCGGCCGAACCGGTTGAAGAAGTTCACCATCACTCCGCCCATGAAGGACTGGAGGGTCTGGTAGACATCAGAGAGATTCACTCCCTGTTTGAGGACTTTTTCACGATCCACCCTCGCGAATACTTGCGGGACGCTGGGGATAAAGGTGGTATCTACTCTCGCTATCTCGGGGCGCTTCCTGGCCGCCTCCATGAACTTCTGGGTATTGGTGACCAGGAAATCGATATCTTTCCCTGCGCGGTCTTCCAGAACAAACGACACACCCCCGGATGTTCCGACGCCGGGGATTGCAGGCGGCGGGAACAAGAAGGCTTTCGCCTCGGGGAGCTCTGCGAGTCGATTGTTGACCTTTTTGAAAATCGCAAGGAGCTGTTCATCAGGCTTTTTGCGCTCCTCCCAGGGATCGAGCGAGACAAATAAGAATGCATTGTAGGTGGTGCTGACAGAGCTCAAGAGGCTGAAACCCGCAACGGTAGTCGCATACTTGACGCCGGGCGTCTCTTGCAGGATCGCTTCGATTTGTTTGCAAAGCTGGTCTGTCCGTTGGAGAGACGATGCTTCAGGGAGTTGGACATTCAGATAGACAAAGCCCTGGTCCTCTAACGGGAGGAATCCGGTCGGTAATTGGGTTCCGAACCACCCGGACGCAACGACGACTCCAAGGAGGAACAGCATCGAGATGCCGGCCTTGCGGATGAGGTGGCCGCAGATACTCACATAGCCATCAGTCGTGCGCCCGAACCATTTATTGAACCAGCCGAAGAACCAGCCGAGCGGTCCCCTCGCCGGTTTCTTGGGTCTGAGCAACAGGGCGGAAAGGGCGGGGCTGAGGGTGAGGGCGTTGAAGGCCGAGATGACGACAGAGAGGGCGATGGTCACGGCAAATTGCTGATACAAACGTCCGGTAATCCCCGGAATAAACGCCGTCGGGACGAAGACCGCGGCCAGGATCAGGGCAATTGCCACCACCGGCCCGGAGACTTGCTCCATGGCCTTGAGACTTGCCTCCTTCGGCGACAGGCCATGGTCGATGTGATGCTCGACCGCTTCGACCACGACGATGGCATCGTCCACGACTAACCCGATGGCCAGCACCAGACCGAAGAGAGACAGGGTGTTGATCGAAAACCCGAACATGGGAAAGAGCATGAAGGTTCCGATCAGCGAGACCGGCACGGCCAGCAGTGGAATCAACGTGGCCCTCCAGCCCTGCAAGAAGATATAGACGACGATGATGACAAGCACCAGCGCCTCGAAGAGGGTGTGGACGATCTCCTTGATACCCTCCCGCACAGCCTGTGTCGTATCGAGCGAGGTCACATAGTCGAGATCGGCAGGGAAGCGCGATTTCATATCCTCCATCAGTTTCGTCGCTGCGTCCATCGTCTGAATCGCGTTTGATCCGGGAAGCTGATAGATCGCGATGATCGCCGCTGGTTTTCCATTCATCCGCCCGATGATGTTGTACATCTGGGCGCCGAGTTCGGCCCTGGCGACATCCTTCAACCGGACGATGGAGCCATCAGGGTTGGCCCGGATCACGATATTTGCAAATTCCTCTTCCGTCTCCAACCGGCCTTGCGCGCGGACCGTATAGGTGAACTCCTGGCCGGGCGGAACCGGCTCTGCCCCGATCTGGCCGGCCGGGTTCACGGTGTTCTGGGCCTTGATGGCGTTCATAATCTCTGTGACGGTGATCCCCAACTTGGCGAGCTGATCCGGACGCACCCAGAACCGCATCGCATATTGGCCCGCGCCGAAGATCGTGACCTGGCCGATGCCCGGTACGCGGGTCATGGGGTCATTGATGTTGACGTAGCCATAGTTGGCCAGGAAAGTGGCGTCATATGTTCCATTCGGGGAATACAACGAAAAAAGGGCCAGCGGGCTCGTGGTGGATTTTTTGATTGTGACCCCGAAGTTCCGCACATCCTGGGGCAATTGGGATTCAGACTGGGAATAGCGCATCTGTGCCAGGATCTGGTCGTCGTTGGGCCTGGTATTGATATCGAAATCGACCCGCATGGTCATCTGACCGTTGCTTGCGTTCACCGAGTACATGTAGATCATGTTGTCCACCCCGCTCATCATCTGCTCGATGGGGGTGGCGACGGACTTTTCAAGGGTGACAGCATCAGCCCCGACGTAGGTGGCTTGTAGCTGGATTTCCGGGGGCGCGATGTCAGGAAATTGAGCAATGGGGAGCTGAACCATCGCGATGAGACCGAGGATGACCATGAGGATCGAAATCACCATGGCGACGATCGGACGATTGATGAAAAATTTGGCCATAATTATAGTTAGAGAGAACGCATCAGCGGGGCGGTAGTCAAGCGCCGGCTACCGGGTTATTCAGGCTTCTCGGTTTTCTCTTCCGCCGGTGCCGGGGGCGGCGCAGGTTTCACGGTCATGCCAGCTTTGACTTTCTGCAATCCTTCGACGACCACTCGCTCACCCGGTTTTAATCCCTGATCGATGATCCAGAGTGTCCCTATTCGTTCCCCGACTTTGACAGGGCGAATATCGGCTTTGTTCTCCGGATTCACGACAACGACCTGGTAACTGCCTTGCATTTCCATCACTGCCCGCTGGGGGACCAATAAGGCTTTTTCTTTTGTCTTGGTGACTGCGCGCACTCGCGCGAATTGTCCTGGCCTAAGAAAATTATTAGGGTTGGGGAAGAGGGCCGCCACGCGAATGGTACCGGTCTTGACATCGACCTGGCGATCGACCAGAAAGAATTGTCCCTTGTGCGGATAGACCTTTTCGCCTCCCAGGATCAACTCCAGCTCCACCCCGCCGTACTTTTCGCCCCGTTCCCTTTCCTGATAACGTTCTTGAATCTTCTCCGCAGCCCCGAGATATTCCTGCTCACTGATCGGGAAATAGACCCTGATCGGATCGACAGTGGACATGGATGTCAATTCTGAGTTGGACTCAATCAGATCACCGATCTGGGCCTTGGCAATACCCACCACCCCATCGATCGGTGCCGTGATTTTGGTCCAATCGAGATTGAGTTTTGCCTGTTCCACCGCCGCCTTGGCCGAGGCGCTCATCCCCTTGGCTGCCTCATAGGCCTGAATGGAATCATCCAACTCTTTCTGGCTGACGGCCCCTTGCTTGGCAAGCGGAGTATCACGCTCCACATCCTGCTTGGTTTTCAGAAGTTGAGCCTTGGACTTGGCCAGTTCTCCACGAGCCTGATCCAACGACGCCTGGAACTTGCTAGGATCGAGTTCGAATAAGACCGCGCCCTTCTTCACGTACGATCCTTCCGTGTAGGGCCGCTTGAGGAGATAGCCGGTGACTTGGGCCCGGATCACGGCATTGACAGACCCATCCGTTGTGCCGACCCACTCGGAGTGGATAGGCACATCTTTCTGAATCGCTTCGACAATTTCGACTTGGGGCATGGGAGCGGGGGGTGCAGAAGTGGTTTCGCCTTTGCAATGGATGAGGGTCAGGGCTAACAGGCTCAAGAGCCAGACCGATACAGACCCCTTCGGCAAGTCAATGAATCTACAGTGAACGGCCATCAACGCTCCGCAGGGGTAGGGTGACAGGATTTTCTTTCAGCCCACTTAGGCATTCTTCTTATACCTGATGGAAGAAATCGAACACAACTGTCATGTGTGACAGGTCAAGGGGGAGTACGTTCACCGGTTATACGTTCAACCAATCAAAGCCTTTTATTGCATTGATCCCTTGAGCTATACCGCCGAAGGGGTGCCGTCTTCGAACCAAATCAACCGTATAACAAAACAAACCAAATAACAAAACAAACCACGTACACAAACCAGCCCGCCGGTCTCCCTCTAAGAAGCAGTCGAGGTGACAATCGACTTCTTTGGGCCGTGCTGGTATGTTCCTGCACGCTACCCTCCTAACCAGAGATTATAGAAGGTTGAGGCTAAGGTTAAGGTTGAGCTATGGAGATGCCGTATGCGTAACGAGGAATTCACCCAACAAGCACTCGAAGCCACGATAAAAATCGGTGTCGTGGCCCTGCTCGTGATCTGGTGTTTTGAGATTGTCAAACCCTTCATCATTCCCATCCTGTGGGGCATCATTATTGCGGTGGGCATCTTCCCGCTCTATCGCAAGCTGCGATCCCTCGTCGGCGAACGGGCCGGGATTGCCGCGGCGATCATGACCGGCGCCCTGTTGCTGGTCATGGTCGGTCCCGTGGTACTGCTGGTTTCGATGATGGCCGATAACATTCAGGTGTTGTCGCAACAGTTGCGGGATGGATCCCTGACGATTCCGCCGCCCCCGCCCGGCATTAAAACCTGGCCCGTGGTCGGCGTCCCCATCGAAAAATTCTGGAGCTTGGCCGCCGACAATCTGAGCGCGGCCGTTCAGCAACTTGCCCCCATTCTGAAAGGGGTTGCTAAGCCGTTGCTGTCCGCTGCCGCTGCCGTTGGGTTCAGTATGGTGGAATTCCTGATTGCAGTGGTACTTGCAGGAGTGTTTCTGGCCTATTCCGAAGAGGGCCATCGCATTTCACGTTCAATCGGGAGGCGCCTGGCCGGCCAGCAGGGAGCGGAACTGGTTGATCTGAGCGAAGCAACCATGCGCAGCGTCGCGCGCGGTGTGCTTGGTGTGGCAATGATTCAGGCATTCATGGCCGGCTTGGGGTTGGTACTCGTCGGAGTGCCCTTTGCCGGATTGTGGACGGTCGTCGGATTGATTCTAGCCATCCTGCAGATCGGAGTCGGGTTTGTCATGCTTCCCGCCGTCTTCTACGTGTTCTCGACCAATGACACACTCCCGGCGGTGTTGTTCCTGATCTGGGCCATCTTTACTGTCACCATCGACAATTTTCTGAAGCCGATACTGCTCGGACGAGGGGTCGATGTGCCGATGGCAGTGATCTTTATGGGAGCGATCGGCGGCATGCTCATGTCCGGGATCATCGGCCTATTTGTCGGCGCCATCCTCCTGGCATTGGGCTATAAGGTTTTTCTCACCTGGCTGGATACGCAAGGGAACGCAACAGAGGAAGCTTCGCGTCAGGAGAAGCCGGCGCCATAGCTACTTGTATTGCGAACCGCCAATGCAGGATGACGCGGGATGATTGTACGAAGTTGTCCATGGCGTGCAACTTAGCAGGGAGGAGTGGAATTGAACGAGTCCGCTGCGAGCATTCAAGCGATAGCCTTCTTGGTAGTGGTCGGCCTGTTCATCGGCATACTAGGGGCACTCGCAGCAGGGCATTATCTGGGCCGACTCAACATCTCGACAGAAACGGAAACGGCGCGTACTCGGTTGACCGTGGTGGAGGCCGCGGTCTTCGGTCTTATGGGATTGATGTTTGCCTTTATATTTTCCGGAGCCGCCTCCCGGTACGAACTGCGGCGCCAGTTGACCGTCGATGAAGCAAATGTCATTGGCACTGCCTATCTGAGACTCGACTTGCTGCAGGCGCAAGCGCAGCCGGCGTTAAGGGAAAAGTTCCGCCGCTATCTGGAGGCTCGGATCGCCGTGTGGGAAGTCCTCCCCGACATCGAAGCCTCTTCCAGGCAAGCAGCGGTTGCTGCCTCTCTCCAACAAGACATTTGGGCCAGTGCGATTGCCGCACTCGAAGCCTCCCCACCGCAGGCGACCATCATGGTGGTTCCGGCGCTGAATCAGATGTTCGATATCACAACGAGTCGGGAAATTGCCGCTCTCACGCACACCCCGCTACCTGTTTTACTCATGCTGGTGGTGCTCGGGCTTGCGTGCTCGCTACTTGCCGGCTATGTCATGGCCGGCATCAAGACTCGCCAGGTGATCGTCCATACGATTACGTTTGCGCTTATTATGACGACCACCGTGTATGTCATCATCGACCTGGATTATCCGCGGTTCGGACTCATTCGGCTCGATTTCGCAGATAAGGGTTTGATAGATCTCCTGGCCAGGTTGAAGTAGGGCGAAGGCAGGGGTGACCTGGTCGTCCTCCTGCTCGCGGAACGTGCACGATAGGAATGTGCTCGTTCGATGCGCGCACTCGAGGATCGACCAGGCCACCCTTTCAAATGGACTAGGGATTGGGGCGACGTGCGTCGGAGGGGACTGTCTAGTCTGCAATCAAGGGAGAAGATGGTCACCCACGATCGAGATTCCATCCGGCCCGTGGGTCTGAGAGTTCCCTCGCATGTCTCTCTCGGGGATGGGGGCTGAAGGATCTTCTACTGCGCGCGTCCAACGGGGGGAGTCTTCGACCGCGCGTTGCGCCAGCATGGAAGATCCATCAGCCTCCATCCCCCCTTTTATCGTGCGCGTTCCGCGATCAGGAGTACGACTAGGCTGCCCCTCTAGCTCTTCTTTCCTTTAGTCTGAAGGCTCTTGAACATGTCCTTGATGTAGGGCGCGGTAATCCCTCGCGAGACGGGATGTAGCGCGGAGCTCCCGAACCCCGCAACCTGGTCGGTCGAGACCCGGCCGATGTAAAATAAGAACGTGCCGTCCTTAGTCGGAAGCGCAGCGATGCCTTGCAGCATGCTGTTGTAATCGTGGCTCGTGTAGTAGTGACGCTCGATGGCCATTGCGGCATCGCCCACATGGTAGAGCATGCGGTGAACCAGGACGAACATCGGGCGGCCAAACACGTTGATGTTGAGCCAGTAGAAGAATTCCTCCAGGTTCTTAGCCTCTTCCTGAGCAAGGCCCTGTGGATAATTGACCAGGAATTTATGTAAGGTAGGGAGATGCTTGACCACGCCGGTCAACTCTTTAGTGGACAGGAGTAGCTCATCACCTGCCAGCCGCTGCTGTCCGTGGCCACGCTCGTAGGGCGCGATCCCTGGCAGTCCCTTGCTTCGATAGGCCTGGTAGCGGGCGAGCAATTCCTGGCGGATGAGAGCCTCGACTTTTTCTACAGGCACGGCGTCCGCATCGCCCCCTGCCTTCAGCGCTTGGAACGCCGCCATCTCCTTCGCGTCTAGATTCAGCTCGCTGCCAGGTTCCACGTTCAGATAGCGTTTGGCTTCCTTCTCTCCATTCGGTTGCAACTTCACCCCGGCCAATTCCGCCATGGTTCCTTCCCCCGTGAGATTGCCATGTGCCGTGATGACCGAGACCTCTTTCAGCACGAGGGCCTGTCGATAACCCTCGAGCAGATCTTCCGGTTTGGCCTTCACTAGGAAGGCCATGCCGAGCGCCAGTTCCCGATCCGATCCTTCACTGGCCTTCCAATCGACGATCTCGCCTTTTCGGACCTTTTGCTGATCGCTGTCCGACAGATGCAATTCCTTCATGATCTCATCGGCTGTCGGCAGCGCCGAAGCGTCGGGGATTGGTCCGCAGAGCATGACAGCGAGCCACATGCTTATGGCGGCATAAGTAACGCTCCGGTGGCTCATCAACCATTGGTGGCGGCCTATGGAAGTGGGCCGGGTTGCTGTCATTTGTCGATTCATGTGCCTCCTCCAATTGTTTGCGCGATGAGCGCGAAAGGCGAGACGCGCGAGACGAGGTGGGAACCAAATCCTTCCACATCGCGCTTTTCCCGCCAGTCTCGCATCTCTCGCGTAATTACTTCAAAGCTTCCGCGCCGCCCACGATGTCCATCAGCTCTTTCGTGATTGCTGCTTGCCTGGTCTTGTTGTAGTAGACCGTCAACGATTTGATAAGCTCACCGGCATTGCGCGTGGCGCCGTCCATGGCTGACATACGCGCTGCCTGTTCAGCAGCGGATGACTCCAACAGGATGCGGTAGATCTGGGCCTGCGCCCACTTGGGAAGCAGCACGGCAAGCAACTCTTCCTCGTCCGGTTCATACAGATAGGCGCCCTGGGCAGGAGTCGTTCCGGTTGCCTCGAACGACTCAATCGGGAGTAATTGTTCGACGATGACCCGTTGCTGGACGGCCGATTTAAATTCGTTATAGACAACATGGATTTCATCAAACACCCCGGTCCGGTAGGCTTCAGTCCCGGCCGTGCCAATCTCGATGGCATGTTCAAAGCTCAGTCGCTCAAAAATATTGATGAAGGGATCGTGGATCGGCCAGTGACGGCGTCGAAAAAAGTCGCCCCCTTTTTTACCGACCACTCCAACGCTCACTTTTGCACCCCGCGCCTCGCATTCCTCGATAACCTGGAAGGCCTTGCGAAAAATGTTGGCATTGAAGGCGCCGCACAATCCACGGTCGCTTGTCACGACTGATACTCGAACGTTCTTGACCGGGCGTTTCTGGAGGAGCGGGTGGACCGTTCGATTCACTCGGACACTTAGGTCGGTGATCGCCTGGCGCATCCGAAGTCCGTAAGGGCGAAACGCCAGAATGCGCTGTTGCGCACGCTTCAGCTTTGCCGCTGCCACCATTTTCATGGCTTTCGTAATTTTCTGGGTTTTCTTGACGGAATTGATTTTCCGTTTCACGGATTGAAGGCTCGGCATATCGGCTAAATCTCCCTGTCCATCGAAGCGGGCCCTCCACTATGACTCAGCGCCAACTGGGGCAGGAGGCTACCATCGGCAGTCAATGTGCGTCAAGTTGGCAGGATGCTGCAGGAAGATTCAAAGTTGCGGGGGCGCTCTTAACAACGGTATACTGCCTCCCGGCTTGCATTGAGACCGGTCCAGTGCCGGCATCCCGATTCTGATTTTGTTTGCTGGAATGCGCCTCATAGGCTTAACTACTCATTGCGAGTCGACGTATGGACCTTTCGTCCCTCATTGCCTGTCATGAATGTGACTTGCTACAGAAGAGAGTCGCCCTGCCTCCGCGCGGAGTCGGCCGGTGCCAACGGTGCTCCGCTGTCCTCTATCGAGACATTCCGAACGGGATCGAGCGGGCGCTCGCCTGTACGCTCGGGTCGCTTATCCTGTTTCTGATCGCGAATGCCTATCCGATCGTCGGGTTGGAGGTTCAAGGTAACCGGACTCTCGCAAGCCTCTACGATACGCTGCATACTCTGTGGCTCGACGGGAGACAAGACGTTGCGATTCTCGTCGGGGTCACGACGATGGTGGCGCCGGCCATTCAGATCGGGCTTCTGCTCTACCTCTTGTTTCCTCTCCACTTCAATCGGTTGGCGGACGGGACAATTCCGGTCCTCCGCTTTCTACATACTGTGAAAACCTGGAGCATGATGGAAGTCTTCATGATCGGGATACTTGTAGCTCTCACCAAGCTTGAACATATCGCCCATGTCCATGTCGGGATTGCCCTCTGGGCGTTCTGCGCCTTGATTCCTTTGCTGATCGTCGCCGTCTCGGCCTTCAATCCGGACGAGATCTGGGCAAGGGTGAAGGGGACATCATGACAGGCATCGAAGTGACGGCGGGGCAGCTCGGTTTCTACTCCTGCCATGCGTGTAACCTAGTATCGAAAGCCACCCCGGATCATCTGGAGGCTCACTGTGCGCGGTGCGGTTCCCATTTGCACCTCCGCAAACCTGACAGCATCTCCCGCGCCTGGGCCTTTCTCATCGCGAGCTACATTCTCTATGTTCCGGCAAACGTACTGCCGATCATGCATACCAGTTCGCTCTTTGGCGCACAATCCGACACGATCATGAGCGGCATCATCTACTTATGGACCTCAGGCTCATGGCACCTGGCGCTGATCGTGTTCATCGCAAGCATTCTCGTGCCGTCGGCCAAACTTCTGGCCATCACCTTTCTGTTGATCTCCGTGCAACGTCGATCGGTCTGGGACCCCCTGCAACGCACAAAGATATACAGGATTGTCGAATTAGTCGGCCGTTGGTCCATGCTGGATATCTTTGTCGTTGCTATACTTGTAGCCTTGGTTCAGCTAGGATCGATGGCCACGATCAAGGCGGGGTACGGGGCCGTGGCCTTCGGTGCAGTTGTGGTGCTGACGATGATTGCGGCGATGGAGTTTGAGCCCAAGTTGATCTGGGATCCGAAGAGGAACCGTCGTGAACAGACCGCCGGCTGATTTCGATCTCAACGATCTTCCCGAAGCCCGCGCCGTGCGCAAGAAGGGCTGGTCCGTTCAGTTTATCTGGCTGATTCCGGTCCTCGCCGCGTTGATCGGGGGTTGGCTGGTGGTCAAGGGAATCATGGACAAGGGTCCCACGATTACGATCACCTTCAAGACTGCCGAGGGCCTCGAAGCAGGCAAGACCAAGGTCAAGTACAAATCTGTGGATGTCGGAGAGGTGAAAGGAATTTCACTGGGTGGAAGAGGAAAGGACGTCCTGGTCACGGTTGAACTGGTCAAGGAGGCAGAGTCCCGTTTAGTGGAAGACACCAGATTCTGGGTCGTCAGGCCGCGGATTGCCGGTGGAATGGTGTCAGGGCTCGGGACGCTCTTCTCCGGGTCCTATATCGGAGTGGATCCGGGGAATTCGGTCACCAAACGGCGTGAATATGTTGGACTTGAAGTGGCTCCCCTTGTCACGGGAGATGTGCCGGGCCGCCAGTTCATCCTGCGCGCCGAGACTCTTGGGTCACTGCAGGTCGGGTCGCCGATATTTTTCCTTCAGGAAGCAGTGGGCAGCATTGTAGCGCATGAACTGAACGAGGATGGGCAGGGGGTGACGTTCAAGGTCTTCATCAATAGCCCGTACGACCAGTATGTCACCACCGCTACGCGCTTCTGGAACGCGAGCGGGATCGATGTGAGTCTGGACGCGACCGGCATCAAGGTGGATACTCAATCCCTGGCGTCGATTCTCATCGGAGGCGTGGCCTTCGCAACACCCCCCGGTTCAGCGAAGGAACCTCCCGCTGAAGAGAACCGGGAGTTTTTTCTTGGGCTCAACCGGGCGGAGGCGATGAAGCGTCCGGACACGGTAGCAATTCTCATGACGCTTTACTTTACCCAGTCCCTTCGCGGACTTTCGGTTGGGGCGCCGGTTGAGTTCCGCGGGATTAATATCGGTGAAGTGAAAGCCATGAACGTAGAACCGAATGAAGCGGAAACGAACTTTCGTTTCCCGGTTACTGTGGCGATCTATCCGGAACGGTTGTTGTCTCTTATGAAGGTAGGGACATACGACCATGTCGACCACTCGGACGAGGCCGCCCGCCGAGCCAGATGGGATGTGATGGTCGCGCGCGGACTTCGCGGCCAACTGAAAACAGGCAATCTGCTCACGGGACAATTATTCGTGAACATGGATTTTTTCCCCGATGCGCCCAAGGCTGAAATGGACTGGACGAAATCCCCGCCAGTCGTCCCGACAATCCATGGCGGACTCGATGAATTGACGGCAACGGTCGCCAGCATTGCCAAGAAGATCGAAAAGATGCCCCTGGATGAGATCGGGGCCGAGCTCCGGCAGAACCTTGTAACGATGAATCGGACACTTAACAGCGCGGATAAATTGGTGAAGCGGCTGGACGCGGAGGTCGCGCCGGCTGCGAGGTCTGCATTGGACGATGCGCGTAAGACATTGCAGACGGCTGAGAAGACGCTGGCTACCGACTCGCCGATGCAACATGAGTTGCAGGAGATGCTCAGAGAGGTGAATCGGACTTTGCAGTCCTTGCGTCAGCTGGGGGAATATCTTGAACGTCACCCCGAAGCATTGATTCGAGGAAAGAAGGAAGGTGGACAGTGATGGCTCGCGCAATAGGTCTGGCTGCTCTCCCTCTGCTGATCGGCATGCTTTCGGGCTGCGCCGGTTCGCCGCCTGTACACTTCTATACATTGAGCGCGGAGGCGACGGCCGGCGCTGCCGTTCCTGCAATCGTAGGGACGGAACTCCGCATTGCCGTCGGCCCGATCACGCTTCCCGAGGTTGTGGACCGCCCGCAACTCGTCGTACGGTCCGGGCCCAACAAGGTGACATTGATCGATGAGCACCGATGGGCGGAGTCGCTCAAGGGTGAAATCCCGCGAGTGGTTGCCGAGAACCTGAGCCGGCTCCTTGTGACAGGACAGGTCTGGGCCTATCCCCAGAATGCCGCCGGTCCTTTTGATTACCGCGTGCTGGTCGATATTCAGCGATTTGAATCGACTCCAGGCCAGATCGTGGCCATCGATGCCCTGTGGACGGTCCAACATCCTTCCAAAGAGGGAATCGTTTCGAAGACCGGACGCACGACCGTGCAACAACCAGTTGGGGGGAAGGGATACGAATCGCTCGTCGCAGCCCACAGTGGAGCGTTGTCGGCGATCAGTCGTGACATTGCCGAAGCGATCCGTGTGTTTTCTCCCACTGGTCCTTGATCCGCACCTGCCGTTCCTGCTAGCCTCCCGCCCGTGACACACGTCAGGTCTGCACCGATCAGGGCTGGATCGAGTTTTCCGCTGGGGGCGACTCTATCCCCGAAGGGTGTCAACTTCAGCCTGTTTTCGAAGAACAGCACTCTCGTAGAACTCCTCCTGTTCAATCACGTAGATGATACGAAACCGGCTCGCATCATTTCCCTCGATCCCTGGAAAAACCGGACCTACCACTACTGGCATGTCTTGGTCCCTGATCTTCGGCCGGGCCAGATCTATGGCTATCGTGTGCAGGGTCCGTTCGAGCCTCAACGGGGACTGCGCTTTGATCCTGAAAAGGTCCTGATCGATCCCTACGGCAGGGCCGTTGTTATCCCGAAACGGTACGATAGCATCGCAGCATCCAAGTCCGGAGACAATTGCGCGACCGCGATGAAGAGCGTAGTGGTGGATGTTCATGCCTATGATTGGGAAGGCGACGTGCCACTCAAACAGCCGTCTGCCCGGACCATCGTGTATGAGATGCACGTGCGCGGGTTTACCCGCCATCCGACTTCGGGCTTGCCACAAGAGAAACGAGGCACCTACGCGGGATTGATCGAGAAGATTCCGTACTTGCAGGACCTCGGCATCACCGCCGTTGAATTGCTGCCGGTCTATCAGTTCGACGAACAAGACTGTCCGCCGGGCCGCGTCAACTATTGGGGCTATGCGCCGGTCTCCTTCTTTGCTCCCCATCAGTCTTACAGTTCGCGTCAGGATCCGCTCGGCGCGGTGGACGAATTCCGGGACATGGTCAAGGCACTGCATCGAGCAAATATCGAGGTCATTCTCGATGTGGTGTACAACCATACAGCAGAGGGAGGCCACGAAGGACCGACGCTCTGCTATCGAGGCCTCGCGAACGACGTCTACTACATGCTGGAACAGGATCGAACCCGGTACAGCAACTATACCGGAACCGGCAACACCTTGAACGCGAATCAACCGATCGTCCGCCGTCTCATCATGGACAGCCTCCGTTACTGGGTGGAGGAGATGCACGTGGATGGCTTTCGCTTCGACCTGGCCTCGATCCTCTCACGCGACGAGACAGGCTGCCCGCTGCAAAATCCACCGATCCTCTGGGACATTGAGTCGGACCCCTCCCTGGCCGGAACGAAACTGATTGCGGAAGCCTGGGATGCGGCAGGTCTGTACCAGGTCGGCTCGTTTGTCGGCGACAGTTGGAAAGAGTGGAACGGACGGTTCCGTGACGATGCACGCGATTTCTTCCGGGGCGAAACAGGCTCGGCGGCGCGCTTCGCGGACCGCTTGATCGGCAGTCCGGAGATCTACGGTCACGAGGAACGGGAGCCGGAGCAGAGCGTCAATTTTGTGACCTGTCACGACGGCTTCACCCTCAACGACCTTGTCTCTTACAATGAGAAACACAATGAGGCCAACGGTGAAGACAACCGCGACGGGGCGAATGACAACAAGAGCTGGAACTGCGGCGTCGAGGGTGCGACCAATGACGCAGCGGTGGAGAAACTGCGCAATCGTCAGGTAAAGAACTTCCTCGGCACGATATTGCTCTCTGTGGGGATGCCCATGATTCTCATGGGTGATGAAGTGCGACGCACGCAGCAGGGCAACAACAACGCCTACTGTCTGGACGACGAATCGAATTGGTTCGACTGGACGCTGGTCGCCAAACATGCCGATGTGCATCGGTTCGTGACACTACTCAACGCGCGACGATTGATGAGAGATGTGGAGCACGAGCGTCAACGGATGAGTCTGAACCAGATGATCCGGCAAGCGAATAGGGCGTGGCACGGTGTCAAGCTTCACGAACCGGATTGGAGCCCTCAGTCGCACAGTATTGTCTTTACGATTGAGATCCGGAAGGAAGGATTCCTCGTCCACTTTATTCTGAATGCCTATTGGGAACCGCTTGAGTTCGAACTGCCCCCGATGAACAACGAGGCTGGAAACACATGGCGCCGATGGATCGATACAGCTCTCGACTCGCCCCACGACATTGTCCCGTGGAAGACCGCCCCATCGATTTCCGGCCTGAGCTATCGGGCCGAAGCGCGCTCCGTCGTGGTGCTGTTTGCGCCCGTCAGACCAGGGACGAGTCCGGAGTTGTCGGGTGTGTAAAGGCTGGTTTATTTGGTTTGTTTTGTTATTTGGTTGGATTAGTTCGAAGAACGAAAGAAACCAAATGAACCAGATCAACCAAACAAACTAAATAAACCAAATAAACCAGATGAACGGAGTCATGTTTCCCATTCATGCGCCACCACGGAGCCGAATCGTTCCCGAAAGGATTCGGCTGTGAGACCGACCACCGACGCGCAACGAGTGAGCTGTTCGCCCTGTTCAAAATCCTGCCTGTCCAGGCGGATCATATAGCGGCGGGCGACCTGATAGGACTCGGCTGCAAGGTCCACCATTCGAACCCTCGTCCGTTGTGTGGACGGATCGAGAATGTTATCGAATGGGATTGGCGAAAACTTTCCATTGACGATCGAGACCATCGCCCCCGTGCCTCCTCCGATCAAAAGCTCCGCGGCCCCGCAGCCTAAGTCACGACAATATTCCATATCGAACGGAATGGGATCCGCGCAGCGCAATTCGAATCCCAGATCCTTGAGCCGGATGGTCGGGGTGAGACCATAGGGTGCCAGCCGCTTCAGGACCTCCTCCTTCAGCGCCCGGCCCAGATCGAGATCGGCCAGCTCCACATGGCCGTGCTCGTCGCGAGTGACGGACGCTAAGGCCGTGAGATCGTCCGGGCTTATGACCTCTGCGATACCCTCTGCCAGGACTGCCACTCCATCCTCCCGGCCCTGGCTCAGTCGCTTGATGATCGCGCCGGCGATGATGTCGGCGACCTTCGCCAGCCTGACTGGTCTCTCAGGGAACTCCTCAGGAATCACGGTGAGTGTCGCTCCGGCGGCTTTGCCGATGCCCAGGGCGAGGTGGCCGGCCTTGCGCCCCATGGCCACGACAAAAAACCAGTGCGAAGTGGTCAACGCATCCTCCAGCATGCTCTTGACCGCATAGGTTCCAAGATGCCTGGCGGTCTGGAATCCAAAAGTGGGCACACCCTGGGGGAGATCGAGGTCGTTATCGATGGTTTTGGGTACATGCACCACGCGCAACCGCCCTTGTGCGGCTCGTTCGAGTGTGAGCGCGGAAAAGCAGGTGTCATCCCCGCCGATCGTGATCAGTCCTGTGACGCCGAGTTGCGCGAGACTTTTCAGCACTTGGGTAAGATGTTGGGGATTCTTGGTGGGGTTGGCCCTCGCGGTTTTGAGGATCGATCCGCCTCGAAAATGAAGCCGGCTGACCTGTTCAAGGGTCAGCGGTGTGACCTTGCTCACGTCTCCCTGCATGATCCACTTGAAGCCTTGCTCGATGCCTAATACCTGCATGCCCTCCGCGAGACAGCGGATCGTCGCGGCGCTGATGACTCCGTTGATGCCTGGCGCGGGACCTCCACCGACCAGTATGGCGACCGTTTCAGTCATCGAGATTGCTCCTTCCTATCCGGAAAAATTCACCGACAAGCAAAAAGGTCTATCATACAGCTTGCCGCTAAGTCATGTATTTGAGGAGGAGGCTCACAGGCACAAGCGAGATCTGGTGATCAAACTGCCGCAGATGTCAGGGCTCTCGTGGGTGAGGCGATATGGGACAATTCTCAGAACTATCCCTGTTGCCATCTTCCCCACCGAATCGTCTTGAAGTTAGGTCAATCGATGCATTTTAGCTGGCTTGCAACTGGGCTGTAAGGTTTTCTTACTCCCATTTGTGTGGATGCGTCGGTGGTATTGATCTTGCGGGGTCGCTTAAAAGATAAAACCGAACGAACGCTGTTGAATGATACTGTGGAATTCTTTATATAGATTGTTCCTGTCGGATCAATGAGGTCTGGATAGCACCGAATCCAAAAGGTGAGGGAGAGACTGAGATGGGAAAGCAAGAACTGGAACAGACGGCAAGAACGCTGGTCGCGGATGGCAAAGGCATTCTGGCGGCGGATGAGACAGTCCCCACCGTGACGAAGCGATTAAACGCACTCAATATCGAATCCACCTCCGACAGCCGGCGGGACTATCGCGAAATGTTTTTTACCACAGCCGGCGCCGCGGAATTCATCAGCGGCGTGATTCTGTATGACGAAACCATTCGCCAGAAAAGCTCATCCGGCATCCCCCTCGTCCAGGTGCTTGCGAAGCAAGGCGTCATCCCAGGGATCAAGGTGGACACGGGCGCCAAGCCACTGGCAGGGTCGCCGGACGAAACCATCACCGAGGGGTTAGACGGCTTGCGAGGCCGGCTAAAGGAATACTATGACCTTGGCGCCAGGTTCGCGAAGTGGCGGGCCGTCATCCGTATTACGGACAGGCTTCCGACTTCCACCTGTCTCAATGTGAATGCGCATGCGCTGGGCCGTTACGCGGCTCTGTGTCAGGAGGCAGGCCTTGTCCCCATCGTAGAACCAGAGGTGCTTATGGACGGCGCCCATATGATCGAACGATGCGAGGATGTGACAGGCGCTGCGCTTCACGCGGTCTTTACTGCTCTGTACGATCAGAGGGTATCATTGGAACAGATGCTTCTCAAACCCAACATGGTTATCTCCGGAAAGACCTGTCCGAAGCAAGCCTCGGTCAATGAAGTTGCCACGGCAACGCTGCGTTGCCTGCGCCGGCATGTGTCTGCTTCCGTTCCGGGCATTGTGTTCCTGTCCGGGGGGCAGAATGACGTGGTTGCGACGAGGCATCTGAACGCCATCAATACTCTGGACACACCCCGCCCGTGGAAAGTCAGTTTTTCTTACGGCCGTGCCCTCCAGGACCCGGCGTTGCATGCCTGGCATGGCAAGGCGGAGCAGTTCAAGGCAGGCCAGTTGGCCTTCCATCATCGGGCCAGATGCAATGGCGCAGCTGCTCTCGGTACCTATACCAACGCGCTGGAAGGCAAAGGGACGAAGGTGGCGGCAAGTGTCGGCAGTGAAGAATGGCACGATGATTAAAGGCCGCAGGGAGGAAAGAAGGTTGAGGTCAAGGAGTGAAGAATGCTAGAGGGTGGAAGTTCAAGGTTGGAGGCTTCTGATTTGCTTCAGCCTTAGGCCTCAGGCCTCCAGCGTGCTTCCCACCTTAGCCTGAACCTCAACCTTCCCTAGAAAAAAGCTGAGCTCGCGCTATAACAGAGAAGGAGAAATCATGGGAAACATGTTATCGGAGAAGGAACTCAAGTTGATTGATGCCTACTGGCGGGCGGCGAATTATTTGTCGGTGGGGCAGATCTACCTGTACGAGAACCCCTTATTGAGAAAGCCGTTGAAGAAAGAGCATGTCAAACCCCGCCTGCTCGGTCACTGGGGCACAACGCCGGGATTGAACTTCATCTATGCCCACATGAATCGCGCGATCAAGCAGCGGGACCTCAACATGATCTACATTATCGGCCCAGGCCATGGAGGTCCCGGCATCGTTGCCAATGCCTATATGGAAGGAACCTACTCCGAAGTCTACCCGAACATCTCGCAGGATGAAGAGGGCATGCAGCGTTTGTTCAAACAGTTCTCGTTCCCCGGCGGGATTCCGAGTCACGTGGCGCCGGAAACACCCGGTTCTATTCATGAGGGTGGCGAGTTAGGTTACGCTGTCTCGCATGCATACGGGGCTGCCTATGACAATCCCGATCTGATCGTCTCCTGTGTCGTCGGCGACGGCGAGGCTGAAACCGGACCGCTGGCGACCTCCTGGCACTCCAACAAGTTCCTCAACCCTGCCTCCGACGGAGCAGTCCTGCCGATCCTGCACTTGAACGGGTACAAAATCGCAAACCCCTGTGTGCTGGCTCGTATCAGTCACGAGGAGTTGGACCAGCTCTTTCGCGGCTACGGGTACACCCCCCATTTCGTGGAGGGACACGAGCCGGCCAAGATGCATCAGCTCATGGCTGCCACAATCGATACCTGCCTTGATGAGATCCGCCGCGTCCAGACCGAGGCGCGGAAGAACGGTGTCAAGGAGCGGCCGCGCTGGCCAATGATCATCCTGCGTTCGCCCAAGGGCTGGACCTGTCCGAAGGAGATCGACGGTAAACGGACAGAAGACTACTGGCGGAGCCACCAGGTGCCGATGGGGGAAATGCACGAAAAGCCCGGACACATCAAGATCCTTGAGGACTGGATGAAGAGCTATAAGCCGGAAGAGCTGTTCGATAAAACCGGCCGGTTGAAGCCAGAACTGGCCGATCTTCCGCCCAAGGGCGAACGTCGCATGAGTGCGAATCCGCACGCCAACGGTGGGCTGCTGCTCCGGGACCTGCGTCTGCCGGATTTCCGTGACTATGCCGTCAAGGTGACGAAGCCCGGCGCAATCACGGCCGAATCCACCCGCCACATGGGAATGTTTCTGCGCGATACGATGAAGCTGAACATGGCAAGCAAGAATTTCCGTCTCTTCAGTCCGGACGAGAACAACTCAAATCGCTGGCAGGATGCGATGGAGGTGACCAACCGCACCTGGATGGCGGACCGGTATCCCTATGACGACCACCTGGCACCGGATGGCCGGGTGATGGAGATGCTCAGCGAGCACCAGTGCCAGGGGTGGCTGGAGGGGTACCTCTTGAGCGGTCGGCACGGGTTCTTCTCCTGCTATGAGGCCTTCATCCACATCATCGATTCGATGTTCAATCAGCATGCCAAGTGGCTGAAGGTTTGTGGCCACATCCCTTGGCGACGGCCGATTGCTTCACTCAACTATCTCTTGAGTTCCCATGTCTGGCGGCAGGATCACAATGGATTCAGCCATCAGGATCCCGGCTTTATCGATCACGTCGTGAATAAGAAAGCGGATGTCGTGCGCATCTACCTGCCCCCGGATGCCAATACGCTGCTGTCTGTCACCGACCACTGCCTGCGCAGCCGTAATTATGTGAACGTGATTGTTGCGGGCAAGCAGCCTGCTCCGCAATGGTTGACGATGGACGAGGCGATCAACCACTGCACGGCAGGCATCGGAATCTGGGAATGGGCCAGCAACGACAAGGGGAGCGAGCCCGACGTGGTCATGGCCTGCTGCGGCGACGTGCCGACGCTGGAGACGCTGGCCGCGGTGGATCTGTTTCGTCAGTATCTCCCGACGCTAAAGATCCGCGTCGTCAACGTCGTCAATTTGATGAAACTGCAGCCGCAGAGCGAGCATCCACACGGTCTGTCGGACCAGGATTTCGATCTCCTCTTCACGAAGGACAAACCGATCGTGTTCGCCTTCCACGGCTATCCCTGGTTGATCCATCGGCTCACGTACCGGCGGACGAATCACAACAATCTGCACGTACGGGGCTACAAGGAAGAAGGCACGACGAGCACGCCGTTTGACATGGTGGTGATGAATGATCTCGACCGGTTTCACCTCTTCGGCGACGTGATTGATCGGCTGCCGCAACTCGGGTCCCGCGCTGCCTATGCTAAGCAAGCAATCCGCGACAAACTGCTAGAGCACGAGCAATACATCGCGAAATATGGCGAGGACATGCCTGAAATCACCGACTGGGAATGGGGGCAGAAGAAGACTGAAGCGAGGCGGAGGTCCTCGACGGAAGGGGATAACGTCTAGCAGGAGAGAGAGGGAAGGGAGCGGCCAGGTGCCCTTTTGCTCACGGAACGCGCACGATCAGAATGTGCTCGTTCGACGCGCGCAGTGAAGGGCAGCCTTGGCCATTCCCTTCACCAAAGATGATAGCGGGACGGGCGCCGGCCAATGGCTGAGCTAGTCCGCTGAGCCTTTGACTGCGGGATTTGTTTAGGGGAGGGGGTTATGAGCAAGATCGACTTGAAGGAACTTCTCGAGCAGTATGGATGTGGGCCGATCCGGTTTACCGGCACGAACGACGCGCTCTATGAACGGCACCTGATCTTCGACCATGTGATTGACCCCAAGAAGGCGGACCAGCGCGAACAGTTTGAGGCGGCGGCACGGTCAGTCCGAGATGTCATTTCGCAACGCTGGCTTCAGACGGAAAGAACCTACGAGAAGAAGAATCCTAAGCGGGTCTATTACCTGTCGCTGGAGTTCCTGCTCGGGCGGTCGCTCGCCAACAACGTCACCAACACGCTCTTGCCTACCTTCGCGTTTGAGGCCATGAAAAAGAGGGGCATCGACCCTCTGGCACTGCTCGAGATGGAGCCGGATGCCGGGTTGGGGAACGGGGGGCTTGGCCGCCTGGCTGCCTGTTTCATCGACTCCATGGCGACCATGGAGATCCCGGGCATGGGTTACGGACTCCGGTACGAGTACGGGATCTTCAAGCAAACGATCAAGGACGGGTGGCAATGTGAACAGCCAGATAATTGGCTCCGGCGTCCCGATCCATGGGAAGTGGCGCGGTTGGAGGAAGCGGTCGACGTGAAATTGAACTGTTCGGTCGAATTGCGTGATGGGGACGTGCGCCTGGTCCCAGGACATCCGTCCGTCATCATCGGTATCCCCTTCGATCGTCCGGTCGTCGGCTATGGAGGTAAGACCATCAATACCCTCCGTCTCTGGGCGGCGGTCGCGCCGGATTACTTCGACTTTCAGCGGTTCAGCAGCGGTGATTTCACGGCGGCATTGGCCGGCACGCTCGCGGCAGAATCGCTGACCCGCGTGCTGTATCCTGATGACTCAACGGTTCGCGGGCAGGGATTGAGATTCCTGCAGGAATATTTCCTCGTCGCCTGCTCGCTCGCGGATCTTGTGCGACGTTTCCGGCGTGTCAATGACAACAAGTGGGGCAGGTTTGCCGACAAAGTCGCCATCCAGATGAACGACACGCACCCGACGATGGCCGTTCCCGAACTCATGCGGATACTTCTCGATGAGGTGCACATGGGCTGGGATCAAGCCTGGGACCTGACGCAGCGGGCGTTGGCCTATACGAACCACACGCTGCTCCCCGAAGCGCTCGAAAAATGGCCACTGCAATGGTTCGAAATCATGCTGCCGCGACATCTGGAAATTATCCATGAGATCAATCGCCGGCATCTTGACCGGGCACGTACATGCTTCGCAGGCGACGGAGGCCGTCTCGCCAGCGTGAGTCTCATCGAGGAGGGTGCCATGCGTAAAGTTCGCATGGCCAACCTTGCTATCGTCGGATCGCATAGTACTAACGGCGTGGCCGCCATTCACTCCGGTCTCCTACGCTCGATGACGGTCAAGGATCTGGCAGAGATGTATCCTGAACGGTTCAACAACAAGACCAACGGCGTCACTCCACGACGGTGGTTGCTCCTGGCGAATCCTGCGCTTTCAGACGCAATCACCGGGGCCATTGGCGACGCCTGGATTACTGATCTCAGTCAGCTGAGCAAGCTCAAAAAGCTGGCAGGCGACAAGGGGTTCCGCGATTCGGTCCGCAAGGCGAAACGCGAGGCGAAGGCGCAGTTTGCTCAGTGGCTCAAATCGACATCCGGACAGATCGTCAATCCGGACAGTATCTTTGATTGCCAGGTGAAGCGCATCCATGAATATAAGCGGCAGCTCCTCAATGCATTGCGCATTGTCGTGCTCTACAACCGGTTGCGGGAGCATCCGAATCTCAAGATGACTCCGAGGACATTTTTCTTTGCCGGGAAGGCGGCGCCGGCTTACCACTTAGCCAAAGTGATCATCAAGTTCCTGAACAATCTGGCCGGCACCATCGACGGAGATCCGGTCGTCAAGGGACGACTCAAGGTGATATTCCTGCCGGAATATTGCGTGTCGCTTGCAGAGCGGCTGATCCCGGCCGCCGATGTCTCCAACCAGATTTCAACTGCCGGCTACGAGGCCAGCGGCACGAGCAACATGAAATTCATGATGAACGGGGCGCTGACGCTGGGCACAAGAGACGGCGCAACGATCGAGATGGCGGAGGAGGCAGGGGAGGAGAATTTTTTCCTGTTCGGTCTGACGGCCGATCAGGTTGCCGGATCCCGCGGCTGGTACAACCCGCGCTGGCACTATGAGAACGAGGCGGAGACAGGAGCAGCTCTGGACCTGATTTCCTCCGACCACTTTAGCCGGAACGAACCGGGTGTATTTGCACCGCTTCTGCACGTGTTGCTTGTCGACGACCACTATATGCATATGGCGGACCTTACCTCCTATCTCGATGCAGACCGGCTTCTCTGCGACCTGTACGCGAGCTCGGACGGATGGGTGCGCAAGGCAATCCTGAATATAGCCGGTTCAGGGAAATTCTCCAGCGACCGGACCATCGGGGAGTATGCGGCCGACATTTGGGGCGTGAAGCCCTGCCCGGTGCAGTAGAGGAGGCCTGTAGAAGGTTGAGGTCGAGGTGAAGGTTAAGGGGGGATGGATCCGCCTCTTGTTGTCTCAACCTTGCCTCAGCCTTAACCTTTCAGAAAATTCTATTGGAGGTGACGCATCATGTCGAAGGATAAAAAACAAGATGAGGACGACTCGAAACTGAAAAACAAGGAATACGAGAAGGAGCTGCGCAAGCTTCAGGCCGAACTCTGCTACCTTCAAGATTGGGTCAAAGAGAAGGGGCAGCGGATCATGGTGGTGTTCGAGGGCCGCGACGGGGCGGGGAAGGGCGGCACCATTCGCGCCATCACCGAACGCGTGAGTCCCCGCGTGTTCCGCCTCGTGGCCCTGGCGGCGCCATCCGACCGTGAGAAAAGCCAGATGTATATTCAGCGCTATATGGCGCACTTCCCGGCGGCCGGCGAAATCGTGATCTGGGACCGCAGCTGGTACAACCGTCTTGGAGTCGAACACGTCATGGGTTTCTGCTCCAAGGAGCAATATGAGCGAGGTCTCGCACTCATTCCGGCGGTTGAGAAATATATCGTGGACGCAGGAATCATCCTGATTAAGTTCTGGCTGGAAGTGAGCCATGAGGAACAGGCGAGGCGTTTCCAGGCCCGCGTCGACGATCCGATCCGCCAGTGGAAGCTCAGCCCGATGGACCTTCCGTCACTGGAGAGATGGTACGAGTATTCGCGGGCGCGCGACAGAATGCTGGATGCCACGGACTCAAAACATGCCCCCTGGTACATTGTGCGATCAGACAATAAGAAGCGTGCGCGCCTCAACTGTATCAGCCATCTGCTCAATGTGATTCCCTACAAAAAGGTAAAGCGCGACAAAGTGAAACTGCCCGATCGATCGAACAAATACAAGTACGACGACGAGGCGACGATGAAGGACAGGAATTTTATCCCGGAGAAATACTGACCGTTGGCGGCTGAAGGCTGAAGGAGCGCAAGGCTGAAGTTTAAATGCCGGACTCGAACTCAGGACTTTGTCTTGGAACCTTCAGCCTTTCACCCTTCAGCCGTCAGCCTGAACCTTCCCGAGGCATCCTCTTGGAGCGCGACATCATGACCGACAATCAATCTGATCAACTCTGCATCAATACGATCCGCACCTTGTCCATGGATGCGATTCAGCAGGCCAACTCCGGCCATCCTGGAACACCTATGGCTCTGGCCCCCGTGGCCTACTGCCTGTGGCAGCGATTTCTCCGCTTTGATCCACAGGATCCGATCTGGCCAAACCGTGACCGGTTCGTGCTCTCGATCGGGCATGCATCCATGTTGTTGTACTCACTCTCCCACCTCACCGGTGTGAAGGCCGTCAGCAAGGAGTACGAAACCCTCGGGGAACCATCAGTGCCGCTGGATGCGATCAAACATTTCCGTCAATTGGGAAGCCGCTGCCCCGGTCATCCTGAGTACCGGTGGACGTCCGGCATCGAAACCACGACCGGCCCGCTCGGGCAGGGACTTGCCAACAGCGTGGGGATGGCCCTGGCCGGTCGTTGGATGGCAACTCGTTACAATCAGCCCGGCTTTGATGACGTGATTAATTTCAACGTCTATGCCGTATGCGGGGATGGTTGCATGATGGAAGGGCTCTCGCACGAAGCGGCGTCATTGGCGGGTCACTTAGCTCTCTCGAACCTCTGCTGGATGTACGACAACAATCACATTACGATCGAGGGCAATACCTCGCTGGCCTCCTCCGACGATGTCGCGACCAGGTTCATCGCCTATGGGTGGAATGTCACACGTGTTGGCGACGCCAACGACCTGGTGACGCTCGAGCGGGCGTTCCACACCTTCCAGAAAACGACGGATCGTCCCACGTTGATCATCGTAGATAGCCATATCGCCTACGGGGCGCCCAACAAGCAGGACACCTCGGCTGCTCACGGCGAACCGCTCGGCGAGGAGGAAATCCGGCTGACCAAGAGGAATTACGGCTGGCCGGAGGATGCCAAATTCCATATTCCAGACGGCGTGTATGAGCATTTCCGCCAGGGGATCGGCCTGCGCGGGAAGAGGCTCCGCGATGAGTGGTTCACGCGCATCAACGAGTATAAGGCCAAATATCCGGCGCTGGCCGACGAATTGTACCGGATGCAACACCGGCAGTTGCCGGATGGCTGGGACAAGAACCTGCCTACATTCCCCGCCGACTCCAAGGGTCTGGCGACGCGGGTCTCATCCGGAAAGGTGTTGAATGAAGTCGCAAAGCATGTGCCCTGGTTGATGGGGGGATCCGCGGATCTCGGCCCATCTGTCAAAACGCGTTTGACCTTCGATGGTGCAGGTGATCTCTCCGCCGACAATCCGGGCGGCCGCAATCTTCACTTCGGCATCCGCGAGCATGCGATGGCCTCGATTCTAAACGGGATGGCCCTGGTGAAGGTCCGGGCCTACGGCTCCGGGTTCTTGATTTTTAGCGATTATGCCAGAGGGGCGATCCGGCTCAGCGCGCTGATGGAATTGCCGGTCATACACATCTTCACGCACGATTCGATCGCTGTGGGCGAAGACGGACCGACGCACCAGCCCGTCGAGCATCTTGCTTCGTTGCGTGCGATGCCGGGATTGATCGTCCTGAGGCCGGCGGATGCCAATGAAGTGGTGGAAGCCTGGCGCCTGATCATGAACTTGCATCACGAACCGGTCGCGCTCATGCTGACCAGGCAGGATGTACCGACCCTGGATCGGAATCTGTATGCGCCAGCCTCAGGCCTGGCTCAGGGGGCCTACATCCTGGCTGATAGCCAGGATGGACGGCCTGACGTGATCCTCATTGGGACCGGCAGTGAAGTGTCCCTCTGTGTCGCCGCGTATGAGCAACTCAAGGCCAACGGGATCAAGACCCGTGTTGTGAGCATGCCCTCGTGGGAACTGTTCGACCAGCAAGACCAGGCCTATCGCGACCACGTGTTGCCGCCGTCGGTGACGTCCCGCGTGGCGGTTGAACAGGCCTCGACGTTCGGCTGGGCGCACTACGTCGGCGCCGTCGGGAGCGTTATTGGGATGACGACGTTCGGAGCCTCGGCCCCACTGAAAATTTTACAAAAGGAATTCGGGTTCACGAAGGAACGTGTTGTGGAAGCAGCCATGCAACAGGTGAAGCGGGCATGAGTGAAACTCTTCCCATCGTCTACTTGGGCAGGCATGGCGAGACAGCCTGGACCCTTTCGCGCCAGCATACGGGATTGACCGATTTACCTCTGACTGAACGTGGCGAGGACAGCGCTCGCCGGCTTGGAGAACGGCTGAAAGGATTGACGTTTGCCAAGGTGTTGACGAGCCCGTTGAAGCGAGCAGCTCGCACCTGCGAGTTGGCCGGCTTCGGAGGAGTGGCCGAAGTCAATCGAGACCTGGTCGAATGGGACTATGGTCAATATGAGGGACGTCGTTCGGATGAGATTCGTGCAGAGCGTCCGGACTGGCAACTGTTTCGCGACGGCTGTCCGGGCGGAGAATCGCCCACGCAAGTCAGCCTGCGCGCCGACCGCATTGTGCGATTGGTACGTGCGGTTTCCGGGGATGCGTTGCTCTTCTCGAGCGGGCACTTTCTTCGGGTGCTGGCTGTCCGCTGGCTCGGACTTGAGCCGACGGTCAACTGCCGGTTCTTCATGCTGAGCACGGCGAGCCTGAGCGCGTTGGGCTATGAACATGATCTTTCCCGACCGGTGATTCGATTGTGGAACGAGACTCGGCATGTAGGAGAATGATTAGGCTCAGTCTATCAACCTTCAGCCTTCAGTCTTCCCCACCTTCAGCCTGAATAGCCATGTACGATGACAGGAGCCCGATAAGTGTTCCTCCGTTCCCCCCGGAATACCGCGCCTCCGGCCTGCTGCTGCACATCACGTCACTCCCCTCGCCTTACGGCATCGGCGATGTGGGGCCGGCTGCGCTGAGGTGGGTTGACTGCCTCCGCGACGCAGGCCAAAGCTGGTGGCAGGTGCTGCCGCTGGGTCCCACCGGCTACGGCAACTCCCCCTATCAATCCCTTTCGTCCTTCATGGGCAACGTGATGCTCGTCAGCCCCGACTGGCTGATCGAAGACGGATTGCTACGGGCAAGCGACTGCGAGGGCCGATCCTTTTCAGCAACTGCCGTTGACTATGACGCCGTGATCCCTTTCAAACTCCAGCTGTTGGAAAGGGCCTGGACCAACTTCAGGGAGGGAGCGCGCACCGACTTGATGCCTGCGTTTGAGCAGTTCCGCCACGATCGGGGGCGTGGGCTGGAAGATTACTCCCTGTTCCGGGCGCTGAAAACCAGGTACGATCGTGCCTCCTATCTGGAATGGCCGGAGGAGTTGGTCCAGCGTAAGCCGGCAGCCCTGGCCAGGGCCAAAGGGGAGCTGGCGGACCAGATCAATCAAATTTGCTTCCGGCTCTTCCTACTGTTCCGTCAAGGTGCAAGGCTGAAGGAATATGCTCGTGCCAAGGGCATCCGCTTGATCGGCGATCTGCCCATCTTCGTGTCTCCCGATTCGAGTGATGTGTGGGCCAACCAGGAGCTGTTCCTGCTTGATGGGCAGGGCCGGCCGCTCGTCGTCGCCGGTGTCCCTCCCGATTACTTCAGTTCCGAAGGGCAGCGCTGGGGCAATCCCGTCTATGATTGGGACGCCCTTCGTCAGACCGGCTACCGGTGGTGGATAGACCGTCTACGCGCTTTGTTAGCTCACGTCAGCGCGGTTCGCCTGGATCATTTCCGTGCATTTGCGGCTGGCTGGCATATACCGGCCGGGGCTCCGACCGCGCAATCAGGCAACTGGGTACCTGGTCCCGGCGCCGATTTCTTCAGCGTAGTACAGAGAGAGCTTGGGTCTCTCCCATTCATCGCCGAGGATTTGGGGGTGATCACGCCCGACGTCTGCGAGCTTCGCGACCAGTTCCGCCTGCCCGGGATGCGGATACTGCAGTTTGCCTTCGATGGTCATTCGGACAACCCGTTTCTCCCGCACAACTACGTGTCCAATACGGTGGTGTACACCGGTACTCATGACAATCCAACGACGCGCGCCTGGTATGAGGACTTACCGGATGACCAGCGAAAAATCATGTGGGATTATCTTAAGCGACCCGTGGGCGATAGGGACGAGGCTGCCTGGGAGTTGATTCGTCTGGCCTGGTCGTCGAATGCTGCTCTGGCGATCGCTCCACTACAAGACGTGCTCAATCTGGGGAGAGACGGTTTGATGAACGTGCCGGGTCAAGCCGAGGGCAACTGGCGCTGGCGTTGCACTGATGAAATGCTGTCCGCGCCTGCCTTCCAACCTTTGCGGGACCTGACGGACAAATCAACCAGGTCGAGTCTGCTTCAGGTGCGCTGACGGATAAAGGATCGGCGATCTGCTGAGCGAGAACCGGGAAAGGTGAAAGCCATGAGCATCCATCCACTAGCCGGGCAGCCAGCTCCGCCATCCTCATTGATCGATGTCGTCAAACTCGAGCGCGATTATGATGAACGGCAACCAGACGTCGGCGATCCCAACAAACTGGTCAGTTTCGGAACAAGCGGACATCGTGGTTCCCCGTTCGACGGCACCTTCACGAAGGCTCATATCCTGGCGATGACCCAAGCGATCTGCGACTACCGGCGAAACAAGGGGATCAACGGCCCTCTGTTCATGGGAAAAGACAGCCATGCTATCTCGGGCGCTGCAGAGCATAACGCGCTTGAGGTGCTGGCCGCGAACGGGGTCGAGACCTTTATTCAGTCTCACGACGGCATCACGCCGACTCCGGTGATCTCCCGAGCCATCCTCGTCCACAACTGTAGTGGCAACCTCGATCAGGCTGACGGCATCGTCGTGACGCCCTCGCACAACCCACCCTCTGACGGAGGATTCAAATACAACCCGCCGAACGGCGGACCGGCTGACACTGACGTGACGGGATGGATCCAGGACAGAGCAAACGATCTGCTTCGTGATTCCAACAGGGGCATCAAGCGCGTGCCTTTCCCATCAGCGCGTAAAGCTTCGACCACCCATGAGACCGATTTTGTCGTCCCCTACGTGAAGGATCTGACGAACGTCATCGATCTGGAGGTCATCCGGTCCTCGGATCTGAAGATAGGGATACACCCGCTCGGTGGTGCCGCTGCCGGATACTGGATACCGATCAAGGAGCAGTACGGGCTGAACATGACCGTGGTCAATCCCACGGTTGATCCGACATTCCGATTTATGACGCTCGATCATGACGGCAAGATCCGGATGGATTGTTCAAGCCCCTATGCCATGGCGAGTCTGGTCAAACTCAAAGATCAGTTCAATATCGCATTCGGCAACGATGCCGATTCGGACCGTCACGGCATCGTCACTCCTTCCATGGGATTGATGAACCCGAACCATTACCTCGCCGTGGCCATTCGCTATCTCCTCACGCACCGGCCTCAGTGGCCTCGCTCAGCCTGGGTAGGGAAAACCGTTGTGAGCAGCGGCCTGATCGATCGTGTCGTGCAGAATCTTGGTCGCACCCTCTCTGAGGTGCCGGTGGGTTTTAAATGGTTTGCTCCGGGCCTGTTGGACGGCTCCTGCTGTTTCGGGGGTGAAGAGAGCGCCGGTGCCAGCTTTCTCAGAAAAGATGGAACAGTATGGACCACGGACAAAGATGGCCTGCTGCTCGGCCTGCTTGCGGCGGAAATTACTGCCAGGACCGGGAAAGATCCCGGCGAACAATACCGTGAACTCGCGGCACAGTTCGGCACACCCTACTATGTGCGGATCGATGCGCCTGCCACCCCGGACCAAAAGAAGCGGTTGGGCAAACTCTCGCCTGAAGCCGTGACTGCAACAACGATGGCCGGTGATCCGATTCTCACCAAGCTGACCCGTGCCCCGGGCAACGATGGTCCGATCGGCGGGCTCAAAGTCATCACAGAAAAAGGATGGTTTGCGGCTCGGCCCTCCGGGACGGAAAATATCTACAAACTATACGCGGAGAGTTTTCAAAGCCAGACCCATCTCGACGCAATCGTGGAAGAGGCGCAACAGATCGTCAGCCGGGCATTGGGGTAGGTTGAGGAGGTTTGTTTAGTTTCTTTTGTTATTTGGTTGATTTGGTTCGAAGAACGAAAGAAACGAGACAAACTAAATAGACCAAACAAACCAGGAGCATGATTCACATGACGACAGCTATCGGTTCCCTCACTACACGCCCTTCGTGGAAGGCCCTCGAAGCTCATCAAAAAAAGATCCGGGAGACGCATATCCGAACGCTCTTTGCCGAAGATTCCCGGCGAGGCACCAGCATGACGGCTGAAGCCGTGGGGCTGTTCCTGGATTACTCGAAGAATCGCATCACGGATGAAACCCTGGGGCTCCTCGTTCAGCTGGCTGAGGAATCCGGGTTGCGCGAACGGATCGATGCGATGTTCCACGGGGAGAAGATCAATATCACGGAAAACCGCGCGGTGCTCCACATTGCTCTCCGGGCCCCGAAAGGACCATCAATCATGGTCGACGGTGAGAACGTCCTGCCAAAAGTTTATGCCGTGCTGGACAAGATGGCTGACTTTTGCAACCGCGTCCGGAGCGGCGCGTGGAAAGGTCACACGGGCAAACGCATCCGCAACGTGGTCAACATCGGTATCGGCGGTTCGGATCTCGGCCCGGTCATGGCGTATGAAGCGCTCAAGCACTATAGCGAGCGAGGACTGACTTTCCGGTTCGTCTCCAACGTCGATGGGACGGATTTCGCCGAAGCCGTTCACGATCTCGATCCGGCCGAAACACTGTGTATTGTCTCGTCAAAAACCTTTACCACACTCGAGACGATGACCAATGCACAAAGCGCGCGCGACTGGTCGCTCAAGGGACTCGGCGGCGATACGAAGGCGGTGGCGAAACATTTCGTCGCGGTATCCACAAACGCCGAGAAAGTGACAGCGTTCGGCATCGACACGGCCAACATGTTTGGATTCTGGGACTGGGTGGGTGGCCGGTACTCGATGGATTCGGCGATCGGTCTCTCGACAATGTTGGCGATCGGGCCCGCCCACTTTCGTGCCATGCTCGACGGCTTTCATCAAATGGACGAACATTACCGCACTGCGCCGTTTGCGCAAAATCTGCCGGTCCTCATGGCCCTCCTCGCCGTCTGGTACAGTAATTTTTTCGGAGCGAACACGATCGCGGTCCTTCCCTACGAACAGTACTTAAAACGATTCCCCGCCTACCTGCAGCAACTGATCATGGAGAGCAACGGGAAACACGTGACGCTCGATGGAAACACGGTCACATACGACACCAGCCCTATTTACTGGGGTGAGCCTGGAACCAACGGTCAACATTCCTTTTATCAGCTGATCCATCAGGGCACGAGACTCATCCCCTGTGACTTCATCGCGTTCCACCACACGCTCAATCCGCTCGGCCGGCATCACGACATATTGCTCGCGAATGTGTTCGCCCAGGCTGAGGCGCTCGCGTTCGGGAAGACCGCGGAAGAGGTCAAGAAGGAGGGGACACCAGATTGGCTTGTCCCCCATCGGGTCTTCGAGGGTAATCGGCCGTCTAACACGATTCTTGCCGAGCGGCTTACGCCGGATATTCTCGGCAAGCTGGTCGCTCTGTACGAGCACTCCGTGTTTACCCAGAGCGTCATCTGGAATATCGATGCGTTCGACCAGTGGGGGGTCGAGCTGGGCAAAGTGCTGGCTCAGCGGATTATGCCGGAACTGGAAAACAAGACGGAGCCTGATCTGAAACACGATAGTTCGACGAACAACCTGATCCGGCGTCACCGTGGGAAGGTTCGTGGTTCGTGAAGACGCAGGCGCAGCAACGTGACCGTGAGCGGTTCATCTGAATCAAAGACGGCCGTATGAAGATCGAGGTTTTGTCCGACGCTGATGCAGTCGCGAGAAAAGCGGCCACCATCATCGCCGCTGAGGCCCGGGTTGCCGTTGCCACACGTGGGCGCTTTATCATGGCTGTCAGCGGTGGCCGTACTCCGTGGATCATGCTGCGGGCTTTGGCAGACGAAGCAGTCCCTTGGGAGTGCGTGCATGTGGTGCAGGTGGATGAGCGGGTAGCCCCTCTCGGAGACCAGGACCGGAACCTTACTCACTTGCGTGAAAGCCTGCTCAATTGTGCTCCGCTGCGATCTGAACAGATCTATGCCATGCCGGTGGAATTGCCTGACTTGGATGCTGCAGCTAGGAGCTACGCTCAAACACTCCGTGAAATCGCCGGCTCGCCGCCTGTGCTTGACCTCGCGCACCTCGGGCTCGGACCGGACGGCCACACGGCGTCGTTGGTGCCGGGCGATCCGGTCCTCAACGTCACTGACAAGGATGTCGCCTTGACCGACATCTACCAGAAGCGGCGGCGCATGACGTTGACCTATCCGATGCTCAATCGCGCGCGGCTGATTCTATGGCTGGTGACCGGAGCGGAGAAGGCCGACATGTTGGCGCATTTGCGAGCAGCCGATGCATTGATTCCTGCCGGACGAGTGCGGCAGGATCAGGCGCTGGTGCTGGCCGACCGGGCCTCCGTGGGAGAGAAAGCTTGAACGGTTCATTTGGTTTGTTTAGTTTGTTTTGTTTTTTGGTTGGGTTGGTTCGAACAACCAAAGAAACCAAACAAACCAGATAGACCAAATAAACCAAAGGAGGAAGACTCGATGAGTATCAAGACATACCCAGCATTGCGGGAAGAGCAACGACTGTCCATGTGCCGCTGGTTTGTCGGGGCCGCGCTCACCATTGCTCTGGCGGTCACAGCGTTCATGACCCCGCAGCAGGCTAGCGCGGCGTCCAAGGCTGAAATCAATCGTGACGTGGATGCTGCTCTGGTCAAGCTGTATGAGAGTTCGACAGAGGCCAAGCTGCTCGCAGAGAAGGCAGCAGGGATTCTCGTCTTTCCGGGCATCGTGAAGGGCGGCTTCATCATCGGCGGGATGTATGGCGAAGGCGCGCTGCGCGTGAAGGGAAAGACAGCCGGATATTACAATGCGGTTGCCGCGTCGTATGGCTTGCAGGCCGGAGTGCAGACGTTCGGCTATGCGGTCATGTTCATGAACGAGGCCAAACTGAAGTACCTCGATGAGAGTGATGGCTGGGAGATCGGAGGAGCCCCCAGCCTCGTCGTCGTGGATAAGGGCGCAGCCGGCTCCCTCTCGACCACATCGGTCCGTGACGATATCTATGTCTTTTTCTTCAGTCAATCAGGCTTGATGGCAGGGCTTGGTCTGCAGGGCACAAAGATCAGCAGGATCGATCCATGACCGAGCTGGCTTGTTCATTTGGTTTGTTTGGTTTCTTTTGTTGTTCGAACCAAAACAACCAAATAACGAAACAAACAAAACAAACCAAATCGTCGGAAAGTTCATCATGCCGGGCGTAACACTTCGAGCACAAGCTGAGGAACTGCTCCACCAGCGCTGCTTCTTCCTATTCATGGCGCTGCTCGCTCTGCTTATCTCAACGCCGTTCTTGAGCGAGACTGCCGGCGGTCGTTGGATCATCACCCTCGCCAATGTCGCTGTTCTCGTGTCGGCAGTGGCGGCAGTCGGGCGCACCAAGTTCTCCTTTGTCATTGCCTTTATCCTGGCTATGCCGGCTCTCGTCTTTCGACTGTTGTCCGTAGATGGAAGCTCGCCCGGGTATATCACGTTGGCCTGGGGCTGTAACGCGCTGTTCTATGTCTTTGTTCTCGCCAATCTCCTGAATTACGTGCTGCGCCGGGATGTGATGACGGCGGACAAACTGTACGGCGCTGTGGCTGCCTATGTGCTGATCGCGATATGTTGGGCATTTCTCCACGGCGTACTGCAGTATTTCTACCCCGGCGCCTATGCGCTCGGGGGAACGCTAAAAGCTCTGGATATGGGCGAGCTGATCTATTTCAGTTTCACCGCACTCTCGACCACTGGTTTCGGCGACATTACCCCCCTGTTGATCCAGTCCCGCTTCCTGACAATCCTGGAAATGGTGACCGGTGTAATGTACATAGCTATTCTGATTGCTCGCCTGACCGGAGTCTATCCAGTGGTTGCGAAGAAGCCCTGACAAATTTTCTGCATTGGACCGGTATCGCATCAGCGTTCATCTCCTCACTTTGTCCCCGATAAATACTCCTTGACAAATTGATGACCAACGGCTATCTGGGTGTCGCCTGCCTGGTATAGCTGATGGCCGGCTAACCTTATCGTCGGAGACCGGCCAGGGCAGAGACATCAACAATAGGGGGTCGTTATGAGAAGCTCAGGACTCATCATTGCGCGGATGGCTGGGACTTGTCGGTCGGACTCGGGAAGGCGCCCTTTCCGTCGGCTGGTAGGCACACTTCTCATCACCGTCACCATGCTACTCGCTGTATCTCCTGCCATTGTTGTGGCCGAAAATCAAAGTCAATCGGCACAAGGGCCGGCCGATGAAGGATTAAATGAACGGGTGAAATCTTTGGAACGAACGGTGGAGGAACTGACGAAAGAGCGAGGCTCACCCAAGGTAGACGAGAGCAACGTCAAGCGTGAGGAGGGATACCAGGGTGCGACGCCGGGCACGAGCACGGAAGTGCCCGAGCATGAACGAGAGCGTGGCATGCTGCGTCAAGACAACTACGCCGATCCGCGGATTGACAATGCCCCTTTCGACCCTCAACTCAGGGGATTCTTTCGGCTACCAGGAACTGAGACCATGTTGCGGCTCGGGGGATTCGCGCGGACGGACGTGATTCATGATTTCAGCCCGGCCGGCAATACGTCCAAGTTTGTGACCTCATCGATTCCAACCGGTCCCAATCCGGGAAGCGATAACACCAGCATGAGCGTGGCTCCGTCGAGGATCAGCGTCGAAATCCGGAACAACACGAAATACGGCCCCCTGCGCATCTATTATGAGAACGACTTCAACAATGGCCCGAATACGACGAACAGCTTCCGCCTGCGCCACTTTTATGGTCAGTGGCAGAACATCCTGATCGGCCAGACCTGGTCAGCCTGGGGAGACACGGATGCCATTCCGGACACGGTGGATTTCGAAGGGCCGAACTCCTGGATCTTCAGACTGCAACCGCAGGTCCGGTATACCTATGCGATGAACAAGGAGAACAATGTTGCGGTGTCTATCGAGCAACCGAAGTCGGAAATGCCAGGGACCGTCACGGCTCCAACACCAGCCACAGCCATCAATTCAAACAGCCCGATTCCCGACTTCGTCGTTCGATACCGCCACGAACAGAGCCGATTCCACATTCAACATGCCTGGTTGTTCCGCGACCTCGGCGGCTTTGTCACTCCGGGGACAGATAAACATGTCTTCGGGTGGGGCGGCATGTTGTCGGCTGCCGCGGCGGTCTATGGGAAAGACAATATTATGGTCCAAGGCATCATCGGGGAGGGGATTGCCCGGTACATAAACGACCTCGGGGAGGGGACCGGCCTAGACGTTGGTGTCAAGCCGGATGGGACGATTGTCGCGCTGCCGGCATGGGGAGTGTTTGGTTCGTTCCAGCATTTTTGGTCAGAACGATGGCGCTCCGCGGTGACCTATGGTTATTTGCACGTTAACACAACCGACCTCGCGTCTCCTGCGATCACCAATAACTCGAACACATCCTTCAACAATACCCAATATTCGGAAGCCAATCTGATGTATAGTCCCGGGGCAGGGTTCACGGTAGGGGCGGGACTCTTGTGGGGGCAACATGTGGTGAAAAACGGGGATCGAGGGGACGATATCCGGCTCAACTTCGTATTACAATATGACCTCGTGAATCTCGGAAACTGGTAACCGTTTGGCGATGTTGTCGGCAGGTTGTCCGTAGGAACATCGCTGTTCAGGAACATCGCATGACCCGACAAGGAGACACCTTAATCCAAATAGAGGGGGGGCAAGATGAATGACCAGGCAGAGAACCAAAAGGATCCGCTGAGCTACCCAGGTCAAGCACTCTCGCAAGAGATTTCACCAGAGGTGGATCGTCGGACGTTCTTAATGCGGAGCGCATTGATCGGCGCAACAGCGGTGATCCTGGGTCAACCTGTCAGCGCTGAGGAACGAGCAGCGAAGGCGGCGGCAGGGACGCCGCCTAAGCTGGATCCAGCCTTGAACGTCGTAAAAAAAGGAAAAGGGCCGGTGATGACGACCCTGGACGAATTCTACAAAGTCGGGCCGGGCCCCTCCAGTTCGCACACGATCGGCCCGATGCGCATTACTTACGATTTCTACCAGCGTTGCACGAAGCTACCGGCGGACAAACTCGCCAAGGCGACAGCGCTCAAGGTTCATTTGTTCGGCAGTCTCAGTGCCACGGGCAAGGGCCATGGGACAGAGCGCGCGGCGCTGGCTGGAGTGGTCGGAAAGGAGCCGGCCACCGTTGACCCTGCGTTTCTCGACGGGCTACGGGACAAACCTGACCAGTCGTTTCCGGTGAAGCTCGGCGACAAGAGTGTTGATGTCAGCCTGAAGGACATCATCTACGATGCGCAGAAGGGTGACTGGCCGCACCCGAATACCATGACGTGTAAGCTCCTGGCTGGAAAGGACCTGTTGCTGGAGCAGGAGTACTACTCCGTGGGCGGCGGGTTCATCGAGTGGAAAGGCTATACCCCGCCGAAGAAGAATCCGCCGAAATACCCGTTCTCGACGATGAAAGAGTTGCGGCAGCATGCAGAGAAAAACAACCTGTCTATTGCGCAAGTTGTGTTGGCCAACGAGATGACCATTGCCGGGAGGAGTGAGGAAGAAATCTATGCCTTCATCGACAAGATAACGAACGCGATGATCGCCGCCGTGAAGTCAGGGCTCAATGCGCCGGAAGACGACGTGTTACCCGGTCCCATCAAGCTGCACAGCAAGGCGGCAACCGTGTTGAAACGCGCCATGAATGATCAATTCGAGACGGACCGCGCCATTGGTGTCGTGTCAGCCTGGGCGTTGGCGGCGTCCGAAGAGAACGCGCGGGGTCATCTCGTCATCACCGCGCCGACAGGAGGATCCGCCGGAGTGATGCCGGCTCTTGTCTATGGGTTGAGCGAGGTCCGCAAGCTTCCGGCGGAAAAGATCCGTCACGGCATGCTTGCGGCGGCAGCGATCGGGTACCTGTGCAAACACAATGCGACGCTCTCTGCCGCCGAAGGCGGTTGCCAGGCGGAGATCGGCGTGGCGTCGGCAATGTCCGCGGCATTACTCACGACCGCGTACGGCGCAAGCCCACGGGTTGTTGAGAATGCTGCGGAATCGGCGCTGGAACATCATCTGGGAATGACCTGTGACCCGGTTGCGGGATTCGTTCAAGTCCCGTGCATTGAACGATGCGCCTTCGGTGCCGTCAAAGCCTGGATTGCCTATACGATCGCGACCAACGAGATCGAAAGCCGGCATCGAGTCGATCTGGACGCAACAATCGCCGCGATGGCTCAGACCGCCAAAGAGATGAACAGTCGGTACAAGGAAACGAGCGAGGCCGGACTGGCGGTCTCCGTGACGCTCTGCTGACCCGGGCGGCTCACGGACAACACAGTGATGGAAACGGCAGCCGCCATCGGATTGACAGGCAGGGAAGACCTGCGTAAGAGCGTGCGTCTCGCCACCGTTGCCTGGATATTAGCGGCGATTTACTATTTCTACCAGTACGCGCTTCGCTCAGCGCCGGCCGTGATGATGGAGGAGTTGAGCGGCGGATTTGACATCACTCCGCTCGCCGTCGCTTCCATCGTCGGGCTGTTCTATTATGGGTACTCACCCTTCAGCTTGATCGCCGGAGCGGCGATGGATCGACTTGGGCCGCGCAGGTTATTGCCCGGCGCGGCGGCTGTCGTTGGGGTTGGAGCGTTGTTGTTCGCGACGGGCAACCCGCATATTGCAAGCTTCGGCAGGTTGATGCAGGGCGCAGGGGGAGTCTTTGCACTGGTCGGCGCCATCTATATCGCCACCACAAACTTCGCGCCATCGCGCGCCGCAACGTTGATCGGCGCCACGCAGATGTTCGGAATGGCGGGTGGAGCGGCGGGACAGTTCATCGTTGGTCCTCTCATCGGTCATGGGCTTCCTTGGAGCGTGTTTTGGCTGGTGATGGGGACGGGCGGACTGCTGATCGGCGTATTGTTGTTCGTACTATTGCCGAAGGAAGAGCGAACCGCTCAGCCCGGCGGCTGGCTCACAGGCACCGCCGGCGCCTTCAAAGTCGTGTTTACGAACCCACAGTCCATCCTGTGCGGCATCATCGCCGGATTGTTGTTCATCCCGACGACAATCTTCGACATGATCTGGGGTGTCCGGTACCTCCAGGAAGGGCATGGCCTGGAGTATGGCGACGCGGTGATGCGGTCCGCCGCGGTCCCATTCGGTTGGATCATAGGTTGTCCTCTGCTCGGGCTGATTTCCGATCGAATCGGACGGCGCAAGCCGGTGATCATCAGCGCCTCTCTGGTACTGCTGGCCTGCCTGACTTGGATTCTCTACGGGAAGACCGGCGTGCTTCCTCCTTTTTCAGTCGGCATTGTCGCCGGGATCGCATCAGGCGCGGCAATGTTGCCCTACACCGTCATCAAGGAAGCCAATCCGCCGCAATTCGGCGGCACGGCCACAGGTGTGATCAATTTTTTAAATTTCAGCTTTAGCGCCTTGCTCGCGCCCGTCTTCAGTTGGGCTCTCCAGAGTGTGTCCGGCGGAACATCGCACATGGAACCGGAGCACTATCAGACCGTCTTCAGCTCGCTTCTGTATGCTGTAGCCATCGCCATCGCATTGACGTTTGTATTGAGAGAAACAGGACCTGCCGTGCGCAGGATGACACCATAGCCGACCGGGGAGAGTGCAACATGGCACAGACAACGGGGAGTGGAAAGTACGAACAACTGCTGGTGCGGTGTGAAAAGTTGGACCCGGTTCCGACTGCAGTGGCCCACCCCTGTGAGGCATCAGCATTGTCCGGCGCGGTTGAGGCCTTCGAGCATGGGTTGATCGTGCCGTTCCTGGTTGGACCGGCTGCCAGCATCAAAAAGATCGCAGCATCGTCCGGGATCGATCTGGGCAAACTCGAAATCGTTGATGTGCCGCATAGCCATGCGGCAGCAGAAAAGGCTGTCGCGCTCGTCCGGGAAGGACGGGCTGAAATATTGATGAAGGGAAGCCTGCATACGGATGAGTTGATGGGGGCGGTCGTTTCGCGCGAAGGTGGGTTGCGGACAGGACGGCGCATCAGTCATGTATTCATCATGGACGTCCCGACCTATCACAAACCGTTAGTCATTACCGACGGGGCCATCAATATTGCTCCAACCTTGGAAGACAAGATGGATATTTGTCAGAACGCCGTTGATATGGCGGTCTCGCTTGGTCTGGAAAGACCAAAGGTCGCGATTCTTGCTGCGGTCGAAACCGTCACGTCGAAAATGCCGGCGACGATCGATGCCGCCGCGCTCTGCAAGATGGCGGAGCGCGGACAGATCAAGGGCGCCATATTGGACGGGCCGATGGCATTTGACAACGCCATCAGCAAGGAAGCGGCCGCCACAAAAGGCATTCAATCCCCGGTCGCAGGCGATCCCGATATCCTGCTCGCTCCTGATTTGGAAGCCGGCAACATGCTCGCCAAGCAGTTGAGCTTTCTCGCCAACGCCGATAGCGCCGGCATGGTGCTGGGCGCGAAAGTGCCCATCATCCTTACGAGCCGGGCGGACACCGTCCGTTCCAGAATCGCCAGCTGTGCCGTAGCGGTGCTGGTGGCTCATGCGCGACGAAAGAAGCCATAGCAGCAGGTAAAGAAGGCTGAGGTTGAGGTCAAGGTTAAGCAAAGATCAGACTAATTGAGCTGGCGGGTTTTTTCCTGCTAGGAGTTGCTATGGACGACTACGCGCTCGTACTTAACGCCGGCTCATCGAGCCTCAAGTTCTGCGTGTTCCGGCGACCGTCACGCGAAGCCTGGCGACTGGACGCCCGGGGCCAAATCGAAGGAATCGGGACGGCGCCGCGGCTGTCCGCAAAAGACGCGGATGGTAACAGTCTGGTCAAGCAAGATGTCGCCGTGCGCGACGGAAGCGAGGCCATCGACGCGCTCGCGGTCTGGCTGAGGTCGAAATATGCCGGCTCACACGTGGTGGCCGTCGGCCATCGTGTCGTCCATGGCGGGACGCGTTTCACCGGCCCGACAGTCGTGAATGCAAAGGTGCTCGCAGAATTGCACGCGTTGATTCCTCTCGCTCCGCTTCATCAGCCTCACAACCTGGCGGCTATCGAAGCCGCCTCCGAGCGGTTACCCGATGTGCCGCAAGTGGCCTGCTTCGATACCAGCTTTCATCGTGGACAACCCGCCGTCGCGGAACTGGTCCCGCTGCCGCAAAAGTTTCGCCGATCGGGCCTGCAACGATATGGCTTTCATGGCCTCTCTTACGAATACATCGCGTCAGTACTCCCGGACGTCGCGCCTGAAATCGCTCAGGGACGCGTCATTGTCGCGCACCTCGGCAGCGGCGCAAGCCTGTGCGCTTTACACAAAGGCAAGAGTCTCGATAGCACGCTCGGGTTCACTGCGCTGGACGGCCTTTGCATGGGTACGAGGCCCGGTTCGCTCGATCCCGGGGTTGTATTGCATCTCTTTCAGGATCTGAAACTCTCGGCCAAAGAGGTCGAAACAGTGCTCTACAAGGAGTCCGGTCTACTTGGGATTTCGGGTATCAGCAATGATATGCGAGACTTGCTGGGACGATCCGAACCGGAGGCCCGACTGGCGGTCGAGTACTTTGTCTATCGCGCGGCGAAGGAAATCGGCGCGCTCGCGGCGGTTTTGCGCGGCGTCGATGCCCTGGTGTTTACCGCGGGCATTGGTGAGAACTCGGCGGAGATTCGCCAGCGCATCTGCGAAGCGTCCGCATGGCTGGGCATCACGCTCGATTCGCAGGCGAATGCCCAAAAGGGCCCGCGGATTTCAACAACGCAAAGCCAGGTGTCCGTCTGGGTGATTCCCACCGACGAAGAACTCATGATTGCCCGACACAGCACGTCTCTGCTTGGATTGCAGTAACGAAAGGAATAGGACCATGGCGACTTCAGCTGCGGCGAAACGCGAATCCAGGGAAACGCAAGCGACTCCCGCGTGGGATGGATTCACTGTAGGGCTCTGGCAAAAGGAAATTAACGTCCGCAATTTTATCCAACAGAATTACACACCGTACGAGGGGAATCACTCTTTTCTGGCGCCGGCAACCGAGCGCACCAAGAAGATTTGGAAAATCCTGACGGATCTTTTTGTGGAAGAGCGCAAGAAGGGAGTCCTCGATGTCTCTCAGATTCCCAGTTCCATCACGGCGCATGGTCCGGGGTATATCGATCGTGACCATGAAGTGATCGTGGGGTTACAAACCGAAGCGCCGCTCAAACGGGCGATCATGCCGAATGGCGGATTCCGGATGGTCGTCAATGCGCTCAAGACCTACGGATATGAGCCCGACCCGCAGCTGGTCGAGATCTTTACCAAATATCGAAAGACTCATAACGCCGCCGTATTCGATGCGTACACGGCGGATATCAGGAATTGCCGCAGTTCGCATATCCTGACCGGCCTTCCCGACGCGTATGGTCGAGGCCGGATTATCGGCGATTACCGCCGTGTTGCGCTGTATGGGGTTGCACGCCTGATCAAGCGGAAGCAGGAGGAGCATCGAAGCCTTGATGGCATGATGTCGACGGACGAGATCATTCGCGACCGGGAGGAACTCAGTGAACAGATCCGCGCGCTCGAGGAATTGCAGAACATGGCCGGCAATTATGGATTCGATATTTCCGTTCCGGCGCGCACGTCACGTGAGGCCGTACAGTGGCTGTACTTCGCATATTTGGCTGCGGTAAAGGAACAGAACGGCGCGGCGATGTCCCTGGGGAGAACCTCGACATTTCTGGACATCTATTTCGAGCGTGACCTCGCCACAGGCGCGATCACGGAACAGCAAGCGCAGGAGATCATCGATGATTTCGTCATCAAACTCCGCATCGTTCGTTTTCTCCGCACTCCGGAGTACGACGACCTGTTCGCCGGTGATCCGACATGGGTGACCGAATCAATTGCCGGCATGGGAGATGACGGCCGGCCACTCGTCACCAAAACGAGCTTTCGGTTCCTGCAAACGCTGTACAACCTCGGTCCGGCGCCGGAACCGAATCTGACCATATGGTATTCCCCGCGGTTGCCGGACGGGTTCCGCAGTTTTGCGGCAAAAGTGGCGATCGATACCAGCTCGATTCAGTTCGAAAACGACGAAATCATGCGGAGTACCTGGGGAGATGATGGCGCCATCGCGTGCTGCGTCTCGCCGATGCTGGTCGGCAAACAAATGCAGTTCTTCGGCGCTCGAGCTAATATGGCAAAATGCTTACTGTACGCGATCAATGGCGGTCGGGATGAACTCAGCGGCAAGCAGGTGGGGCCGGTAACCGAGCCCGTCAAGGGCGACTACCTCGACATCGAGGACATGATTGATCGCTTCGAGGCGATGATGGACTGGCTCGCCGGTGTCTACGTCAATGCCATGAATGTCATCCACTACATGCACGACAAATATGCCTACGAGCGGATTGAAATGGCGCTGCATGATTATGCGCCGGTGCGAACCATGGCGTTTGGCATGGCCGGTTTGTCCGTAGTGGCCGACAGCCTCTCCGCTATCCGGTATGCCAAGGTCCGGGTGATCCGCGATCAGACCGGCCTCATTACCGACTATCAAACCGAAGGCGAGTTCCCTCAGTTTGGAAACAACGACAATCGAGTTGATCAGCTCGCGACCTGGGTGGTCAGCACGTTCATGAAGAAGCTGAGGAAATATCCGACCTATCGACATGCCTTGCATACGCAATCGATTCTGACGATCACCTCGAATGTCGTCTACGGCAAGAACACAGGAAACACGCCGGATGGACGGCGAAAGGGACAGCCGTTCGCTCCCGGCGCCAATCCGATGCACGGACGGGACAAGCATGGTGTTCACGCCTCGGCTGCGTCGGTCGCCAAAATTCCGTACCGCGACGCCGCCGACGGCATTTCCCTCACGACCTCGTTGCTGCCGGAGGGCCTCGGCAGGGTTGAAGAGGATCGAATCAGGAATTTGCGTGGCGTACTTGACGCGTTTTTCGGTTCGACGGGGTATCACATGAACGTGAATGTCCTGAACCGTGAAACCTTGCTTGACGCCATGGACCATCCCGAAAAATACCCGTCGTTAACGATCCGGGTCTCTGGCTATGCTGTGAACTTCGTGCGCTTGTCTCGCGAACAACAATTGGATGTCATCAACCGCACGTTCCACGGTTCGTAATGCGGGCGCCCATGAATTGTTACGGGTCGAGGAGGTAACAAGCGATGCCCCCGGAAGGAACCCACCAGTCTGAGTCGCTCGAAGCCAAAAGCCCCTTCGAGCTTCGAGTGAACAAAGGCAGCACAGTATCAGAATCAGTCATCAAACAAGCTCTCGAGAGCGGAGATATCGGCTTCATTCATTCCTTTACCACCGGATCAGCGGTCGATGGACCGGGGATGCGCGTCGTGGCATGGCTCTCGGGCTGCCAGTTCCGCTGCCTCTATTGCCATAACCCGGACACATGGAGCCTGAGTAATGGCACACCAGTCCCGTTGGCGCGCGCGGCCGAGGAACTGCGGAAATATCGTCATGGGCTCAACGTCATGTCCGGCGGGCTTACGATCAGCGGCGGCGAACCGCTGATGCAGGACCGGTTTGTGATCAGACTTTTTGCCGCC
>Ga0207670_10000060_pt1 | contig 77828 bp, 77 predicted proteins | sample KBSS23HmetaG_FD_184339 | JGI IMG/M metagenome (GOLD analysis project Ga0207670, IMG submission 184339) | Switchgrass rhizosphere microbial communities from Kellogg Biological Station, Michigan, USA - KBS S2-3H metaG (SPAdes) (version 2) | ecosystem: Host-associated > Plants > Roots >...
ATCTCAGTCCGATGGAGTTCGAAATGGAGGCGGAGTTAGCATAGGCTGGTGTCAACTAAACCGGCAGCAGCCCAGATCTACTGAAGGGATTGGCAGCAATACCTGTGCTGTGAGAGAGAGAGAGAAAGTAGCGGGAGGAACCGAGATGTTTGATGGTGATGGTGCCTTGAACCGTCAGCCTTTCCACGACGGAAGACACCTGGTCCCAGGAGTAATACGGTAGCCTTTCGTTGAGTTCTTCGATCGAGTAAGCGCTGACTTGTGCCAGTTCTTCAAGGATCGCCGATTCAAGGATGTCATCCTTAAACATTTGCACAGCCGAGCTAAGGTGGTCTTACTGACAGACTGCTTATACGACGAACGCTTATATCGACAAACTAGGAAGATACCTAGTCGGCTCCTTGTCAATTCATGGGGCTGGGTCAATCGACAACGCATAATGCTCATCGTTATATTGGATCACTTTCGCTTCAATCCATTCTCCCGGCGCAAACGTTTTTGTCATCTTAGTGGTCTCGTCGATGTGCAAACTTACTTGCTTGCCGTCACTCCGCTTGACCACATAGTGATCGACTTCAAAGCCTAGTACTTTCCCCTTTAGCTTGTGAATGCCCCTCCGTGTTTCTGCTTCTTGCTCAGAGGGGCCGGGAAGACTCCCTTTTTCCACCTTATCTTGTTCCGCTTTTAGGTCTGACGCGTAGAAGGCAGTGGATAGACCGAGTCCTAACAAGAAGGCACAGGATAGTACTCTAGGAATTGAAGCCATAATCGCCTCCCCTCTTGTCATCGCTTTAGGCGGCTCTATTGGGTATCTTACCCCTTGGTTTGCTCGCATGCTCAGTTGGTTCCGTGACCTTCTTGAGGAGATGATGCGTGGTGTCAGAGGACAGATTGGTTCGCTGGCAGAGGTCTGCCGTTGACACCATGCCAAGGAGCCTTCCCTCTGGATCGATGACAGGAATGCGACGCACTTGATGCTCCTCCATTAAGCGAGCGGCCCGCTGAATATCCTCGTCCGGTTGACATGTGATCATATTGGTCGACATGCATTGCTGGACCGGCACGGTTTGGGGATGCCGATCCATGGCGACCACCCCCAGGCACAAGTCGCGATCCGTCACCACTCCCACCAATCTTTGCTCTGTTGATGATTTCACGACCGGCACGATGCCGACATTTAACTCTCTCATAATAAGCGCGGCTCGAGTCGCTGCATCTGCGGGGATGCAGCACATCGGGTTGGGTGTCATGACTTCGTGAACTTTCATCTTGGACCTCCCTAGGCAGTTTCAGCACGACAGGTTATTTGTTTACACACAGCAAAAAGAATACCCCTGATGACGCGGATGCAACGTATTGAAATATTGTTAGAGGCGGGCATTAGTAGAAAACCCGCATTCGCAGGCACTGACATGTTGTCTCTTGTGAAGACACCTTGTCTTTGGGAGTGAGTTTCCCTAGCCCATAAGTCGCATGTGGAGAGCGAAGGACCAAGATGCGCGGCTGGGGTATGACCTAGGCCCAATTCGCAAAGTACTTGCTATTATGTAACCTAATTATGGCACCGACAAAAGAAGGGACACTACGGGGGTTTGGCCGCGTGGTTGGTGATCTGCAAAGTCTGTTGCGCTCCCGAGCAGCCCTCACGGAAACCGAACAGTTATTTCTCGAGAATCGGCTCATGCTTTTGCAGTGTGAATATAACCTCTGGACACAACGAGCCATAAAAATAATACGACATGAGCGCACCGGCGATATACCTGACGCAAGCCACGATGGGTGCTGATGACGATTGTTCAAAGCGAATGGCAAGGCTTTTTTTCGCAGGGATAATCGGTGAAGTTGTGTGAACACCAGAGCGACATTCGACAATGGTAAAAACTCTGGCAAGTACTATGCAAACATAGTGCTGAGCAGAGAAACACACTTGAGCGTGAAGCAGGCTCGACATCGAAAGGTGCCGGGCTTTTTTTATGACCCACGGCATGCTTATGGCAGGCTCAGCCAGTTACTAGGCCCGGGAGGACCTTAATGGGAGACATAATGTCCGATCAGACTCTCGGTCCACAGGACGAAAGGAAGTGGACAAAACGCATGGTACTCCTGCGACAAGTTTTGTATTTTCTCTCGGAGAGAGGCCCAACAAGCTGGGCCATCCTCTATTTCCACTTCGATAAAGACGGAACAGATGAGATCGGACTGGCGTTAGGACACTTGGCCACGTTAAAACATATTGAATTGGAAGGAACAACTCTGAAGATCACTGAGCTAGGGAGAGAGCAGCTCAAGAACTGACTTCCATCCTGACTTCCATCTTTGCACCGAACCCACTGGCCGGGAAACCCTGCTATTTTTAGAACCGTCGTCTCAGAGCCACTAACCCAGCAAATCCAACGCCCAAGAGCAACAGGCTGATTGGCTCTGGGACCGCGTGACCTGTCCCGTTTTCCTCACACTGGCCCGAAGAGTTATGAGAAGAAGCTCTATGAGTTACCCGAAAATCTGACGGGTTGAGGCTAGAACTAGATTCATGCTGAATTCTAAATGGAGTAGAGTGATGAGTAGATTGCCCAAAAGCATTGCCATTACCCATTGCAATGAACTTAGCCACACCGATGTTGGAGCCGACAGCTGAATCAGAATGGCTTGAATTCAACCGGAGAGAGCCCACATTGCGGTCTGAGTCATCCTCACATTTCGTAATGGAAGTGGCTTGGATCTGAGGCACATACGCGAGTAATAGTCCTGCGGTCAGGGATATCTGTATTAACTTTTTCATAATAGTGCCCGATCCTCCATCTATTCAGATAGGTTTGAAGACAATTTATAGATTGAGCATAAAGCATTCCACTCGCGTAAGTGATTGACTTACAGCGAACTTTACCCAAGATGTCACGATTTCCTGTAAAGAAAAATAACAGACCGGCATAGACAGGGTGAAGCTAGACCATTTCTAACGGATTGTTTTGTCAATGATTCTAAGACTTCTGTTTTTAATTGACTAGATTCTCGAGTGTAAAATCCTTTTTCTCATTGACCAACATGAAAATCAGGTTCTCTCAGTGTATTTGTGTAGTCTATTCCATACAGCGCCTAACATCTTGGAATTTAAGTAATTAGCACGACATAAGAAGACTGTTCCTGCAGTCGCGTGAGGAACTCGCGACCGCATCCACCGTGATACGCCTGAATAGGCTCACCTTCCAACTTCCGTAAAGTAGGCACATATCTTGACTACGTAAGTACCGATTTGTTACAGCACAATCTCCTCTCTTACAACCACCCAAGACATAAACCTTGACATGTCAGGTAATGTACTGCTCCAGATGTGTCGAGCCTCCGCCCTCGCCGTGATGCTCATGCTATGGGGCATGCCGGTATGGGGCGCTATGCTAGAGTGGAAGGCCAATAGTGCGCCTAATATAGCTGGGTACCACGTCTACTATTGCAGTTCCCTGCCTTGCACATCTGGCACAGCAATGTTGCTGGTAACCTTGGGAAAGGTCAGCAGTTTCAATATAGGAACACCCGCCGTCACTCAGTACTATGTGATCACGGCATACAACTTTAGAAACAAGGAGTCTGGCCCGAGTAACGTCGCCACTTATTTCCCGCCCGGTGTTTCGCCGCCACCACCCACTGCCACGGGGAGCCTGACCGTTCCCGGGTCGACGACGCTGAGTAAATGGGTTACGGCATGGGGCCCGAATCGACTCGATATCTTCGGCATTGGGGCCGACGGCGCAATGTACCACAAAGCATGGAACGGCCTTGCCTGGCAACCAGCGGGGCTGGAGTGGGAACGTTTAGGCGGGAACTTCACCAGCCCGCCGGCGATTACGGCGTGGGGTCCCAATCGGCTCGATATCTTTGGGATCGGCAGCGACGGTGCGATGGTCCACAAGGCGTGGACCGGCAGCGCCTGGCATCCAGCGGGGCTGGAGTGGGAGCACTTAGGCGGGAACTTCACGAGTCCCCCGGCCGTTACGGCATGGAGCCCCAATCGGCTTGATATCTTCGGCATCGGCAGCGACGGTGCGATGGTCCACAAGGCGTGGACCGGCAGCGCCTGGCATCCAGCGGGGCTGAAGTGGGAACGTTTGGGCGGGAACTTCACCAGCCCGCCGGCGGTTACGGCATGGGGCCCCAATCGGCTCGATATCTTCGGCATCGGCACCGATGGTGCGATGGTCTACAAGGCATGGACCGGCAGCACCTGGCATCCAGCGGGGCTGGAGTGGGAACGTTTAGGCGGGAACTTCACCAGCTCGCCGGCGGTTACGGCGTGGGGCCCCAATCGGCTCGATATCTTCGGCATCGGCACCAATGGTGCGATGGTCCACAAGGCATGGACCGGCAGCACCTGGCATCCAGCGGGGCTGGAGTGGGAACATTTAGGCGGGGTCTTCACGAGTCCCCCGGCCGTTACGGCATGGAGCCCCAATCGGCTTGATATCTTCGGCAGGGGGACCAACGGTGCGATGGTCCACAAGGCGTGGACCGGCAGCGCCTGGCATCCAGCGGGGCTGGAGTGGGAACGTTTAGGCGGGAATTTCATCAGCCCGCCAGCCGTTACGGCGTGGGGCCCCAATCGGCTTGATATCTTCGGGATCGGGACCGACGGTGCGATGGTCCACAAGGCGTGGGACAGTAGCGCCTGGCAACCATCAGGACCTGATTGGGACCGCTTAGGCGGGGTCTTCACTGCACCGTAAACGAAAGGTCATACAGACCGTCCAGATCGTCGAAAGGGTCGTCTGCTCTAGTTAAGACTTGTCTCGTTACAGACCGACGTCAGTGTCAGCCCTCCACAGCTTTAAAACTGCACCTACCCAACCACCTGCATTCTAGTAGTCTGTTCACAATTGCTCACATTTGACTGGGCAACATGCGTATAAGAATGGTGAAAGGTCGTGTTGTTCAAAATGAGAATGTTGATGCGTTCATTAGCACCGACGGCCCTTGGCTGCCTCCTCCTTGTCACCCCTGTCTTAGAAAGCTGTACCAAGTCTTCGCCCGAGGCCAAGAAGGCCAGACATGAAGCAAGGGCCACGAGCTATTTCGAGAAGGGCCAGTATCAGGAGGCCATTCTCGAGTACCAGAATATCGCGCAACTGGATCCTCAAAACGCCGATGCTCACTACCGTTTGGCATTGGCCTATCTGAAACTCGGAGGTCAGACGAATCTCCAGCAAGCGGTGGTCCAACTCAGCAGAACCATCGGGTTGGACAAGACAAACCACGATGCCCAACTCAAACTCGGAGAGTTGTACCTTCTGGGTAATGAACCAAAAAAAGCCCGGGCACATGCCGATATCGTCTTAGTGTCAGCACCCCAAAATACAGAGGCGCTTATCCTCCGGGGACGAAGCCTACTTAAGGAAAAGCATTACCAAGAAGGCATGGAGGAGCTGAAAAAGGCTATAGACCTTGATCCGAAGAACATGCATACGTACATCGATCTGGCGCGGGCCTATCTGTTTTCGAAAGATCCTGATTCGGCCGAGGCGGTGCTCAGACATGCCTCGTCAATTGATCCACGTTCTGTTGAGATTCTGGTAGCACTAGGTGATTTACACGTAACCATCGGGAAACCTAACCAAGCGGAAGCCATCTATAAGCAAGCCCTCGAGGTCGCCCCGCAGAACGAAGACATTTACCTGTCGCTCGCAAATTTTTACCGGCGTTCCGCAAAATGGGCTGAGGTAGAGGCCACCCTGCAGAAGTTGGCCGCACTTAAACCTCAAGACGACAAACCGCATGTTCATCTGGGTGATTTCTTTAGTTGGCTTGGACAACAGGATAAGGCACTTGCCAGCTATCAACGAGCCATGGAAGTGAATCCTAGTTCGCTCGCGGCCCGGGACAGGCTGATTTCACACTACCTGGACACAGGGAACACGAGGGATGCAGAGACTAGAGTCAAAGAGATTCTCGGGAAGAATAACAGAGACCCGATGGGTCGTTACTTCGATGCCAGGATACGACTGGCCAAGAGTTATGCCGACGAAGCCATTCCCCTTCTCCAGGGAGTGATAAAAGATGACCCGACGTTTGCAGGGGCTCAGTACTTCCTCGGTATGGCCTTTTTGCAAAAACGCCAGTTTGCCCAGGCTCGGGGAGCATTCACAGAAGCAGTCAAGCTCGGCCCCACCCTATCTGAAGCACGAACTGCATTAGCAGAAGTATATCTCGCCGAGGGCTCATCGGATATGGCAATTGAACAAGCCCAAGCAGCCATCCAACTCAACCCCCGCAATGTTCAAGCGGCCCTCATCGCGGGGGACGCCTATCTCCGCAAGGGAACCTTCGCCAAGAGCCGGCAGATCTATGAGGCGATCGTACAAGCTCTTCCAGATCAACCAGTGGGCTTCTACCGCCTTGGCATTATGGCTCATGCCGAGAAACACGATGCCAACGCTATAGCCTACTTCGAAGAAGCACTCAAAAGAAGGCCGGCCGCCATTGAACCATTGGCCCAGATCGCGCAGATTAAAAGTGCGCAGGGCAAGGCTAGCGAGGCACGAGAGCGGGTCACGCGTCATCTTCAAGTCTCTCCTACTCCACTCGTCTATAATCTCCTGGGCCAACTCTGGCTCAAGGCGAAGGACTTAGAACAGGCCGAACAGGCCTTCAAAAAAGCCATCGATCTCGACAATTCTCTCCTTTCGGCCTACATGAACTTGGGCCAAACCTATCAGCAGGCCGGCAACATGGATCACGCCATGCATGAATATGAGGCGGTCTTGGATAAGGATCCCACGGTGATTCAGGCACATATGATGATAGGGGTCATTCATGAAAGCAGGAAAGAATATGACAAGGCTCGGGAACGCTATGAGAGCATTCTGAGGCTCGATTCCAAATCTGCACCGGCTGCCAACAACCTCGCATGGATTCTGGTGGAGCAGGGCGGCAACCTCGATAGGGCACTCTCCTATGCACAGAATGCACGCGAACAAATGCCGGATGAGCCACATGTCGCCGATACGCTCGGATGGGTCTATTACAAGAAAAACGCCTACATCCTGGCTGTGAACCTCTTGAAAGAAGCTTCCGAAAAACTCCCGAATGATCCGGTCATTTACTTTCATTATGGAATGGCGCAACAGAAAATAGGGGACGCCGCGGGAGCGACACAATCGCTCCGAACAGCGTTGAAATTCAGCCAAACCTTCCCAGGATCTGATGTGGCCAGAAAAACACTGGCAGAGCTATAGTGGGAATTGCGAACTACGAGCGACAAGGCAAAGAAGGGGACATGGACCGTACTGTGTCAATACCCGATGAACGGGTTCATGTGCACCGAGCGCTTCAGTTGAATTGAGATAAAAAGCTCCCCGTAATCTCATCACCGATTGACAGCCTTCAGCTAAAAATTACCAACCCGGTTATGGGGTTGGCCCCTTGCTGGCATTCAGCATATCTTATGTGGAGAAGCTGTGCCAAAAAATACGAAGGGCCGATCCTCTCACATGAAGACCGGCCCTTGCTTGGCTTGAGAAATTTGAGAAGAAACTGAGAACCTACAAATTAATCCGTTCTTTCATTCGCCGCCACGCTGCGACTCCAATCAAGCCTGAGCCAAGGAGGAGAAGAGTGGCTGGCTCAGGAACAGCACTGGCAGCATTAGAAAAATCAACTTGCAGGACAGACTTGAAGCCAACATTTTCAATTTGCACCGATTTGATGGTCTCGCCGCTCCCCGCCTGCGCAATGATTCCGATACGATCAAAGTTGGCATTTGCCGGAAGTCCGCTGAAGGTGAAAGATTGAGCGGGGTCTCCTTGATTGTCCGTCACAGTGACTTTCACCGATCCGGCCTCCAGAAGCTGGCCACGGAAAGAAAAATCACCGAAGAGGTTGGGATTCACCGGTGTGAAGATCAGGCTCGAGAGAGTGCCATCTTTCACCGGGTCGATATTCGCGTAGCCACTGCCAGTGTTGACGTTACCAATTGTGGCCACGTTGACAACGTCTGTGCCGACCTTGCCTGAGAAGGTGGAGACGTCCTTATTGGCGAGATCTATATTGAAGTGAATCCCACCAGGACTCGGATCTTTTATAAATGTCGCGTTCGCCGGTTCCGCCGTTAGGCCCCATGCTCCCAGGGCTAGAACCCCTGCTGTGATGGTAACTCGTTTCATCCATTTGACTTGTTTCATGCTCTCTTCCCCCCTTTCAATTGATGTGTCAAGGCAGCGATGCAGCTTTTAGGCTATATGCTACGCACATCATGTGCCAGCGTCGAAACAATCCTAACTCATGGATAATCCACAATCTTTTAAGTATGCCTTTCACAATACTTTCAGCATTTGCCAGAATATTTTACAGGGGGTCTGTCTATAATTTCTGTCTTATCCAAATTACATTCGTGATTTCGATGTCTTATGGCCCTGATCCCTCAGTTAAATTACTTTACACGTTACCCCCATTTATATGATGCATCACCTTACACTTCTCGGTTATTGCCCCCTGAACCAACAAACGCAAAAGGCCAGCCCCCTTTTTGAGGGAACTGGCCCTAGTTGTCGACATTCTTGAAGGAAGAAAAGATTAAATCTTCGTCGATTTCCGTCGCCAGATCCCAACACCAGCCAAGGCGGCTCCCAGCAACATTAATGATGCGGGCTCAGGAACAGGAGCCGAGTTCAGATTCAGTGTGCCAGCGTAGGAACCGGGTCCAGCGCCAGTGAGTGTACCATTCACCGTGATTACGAAAGGGCTAGAGATCAAGACCTGAGGGTCAAGCTTGAAAAGGTCGACGCCGCCAGCTCCGGCTACTGATGAGTAAGAGTGCCCGTTCAGAGCGATAGAAGTGAGGTCGACGTTGTTCGCAGGGTCGATGGCAAAGCTACCTATGAAGCCATCAGCCAGGAAAGAACCAATGGGCCCTGTGGCAGTGAGCGTATCCGTGAAACTATGGGTGCCACCATCGTGGGTCTCACCAAAAGAACCAGACCAGTGAAGTGGTCCGCCATTCATCGTAAAGGAATCAGTAATACTGTGCGCACGGGCTTCAACACCAAGAAATGCCATGGCGGTAGCCATGACTGCTGCCATCAGATATTTCATCGGAACCTCCAATTAAAGGACAAATGCTGCTCACCCTTCTGTGAGACTGTCTTGCGCTCAAACATACGCATATCATGTGCCACTGCCAAAAATATTAAAATCAACCAGGATTCAATACGTTACAAAATTAACGATTTCTCAATAGACCAAGGTTTGTAAAATCATTTGACAGCGAAACTCCACTCATTTTCTGGCTGATTCACTTTCAATCACTTACATCTTGAGTCAGTGTTAAATCTGTTTACACCTCCGGGAAACTTTTTCCTAAGGATCGAACCAATAATGCTCATACCAACTTGGTCTTGTCTTTAGTGTCTTCGGCCTTGGTCTTCTTCAACCCGTAACGCGCAAGTAACTGGTACAGCGTTGGGCGACTGATTCCGAGTTCCGAAGCAGCTTTGGACACATTTCCTTCGGCCTTCTCCATCGCGAGTCGCACCAACTCCTTTTCGCGACTGTCACGTGAGGCTCTGAGCGTAGACACTTCCTCGTCAATTGGAGACGGATCCTTGAGTTCTAAATTTTTTGGAGTCACATATTTTCCATCTGCCATCACGACGGCTCGCTTGGTCCTATTTTCCAATTCCCGGACATTTCCAGGCCAGCGATGCGCCGTCAAGGCTTCTATCGCTTCAGGTGTAAACCCCCTCAACAGTTTGTTTTGGTCCTCAGCGAACCTCATCAAGAAGGTCCGCGCCAACATTGCGATATCAGACCCTCGTTCTCTCAGCGGCGGCACCGCGATCGTCATAACACAGAGTCTGTAATACAAGTCTTCTCTAAATCTTCCCTCGGTGATGGCTGTTTGGAGATCAACATTGGTTGCCGCGAGAATCCGTGCATCGACTGCAATCGTGTCCTTTGCACCTAACCGTTGTATTGTGCGATCTTGCAAGAAACGCAGGAGCTTCACTTGCAGTCCCAGCGGGATGTCTCCGATTTCATCAAGGAACAGTGTGCCGCCCTGGGCGCTTTCGATGCGTCCTTTTCGTTGTTGTGTCGCTCCGGTAAACGCACCCTTTTCATATCCGAAGAGTTCGCTCTCCAGCAATGTTTCTGGAATCGCCCCGCAATTGATGGCAACAAAGGGGTTCGCGTTCCGCAGACTTTGACGGTGGATGGCCTGCGCGACCAACTCCTTCCCGGTGCCGCTTTCACCGGTGATCAATACTGGCACGTCGGATGGCCCGACACGCCGAATCATGCGAAACACCTCCTGCATCCCTGGACTGTTTCCTGCCAAACCTTCGAACTCATGTTGGCCGGCCTGTTCTTGCAGGACACGATGTTCATGCTCTAGGTTGGAGAGGTAGGCCGCACGCTGCAACACGACTTTCAATACATCGAGTTGCATAGGCTTTTCGATAAAGTCATAGGCGCCGCTTTTAATAGCGGAGACGGCTGTCGCTCGATTACTATTGCCCGTCACGATGATCACCTTGGCCATCTGGTTGAGCTGAAGGGCTTCCCGCAAGATTGCCAAGCCCTCGGAAGCCCCCTCAGTGTCAGGAGGCAACCCCAAATCAAGCAGGACGAGAGGCGGCATGGTGTGACGAACATGCGCCAGTGCGGTAGGACGATCCGATGCCTCCAACAGCTGGTAATCTGACGCTAGAGCCCATTTCAGTTGGTCCCGAATCTCGGCGTCGTCGTCGACGAAGAGAAGAGCAGGGCGACTATCCATGGCATTTTCAATCATACGACGCTCGTGAGCTATGATGGCATGGCCGATTGCAGGACGACATCTTTGTCATGACGTTTGGACAGGTACGAACGTGGTAATTCGATCCGAACCTGAGATCCCTGTCCCGGATTGCTCCGAATCTGAATGGTCCCCCGGTGGGCCTCCACAATTTGCTTGCATTGGTAGAGTCCAACGCCAAGCCCACCAGGCCTACCGGATTGCGACGGTCGGAATAAGGTCTCAAGCATGCTCTGAGGAATCCCACTTCCCGTATCGTCAACCGTGACCACGATGGACCCATTTGATTGTGCGAGAGCGATTGAGATGTCTCCTTGCTTCTCGATGGCTTGTTTGGCATTCAATACCACATTGAGCAATACCTGATGAATCTGGTCTCGCACTGCCATGACCGGCGGCACTGGCTTGCCAGATATATGCAACCGTACTGCTCCATCTCCTCTGATCGGTGCGACAATTTCATCGATCAGCTCCGACATCTCCACCAACTCCGGCGCTCCAGCAAGCGGAGACTTGAACGTCTTGAGGGAGAGCTTACTCATGAGCGCGGTCATTTTGTTCGCCGTGTCCATCACTGTCCTCATCGCCGATTCCTGGAACGCAGGGTCCTGGCCATGATTTTCGGCATTTTGAGCGACCAACGACAATCTGGCCGCCAAGTTTTTCAGGTCATGAAAGCAGAATACGGAGAATCGATGCAACGCTTCCAGCTCTGCCGAAGCCTGGCGTTCTTCCGCCAAACTTGCATGAGACAGCAGGGCACCAACGTGATGTGAAATCCCACGAAGCAAATCGCACTCATCCGTTCCATAGGCCTCGCCATGAAGTTGCTTGCCCAGCATGACGAAGGCCCTGAGCCGACCCTGGGCACGGATGGGGAAACAGAGCGTAGCTCCTAAAGCTGCGAAGGGATCAAGGCCTTCTTCTATCGATACCGCCTCATCCTTCTCCATGAGTCGAATAATGACCGGATGGGAAAGTTCTATGGAAACCGCCTCCTTGTCCGCGGTCATCGAACGGACAAGGCTAAATTGCCGATCTGCTTCCCGAAATGACCAAATCGAGATGGTCTTGGTCGAGAAAGTCTTGATCAGAACGTCGAGCAAGCGATCCATGATCGCCTCAGTGTTCGTGGCCTGTTGAAATGCCTCGGTGACTTGTAGCCACTGCGCGCGGTAATCATATTTCGATCGATAAAAGTTCCTCGTGAGAAAACGTCGAACCTCAGCACGCAAAGTTTTTGAGAACACCGCAATTGCCAACCCGACCAGTGCCGCGAAGACAACAACGACGCTCAATCCTACCCCGAGCGATTGATCCGTCTGCCGAAGCCATTCTCCAGTAGCACCAACGGCCAGGAGGTAGGCGCCAATTACGATAAACGTCACGGAGCCTAACAGGGCCTGCTGGGACACATACGCGTTAACCAGGACTCCCCGTAAGCGGTTACGCACGAGCCCATATGCGATCAGGCCTAGAGACAGGACCGTGACAACACTCGAGACCAACACATGTTCGGGCCGCCCTACCGGGAATAGGAGCACCTGGCTGGCCTGGTAGATTTGGTAACCCGCCAGCCCTCCTAACCCGATCACCAAAAATTTCAGCTTGTGCCGGACCGGCTCATGGCTTGCCCGCAAGACCACCTCCAGTTGCGCCAACCCTAGAGCCATCCCGATCACAAGAAAGACATAGGACACGATCCCCCATGAAGACAAGGCAATCGCCGACTCACCGTTTTCAAATGTCTTCCATTGAAACGTCATACCGGTCATGGCGAAGAGTGCCAGCACCAGGCCGATCAACCCGATAATGCGGGCACGCCACAGAGCGGAGGGCTCTCTGCCCTTTTCAGTCGGATTGAGAAATGCCAGCCCCACGTAGAACAAGGCAGCCGGTTGTACGAGTATTGCGACCATGGCAATCTCTTGCCACATGAGCGCGTGGGACTCGTCGAACAAACCTAGGCCCTTTGCCAGGTTGGCGACAGCCGTTGCCCCCAACAACAATGCCAGACTCCGATGCGAGGAGCTGGCCTGTCGCCTGGCAAACAGTAGGCAGGCCATTCCTCCGCTAGACAGTACAACAAAGCCGATTATTCCTGCCAACCATGCTGGGGACATCATGCTAGACCTGATCATCCCGAGGAAATATATGCCTATATAAATGAGACAAATAGACTGGCATTAAGCCGCCTATCCGATATGTCGATAAAGCATTCGCCCTGCAAACGTCAGTACGCTGTCGGGCAATCGGGCAAATACTTCCTTCGCACATCGCATCTTCAAGCGTTCGCGACGTGGAGAAGAAACCATAGAGGGTGCACGCCATGTGCTCAGGGTGAAGCACTCTGCCGACCAGCGCCGTTTAAAGGTAATCAGGCCTGGATTATCAAGGTCCGAACGCCCAAAGTCGAACTCCTCAGCGCCTGCCTGTTTGGCTTCCTGGATCGCTCGCCAGAAGAGCATGGGTGTCGCGCCAAGGTTATTGAAACGCGGATCGGAGCCGCCATACTTGTAGACCACTCTCCTTCCATGACGGATGGTCAAGATGCCGGCCACGGGTTGTCCTGCCTTAGAGGCAATCCTGATACAAACATCCTCCCCCATACAGCCGATAAGATTACGAAACCATTCGATCGGCTGCAGAGGAAGGTGGTGACGCGATCGCATCAGTCGCAGCAGGCCATAAAGCTGGCGGAATGAGGATTCGCTGCGGCCTGTTTCATAGTTCAGGGCTTCCCGCTCCGCGCGGCGAATCTTCCGCTGGATGCAATCTTTATGAAATCCCTTATACAGCACATCCAGACATGGCTGGAGATCGAGCCGGTGCAGACAATAGGTCATGGCCTGACTGAAGCCATCACCAAATTCCAACAGGGAATTCGCGGACCGCATTTCCACGCACCTCCATCGCTCCTTGCTCATCAATTGTTGCACAAACACAGACAACGTCGTGAATTGCTCAGAACGTTCAACCAGCGGCTCACAGTGATCCGAAAAGGGTAATGAGACAAGTCGGCTGCCTGTCAGCCAGCTTCTCACTTCGCAGAACAATAGGGCATGGGTCAACGGCTCACTAGGACCAGACGTGGTAAAGGCAACCGGCTCGTAGCCATATGTATCGTGCAACGCCCGCAGCCAGCCACGCGTGTGAAACACCGAGGCGTCCGGATGTCGCCCGACAAATTCAGGCCACCGGGCATCTTGGAGAGGGTCGATTGTCCAGACCCCATCCTCTAGCGAGACCGTCGCTCGTCCTGCCGGTATTACGCTTTCTCGCATCATGGTGACTGCGCCTCGTCTGCTGTCATAAGCGGACCGGGCCATCAATGAACCAGGTTGTCAATGTACTTCCCCTCAAGTCGCCGTACCAGCCAGACCAGACATAGCAGAACGGCGAGAGCAACGACGAAGAGAGGGATGCCTCCGCTGCGATGGAGCAGGCTCCCGGTAATAAATGTTGGATCGACATAGTTGGCCAACAGCGTTAATCCGACGATTCGGAAAGCGTTCTTGATGATAGCCATAGGAATGACGATCGCTGCGATCCCCACCTTCCCCCAAAGGGATCGAAGTAAGAAATGCCCGGCCACGACACTACAGATAAAGAGGGAGAGGGCCGATCGAATCCCACTGCACTCCTCCGCCACATGGATCGTGAAATTCGACAGATGGAACAGGAAGCCTTCCCGGAAGACTGGTATCCCGATCATCGAAAAGAGGAGGTCGGTTGCCTCCGCAGAACTCCATTGCAGAAAGCCAATAATCGCATCGAGAACAGCAGACGGAAACGGAACCATAAAGAGGAGAAACAGCAAGCCAAAGGAAACCATGCGACAGACTGTCATCCCGAAGCAGAACAGAAATATCCCCCAGCACATCACCACGAACGCCAATATCGCCATTGCCAAGTGATCAGGAGCCCAGGTCGCAGCATCAGCACCCGAGTACCACAGGGCCCCTATCCCCAGCAATAGCGAGCCCAACCATGGGCTCCACTCTTCTGATGCCAAGATTACTTTTCTGTCTAGGTAGAAAACATAGAGGCTCACCAATGGAACCAACAGCATGTGCGAATAATGTTCCTGTTGTTGCGTGAGGAAAAAGAGATCAAGCAGCGACCGCCAAAACCATGCACATGTGGTGAGGAACAAAAGAAGAGCGCAAATGTTGCGATGCTTCAGGCTGAAAGGAAAGGGCTTGCTTAACACCCGATGGTCAAACGACGAGGGAGGTTCGACCACATCGTCACAGGAATCACCGAGACTCTCTTCTTGAGGTTTGGCTACATTCAGATGTTGCATCCTTACGAACCTAACAGGCCCCCTTGCCACCAATCACTGCTCGTGGTGTCGCAAGGAGAATCTTGATGTCCGTCCTGAGGGACATGGCCTTTGCGTAGCGTAAATCTAAGCGCACCATCTCATCGAAACTTGTACGACTCCGCCCGGTTACCTGCCAAAGACCTGTAATGCCCGGTTTCGTGGCTAATACTCGAAGGCAATGCCAAGGCTCGTACTGTTGAAATTCATACACGAGCGGAGGCCGAGGCCCGACCAGCGACATGTCACCAACCAGCACATTCCACAGTTGAGGGAGCTCATCAAAACTTGATTTTCTGAGCAGACGTCCGATCGGAGTGATCCTTGGATCGTTGGTTAATTTGAATAATGTCTTCTTTCCATTTTCTCGGGACTTTCCACTGGACTTGATGAACCAACTCACGTAATCGTGATGAATCCCATGATGTGAATCCCTATACATCGTACGAAACTTATTGATCATGAACGGCTTCATCATATGTCCGACCCGTGTCTGACGAAATATGACCGGCCCATGTGACGATAACTTGACAAGTACTGCAATGGCCAAGAGCAGCGGTGAAAGAATGATCAGCAGCAGGAGGCTGAGGAGGATATCCATCCCTCGCTTGACGATGTGAAACGTCCCTACCGTCTGTTGCTTCGCATGGAGTTCGGGATAGAGAAAGGAGTCCAGGGGTGGAGGCTTTGCTTCTTCGAGCTTCCACTGGTGGGGATAGACATGCAGCCTGATCGATAATCGTTGGGCAAGACCCTCATGCAACCGATTCCTGATCTCCTTTCGCAATTCAGCTTCAAGCCGCTCACAGGTGGATGCCACCTTCGCGCGATCGATGTCGGGGACGATCAGACCTAGGATTGAGTGCTGTTGAAACCAGCCTAGAATATCGATATCGGACTTAATCGCCGATATCGCATCGCCAATCAGGACAAACGGTGCTGAGATGTCCTCGCCCCGGCCGTCGCCCCGGAAACCAATTAACAGCATCACCATAGCAAACCCGGATCGCTCCGTACGTTTGCGCTCTCTCGTGATGGTATTCTTGAAGAGCGTTTCGTCGAAACATCTTTGCAGGACCCCAGATTCTCCTTCCGTGGTCGAGAGACTCATACTCCTCACTTCACATACCGAGACCTAGGCGAAGACGATCTCTTTATGCTGATTGAGTGACAGTTCTGCTGCTTCCAGAATCCGGACGACACGCAGACCAGCCTGCCCATCGTTGAAGGGCTTCATGCCATTATTGATACAATCTAGAAAATATCGCGTTTCGATATGGAGGGCCTCGAGCTCTTCTAACTTGGGCGCCCACATATCGCCGGTCCGATAGCTGACCAGCGCTTGGCGAACACCCAGGTCCGTGTTCGATACAGCGCCCTTATCATAGACGCGCACTTTTTCCGCGGGATCCAGATCATTCCACACCAGCATCTTCTTCTGTCCGCCTAGCAACGTCGTCCGAACCTTGACCGGCGAGAGCCAGTTCACGTTGATATGGGCGAGAACGTTGTTGGGGAAATACACCGTCAGGTAGGCGATATTTTCGAAGCTATTAACATGGGCACTACCGGTAGCTACGACCAGCTCCGGTTCCTGTCCAATCAGATGATCCATAATGGCCAGATCATGCGGAGCGAGGTCCCACAATACATTCACGTCATGCTGGAAGAGTCCCAAGTTGACTCGCGTCGAATCATAGTAATAGAGAGCACCAAGGGCGCCTTCATCGACGAGTTGCTTGATCTTTCGAACCGCGCCGGTGAAGAGGAACGTGTGGTCCACCATGATCTGAAGACTATTCCGCTCAGCCAGCTCAATCAGTTCCTCAGCCTGTGCAGAAGTGGCGGTAAAGGGCTTCTCCACGAACACATGTTTTCCATTCTCTAAGGCTTTCTTGGCCAGCTGATAGTGGTACGATACCGGCGTCACTATAGCTACCAGGTCGATGTCGGGTGCTGTGACGACATCATCTACGTCGGTTGTGACACGGACGCCTGGGTGCCGTCCTAACACCCGCGCCAATGCTGCGGGGTTGTTATCGCACACAGCCACGACCTTGCAGTCTTGGTGTCCTGAGAAGTTACGCACAATGTTCGGACCCCAGTACCCGTAGCCGATCACGCCAAGATTCACCATGGTTTCACTCCATTAAGATTTACGATCGTTGATAAACGTTGTCTATCCCTCCGACAAAGTGGAAGGGCTTCAACACTCTCAACCACAGTATGCCTCAATGACAGATCCCAGCCTGATCAAAATTGCTCACGGTAAAAACTTATTCGTTGCCGACAACCTGTCTGATCAGCCGCGCGTCAACGCCATAAGGAGTGGGGACTTAAACTGAGGAGAGACTAAACTCGCCCTAAAACAACACACGAATCAGTATTGAATGAGCTGATGACAGCCTCGACTCCTTCCAACTCATGAGGTTGACACACTCGGATCTGGAGGCGACAACTCTCCTCGACGCCGAGGTCGTCCCTCAGAATTCTCACCAGGCGTGGTCGAAGGCTGCTGCACACATCCGCCTCCGAGTTTGGTCCCAAAACCGTCAAGACTCCACCCAGAAGACGCCCCTCGCGATACCACCCGATGTAATCCGTGTCGCGAAGGCTCCGAGATACTGCCGCGATGACCGTTTTTGCTATATTGGGTTCCATCAGTATCAGGGTCCCCTGCTCATTCTTATAGTTTATAAGCAAGATGTTATAGAGATGGCCCGTGCGCTTGGAGCGCTTGGATTCGCCTTCCAAGAGGTACTGAAAGGCCTCTTCGTTGTATACAATGCTCCGTGTTAAGCTCGCCATGTCCTGTCGGCCCCTAGCACACCTCCAGCTCCCCTGAACCACATCCGCAAAAGAAGACCAGGTTTAGGGGGAAGAGGTTGCTCATCCTGGATAAATTGAGGTGTAAGATAACGGACGGTTAGCCGGCGAGAGACTTGGTATCGGAATAGATCATCGAACGATAAGATCAGTCGGTGCATTCGGAGCGTCCGTGTTACCTTGCATAGTCTGCAACGGATGCGGATAGACGTAGGGCGTATAACCAGGCTTTGGCACGGTACCATTGTCAATAAAATCCCTCCCTTCGCGAATGTAATTTTCAATGCCAAGTCCGTTGCAGTTACTCGGATCGCCGCCATTACTGGCGCCGATGGTCATGTTTTTATCATTCCAGATATTCCAGATATAAATCGGTTCGAGGACTTGTCCTGGACCTCGGCCTGGCTGATCCCGACCAGGATAGCCCCCTGCACCTTCACCATCGAGAAACGCGGTGCAGCTGCCCACGCCATGACTACAAATCGGGAGGGCATCGAGAGCCCTGCTATCGAACCCAAAAGTGCCCGCAGTCGTTGCCTGACGAGACCCGTTCGAATTTGGATCATTCGAGACGAGTTTGAGTTTCGTGCCATCACATTTGCCCCACGCGTATGGACCGCCCCCACAGGCCCGATAATACATCAGCGTAATCCCATACCAGCCAGTCGGTACGGTACCTCCATATTTGTTGTTGAAAAAGACGCCTGTGCCACCGCGCACCGTCCACCCGCGAATCTTCTTGGTGGAATTGTTTATAAAATTATTTCTGTAGACTTCAAACGACACCGGGCTGCGAAATCCTCCACTATCAAACCCGTGCATCCCCATCGCAATATTGTTGATTAAGTTATAGCGAACAACGAGCCGTGCCCCGGCATAAGCATCAAGACCATCCTCCACGCCTGTATCCGCTATATCATAGGTGATCGTGTTATCTTCCACATACACGGCCCTATTCGTGCCCAGCGTAAGGGGCTGTGCCCAAGCACTATAGCCTCCATCGCTGTTTGGGTTTGTCCCAAATATAGAAATCGATTGAATAGACCCTGACTTTGCCGGGACATCAATGATATTATGGTCGATCAGTCCATAGACACCTACCGTGACAATCCCGCGTGATCCCGAAGTTTGTTGAAGAATCCGATTATGGTGAAACCGAAAAGCAACCGTAAACGGCTCTCCCTCAATCCGCACGATGCCATGGGGATGCGCGGCAGCTTTGACCCATGTAAATCCTGAAATGTCCACAAACTTGGTTGTAGTCGCGCCGGTTATACTGAGTGCTGACACGCCACTAGCCTGATCGGTAATGGTGGTTTGACCGATTCCTGCCCCATGTAAAGTCAGGCCTTTATTACTAATCGAGACCATCGTCGTCCACGTGCAATTCCCCGCTGGCACGGTGACGGTATCCCCATCGCTCGCAACATTGATTGCATTTTGGACAGCGGCCGCCGCACACGATGCGGCGGTGGTGTCAGCCGCACGTGCAGTTGTCGCGAAGCAGAGTAAAAAGGCCGCACACCAAAGCAATAGTGTACGATTCATTCTTCCTCCTTTTGCAGCAATGAAAGATGCCAGCAAGCATGCTTCAATCTAATTTTTCCCTCCTGAGGCCACCGCGGCGGCGGGAGGTCCATCGCCCATGTATTCATATGCTCCGAGATCAGGTGGCGGCCCAGTCGATCGCGCAATGCCCTCAATATCAGCAGGAACGATGCTGGTCAGGTCCAGGCCCGCATTGATGGGTGCGGTTCCTGAAGCTAGCCGGTAGTTCCCTCCCGACTTTTTCACATAAAAGCCATCCGATGTGGCGATATTATTCACCGTAGCCGGTCCGATATTGTTCTTGACGTCGGTCGCGCCAGAATTAACGATGATGGCGCGAGAACTGGGAAGGTCTACCGTGTTGTGATAAATCTTCCGTGTATGGGAATCGCCGTTTAAATTGTCGACATAGATACCAGGGAAGGTGCCGCTAATACTATAGATGACATTATTGAAGACCGTCACTCCTGTCCCGGCCCTGATTCCCAACTTCGTGTCATGCACGATGTTGTTCCGGACGATATGGTTGGGGTTCGAATTCCACACCTGATTCCCGTTGTTGGACTCACTGACCTCGATTGTCCCGGCTCCTGAACCGCTGTACAATGGGTTTAAGAGTGCCTGGGAGACGTCGTTGCCCTCCACAATACAATCGTGCGTACCAGACTTCAGTTCGATCCCCTCGTCGGCAACGTTGTAGACGGTATTGTTCCTAATCGTGACGTGGTTCGTGTTGTCCCGGGAGGCCGTCGATCCATGGCCGATGTAAATGCCCTCACCATTATACTGCCACTGACGCGTATCGTGAACCCTGTTGTTTTGGATGGTGATAAAGCTGGAATCCAAGTGTACTCCGATCCCCTCCTGGCCGACATGATGAACCCTGTTGTTTTGCACGGTGATATAGTGGGAATTATCGACAAACAGGCCCTGGTTAAAATTCGTAATTGTGAACCCTTCAAATGTGATGTAGCTCGTATTCGCGATCATCACTCGCCCGCTGCTCGCGCCGGCGCCAACAATCGTCACCGTCTGCCCCGGATACGCGCGGATAATGGTTGGCGCAACGGCTGTCCCGGCAGGGCCGTTGATGTAGACGTTCTCATTGTAGAACCCGGCTCTGACGTACAAAGTGTCCCCGCCCCCGAGTCGGCTTATGCCATAGTTAATTTTGCACCATGGGCTCGATGCCGAGCCACTTGCGGCGCGGTCGCTGCAAGTTGGAGAGCCAGAGTTGTCTACGAAATATGTAGAGGCAGTAGCTATATGAGGCGATATTGAAAACCCAAGCAAAAGGAGCATGGAAAAAAGAGGCAACAGGTTGAACATCATTTAAACTGCGCACTGCAGGATGGATACAGCAAACACCGTCGTCCAAAATCCAAGCTGCCGGATCGACTCCCGCTCATAAAGGTACTCCGCTTATTCAGAGTCTCAATAAGGAGACCGCAACCAGGCTGGTCCATGAGCAAGCAATGCCGATGCCAACAGGCGGGGTGAATAAATCCATGTCTAGTCAATGGGATAGTAAAATCAATGTGTCCATTCAGTGAATGGAATCTTATACAACGACTGATTAGTACGCCTTGTACGATTTACGTCAATTGACCGCCATTGCTAGAGACGTATGAGGTACGGACAAAACGACACCTGAAGATTAGAAATTGAGAAGGGTCAAAGAGACCGATGCCTAGGCCTCATTACGTGAAACAATTTGTCCAAATATTTTCGTAGGATGACTTTGAAGCCAAACACAATGTATCGCATTCGCTTAGCGCTTCCATCTCCAAAATACTTGGCAAATATGAGATACTTTCGCGTTTCTATGAGTTTCAACTTGGCAGCTCCCAAATCCTTTGCCATCTTCTCAAGCTCCTTGACCAACTCATCTTTCTCCGGATAAAAATACCATAGTCGATTCTCCAATAGTCTTATGCATGCTGCTCTGGTTTCATTATTGTCTGTGTGACCTAATAAGTGTTCGATAGACAGTTTTGACGACAACAACAATTCTTTGTGCGCAGTATCTGAGCGCTTTCGACTGAGGCTGTTTGCAAGACCCACCCTGTAATAACACTTCGCCTCGCGGACGAATTGTACTTTTTCACTCGCCAACACCACTCGACAAATGTACTCTCCATCATCATCTCGAGCCAACCTCTTGTCCCAAGGGCCAGCTAATTCTGTGAGCCTACGGCTTACCAGCCACCCCGCCGGATTCATCCAGGCATTGCTTGTGAACTTTAACTTGACCCATTCAACCGGCTCCAAATCCTGCCAGAGAACAGTTGGCTCAAACTTGGCCTTCTCATATCTGTAAAAGAACATCCCGAAAGCGGATGTAAGTAGGACTCTCGCATTTTGCCCAAGATCATCTCGTTTAAGCTGGCATGACAATTTGTCTGGGGCCAAAAGATCGTCCGCATCCAACCATTGAATATAGTCCCCTTGGGCAAGAGAAAGCGCTTTATTTCTTGTTTCACAGGAGCCACCGTTGGCTTGCGTGACGGCCTTCACCATCTTGGATTCATAGCGTTTCGCTATTTGCAGGGTCGCGTCAGTCGAGCCATCATCTACAACAATAATTTCTTTTCGCTCCCAGGTTTGATCAATTGCGGACTTCACTGTGTCGGCAAGCCAGTCCTCGGCGTTGAATGCGGGGATGAGAATGGAGACCAATGGCTTCATGCTGAGACCCGATTCAGCCTATAAACAGACATTCAGTGAGAAATTGCCCGACACCCCTCATCAGAAGGTCTCTCGCCAAGCAATTTCATATATACATTCTCGGTTAATTGTGCCACCACTTCCCACGAAGACCGCTGATAGGCGTATTCTATTATTCCCTGCCTATTGCTACCCAATCCCCGATAGAGATCGCTCGAAAAGTATTTTTCAATGACCAACGCCAGGTCATCAGAATCCTCCGGCCTACACACAAACCCTGTCTTACCATCGATAATCTCATCCCGTAATGCACCGACATCCGAGGCGATAACAGGCAACCCGAAACGATATCCCAAAAACAGAACTCCACTTTGAAAGATATGGCGATACGGCAGCACCAATACATCTGCTGCTTTAAAATAGATTTCCGTCTCACTATCAGGAATGAACTGTATCTTCTGTATTATTCTGTCCCGATTCGGGTGAGAGCCGAGCATGCCCTGAAGAGAGTTCCAGTAACTCTCACAGTCTTTTAAGTTTCCCGCGATGATCAACCGATAACGCTCGCCCCCGACCATAACCTGCTGGAATGCATCGATCAGGTATTCAAGCCCCTTGTATGGAGCGATGTTCCCAAAGAATAGGATCACTCTGTCCTCCTCCGGGACTCTGAGTCGTTGTCTTGCCTCATTAGAGCTGAGATTTGTGTTCGGCACGGCATTGTTGATACCGTAGGGAATCACGGAAATAGATGAAGCAGATACGTAAAATTGTTCTATAAGCTCTCGCTTCATTCTTTGCGTGTGCACAAAGAGATGGTCACAGAGTTGATATTGAATATTCAAGGTTAGTCGATTGAACCAAGTATCGTTTGAGTCTCTCGTTCCTGCATTCACATTATGGACGGTAAGAATAGTCTTCTTCCCCAGAAGCTTGTAGTACAACATGAGGGGAACTCGATCGAATGTTTCAAACTTGTTGTTCCAAAGAATGTGGAAGATCTTTGGCTCTGCAGCCGCTGCGTAAAGGATAAGCCGCACGTAGTAGATCAAGACCCTTGCAATCTTCTTTTGCAAGCTTGCGTTTTCGCTCATGTCGCCCCGTAGATTAAAAAATCTCACACGGGTGCTACCATGCCATTCAGCGGTATCTAAATCATCGCTGCCGATGATATCGGGAGAAAGGCCCTTTTCTATGAGGGCTTTGGCCATACCATACGCGTAATGTTTATCCCTGCCGGCGGTGAGGAGAGCAACTTTCACGTGAGATTTCACATCCACCTCTGGAATCACAGAGCTTCGCAGACTTGGTGGCAGCCGGCATCTAATGAATTGAGATCCACTGCTTCTCCCGCATACCTCTGGCCTGGCGAACGGATGGTTTGAAATGTGCTTCATTATTAGGCATAGATGCATTTAACCATGTCAATTGGTGAGGATAATGGCGCGGCTGAGACTTCTTCTCTAATGACTCTGAGATATTCCTGTCCAAACTTCTGATCGGGTTCCAGGTAGTTGCCTTCGGCCCATTCATTCCATGATTTGATAAGAATGATACGGTCTTCTATCGAGCGGGATTTAACGAGGTTCAGCGCATCACGTAAGTGTTCGCGAAATAACTCTGGCGTCGATTCGTGTAGCACAACCCCCCGGGTATGGGACCTTGCTGTATTGTCCCAGTTTGGGGTGACAGTAGGGTATACGTCAGGTTCATCGGAACAGCCATAGAGCAGGTAAGGGAGAGCATGTCGGTATTGCCTTACCCTTAAGCCCGCTCCAAACTGCCCTAACGAACTTCGGTACCGCCGCCACAACCAATCGCGTATCAATCCTTTCAGCTCACCTCTTTCTCCACCCAGGCTGACACGTGCCGGGCCTCTGAAGGGATTTCCATTCGGACTTAGAATCTGCCTCAATGACACGCCAAAAAATTTGAGATTGTTAACAATAGTACAACTATCAAACCCTCTCGACCTGAAATCCCAAGGTAAGTCATAGTGGCCTAAGTGCGCGACAAAGTGTATGCCGGGCAAGCCGCTTTGAACAGCCAATTCTTGCCACTGTCTGATGAAGCTCCTAGCATCTGGAAGTTCGGTGGGGCGGAAAATTACGAATATCGGTCGTCCTTCAACTCGTAGATATCGCTCGTCTAAGAAGGCTTCTCGAAGCGCCAAGAAATGGCGCCGGTTATCTTCGGAACCCGGATACGTTTGTTCGATAAGCGTACGCTCCGGGTTCCCATGCCAAACACCCGACCATGTTTGGTTGGCCCAGCAAAGACAGAAAGGAAACTCAGGCTTCCCAGATGCGACCACTTCAATGAACGGTCGTTCAAGCAGTCGCTTTCCCCCAAACCAGTAGTGATAATAACAAAACCCCTCGATGCCCGCGTTGCGAGCCAGTTCAGCTTGGGCTTCCCGGACTTCCGGTACCCGCAGGTCATAATAACCAAGGTCTGCGGGAAGGCGCGGTTGATAATGCCCCTTAAAGAGGGGTCTCGCTTTCGTTACGTTAGTCCACTCCGTAAATCCCTTGCCCCACCAGGCGTCATTCTCAGGGATCGGGTGAAACTGCGGAAGGTAGAAAGCAATTAATCTTGCCTGAACTTTCATATTTCGTACCTACAATGTAGCGCCGGGTTCTGCCACGATTGCAAATTGGAGAAATTTTAGATCCGTGAGGTTCCCCCGTAAAATCAGATTCGCGACTCGAAATGTACGCCACAGATACCGACTGACGTTCGGAATTCCCCCATAAGGTTTAATGCCAGAAATGCTTCGAACACCATACCCCTCGTCCTCAAACATTTTCAGAATGCTCGATTTCGTAAAGAATCGCAGATGTGTTCTGTCCAACACACCACAGTCCCCGTATTCCCAACTGCCACGGACTCCCAATTGCCAAAGTACCGGAAAGTATCGAACATTGGGGATTGAAGCCACTACAGTACCTCCGGGTGCCAACAGATGTTTGGCATAGCGCAACGCCCGCTCGGGTTCGGCCATATGCTCAAGGACATCGTTGAATACAATGCAATCAAAGGCACCACCAGGCAAGTCAGTTTCCGGATCAAACGGGCCTGTGATGACGCGATCCAGCTTGTCTGCTGCTTTTACAGCCGCGGAGGCGAAAGGCTCGACCCCCCAAACCTCGATCTGGCGGTTTTTCTTTATGGAGGCTCCAAACGTGCCTGTACCACAACCGACTTCTAACAGACGGCGGCAATTAGTGGGCACGAAACCCAACATTTCTGGGCGAGGTTCCGTAAAGTAATCCCACGATTTGGATGCGTAATCGAGTTCTGTTGGTGGCTTGTTCGCCATAATCCCAATCCTGAAATGCCGCTATTACATGGCCAACTATCGGTTTCTGCTATGCTCGTACACGGGCCCAGTTCTCCCAAATCATTCCTCTCGCTTCTTGGAACCAGCGAAAACGAGTGCAAAGTCCATGGACTAAAGCAACCACCAAGGCCGTGAACAATGCCCTTATCGCAAAAGTATGAACGGATTCCCCAAGCCATGCCGGCACAAGTAAAGTCGCTCCATAACCAGCGACAAATGCTGGAACCACTGGCCATAATTGCGTAACGAGGTCCCGCACACTAACTCCCAGATGGCGGCGCACATATGGAATATAGATAACTGTCTGGGTCAAGTACGCGAAAACTACCACACTTGCGACGAGTTCAATTTTCCCCATTGTCACGATTAGGGCAAGCAACACCAACTCGATCAATCCTGCCAAGAGAGCAGCCTGCAGCAGGGTTCGAGTATGCCCCTTTGCCATTATGCAGTTGCCGAGCGGCTCGATGGTTGCCCGGATTATTCCGTAGACACACAAAATTTCAAGGGACAATGTGGCCGGCACCCATTTATCGGTGCCATTGCCTAAAAGGGTAACAAGAAAGAAGTGCGCGTTTGCGAGTAGTGTAGTATTGACGATCAGGGAAACGAACGCCACCAGATCCACAGTTTTGAGGTACCAACGCCGCATTGCGGCCATGTCCTGTTGGATTGCTGAGAATGCCGGAAACAATACGTTGTGGACAATGTCCCTGAGTAGACCGCAAACAAAGCTCCCCCACGTAAATGCTAAGGCATAGTAACCCAATTGCACGCTTCCCATGCTAGAACCAATCAGAAAGTTATCCAGGTTAAATACAAGAAAGACGAGAATTCCGCTTCCCAGCAACGGAGCGCCAAACTGCAAGTATTCTTTCGCGTCGTGCCAATCGAAATGGAAACCCAACGGGATAGTTTTCATACATTGGATGACAACGCTGCTAACCAGAGTTGCGCCAAGGTCGGCAAGTACAACGGACCAGAATTGCCAACCGGATAGAACCAGCACAATCGCGATCATGGATCGGGCCACTACGCTGAGTACGCCTGGAATCATCAAGGCACGGAAATTCTGTTCCCGAGTTAATGTCACTCCCGGCATGAAACCAATCGTGCTCACGAGGAAATTAAAGGCTAAGACACGCACCACGTCGCCTGCTGCAGGATGCTCAAAGAAATGGTGTGCGAATGGAGCAATGAGATAGGCTGCTAGGAAGGCTCCGACTCCAAGGACAATCTTCAGCGTGAAGGCAGTCTGAAGGCTATTCTGGTCCATGGAAGGACGGCGAACAGCCGCGGCACCCATTCCTACATCACTAAAATGGCCGAGAAATCCGATAATGATGCCGGCAAATGCAACAACTCCAAAGTCGGATGGGCTAAGATTCCTGGCAAGAACCAAGGTTGTAGCGGTGATGCAAATGAGCGTGGCCCCTTTGGCCAAGCCGGTATAGATGATATTTTGGAAGATCTTACTCTTGGAATTAGTCATGAACGTTTCGGAAGTGTCCCTTACCCTTGGCTCAACGAAGGACCGGTTGTTTTCCAAAACACTTCAAGGCTCGATTCGGAGCAAGAGCCAAATAGTTCTCTGAATTCCCTCAGTGCTCGCCATCTGTCCAATACTAGTCCTTTCGCACAGTCGACTGAGTAATTAAACTTCCCATCGGCTGCTAAGCTCCCTAACAGCTCAATGCACTCCAGCCCTTCCTGTTTAAATTCCGGCAGATTCACCTCAAACGAAAGAAATGGTACCGGTCTCTTCAGCCCTCGCAATACATGGGGTTCGTACCCCTCCACATCAATTTTTACAAAAACGGGAGAGCCATACGCGACGATTAACTCTTCCAATGAAATCGATTCGACCTCTTTGTGTTGAGCAAAACTTAGACGATGACCAAACCGCCCCTCATCATGCCTCAACGTATCTACCCACTTCTGACTCAGTGTATTTTTTGCAGACCCCGGTTCATCAATCCACAGCTTATGAATCCCACTCCTGTCGCTGACGGCTCGTCCCACTACCGTCACTGGTTTTTGGGTCCATCTGTACTTCAAAAATTTATCTTTTAGGGCCTCCTGATTTGCTTCGTCTGGATCAACAGCTAAGACTCTGGCGCCTAACCTCAAAAATATATCCGTCTTTGATCCGTGATTTGCCCCGATGTCGAAAATCAAGTCATCGTCCTGAAACTCTTCTAATAAAAGATTCCGGTAGAACTGTATCTCTCGAGACCTCCGGTCAATAATTCTGCTGTCTGCTATTCTCCAGTAGAGGTCATAGAAACACGACGCCTTCAAACGATTATAGAGGCCGATTTGCGTAAGTAACGATTGGATAGACCGTTTAATCATTAGGCGATGTGCCTTTATCTGGTGGTCAGAACTCTAATGAGCAACTATATAGGCAGGGGTAATTTAGTGAGCCTTATCCACTATCTTAATCGCGGCTTTAGGGTATTGCTCAGGAGATTGTTGTAACCCATCTTCCCACCATAAAGATGGAGGCATCTCTTGATCTGAGATTCTGCCAACTGATGATCGGATACGAACACTGTGGTTTGCGAGTACTGTAGCCCCGATTACAGTCAAAAGGAGAAACATCCACACTGGAGTCATCATCCTGAAAAATGCGGCCTCTGTAAAGTTGTAGATCACCCCACTGATGAAATATGCAACCATGAGACTCCCTATTGGGGTATTGAGATGGAACGCGGCGAAAACTCTCCGATAGCCAGTTGCTATGACAACGGCGAGCAACACGAGTCCCACCCACCCTAGGTTCAAGAAAACCTCGACATAACCATTATGAGCTTCACGTGGTTGCCATGGATACGCGCTCCAGATCGCCTGGAGTCGAGGGCCGAGCCAGAAACTTTCGTACCCGGTTCCGACCAAATGGTTCCCGCTTACAGATATGAGCAAAGGCCACATCATGGTCCGATCTGTAAGTGTGGGGTCCCTTCCCAATGTTTCCAAAATGCCGGGACTGAAGTTAAAAAACAACACAGGGATTGTGATAGTTAGTATTGCCGCGACAAGGTAATGCACCACTCCTGGATTTTGCTCCACTACCCGAAACTTGACAGCCAAGAGTAAGATGCATCCGATTATGAAGCAGGACAAAGAGGTCATCGAATTGGCCAGCCAAAATAACCACAGCACCATCACCAGAATGGCACCATGGGCCAATAGCCGCTGAGTGCGGCCGATGCCATTCCTGTCTTGGTAGGTCATGAGCAAGCGCCATACAGTTGCAAGGCCGCACACCAGACAGATCATCCCTAGACCGTTCTTGTTTAGTGAGACACCCGTATAGAAGGTCTTGTAACTCCACTTCGCAATTCCCCTTCCGAGGTAGGGGTAATATTTGATAACCAATATGGAAAGAGGGACTAGTAGAAAAGTCGTCCGAGCGAGGAGCCGCTCCAACGCAACGAGTGGTTCACGGTCACTCAAGACAACCAGAACCATCACAAGGTCGCCCAAGGCCTTATTCCAACGCTTGAATGCAACCTCAGGATAGTCCGACCAGAGTATACTCACCGCGCAATAGAGGAAGAATATTATGATTGGCACATTCCCCTGCAAGAGCGTCATCACATGCTTTCTTCTGTTGACAAGCACGATTAACCCTAGGACCAACAAGGTTGTGTATACCAGGCGATCCATCGGACTCCCCTCCAGGAGCTGGTCGGACGATTCCATTTGCCCGGATGATTCTATCGGTGACACCATCTGTAGCCACTGTCCGACCGATCGTGAACATGCAAGGAACCACCAGATTACAGGAATCCAAAGAGCTCCTGACGGACGAGAGTTCTGGTTCTGGTCCCGGTCGAGCCAAAAAAGCCCCAGAATCATGAGCGCAAATACAACAGTAGCAATCGTGCCCGACATTTAGAGTTTCTCCAGGAGCATCACCGACAGGACCGCCCATATCATTTAGAAGACCTAATCTCCTATTATGAGTTAGGATTACCAGACTTTTCGTGTGACCTTGCCGGTCGCATGTAGAGTAGAAACAGGTCTCTATTAGATCATTTTGTTTCTACGAAGTTTCTGTAACGGATTGGGGTTTGCGGTTGTACCACACATTTCGGAGTTCACGGAACTTGGTGAGCAGTGGTTCCGGAACCTGGTGGATAATACTGTGGTGTAAGCCGAGGCGAAACGCCACCCGGCCAATGCGAGTCCTCGGTACATAGTACCGAGGCAATTCGATACGTCGAAACCCGTTATTCTCCTTAAAATCGCTGAGGCTGTCCCGCTGCTTTGCGCCATAGGAAAAGTTTGAATATACGAGATACGAGATTCCCCGTTCAGCGCAGGAACGGACCGCTTGTGCGATCAGCGCGTTCATCGGAGCCTTCTCCCTGTGGCTGATCATAGAAATAATGTGCATGATGCCTGCCTGTCTTCGGGTTTTATCGGTTGTCAATTTGGCAAAGCCTATGAGCCTGTCATTGAGAAAAGCCCCGACAAATATGCTGCTGGCAAGGAAGGTCGCTGCCTCCTTCCGGACTGTCTCAATATCCTTTCCGTAATGATGGAACGGTCTTCCTTGACGGACAGGGCACTCGTTATATATCTCTGAGATTCCCTGAACCAGCACGTCATCAAAAGGTACCTCCTGAACCACTACACCTTTTTTCTCAGCGCGCCGGACCATGTTACGGGTCTTTCCATCAATCTGTTTAGTCCACCAATGGTCGAACGTGGATACCGGAAGAACTGCGAGATTATCCCACTCCATCGGATATGAATACTTTGGGGAGGTGTCAGGCATGATCTGCATGAACGTGAACAGATCGACCCGTATTCCTGCCTTCCCCAGGCCATCAAGAATCGACTGCGGATCATCCAGCGGCTCGTATAAGCCCCCTTCGATGCGAGCGATCCGTAGCATTCTTCCGGTAATATGAATAGCTTTACCGCAAAGGTGGATTAGCTCTTTCTCCATGGGACGTCCTCACTCAAACAAGACCGAGGGACGCACATTGCTGTGATCCGGAGCTGACCCGAGCATCTGCCGGGCAGACGACAATGTCATGTGAGCGTGGTTGAGTGTTTGGGATTGAACTGCAACGGCATACCGTCCAGGACATGAGATTCGCACGCAGGCACTACCCGTCTGGCAGAGAGCTGATCAAAAATACCATCCATGATTCTGGCAGTCAGGAGAATTTCACGGTGCGATATGGGCAACGGCGTGCCTCGCACGATTGAGTCATAGAAAGACTCGATCAAGTACTTCATACCGGATTTCATGTGGAAGTCTCTTGCCAGGAAGGTTCTCACATTCGTGGTCAGATTCCCCAGAAACTGCGATGCGAATATCACGGGTGGAACAAATTTCTCGGCGTAGCTCTTGAACCTCGTCCCACGAAGTCGGATTAATGTGTCACGATCCTGATCGAGGACAAGACCGTTTTGGGGCCCATAGATGCGAAATTCATGAAGCGAGGGTCGCATCTGCGATGAGAATGTGAAATAGGCTGTCGTCTGCTCCTTTTCACTAATGATCACTCTCAGTTCATCGACGATCTCTGTTTCTCCCATTCTCCTGAGCAACGGACTGACAAAACCATGCGCAATGACCTGAGGAGCGTCAGTCGTCAAAAACTCTGACATCTTGGCGACTCCGTGGCTGATGATATTGTGCAATAACTTACCCGGCAACCGACGCACCCAATGTTGCTTATCGTTCAGAAGCGCCCGCACATAGCTGGAGTCGTCAAGTTCATAGCAATAATAGCTTTCCATGTGGACTGGCACTCCGCCCAAGTAGCCGCTTTGCACAAGCTCGCGCATCCGTCGAGCCGCATGGTTGAACTGAGCATCGTGCCCCACTGTCAGTTTGAGCTTCTGCTCTTCAGCCAACCCGATAAGCTGTTGCGCATCCGGATAGTTGAGCGTGAACGGCTTCTCCACATAGACATGGCACCCGCGCTCTAAACACGAGACGGCGAGCTTGAAATGACTCTCAGGCGGCGTCGTAATGTGAACAACGTCCGGCCGGGCTTCGTTCAGCAATTCTACTAAATCCGTAAAATGCCTCTTGACGCGGAACCTTTCGGCAAGCTGTTTGGCCATGAGCGGCTCCGTGTCACAGGCTGCCACGATCTCGCAGCCGCTGATTCTCTGGATCTGTAAAGCATGGTCATCGGCAATCTTGCCGCACCCGACAATGGCAACTTTAAGCATTTCAACCATTCTCCAAGCAGCCCTGGAAAAATCTCCTCAATCCTTCGTCCATAGGCACCTTGGATACCCAACCTAACCGTTTCTTCAGTTTGTCATTACTATAATGTGTGCGTTTCATTTCGACGTGCCACCTCCGGCGATTGAAGCCGGGTGGTAACTGTCCATACGACCACCGGGAGTATTGCTCCCACAGTCGACAGAAGGCATAACTGATGGCATGTGGAACGTAGATTGATGTGAAGGTTTTTACGTTCCGTTTGTAGAGACGCAGAAACTCCCGGCTCGTAGGAAGATCGTCGTCTACAACATTGAATATCTCGCCATCCACTCCCGGCGTGAGACCGGCTAAGGCAATGGCGTCGGCACAATTATCGACGTATGTGAACGGTATACGGTTCCCTCCGCCCAAATGCAGAAACACGCCGAATGTATCAATACCTATTCGCCCGGTGATCTGTTTCTTCCCCGGCCCAAACACGGATCCGGGCCTAAGGATGACGTATGGGAGACCGTATTTCTTCCCATACTCTGTCACAAGTTCGTCCTGCTTTACTTTGGCATAGCAGTAGGCATCAAGGACCAACTCGGGATGCTGCTCGACCTGGCAGGATTCATCGAGCAGCCCCGAGGTCGGGTTACGAACGTTGGGGTAGACTACGAATGAACTGACGTTGGCAAAGCGCCTAAGGCCTTTGTGTTGAAGCGCCGCATCCAATAGGTTTCGCGTCGTCACGACTGAATTCATAAACGCATCAGGAATTGATTTTTGACCTGTTCCTGCAGCTAAGTGGAAGATGACCGTGACATCTTTCGTCGCAACGGCGCAATCGCTCCTGGACAGGAGGTTGCCCTTGACAATCTCTATGCCCCGGCCTGGATATCTGTCAGCGATCGCCTCAAGCTTATCCACAGCACCGGAGGCTCTTACGAAGCATCTCAGATTCCGGAATCCACGCTCGATCAGATTTTCAACGAGCCGCAACCCCATGAAACCAGCGGCGCCTGTTATTAGGATCGGAGCCTCGTGGCCCACTATTTCCGACCGATCTTCCATTTAGTTCCCCCTCGACATCATCTAGGCGTTTCATTCCCAGGAGCAACGCAAGTTATAGAACTTTCAGAGAAGAATGACTCGTTCAGATTGTCCGCACATTCGACATTAAGCACCACACAAAGACCACAGGGGCTAGACAGTTGACACGGGGCCTGCCACTTAGCAATGGGTTACGACACATGTGCTATCAAGACGCATTTCAGCATTACTGGTTAATGCCGAATCAACGTAGCATTCGGATGAGCTGTCACTATCTCTTCTCGAATTGTAGATTCGTAGTCGGAGCCCAGGGACACCCTTGCCGATAACTAGGTCAGTTTTTGGTCGAGCGACTTCCAATCCTTGGTTATTTCTTTCAAACACTACCGACCGACGGTTTCTAAACCAGGACACAGCAGAACCTGCGCTCGTGCACCAGGCACCCTTCTGCTTTAGTTTACTTATCAAGCTGGTGTAGAACCCTCCCCATAATCGCTCAGGTGCCAGGCTTCTATCATGCCAGTTGAACGTGACAACGCCGCCAAACTTAATTGCGTTGTTCAATATGGCACCCACTTGTCTACTAGCTTCCGCAGCCGAAAGGTTGAGATAGCCGGGATAGAATAGGGCTGTGTCCATCACATGTAATGGGAGCTCGAGAAGATGACATGTCTGTAATGGTTTGTAGACTTGCGCCGTTCCAGCGCGATACCCAATTGTCTCGTTGTACCCGACTGTTGAGTCATACGAGAACCCGGCTTTCTCTAAAACCACCGGAGAATTGTGATCGAAATACAACCAGTGCATGCGTACACCGATGTTCTTCCTCCCCGTAATATTCGTGATCTGCGCCATTTCGTGCTGGCCTTTAATAATATCTATCCAGGCATCAATGCCATGGAGCCCAACTTCATGACCGGCAGAGACGATTCCATGGAGTCGTCCGGCAATATCAGTCGCAGCGTATCTTGCTGCTCGTTTGCTAGGGGCCTGTCCTAACGCAGTCACCCCTGGATGATCCTTAAATGGCAACACGAAAAACGTTGAGTTTAGGTCTCTTTCAATATCAAGATACCGATCGAAGTCGTACCAGAAATCTCTTGCGAGACCCAGATGAATGAACGGCAATCTTGCAACAGCGACCCAATTGGTCAAAAGATGGCGAACGGGAATTCGCCCCCTAAGCACCGCAAACAGTGAACCAAGAACAGCCCGGTGCAGAAACCCGACCATTGTGTGGTCCCATTTATGCTGCCGAATTGAGGGATGATCGACATCGTGGGTCAAGCAAGCAATGAATGTGTATCCATCTGGAACCGGTGGGACTTCCACTAAGCAAGCACCAGATCCGACAATCAAGTCACGCAGAAGAGCAATATGAATCTCCACTGTCGGACTGCTTGCATATTCGGCTGGTTGACCATCCGTCAGCAACGCTCGCATTTCCTTGAATAGATCATATCCAATCCGCGCAATTACCCGGCGGCCGGACTTGTCCAAAAATCCTACTGACTGACTGGATTCCTCATCTGTCAGGATGCTCACGCCATTCGCTTGAATAGTGACGTTCTTGCCGTAAATCGGGAGTGGGCTCTCTTTATAGGAAAGTGTGCCACTGTTTCTATGAGATGTGATTTCGACCTTTTCCTCCTCATCATAAGGAGTTTTTTGGCTGGAATAGACAACGACGAGCTTCGCCGCCACACCCTGCGCGCTCGCATCTTCTCGGGCAAACAGCACAACGTCGTATTGCCCTTCGGGCCGATAGAACTCCCAAGGGGTTTTAAACAACTCAAAGAACTCTCGAACGAGATCATAATCTTCTGTATTTGCGGCGACGGCTATCATAGCTGGTGGGATTACAGATGACTCAGGCAGCTGTACTTTGCGTGGTCGGTACCAATCTGAGCAAGAGGTGCGCTAGCGCCTTAAACATGGTGCCCTGACCCCAATGTAGCATCGGCATTTTTGCCTTCATCATTGGGTATTGCCGATAGTAAAAGTAGCCCTTCCCATCTTGCATATTACGGATCGTCCAAGCTGCCACTCGTTGTGCCAATTCCAAGGACTCTGGGTCTTCATCTGACATGAACGCCAGCGTATCGATCGCTTGAGATGCACATTGGATATCGACCGGGTAGGTTCGAGAATGGTAGTACTTGGGTCTTCCGCTGTTCTCAAAAAAATTGGCTTTGTAGAAGGCGAGGCCTCTCTCGATATTTCTGCGATAGGAATTATCCCCGGTAGCATCGCAATAATGTTTTAAGCTCTCCAGATTATATCCAGTATGGAAATTGTCGATCCAATGGTTTGCGACATTCTCAGCGTACCACCACGAACCATCTGGTCGCTGACGGGAGCAACTGTATTCCATGGCCGAACGTGCAACGCGCCGACACTCCTCGCTGCCGGTATGCCTTGCCGTTCTAGCCAAAATGCCGGCTCCCAACATATTGGCGTTGTGGATTGAACTCTGAACATGGGCCAGATAGCTTATGCAGTCACCCTGCTCGGTTTTTTCCCGTGGCAAGTCTAAGATCCAATTACAGACGCTATCCGCTACGTCCAAGAGCCAGGCGATCTGCGTCGATTCGAACGCGTCAACGTATGCGTGGCCGATCAAAGCGGTCCAGACGATAATCGGATCGTCTTTGGTGTAGCGCCCCGCACGCGATACAAAATCAAAGTGATTGCTCCAGCTATGATGTCGGAAACGTGCGACTTTATGCTTATCAAGCCATTCTAAACAGCGATTCGCCTTATCCAGGTATTCCTGCTGCTTCGTGAGTTGGTAGAGCATCACATATCCCGAAGCCATGTATCCTCGTCCTTTTGTAGAGTCTTTCGGTTTCACCCCTAACATGGGACGTAAATTCACGGGGGACTGCCGAATCAGTTGTTGAAGAAGGCGCTCTGCAAAAAGATTACCGCATGCAAGGGGGCGAGCCCAGGAAGACAGTCCATCGAAGGGCTCATAGCCACGGTATCCCTGCCGCTCGACCCACTCTTGTAGCATAGTCAGACTGTTTCGAATTTCCTCAGAGGTTATCGTCTCTGAGGCATTCCGCACGGTTCCGGTCAATCCACTCTGACTTCTTACAACCTGACTCATCTGGTCCTGTCTCCGTTGCTTGCAAGATCCGACGCTCTTCTCAGGAGCTTTTGCTTCTCGTTACTCCAGGAATGTGCCAAATAGACTGCTTGTCCTCGAGTTGATATCTCAAGGGCCTCTTTCGGGTGATGTGCAACCCATGTGAGCTTCCGTGCAAGATCATCAGCATTCCCAAGATCAAAGAATACCAATGAGTCTTCGGTGAAGTAATCCTGAATACCCGCAGCGCGAGGAGCCACAACCGGCTTGCCCAACGCCAAATACTCAAAAATACGGGTTGGTGTGTTCAATTCGGTGAAAATACTTCGCTTATTGGGAATGACGCCTACATCACATTCTGCGATCGCCTCAACAAGCTGCTCTAGTGGCCTCGGACCGAGGTATAGCACTGCTTTCTCAATGCCTTTTTCAGCTGCCATCAGCAGGACCTCATCTAACAATTCTGTCCGCGGACCATAAATCCTCAATTCTGATTCCGGGACGGACTGTCGTACCTTCACCAGTGCTTCCACAGCCAGATCTACACCATTCCGCCCTACCAACGTGCCATGGTACATAATGATAAAGGGATCGTTCTTTTCCCTCGGTTGAGCGCGCCTTATTTGCGGAGGGACAGTTTTAAAAATTCTCTCGTCTGGAGAATTCATGACAACACAGAGTTTTGACGCCGAGCAACCTCGGGAGACAAATAGTTTTTCGCATGCCCGGTTCACAGTCAGGACGACATCGGCAATCGCAATACTGCACCTCTCGAGAAGGGCCATGACCCAGACTGCAGGATTCGCCTTCCGCAACTTGAAAATTGTCATCATAAGCTCAGGCATGGGATCATGCAGATCCAAGATCACCTTGGCGCCAAGACATTTAGGGACCAATGCCGCCATGACAAGAACGTCAGGCATATTGTGGATATGCACGATATCGTATCGCCGAGTCAGGGAGCGGCCGGTCAGTTTGGCAAATGCGACGAGGATAAATAGACAATATCGAAGGACATAGTTCACTTTAGACCCACGGGTATGCTTGACCGGAATCCGGTCGATCTCAATACCCTTGAACGTATCATGCTTGGGACTTCCCTCTTCCATGAGGCATATCACATCAACCTTCATGCCCGCATGCACAAAGGCTTCTGCGGCCCTGCGAGGCCGTGGATCACCTGGAAAACTCGAAAACGACACGACTGCCATGCGTTTTCCTTCCAGGGAGGAATGTGTAGAACTCTGAAACTCTGGACGACCTTCCGTTTCATGGTCGCATGGATTGTCCAACAAGGAGTTCTGCTGCTTAGGAACAAACATAGTGGCTTTTTGAGCCATTAAACATCTATTCAATCCCGAGCCCGCCACCATATTCGTATAAAAATGCTGCGCGACCTGTTTCGGCAGAGCGAACCAACAGTCATCAGCATAGCGTTCGGTGACATATTTCAGAAGATCCAGATATAAGCGGTGACTATACTCACCCAGATGCTCGTGTCCGTTAAAACTCATGTAGTCTGGATGAATACCTACCAATGCCAACCCACCTTTTTGAGCTACCCAATCCAACTTTCGCTTCCATATGTCGATGGTTTTTTCTTGTAACAAGAGAAAGAGCGTTGAATCTTGTGGCAGCGTATAGGGAATTTCGACGTATCCGTACACCCCATCATGGGATACCCAGAACGGAAAAATCGTTTCTACTCCATCAGGTTGGGGCTCAAGCGGATCCGTATCGAACGTGGAACTGTCATAGAGAACATTCACTTCGTCAAGCCATCTCAGATTATGGCGCATGAACCCTGATCGAAAACCTACTGCGCCCCATTGCGTAATGTAATGGTTAATCTTTTCTACGCCGGCCCTAAAGCTTTCCTGTGAATGATACAAGGTTCCGTCATGATGAAGATCATGGACACCAACTTCAAATCCGTTCGTTGCAAGAACTGCTCGCAGAGAATCCGAAACTCGATATTCCCCCTCCGGCACAAAGTTAAACGCGGATCGGAACCCATGCCGGATCTCCAACTCAGCTAATTCTTGAGTACGGTCCAATCCTCTTTTGCCTTCAACATCGTGAGTCAAAACAAATGCAAACTTTTTTCCTTCAGGCCAGCCAGGCCACTTCACCGGCATCGTACTGGCCGCTTCATTAATAGGCCAGACGCCAGCATGTTTCTGCCTTAGGTGCGCGGCTAGAATACGTCGCAATGTCAACCGCACCCTTAAAGGAATGACGGGTTTCGCGCTGTAATAAAGATCACTTAATACCATTAGCGAACCGTGCCAATTGTGGGGGCGACACTGGCGACCTTCTTCCTTGTATTCCTTGTACCGACCTCACGTTTGACCTTTTGTTTATTGGAGGATTCAATCGCCTTTAGAATGTCAGTTCGGTTCATCCGACCAAGGATTTCAATATTACTCATCACACAGTGTCCGCCTATGACACCGGGGAAATATTTGACGGGGGGAAAGAATGGGATCTCCTCATAAATGGAAACGATTTCATCGTAATTCACTCCCAGCCGATCGCAGTACCGCTCAACCTCCTGTGCCCATGCGATAATCAATCCGAAATAAGTGGTCTCCGTCAGTTTCGCGAGTTCAGTCGCTTCAGGTGAGGAGAGCACTCTCGTTTTCATGCCGACCGATTCGAAGTGTCGTGCCGCTTTCTGTGCAGATTCGGTATCAACCCCCCCCACAAATTTGTCATAGCGAAGAAGATCTGCTGTCATGTTCACGTGTTTCCCGCGCACCGGGCTATTGGCGACAGAACTGCCAGTTCGCTCTGCGATGTGTCGCGTCGTCCCTACCGACACCGTGCTATTAATGACAGTCAGACGCGGATGATATTGCTCAATATACTTAGAGGTTTGCCCGATGAAATCGTCGATCGCAAAAGGGTAACAGACATGCATGATATCGATATCGCCAGGCGGTTCGGATAATGGCTCGATGTCAACCGCGACAGTTTCATAGTGTCTCGAAAGTACATCAAAGAGAGGTTTCCCTATTTCCCCTAAGCCGATCACCATGACCTTTCCAATATTGTTCATACTCTCTCTCCTCTCACCAGTAAAATAGGGGCAGCATGATGAAAGACCTGTTAGTCTCCCCCCAAACTTGGTCGCTGTGATTCAGTTGGAGTAGGGACCGTCTGACTCACAAAAACCCTCCGGAATGCTTCTTTCAGTCTCTGCATCTGTTCCTTCTGATGAAAGACAACGAGCTCATCGTCAATTGGTCGTTCAGCCCGGGTGACAAATGCCCAGACAAACCCTGTCAGCAGAAGAAAGCCTCCAATAATATGAGGCTTGCTCTTCATCTGTAGACATGCCCTGAATATTTCCCACAGTGGATGGCCGCCAAGATAGAAGTCTTGCTTGCCCAGCTTATACCAAGCCTTAAGTTTTCCGGATGATGCCGTACCCATCGGGCGGTGGTGGTTGCACACCATCTCAGTGAACGTTCGAGTTTTCCATCCTTTCATCCTCGCTGTTGTAACAGCAACCCAATCGATTCCCCCACTCTTTATGGGTATGTATCCCCCGACTTCTTCGAAACACCTTCGCCGAAAGAGCTGACAAGCCCCTGAAACGTGTTCCTGGCTCGTAAATCGATAATCATAGGTCCCATTGCCCTCCATAAATGGGGTACCGGCAACACCGAGTGCAGGGTCCTCTGCAAACTTTTCCAGAAGGAACTCAAAATATCCTTCTTGAAACGTGATATCTGCATCTAAATTCCCAATCACCTCATAAGCACTCACGCCCACCTTTTCGCACCCTGCATTAAAACAGTGCACCTTAGCGGCAAAGTGTCGGTCCCTCCGTTCCGGCATCCGGACAAGCTCGATCCACTGATTCTCAACGAGAAACCGTTTTACAATCTCATCGGTACCGTCAGTAGACCCATCGCTCACAATAATCCACTTAATAGGACGAATCGTTTGAGCGCATACCGAGAGAATGGTCCTCTCTATGAACTGGGCCTCATTTCTCGCAGGCGTAATCAGTATGTAGCTGGGAACCTTACCGCGCATGTATCAACTCACAGAAATAGCAAACTTGATACAGCGCTGGATTTCAGTCACGACGCGCTCCTGCTGGCCCTCGGTGAGTCCTGGGAACATTGGCAGGGACAAGATTCGTGAGACGGCCTTCTCCGCTACCGGAAAATCACCGACTTGAAACCCAAGGTTCTCGTAGGCTTTCGTCAGGTGCAGCGCTATCGGATAGTGAATTCCGGTACCAATGCCTACTTCGTCCAACCGCGCTTGAAGATGGGTCCGATCGGCCGTCTGTACGACATAGAGGTGGTAGACCGACCGAGACCACTCCGGTTGATGAGGGAGGATCAAGACTCCACCCGCTTCCGCGAACAGTTTGTCGTAACGCTCTGCAATCTCTCTGCGCTGCTCATTCCACGTTTTCAAATGGCGAAGTTTAGCCCGCAAGAATCCGGCCTGAATGGCATCAAGCCGCCCGTTGTATCCTTCAATATCGTGGAAATACTTCTTCGACTGGCCATGGTCACGCAACAGGCGACATGTCTGAGCCACCTGTTCATCATCGGTTGTGACCGCGCCGGCTTCTCCGCAGGCGCCCAAGTTCTTGCCGGGATAAAAGCTGAATGCTGCGGCGTGTCCCACGGAACCGGCCTTGAGCCATCGATTTTCCTTTTGGGAGAAATACTCTGCGCCCTGAGCCTGGCACGCATCTTCAATCACCTTGAGATTGTATTGGGTAGCCAGATCAAGAATAGGGTCCATGTCGGCCATCTGCCCATAGAGATGTACAGGGACGACTGCTGTCACAGGACTACCGGTTTCCTTGTGAAAGGCACGCTTCAATGCCGCATCCCACGTGCATTTCGTTTCTAAATAGCGCCGCAATTCCATTGGATCCAACGTATACGTCTGCTCGTCGATATCGACAAAGTCTGGACGTGCCCCCGCTTGTGATATTGCCTCGGTCGTGGCGATAAACGTATTCGGCACTGTCACCACGATATCGCCGGAACGCACGCCTGCGGCAATGAGCGCAAATCTCAGGGCGTCCGTTCCACTGCCGACCCCTATACAGAATCGCGATCCACAGAATTGAGCAAAGTCCTGTTCGAACCCGTGAACCATCGGACCTCCGATGAATCCGGCAGTGCTCAGCGCCGTCTTCAGAACTTCGACGAATTCGTCCTGGAGCCCTTGATGGACCGCCACCAGATCAAGAAAAGGAATTTTCCCCTCGCTCATGGTTTTCTCCTGGTTAAATGTGTCGCAAGATTTTTCCTGGATTGCCCACGACAATCGCATTCGCCGGCACGTCGCGGGTCACTACACAACCGGCACCGATTAGTGCATTTTCTCCGATCACCACATTCGAAAGAATCGTCGCACCGGATCCAATGGACGCTCCTCGTTTCACCAGAGTGGTCTCCACCTTCCAATCAGCTTCAGTCTGAAGAGCCCCTGCACCATTAGTCGCAAGCGGGAATGAGTCGTTCACGAAAGTCACGTTATGTCCCACAAAGACCTCGTCTTCGATCGTCACGCCATCGCAGATGAACGTGTGACTTGATATTTTGCACCGCCTACCGACTTTCGCATTCTTTTGAATCTCAACAAATGCGCCGATCTTTGTGTCATCACCTACTTCGCAGCCGTACAGGTTGATAAACTTCGAGAACTTTACGTTATTCCCGATTTTGACATCTGGCGCAATGCAGAAATACCTATGGACCTGTACAGAGTCCTCGATTGACCCCATATCCTGCTTAATGTTATTGCGCGGGGAAATCCCTTGTGGTTTGCCCGGCCCTCGTTCAGGGTTTCTCTCACGCACAGATTTCCTAAGTTTTTCCTGCACAGTCATTTCTTTCTATATAAGGCTCATACGGGCAGTCGGTGGCGTACCTAGTTTCAACAACTGAGGTCGGCAGACTTGAGCACTGTCGATCGTTAGTTTGGCATGAAGTCCCAATGTATTCAGGAGCAGGAGCACACGGTGCTGCTCCGTCATTTCGCTGACAAACACCGCTTCGAGTCCAGCCAACGGCCCACCACTGATCTGGACGATCTGACCTTTTTCAAATCGTTCAGTGGCGGGAGTCACATACCCATCTTCCAACCGCTCTCTGATAGCTCCGATCAATGCCCCGTTCACTACCGCGGGCTTCAACCCAAACTTCACGATATTCAGTACCCCCTTGGCAAAGTTGACGGCCCGATAGCGGTCATTGATGTCGAACCGCGCAAAAATGTATCGGGGGAACAATGGCTCCACGACTATCTTTTCCTGACGACCTCTCCATGTGCTCCGCTTGAGTAACGGCAAAAATGTTTCAACGGGTAACTGCCTCAGACTGAATTCAGACTGCCTTTCTTGACGAGGTTTTGTCCGGATTACATACCAGTGCATCCTTGACTCCTCCCGTATTTCAGACACAAGTTAGGCTGCCGCCCTTCCGGTGCTTCCCGGCTTCACTGATTCGATCTTATCAAACACCACCACACTACAGTTCAGCCTGAGATCACGGCTGAGAAACCCGGGCTGGATCAATACTTAACTCGATCTCAACCTCAACCTTCTACAGATCGTTACCACCCAGACCCCTTATCCTTCGACGGTACATTCATCCATTTCGGTGTCTCTGTACTTCCCATGTCATTGACAGAAGTCAAAGGGACAATCTTCCGTGGCCTTGCTTTTACCGACGGGCCACCGCCAGGCAACATGGGATTGTCGTAATTGATGTAACTCGGCAGACTCTGGGTTTCGACCGCGTTGAGGATGACGAGTGCCTCGGTCTTCAGACTCAGCATCTTGAAGGCCTGCTGCACAATATGCTTTGGAGTCGCGCCTGCTCGTATGACCAGAATGAGCACATCAGCAAGGCTCGCCAGGATGTTCATGGTCGCACTCTGTAGAACCGGTGGAGTATTGATGATGATGTACTCATAATGCTTTCGTAACTTCGGCAATATCTCCCTTAGCTGCTGAATCCTGGTTAGTTCATTGTGTTCTTCGCCTGATGCCCCTCCAACCGACAGGATAGAGCAAGGGACCTCGTCAATGACCGAGATGCAATCCTCAAAGAGAGCCTGGTCATCCAACAAGTCGATTAATCCTCCTCGCGCTGGCACAGACGCATAGTGGTGAAGGGCGGGGCAGCGAAAGTCGCAATCAATCAGCAAGGTTCGCTTTCCCAAGTTTTTGGCAAGAGTATACCCAAGGTTCACGACCGTCGTGGTCTTGCCTTCTCCTTTTAAGGCACTTGAGATTTCGACTACCGTCGAGCTAGATCTCTCAGTGGACAAGACCAGGCTTGTCGCAGCCATGCGGTATTGTTCGGCAGCCATGGAGAATGGCTTCCACTTTGCGACAAGATTGCGGTACGCAAGGAGAGCTTCTGCCCGATTCGCTGACGTTTTCCTTGCCCGGGCGCTCTCGACCGGCACCTTGCCATAGGTATGGTCGTACATGGTGAGGAAATCCGGGATGGTTGCCAACACCCGGATTCCTTGTAAGGATTCCACCTCTTGTCGCCGCTTGAACGTCGGAAACAATCGATCACGTCCTACTGCCAGGGTCACTCCAAATCCACAACCTCCGAGGACTCCAAATATCATGATGAGCAATCGATTGGGACTATCGAGCTTCTGTGGGAGATTAGCCGGGTCCAGGATCCGGAACTGTTCCCCCTTCTGACGTTTCTCAAGGTTTTCTGCCACGTGGGCGTTCAGGCGTTTATCCAACAAGGCCTGATAGTTCTTTTGCATATTTTCGTAGTCCCGCATGAGAATCATGACTTCCTGCTCACGGGCGGGTGTTTGCTCAACACGATGTTCAAATTCCCTGATCTGGGCCGTGAGCCTTCGGCTCCGCTCCTGGAGCGAAGCCACCTCAGTACGCAGCGCAATTTTCTGCTTGATCAGTTCTTGCAAATAGACGTCATACGTCTTGGCTTGATCATTTTCTCCCGACGTGTCACCATATTTCTCTGCTAATTGCATCTTGAGGCTTTCTATTTCCTGTTTGGCCTCCACAATGTCCGGATAAGTGCTCTTGTAATCTGTTGCGATGAGCGTCGTGAGCTGTCGCTCCACTTCCCGAAGTCTTTCGACCTGTGGATCCCTGCCGCTATAGGTTGGCGCCGGAATTCCCGGGGGGGCCTCAGTGGGTCCACCTGCTTGATATTCCTTGATCGACTTCTCCAACAAGCTCAGCTTTTCAGTTTGGTTATGCCATTGCTCATCCGTCGCGTGCAGATTTGTCTGTAAGCGATCAAGCCCTCTGAGATTGGCCTCCAGCTGTTCAGGCAAGAGACCCATATATCTGGTTTTATAGGAACTGATCGCCCGCTCTTGCGCTTCCAACGCTGTCTTTGCGTCGTGCAATTCCTGCTCGAGAAACACCGACACTCCCGTCACCAGTTGCTCGCGAACCTTGAGATTTTCCTCAATGAACATAGAGGCAAGCTTCCCCGTTACTTGCATGGCGGTCATCGGGCTCTCATGAGCAAAGGAAATGGTCACAGCTTCGACGCTTTTCCCCCTGGTTCCAGTCGTCCCGACCGTTTCTACCTTAATCTCTTTTCGCATTCCTTCGATGGCAGACTCGATTCCGGTCCGCCTGACTTGACTCTCGTACAATTTAAACTCGTCGATAATCTGGCTCAAAAGCGTTCGGCTCATCACTTGCTGCTGGATCATCGTGAGTCGCTCTTGGATGCTCGCCCCTCCAATGCCTTTGACATAGTCGTCCGGAATCTTCTGATCCTCAATTAAGATCGAGGTGCTCGACCGATAACTTTTTGGCAGAACCACACAGAGCACAGCAGCGATTGTCACTCCGGCCAGGATCGACCCAATCACCAGCCATTTTCTGCGGACAATGAGGGTCCAATAATCTTGCACAATTACCGATGTCGGTTCTGTCACGAGACTGTTCGTATTCATTCCCACTCCGCGACAAGTCTGAGTAGAACGATATTCCGATCAAAGAGGAACTCTTGCGATGAGCTGGTACGCTGATACTGACTATGGGTGTAGGACAGGGTCGCAACCATGACTCGATTGATTTCGTAACTCACACTCGGCATTACTGAATACGACTCGAACGTTATGAGAGAACTGTCCGGCACAGATTGGCTATGGGCGTAATTGCTATTGAGTGAGAGGGCGAGGGATTTCGTAACCTGATGCGTCACAGTGCCACTCACTACTTGGGTCAACAATGCCGTAGATACGACATAGAAGCTCGGTGTGATCCTTCTCGAATAGGAAACGGTGACATTAGAATCCTCTCCCTTCCAGGCGAGAAAAGCAGATCCGAGATATTGGAGGTTATTGCTCGTACTAAAAACAGTAGCCCCTCCCGTCACGCCCGCTGTCAGTGTCGGCGTGATTGATCGGGTCCATCCTGCAAGGGCCCCATGAGCGGAGAAGTCGCTCGTACTGTATGAGCCCCTCTGATACTGGTAATACAATGTGCCTGTATCCACAGGCGAGATCTTCACTTCAGGTCCTGACCTCACGGTTTGAAACGTGGTATCTATGAGGTTGCCCTGTGCCACTCCGGTGGACGTAGAAGCCGAACTCCCATATGTTCGCCGTAGATCTGTGTAGGTTGTGATGAAACTCAAGACCGGAGAGGGAGCAAAGGATGCTTCGACTCTTCCGGTATTGGTGTGTGAATTGGCTCGCCGGGCCTGAATGCCCTGCACAAACGATTCCGGAGCTTCATTCCCGCCAACTGGAGAGGCAAATGCCAGTGGCTGTGGTGTGTAGATGTAGGTATCAAAAACACGCAGTCCCAATCCGCGCACGAGTTCGCCCATCGCACGATCTAGGTTCAGGTTCACCATCCCGTTTCCCGCGATATAGTTGAGGCCAGGGTTCTTGACGTAGGCTTCGGCAGTAGCCCCCCCACCGACCATTCCCTCGATGAGCTGCCGCTTGTGAAAGACCCGTACCTGTGGGGACACGGTCGACACATAGTCTTCAAGGTTGCCACCTTGAACAAAAAACACGTTACTATCGTACCGTTCCGCTACGCTCAGCGAGGGAACCACATTAGTCTCAGGTGCCGTTCCAGTCGTTGTCGTTCGCGTTGGTAGAGGGGGGAGAGGCCCCTGTCCATACTGTCCATAGATCGACCCTGGATTCAGCATCGTCATTCCGCATGCAGTAGCTACCGCTACGCATCCTATGAATTCACGCCCTTGCCATGCCATACCCCGTTACCATGCTCTACGGCACTAGAACCACGTCTCCCGTTTTAAGGATGAAGTTTCCGATTTCCCCATCTCCGGATACCAGATCATCGTATCGAGCTGGGATTCTCATCTCTTTGGGCTTGCCCTCTTCTTTTCCTACTCTCCGAAGGACTTGCATCTTGTTCTTCGCCGCGTAAATCGAGAAACCCCCGGCTACCGCAACTGCCTGTAGCACGGTCGCATGTGACTTCAGTTGGTATTTACCGGGCTTTGCCACTTCTCCTAAGACATAAATGCTGTAACTGTTGACCTCTTTGACGCTGACTGAAACGGAGGGACGCTCCTTGAACTCTTTAAGCCGCTCTGAAATCAGGTTGGCCAATTGATTCGCATCCAGACCACTCGCGACTACCTCTCCAATGAGTGGCATCGAAATCTTTCCATCAGGCCTTACCACCACTTCTTTCCGTGAAAGGTCTTGATTTCGCCATACCGAAATTTCAAGCACGTCCTCAGGCCCCAATAAGAAATCGTTCCCCCCTCGGCCCGCCTCGGCTATAGCCTCCCCGGATAGTCCACCACCTAGTCCATAACCACACCCCGTCACCATGCTGAGCAGGATGATCAGCAGCGACCCACCAATAGCCCCCCTGAGGTGAGCAGCCCATTTTCTCATGGCGCCAGCACCATGGTTTTGGAGATTAGGACAATTTGTTCTCCAGACATTAGCGAGGAATTTAAACGCGAGATTGCCTGCACACCTGAGCTTGTCCACAACGAAATGCACCTGGCTAGAGTTCTTCGATCGCGATCCGAGGCCCAGATTTCTTGTACGATGGGGGCCTAGATAGAGAAACTAGGAATACCCCTAGCGGTGGATGATAAGGGGTGAAGAGAGGGGTTATGACGATCTTTGCTCATGTTGATTCACGCCCGTTTTGTGATTTTACTGCTTGTTACATTACTGAACGGTCTTGCGGAATTATGCACATTTCCCTCTGACCCTGAGTGCCATCCTCTGAAATTCCAATGACATAGCTGGTCCGGGGTAGTGGTCTCACTCTTGCTCAACCACCAGCCTGTCCGTTGCTATCCATTAGAGGAGTGATACATGCGAGACATAGGACTGAGCCGCCTTGATTTTCTGAAGGTGGCTTTCACGGCAAGCATGATTCTCTGGGCCAGTATCGTCGCGACTCCGGCCTCGGCGGTAACCATCCAGTATTCGTTTACCGGGAACGTCACTCAAGTCAACAATCAATTAACCTCAGCATTCAGGCTGAGTCCCAGCCCATCTGCTATGTCAGGGCTCATGTCGGTAAATACAACGGACACGAATATTCTCAATGCCAACCTCGGCAGCTACACAATCACGAACTTCACCCTGAATATTGGAAGCTATACTGCGACAATGGGAACTTCCGGCACTCTAGAAATTAGAAACGGGCCACCCGGGACGGACCAGTTTAATGTGACCATGAACGCGCCCAATGGCCCGGCAGTGAATTCCTTGGCCCCCAGACTATTTGAAATTCAACTGCGCGGTCCTAACAGTATCTTTACCAGCGATACCCTGCCACCGTCCTCGCCGACAATTGCGTCCTTTACTAATCAGAACCTATGGCGACTGGTATTTGGGGCTGGGAATAGAGCGGTTTCTGGGGTCATAACGACGGTAACAGCAATGACAGCCGTGCCAGTGCCATCGACGGCGGTCCTCTTCGGGGGGGCACTGGTCGCGCTGGTCAGTTTTGGAGCCGGAAATTGGAAGCAGAGAAAACCGCCGCGCGCATAACCATCAAGGCAACATTCTCACTACTAGAGAGCCGGAGTCTTTGCGCTGGCTTTAGATCACAGACCAATGCCTGCAGAATCTGTCGAAGAGGTGACTCGAGAAGGGTATAGAGTATTGAGAGGTAAGTAGGACCGTAACGTTTCGACCTGCCTGAACTTCCAGCACAACATCATACTCGGGAAGCAGCTGCGACGGATTAGTAGAACGCATGGGTGAAGCTCAGCTGGACCACTTGCCGTTCAATCAGGAACCCTTGCCCGTTAAACGATTGATTATTGTTCGAGTAACTATAGGTGACTCCCAGAAAGGTCTGTGGGGTGAACCGATAGGCCATGCCCCCCGTGGCGCCCCACGCGGTATAGGAGATATCCGCGGCACTAGATCCAACCTCCTCGCCATGCCCAAAGTTCATCCCCGCGACGCCAAGAAGCTCGGGAATGGGGGTTTGTTGTGTCAGGTTGAGTGACACCACTTGTGTCCGCAGCGGAGCACTCTGGAATTGAAACGACGGCGTGATTCCGATGCCATAGGCCAGCGTCATGGCGGTCGCATTATTATTATAGAGCAGAGCAAAATTTCCCAATGGCTGAACGGTGTTTGAGGACAACGTGCCCGAGATATTAGAGTCCACTACCTGCGCCCCCGCGGTCGAATTAAAACTGAGGTTGGGCGTAAATATGTGTACCCACCCGATAGTCCCCCCCCGCGTATTGAAGGTGCCCCTCCCATGATAGTCATAGTCAGAACCCACGAAGTTCATGCTCACGGTATCTCGAAGCGACAGGTCCCTTGAGAGCCCTCCCTTGTACGTCTGGTAATTGGTATCCAACAACGTGACGGATTGCCCCCCGGGTGCGGCCCCAAATTGAATCAACCCGTTCGTGTAACTCCCTAGTAGATTGACGACCTGCGTCAGGGGCGCCACCAGATTGACGTCGAATACATTTCTTTGCGTATTCACCCGTGAGACTTGATAGCCGCTCACAAATGGATTGGCGCCCTGCCCCGAGAGATCGCCCGTCACAAAGGCCGGAGGGTTCGGGGTGTAACTATAGGTATTTGATAGTGTCAATTGCGTCCCCGCCCATACTTGACTCGCGAGATTGCTCGCATCGATAACCCCACCAACATTGGTCCCCACATAATTGAGGCCTGTATTCTTGGCGTAGTATTCTCCGACGCCTCTGGCCATCGCATTCACCCTGACTAAGCTTCCGCCATAGAGCGCCCGCAGCTGCGGCATTACAGTCGTGACATAATCATCTATCTTCCCCGGACTCCGATTGGGAGCAAAGAGCACATTGCTGTCGTACCGCTCCCCCACCATGACCGAGGGAATGAGACGAAACCCTGTAGTGATTGGAACCAGACTGGGATCCGTGGATCCCCCAAATGCCGTGCCGGGGATTCCCATCAGGCCCCCGCTCATGCCGCCCCCGTACCCCCCGCCCACACCTGAGCTCATCTGTGCATGGCTCACAGACACCAGCCCTAGCGCGCACACAATCACTAACCCACCAATCCATCTATGTTGCATCCCATTCCTCACGTGTAGCTCCACATTGACATGGCAAAATCTACAGATAGAAATTGCCGACAGCGGCATACCCCTTCACAATCGGGAAAGCTCTCTTCGGTACCTCACCCAATTACATAGACAAACTAGCACTTACTTCGCAGTTGTCACGTTACTTGTGTATTTTTGCGGAGAGGATAATTGATTAGCAGAGATGTTTTTGCAGCATCTACTCATCTACGTCTATCAAGATCGAGGGGAACCCTGTTATATTGCGGTATCACCCATTTCGAGGTTTCCAATGGAGATGCTGATGATCGTGTTTCGCACTTCACTAAAGGAACGTGTGCACGAGTTATTGGCGGGGTGCGGGGTCAAGGCTTATACCGAATTTCCCAAAGCAGCAGGGACAGGGCAATCAGGAACGACTGAAGGGCAATGGTTCTCCGCTGGAGAGAACAGTGTGATTCTTGTCTCGCTGGAATCAGCTCAACGTGACAAGGTTGGCAACGCGGTTAAGGCCTGGTGTGCAGAGGCTCAGCACTCAGGTTGGAATAAACCAGTTATTAGAATCTTCTTTTGGCCCTGTGCACAACTCATATAACAGCGGCCTCTCCTATCCCCTGCTAGACTTGGCTATGGGATGTCGGGTACCGAGTCGACTTAGCCTAGGAGGCACGCGTGACGCGACGTACTCAGACTCAGCTGCAACAGTCCTACCGTGAACAGGCCCTCAAGCTATTTCCTTGGATCTGCGCGCATTGCGGACGTGAATTTGGAGGCAAGAAGCTGAGCCAACTTACGGTCCATCACAAAGACCATAACCACGACAACAATCCCCCAGACGGGAGTAACTGGGAACTGCTCTGTCTTTACTGCCATGACAATGAGCACCAGCGGAATCAGGTAGCTGATCGTTCCGGTGAGGCTCTGACGGGCCGCCAGCAAGACCGACCTTCAACCTTTACTCCCTTTGCCCGCCTGGCAGACGTCATGAAACGGAAGACCTAGCATGAGATTGTGTCGCTCTTCAATCAACGGGTGTTCATACTTCGTCCATTATTGAGAGGTTACTGTCATGAAGAATGTTGAAATGACCGTCGTGGGGAACCTGCTAACGATCAAAGTAGATTTATCAAAAGAGTTCGGACCTTCCGCCTCGGGAAAGACCCTCATCATTGCCTCCACAGAAGGGAATGTGACTATTCCTGAGCGAGCAGAAAAAGTAGGGTTGAACGTCTATAAGAAGAAGTGATCGGGGCGGGCCTTCTCCCAAGGAAAGCCGCGGCGTCCACGGAAATCTGATGTTACGGTTTAGGTTCAGGCGCCGTTCATTATCTCTTCATAGTAAGACTCCAGCATGCGTCTGCGGGCTGGCTCGACAATCACCAGCTGGCGTTGATCCAGCGTGTTGGCACAATAGAGATAGCCCCCTTCTTCTGCCTGCCCGAGTTCGACGTGCAACTGGCGGCCATCTGGCTCCTGCCGAGTGCTCTCCTTGATCACATGCCTGTTTTGCAACTGCTCCCATACGCGCTGCGCAGAGGGCCAATGGTTTTCATAGAGCGGCACGTCTGGATCGGTCGCCTTGGCCCGCTGCATTGTACGATCGAAGAGACTGCCCGCATCCGGCTCGGGCAATTCATTCCATTGCACCTCCTGTGATTGCCCTACCCTCAACAGGAAGAGGGGTCCGTCGTCGGCAATTTCTTCGACCAGAGAGTATCGAATCAATTCTGGCTCTTCGCTTAGGCCGAGCCCTCGTGCAGCTAGCGCCCGTTGAAACGGGACTCGTCTTGCCAGTTGACGGGTCTTCTCGCAGACGATCATGCGTCCCTGTGCGGGGAGCAGGGCATAGAGACGATCGAGCCTGCCCCCGATCCCGGTTCGTCGCTCAAAATCCGCCTGCTGCTGTCCCTCTCCGGCACGTTCGAAGGTCTTCCAGCTTCGACTGGGAATGCCGGGATCATGCTCTGCTTGTAGGAGCGCGTGTGTGGCAAGAATCAGATCAAAGGAACGAGTGGGAGCCCGGTGATCGAGATCGAGACATTCGAATTGCACGTTCATGAGATTGAGCGCCTGAGCCTGTTGCTGCGCTCTCGCAATCGAGGCAGGCGAGCGATCGATCCCGACCACGGTCTTGTCCGGATACTGCTTCGCGTAGAATGTTGTGAGAATGCCTACCCCGCAGCCGACGTCTAGTATGGAGGCGGCATCGCCGACGCGATCCGCGACCTGTGGACCGACAGCCCGGTAATAACCGTACTGTTGGCTATATAGGACGGGCAGGATATGCGGTTGGGCGGCCGCATCGTAAAACACCACTTCGTCGGCAACGGCTCCCCTACGCTTTTGCTCGATCTGTCGATGTAGTGTGGCCAATTCCACAGGGGAGAGAGTCTGTCGCTGCCACTGAAAGTACACCTCCTCCGACGTGAACTGGCGGAGGCCCCACCAGGCAAGGTGCGCTTCTAACGCGTGAAGCGTCGTTCGTACTTCGTCTCTCGTATCACGATGCACAGGCCGCTCTTGGCGAAATACGCTTCACATTTAACGCTTTACGGCCTTTTCAGCATGATCGCATCAAAATACGTCTCCGGCACCGGATGCGGGTACCGGAGTTGACCCGATCCAAAGGCGACATACTTTTCACAGGTCAGTTGCTCAAGGCCGATCGGACCCTTTGCATGGAGACGAGAGCCGCTGAGTCCGACATCGGTGCCCATACCGTAACTGTCGCCGGCATTGAGGCGGGACGACGCATTCACGAGCACGGCGCCGGCATCCACTTCACGTGTGAACCGCATGGCCGCATCATAGTTTGTCGTGGCAATGACAGCGGTGAGACAGGATCCCTGCGCCTCAATATGCGCCAAAGCCTCATCCATATTCGCGACCATTTTGACCGCCAACAGGGGCCCCTGAAATTGCGTATGCCAATCCTCCTCCTTTGCCGGAATGATCGAGGCATGCCCGGTCATAGCCATTTGCCCCATGAGGGCCATAGTTTTGGGGCAGGCCCGTACCTCGATTTTAAACTCTGCGAGCATACGGTTGATCAACGGAGGTAAGAACTGCCGCCCAATCACCTGTTGCACGAGCAACGTGTCGAGAGAATTCGAGGCCCCAGCCTTCTGCACTTTGGAATTGATTGCGACATTTTGAGCCATTGGCATATCGGTGTCGGCATCGACATACATGGTCGTAAGCCCTCCATCCGTGCAGAGCACCGGTATCTTCGTCTGTTCGATGACTGCCTTCCGGAGAGCGGCTCCTCCTCGAGGAATAATGGCATCGAGACTCTTGCTGGCTCGGATGAGCTCAACCGCTACGTCTTTATCTGGCCGTTCGATAATGATCCATGCACCTGCCGGTATCCCATTTTGTTCCGCAGCTTCCCGCAAGCCGGCCGCAATCGTCTGTTGCGTCAAGCCCCACTCGGGCGCGCCACGAAAAACACAGAGGTTACCCGACTTGAAACAGAGTGCAATCGACTCCACGGTAATGAGTGGACTCAATTCCGATATGACCCCTATCACGCCGATAGGGACACGGACACGGCTGACTTGCAATCCGTCGAGCCGTTCCCATCGGGATGTGACCTCGCATACCGGATCCGGCAGGTCTGCGATCATGCGGAGGCAATCGACCATCTGCTTGATATCATCTGCTGTCATGCGAAGGCGGGCCACGGCAGCTTTCATCCGGTCCTTCAAGACGTCGGCTTCAAAGGACTTTCCAACCGCATCCACATCCTTCTCATTTGCCGATAGGATCTTCTCCTCGTCAGCCGCTAATCGGTCCGCCATGGCCCGCAGGGCCTTTTCCTTTATAGGGCCAGGGAGAAGTCCCAGGTCACGCGCGGTTTTCCTACAATCCTTCAATAGCTTATCAATATAGAGCTTAGCTGGAACTTCAGGCATTATATCCCCACAAGTCATGGCGCGAATACATTATCCCTGTTGACAATCAAACCACACACGTGGCGGCGACTATAGCACGCGGGTTTTTCACAGGTAAAGCAAGGGGCAGCGGATGGAGCCTGATGATCTTCTATGCTCGCGCAACGCGCGGTCGCGGACTCCCCCGCTTGGGCTAATAGCACGTCTCGGCGTGCTAGTGGGTGGGCGGGTGAGAAGGTTACGCGCAGTGGAAGATCAATCAGCCCCCATCCTTAAAGAGATATCGAACAAGCTTGGAAGGAACAGTAATGTCGCTCGATGCGCGCAGTGAAGGAGGGCTTGCCTAGCCCTTATGACGCAGTTGAAGAAAATCACAGGGAACCTCGTTCGATGGCCGCATGAAGATCAACCATGTGAACGATAGTCTGGTCACCACCTGGCAGAAGAGTACTTGCTGGACGTGGAGAACAGGACTACCAACCTACTCATGGCGAGAGACTTCTCCTCTTGAAGGCGAAAGTTTGCTACAATGCGCCGCCACAATCTTGCGGCATCCCAGAGGACCACTATGATCGACCTGCGAAGCGATACGGTTACGAAACCGACCGACGCGATGCGAGAGGCAATGGCACGCGCAGATGTAGGAGACGATGTCTACGGAGAGGATCCCACTGTCAACCGGCTCCAAGACATGACTGCCGCAATGTTTGGGAAGAAGGCCGCTCTCTTTCTGCCCTCTGGCACGATGGCGAATCAACTTGCGATTCGCCTCCATAGCCACCCGGGCCAAGAGGTGATTGTTGAAAGCAGGGCCCATATCGTGCGGTATGAACAGGGTGCTGCTGGAGCACTGGCAGGAGTCCAACTCCACTGGGTTGTAGGCGATCGAGGACTCATCTCAGCCGAGCAGGTCGAAGCAGCCGTCCGTCCTAAAGATCCACATACCATTCAAACAGCGCTGATCTGCCTGGAGAATACTCACAATAGCGGCGGAGGGACTATATATCCCCTTGCGACAATTGAGCAGATTCGTGCTGTGGCTACAATGCATGGCATTCCCATGCACTTGGACGGAGCACGGCTCTTCAATGCAATCGCCGCAACGACCTTGCCGCCAGCTTCCTATGCCCAGCATTTTGACACCCTTTCGGTGTGTCTCTCAAAAGGACTGGGGGCGCCAGTGGGCTCGCTGCTGATGATGAATGATCTAACGCTCCTTGATAAGGCCAAACGGATGCGCCGCATGTATGGCGGCTCAATGCGTCAATCCGGCATCCTCGCCGCTGCCGGCATCTATGCCCTGGAGCACCATATCGGACGATTGAAAGTGGACCATGAACACGCCAAGCGGTTGGCACGAGGGCTGCAAAATGTTCCGACGGTCAGAATCAACCCCCACGATGTCGATACGAATATCGTGATCTTTGATGTCATCGGTCACCGCCTTGCTCCCCCGGCAATTGTTGCCGCGTTGAAGAAGGAAGGGGTCTTAATCAATGCTCTCGGCGGCAACAGTTTTCGTGCTGTGACACATCTGGACATCTCAAGTGCCATGACTGATGAAGCCTGCGCGATTCTTTCCCGTGTTCTGACAAACTGAAATCACGACTCATTGACAGCTCTCCCCCTGAAATCTAGAATGCTAGTCATGGGGTTACTATGCCATTGACGGTTGTATCGTTTAAGCACATCACCCAAATTTTAGGGGTCACTGATTCTCTTGGACTGAACCGGGAATGGGTCGAAATTCCCTTGTCCCCACAAAGCCCGGGCGCCGTCAGACGATTAACCAACGGTAAGCTGGAAATTGTCGTCGATGCGGACCAACCTTTCGAGGATTGGCTGCAATCACTCCCGCGATACATTCAGCTCGCACAGGGAGCTTAAGATGGACAGCCCTACGCTTCAACCTGTTCCCACATCAGAGGAATTGAAGGCGGAACTCCTGGCGATTCCAGACCCGCCGGAACAACCGGACCCGATAGATGAGCCGGGATTTGAAGAGCTTGTCGCAATCGCCGTGCGTCATGTCCGTGGTCGTCGCGGAGGGGATCTTGTCAGTGTAATCTTGGTAGGGTCCAGCGTTCGCCGCGCCATCACCCCCCACAGCGATATTGATCTCATTTCCCTGGTCAAAGGACAGGCCGACAGTCACGAAATCGTCCGTGTTTCCGATCGCCTGGTTGACATCCGATATCGCGGACATCAAGAGTTTGAGGAGGACCTCCCCTGCTCGCCACGTCTCCCATCTCTCCTCCGCAAAGCTCGGATCCTTTTCGATCACGACAATATCGGCGCGAAGCTGATCGAACGGGCCAATCACCGGTTTCGACAGGGACCGCCCCCCGTTAGCATCAATGAACAGATTCGGATGAAGGCAGAGTGTTTCCATTGGTTGGGAAAGGCGCGAGATATGGCAGATAAGCCGGCAACCGCTCAGTACATACTCTCGATATTTTTCGATGACATTATTAACTCGTTCTTTCGGCTTCGAGGCTTCTGGCTGACTGCTCCGATCGAAGCGCCGAAGTTTATGGCCTCCCGCGATGCAGAGTTGGGTGACCTTGCTGGGCGCTTCCTAACTGCCGCAACCTTGCCGGAACGGCTTAATTTAGGCCGCGACCTTGCCGATACTCTCTTTAAGGACGTACCGAATCCTGCCCGAATTGACTGACAGGCGAGGCAGAGCAGCGCTTAAACCTTCCGCCTAACCCTGGCGGTTTTTCTAGCACCTTGCTAGCAAGGAGTCACAATGGAAATCGGATTCATCGGGCTTGGGAAGATGGGAATGAATATGGTGACTCGATTGCAACGCGACCGACACCGGGTGGTGGTCTATGATCGGTCGGCTGATTTGATCAAACAGGCCGAAGCCGTCGGCTGTGTCGGCGCGACCTCGCTGGCAGATATGGCCGGCCAACTCAAGGCTCCGCGCGCTGTCTGGATCATGGTCCCCTCCGGTGTAGCAACGGAAGAAACCGTTCACGCTGTCGCGGCACTGCTCCAGGCCGGCGACACGGTGATCGATGGCGGTAATACCAGATTCCACGACGATGTTCGAAGGGCCGCGGACCTCAAGAAACGGCAGATTCACTATGTCGATGCCGGCACCAGCGGCGGGATTTGGGGGTTGACAGTCGGCTACTGCCTCATGGTCGGCGGCGACGAGGCGCCGGTGAAACAGCTCGCGCCGATCTTCACGACGCTGGCACCGGAACAAGGATGGGCTCACGTCGGCAGAGTTGGCGCAGGCCATTATGTAAAAATGGTTCATAATGGAATTGAGTACAGCATGATGCAAGGGTATGCAGAGGGCTTCGAGCTTATGGCGAAGAGCGACTATCAGCTCAATCTTGCGAAGATTGCAGACCTTTGGATGCACGGCAGCGTCGTTCGATCGTGGCTCTTGGAACTGGCGGCCGGTGCCTTGAAAGAGGATCCAAAGCTGGAGCAATTGAAAGGCTACGTGCAAGATTCCGGCGAGGGACGCTGGATGATCGCTGACGCAATCGAGAAAGATGTGCCGGTCCCGACGCTTGCGACTGCCCTCTTCACTCGTTTTCGTTCTCGGCAGAGCGAATCATTTGCGGAAAAAATGCTGGCGGCATTGCGGAAGGCATTCGGTGGCCATGCGGTCCGACGGTAAGGGCTCAATCTTCCATGCCACCGAATAGCCCGCGTATCGACATCAGCCCATCCCAGGAAACGATTCCTCCGGTCGAGCCATGCACACTCGTCATTTTCGGAGGATCCGGCGATCTGGCACGGCGGCGACTGATCCCTGCCCTCTACAACTTGCTCCTCGACGGATTGCTCCCCCGGCGGTATGCGGTGATCGGCCTGGGTCGCAAGTTGATGACGGACGAAGAGTTCCGCGCCACGGTTCGCGACGGTGTCGTCGCACATTCCCGTCAAGCGTTGGCAGAGGACAAGTGGAAGAACTTCGCGCCGCACCTTTTCTACGTGTCGGGGGGAAATGATGACCCTGATACCTATACCAGATTGAAATCCCGCGCAGAAGACATTGAGCGGAACTTTCAACTGCCTGGCAACCGGATTTTCTATCTGAGCATTCCTCCCAGTTCATTCGCATCCGTGTGCGAGGGGCTCGAGCAAGCCGGGATGGCTACGAAGCCGCAAACTCCTGCGCCATACGCCCGCATTATTGTAGAGAAGCCGGTCGGCCGAGATTTGGCTTCCGCCCAGGCAATCAACCATGTGACCGGACGCGTGTTCGACGAGTCACAGATCTTCCGCATCGATCACTATCTGGGGAAAGAAACTGTCCAGAATCTGATGGTCGTGCGGTTCGCCAACAGCATCTTCGAGCCGATTTGGAACCACAAATATATTGATCATGTGCAAATCACGGTGAGCGAAGCGGAAGGTGTCGGGACCAGAGCCAGTTACTATGAAGAGGCAGGCGCCTTGCGCGACATGGTGCAGAATCATATGCTCCAGCTGCTCTGCCTGGTCGCGATGGAACCGCCCTATTCCCTCGATCCCGACGTGGTGCGCAATGCGAAGATGGAAGTCCTGCGCTGCCTGAGGCCTATCACCGATCAGGATGTGGAACAGGTCACTGTCCGTGCGCAATACAGCGCCGGCACAACCCATGGTAAGCCCATCCCCGGGTATCGTCGCGAGAACGGCATCCATCCCGACTCCACGACAGAAACCTATGTCGCCCTCAAATGTTTCGTGGAAAATTGGCGCTGGGATGGAGTCCCCTTCTATCTGCGAACGGGGAAAGCGCTTCCTCAACGAGCCAGCGAGGTCGCTGTGCAATTCAAGGATATTCCGCACATCCTATTCAATGCCAATGCGCAGCAACCGCAACCGCCTAATGTATTGGCATTGCGCATCCAGCCGGAAGAAGGGCTCTCGCTCCGCATCGTCTCGCGCGTACCGGGGACTCGCGAGCAGACACACCCGGTGGAAATGGACTTTCAATATAGCGATGTCTTCGGTCGGCCCTCGCCCGAAGCCTATGAGCGGTTACTCCTGGACGTGATGGCCGGCGATGCGTCGCGATTCATGCGGCGCGACGCGGTTGAAGCCTCCTGGGCCTGGATCACGAAGATCCTTGAAGGATGGCAGCAGCAGGGATTACGCTGGCTTCCTGAATATCCTGCAGGGACATGCGGGCCGGTAGAGGCTGATCGTCTCATCGAAAATGACGGGCGGACATGGCGGACATTATAGCGACGCAGGTCATTGCGACCATAGCTGTTTATAGATTTCCTCTCTCGTTCCAAGACCACCGATGAATCGCGTGAAAACTCCTTCTTGATAATAGGCTAGTGCCGGCAATGAGTGCACCTCCAGCTCAGCAGGAATCTGGAAGTTCTCCTCGACGTTCATTTTCAGGATTAAAATCTTACCTGCCAGGTCGTGCTCCAGCTTTTCAAGCTCACGCATCAATGCCCGGCAACTCCCGCATCCCGGTTTCCAAAACTCTACCAGCACAGGAATTTCGGCCTGGCTGATAACGTGGTCGAAATCCCGATCTGTCACGTCATGCATCATGATCAACTCTGCTCCGTTCTCGCGAACACTTCACGGAACAAACGATCCGCAAATAATCGATATCCGCTAGTGGTCAAATGCAGCCCATCGTTGGAATATCGTCCCGCAAGCTGTTGTGACTCTGGGTCTACGGTTGCCGCGAAAAGGTCGAACAGCGCCAGGCGCCGTGATCCGGCATATTGTGCAATCAATTTATTGAGTTGGCGTCGCCGATCAAGGTGTTCTGCGAACCACCGACGTCCCTCCTCACTGCGAAGATCGTCATCACCCACTCTGATCGACGGAACGGTCACTGGCACCGGCTTGATCCCAGCTGCTGCGGCCAGTTCATACATCTCGAGAAGATTGCGCATAATGTCTGCCGGAGCGGCGTTCCATCCCAAATCGTTCGTTCCGCCAAGAATGACGACATGAGTCGGCTGCGGTGCAAGCACAGCCGATCGAAATCGTATCGCCATCTCTCCGGTCAGCTCGCCACAGATACCGCTCACAGACACACGTACGGCAGGCCCTGTCAATTCTTGTAAAAATGTTCCGTACGGTGTCAGGACACCTTGGGGGTTATCGGCGGTGGGCGTCTGAAACCCTGCCGTCAGGCTATCGCCGAAACAGATAATCACGAGATCTCCTCCTCTTTCTTCGCGAGACACTGCACCAAAAATACACGATTTTCTTGACCAAACGCCATGTGCACGGTACGAGTAATGCTTATGTCCGACCTCAAAGCGGCCCAAGAAATGATTGCGGCTGCCGTGGCTGCCAAACAGAACAGCGACCCTGAACTGGTCTCTGTCGTGCGGCTGCTCAAATCTCTCGATCGAGCTTCCAAGAATGTCCGGACGTTCGGCCAGCGGAACGTGGTCGCCCAGAAGTTTTTTGAACAATTCTACACGGAACTTACCACACATTTAATTGATTTCGGCACGCTCAGCTTTGGCGTGCAGCGAGAGGGTCTCTTCTTCAAAGAAGAAGTCGTATACAGTTCTCAAACAGGTGCGACCAGCGAAAACTTCGGTTTCAAACTCTACAGCGACGGCATCAAGGAAATTACCTTCCATCAAGGCATTGAAGAGGAAGATGTGCTGTTCTTCTTCGATGCTCTCTGGGACACGGTTGGAATTGCCGGCACCGAGGATGACGATATCGTAACTCGGCTCTGGACCAAGAATCTTCCGACACTCACCATCGTCACCGCCGACGAAGTCATGAAGGTCTCTGAAGTTGACGACGTCTTGACCCCTCAGGAAAATGAGCCACAGGATCGCTCATTGCAGGAGATCATCGCCGACTGCAAAGCGAGGGATGCCAAGGACGCACCTGACCCACAGCAAAGGACATCGCGCCTGTCTTCCGGTGTCACCGGCTATGAGGTTTCAGAATTGGAACTGGCCGCACTAGCAAAAGAAATCGCAATGGAATCCAGCCGCGACAGCATCTTGTATTCCCTTGATATCATGCTTGCGCTCTTCTCCTCTGAACGGTCTCCCGCGATGCTGGATAAAATCATAGATGTCTACGACGTCATCCTCAAATCGCTTATTCAAGGCGGCCATTGGTCGAGCACGGAACATGTATTGATGCTTCTTTCCGACGCAGAGGCGATTCGCCCTGAGCTCACAGATGAACAGAAGCAAAAGATTCACGAAATCTTCGAGCAACTAGGCAGCGCTGACATAGTCAATACAATTGAAGGCTATCTGAATAGAACCGAGAAGCCCCGCACCGATGGCTTGACGACCATTTTACTGATGATGAAATCCACCGCCGTTCCAGCGTTGTGTGGGCTCCTTGGCAACCTTGAGCAATCGGCGCACCAGCTTCTCGTCGTCAATGCGTTACAGGAATTGGCGAGAGACAGTCCCGATCATATAGCCCGCCACCTGACCGACCGCCGCCCGGGGTTTGTCCGAAATATTCTCAGCATCATCACCGCTTGGAACAATCCAAAACTCGGGGACAACATAGAAAAACTCTTGCGATACCCCGATCCCCAGATCAGGAGAGAGGCGGTGAAGACGCTGGCCGTGCTCAAGCCGAGTGGCAACGCAGCCAAATTAATTCCTCTGCTGAACGATGCAGAGGAAGGAGTGCGCCTGACGACGCTCAAATCGTTGCTCACAGGCAACTATGTCGCCCCGTTTTCAATATGGGACTCCATCATCAACGCTGACACGTTTGGTGATCGCCCATCCGCCGAGAAGAGAAACATCTTCCACGCCATTCGTCTTACGAGCAAGGATGAGGCAGTCCCCTACTGGCGGGCTCTTTTGACTGAATGGGGCTGGACCAATCGGAAGAAGCGTGAGGAGCTTGCACTCATGGCGGTTGATGCCTTGGGCAAACTCGGTACGGCCGCAGCTCACGCCGCATTGGAATTCGGCGCGAACAGAGGCACGACCGCCATAAAGCATGCCTGCGCCTTGACATTGGCCGTGGCTCATAAACCTCCCCGGACGGTGTAGGGGTTCTCCATCAGAAGGGACATGATTCATGGCTGATCCATTGCGCGTGTCCGATACAACACCCGGTGAAGTTGCGCCAGCCCCACCGATCTTGACCCATGAAAAATCGCTCACCAGGAAGGTCGCCAAGGGGTCGGAGGCCGGCGATATATATGACCAGCAAGTCTTGATGCTGGGTACTCAACTGGTGACCCAGATCAGCATTCTCATCAAGATGTCGCGTCTGCATGGTCCCACCAATGCGGCGCTCGACAATCCTGTCACCGCCGCGATGACCGTCATCAAAACGCTGACGCAGGACGAGCCGGTCTCTTTCCGGGTTCAAAACGACTTTCTCTTCCTGGGTCAACGACACATCAAAGTCACAGCGGCACAGATGCCGGTTTTTGCCACCGTGATCGACACGCTTAACCATTGGAGCATCGGCGGCATTACCTTTTCGTCCCAGGTAGAATCACGCGACTTTCGAGAATTTGTCTTCCTGCTCGCCGCGTTCGACGAGGGTAGCTCGATAGCCACTTTGAGGAGCGCGCTCACTGAACAGTCGGTCAAGGGTGTCGAACTCGAGGAGCGACGCGTCCTTCGTGGAAAAGCCACGGCCAAAACCCGATATGCAAATGCCGCTTCAGCGGTTGGGAAGCTTGTGCAAGATTCCCGCGAGAAAGGCACCATCGGCTTCAAGCAAGCAAAACGCGCGATTCAGAGCATCGTCGATCTCATGATGAACGACGAAGCCTCCCTGCTTGGGCTAACGACATTGCGGTGCCATGATCAGTATACGCATAACCATTCCGTAAATGTGTCATTGCTCTCGATGGCATTGGGCAATCGGGCAGGCTATCCAAAGGTGGAACTTGCTGAACTGGGCTTAGCAGCTCTGTTTCATGACCTAGGGAAAGCCAATATTCCGATGGAGGTCCTGAATAAGCCGAGCGAGTTTACCGAAGACGAGTGGCAGATGATGCGAAATCATCCTACCGAGGGGGCTCTCAGCTTGACCAGTATGCGAGGAATCACCAATTTACCGGGGCGCCTGGCCTCAGCGGCCTTCGAACATCACATGAACCTCGACTTTTCCGGCTATCCGAAGCTGAATGTGCCCTGGGAGCTCTCGATGACCGGCCGGATTCTTATGATTGCCGACTGTTATGACGCCATGACATCTTCACGCGTATACAGGCGGGAGCCGATGTCGCCGTCAAAGGTCCTGGGCTTCATGTTCGGGAAGGCAGGCAAATCCTTTGACTCCACCCTGATGAAACTGTTCGCAACCTGTGTCGGGATTATCCCAATCGGCAGTTTGGTCCTGCTCGACACCAATGAGCTAGCAGTCGTCGTCAAGCCCGCAATTGATCCGGCCGATGCCGAACATCCTTATGTCAAGGTCATCACCGATACAAACTGGACTGCCATCGAGAACGGGCCTGATGTCGACCTCCATGAGAAAGATGAAACGGGCGAATACCTTCGCAGCATTATCCAATTGATCGACAACAGTGAGTACAAGTTCGACACCAGTCGATATTTCGTCTAGCAGGCTTCGGTCGACAGAGCGCCTTGGCTTCTCCCTTCTCATCTCTTGACAGAGCAAGGCCCTCCAGCTATTCTCGCACCCGTCATACGGTTTGCAGGGTTACAACAAGGAGTGCTTATGTATATGACGGGAATCCTCTTGAGGCGGGCAACCCTAGCTTTGGCCGCCACGGCCATCCTGGTACTCACGATGCTTCCTACGGCACAGGCTGCCGACGCGTTCAAGATGGGAGTGGTCGATCCTCAGGCGGTGTTAGAAAAATCAAAGGCGGGCAAGAAAGCCCTGGATGGTTTCAAAGAATATGTCGCCACGAGGCAGAAATTATTGGCTGGGGATGAAGAGGAGCTGCGCAACCAGGAGAAGACGCTCAAGGACCAAATGGCGAAATTGAGCGATACCGAAAAAAAAGAAAAAGAGACTCAGTTTCGCGTAAAGGTCCAGGACTTCCAGAAGCGCGCACAGGAGTTTAATCAGGAATTGCAGGGGAAGCAGAAGGAGTTACTCGATGACTATATGAAGCGAATTTCTTCGGCCACTAAGACGGTGGCGGAAAAAGGCGGCTTTACTCTCGTGGTTGATAAGGGCAGCGAACAAGTCGTCAAAATTGTGATCTACCATAAAGACACCATCGATATAACCGAGCAAGTCATCAAAGAATTTGACCGAGTCAACAGCAAGTGACCGTACCAAGTCCGCAATGGAATCTCCTCAACCTTCAATTGGATAGCCTGCATCCCGCCAGCCTTTGATTCCCCCATCCATTGACACCACATTGCTGTAACCCATACGCCGGAGTGCGTCAGCCGCTAATATGGACCTGTAGCCACCTCCGCAATACAGAAGAATAGTCTCGTCCTTATTAGGGATATATGTTTCCACATCACGCTCAATAATCCCTTTTCCCAGGTGTCGAGCCCCCTTCGCATGGTCCTTTGCAAATTCGGCATCCTCCCGCACATCGAGAAAATGCTGTATCTCACCCCGATCGAGCCTGGTCTTTGCCTCTGCGACCGTACACTCCTTGACCCCTGTCCGTGCTTCGTTCACCAATTTGAGAAAACCTGGATTATGTTTCATCTCATCACCTTCCTCAATCGTTTCAAAATAATGCAGTTTGTCCGAGCCCGGGCCTCCGAAATGTCGCAGGGACCATTTCGTCACACAACGCCGCCAAGCCCGCCTTACGCCTGGAGACCTCAAATAACTGTTCGATCATGATCCAATAGGGGCCCGAACCACGATGGCGTTCGAAAAAGGCCCCTTCGCTCAGCGCACCACCACGCACCTCTCGAATCCGGTTGGTAATTTTTGCCATTCGCTCAGGAAATGCCGCCGCCATTCGCTCCATGAACACCGGCTCGACAGAACCGGATAGTCGGAGAAGTGTGGCCATGGCCTCTCCCGCTCCGGCTTGTTTCGCTCTGGCCAAAAGATCAGGCATATCCTCGTCGTTAAGACCAGGAATGATCGGAGACAGCGAAATCCCAGTAGGAATCCCTGCATCAGCTAAAGTGGCCATCGCCTCGAAGCGTTTCCGGCTGGAAGGTGCATGGGGTTCGACCTTTCGCGCGACCTCGTCGTCCGAAAACGGTATGCTGAAATATACACGAATCGAGGCTTCCTGATGCAGCCGACGCAGCAAGTCCAGATCCCGTAGCACCAATACCCCTTTTGTGATGACCCCGACAGGATTTCGATATTCAGCACAGACATTGAGACAAGCCCGCGTCAACTCCAGTGACGCTTCCAGCGGCTGGTAACAGTCGGTGTTCCCTGAGAACAGGATCAATTCCCCTTTCCACGAAGACTTCTCAAATGTCCGCCGAAGCAATATGGCAGCATCCCGCTTCACAATGATTTGAGATTCGAAATCGCTTCCGGCACCGAAGCCCCAGTACTCATGTGTGGGCCTGGCATAGCAATAAACACAGGCGTGGAAGCAGCCACGATAGGGATTGAGACTCCATCGAAATGGCAAGTCAGGGCTGTCGTTTCGGCTGAGAATCTCCCGTGTGGCATCTTCATACATTTGTAGTTTTACATGGGAAGCAGGCTCCAAGAGATCTCTGTGTTGCGATTGAAACGGGTTAGGTGGATTCATGACCCTGCGCATATAGCCATGCTGCTTAATCCTGCAGCTTCTGTCAACTGGGGCGCCACCTCAGCCAAGATAGAAGACTACCGCGCGATTGATTGACTAACCTCTACCTCGATGTTAAATTCCAGCCGCTTCCCGCGTTCACACACCTATGTACGATTTACGCAGCCTCCGCGACAATTTCGACGCCATCAGAACACAGCTTGGCCCGCGTGGCACCGACGTCCCGTGGGACAACATCCGCACATTGATCGAACAACGTCGCACGTTGACGAGCCAGGTCGAACAACTTCGCCATGAACTGAAAAAGGGATCGGAAGAGGTTGCCAAGCTCAAGAGAGAGAACCAGCCGGCGGAAGCCTCCATGACAGCCATGAAGGAGGTGGGCGAGCGGATCAAGAAGGTGGAGGACGAACTACGAGTCGTTGAAGAAACCCTCACCGCTCTGAATCTTCATATCCCCAATGTTCCACATGTTTCGGTGCCAGCTGGTAAAGACTCGACCAGCAACCTGGAGGCGAGACGATGGGGAGCCCCACCCTCCTTCCACGCACCGGCCAAGAGCCACTGGGAGATCGGTGAAGCCCTCGGCATTCTCGACTTCGACCGGGCCGCCAAGATCGCAGGGGCAAGATTCGCAGTCCTGACCGGGGCCGGCGCACTCCTTGAGCGGGCTCTGATCAATTACATGCTCGATCTTCACACGACACAACATGGCTACCGGGAGGTCTTACCTCCACTCCTTGTCAATCGGTCGAGCATGACCGCAACCGGCCAGTTACCCAAGTTCGAGGACGATCTATTTTGCCTGCGTGATGAAGACCTTTTCTTGATTCCAACGGCAGAAGTGCCGGTGACCAATCTTCACCGCGACGAATCGCTCACCGAACAGGCGCTGCCACTCCGATATACGGCCTACACCCCCTGCTTTCGCCGTGAAGCCGGCTCCTATGGCAGAGATACCAAGGGACTCATTCGCCTACACCAGTTCAATAAAGTCGAGTTGGTCTCCTTTGTAAAACCTGACCAGTCCTATGAGGAATTGGAACGACTCACCAGCCATGCCGAAGCAATCTTGCAGGGTTTGGGGCTTCATTACCGTGTTATGACCCTCTGCTCCGGCGATATGGGCTTTTCCGCGGCAAAAACCTATGATATCGAAATCTGGGTTCCCTCCCAGAACCTCTTCCGTGAGATCTCCTCCTGCAGCAACTTTGAAGGGTTTCAGGCCAGACGAGCCGGTATTCGATATAAACGCGCATCCGGAAAAAAGGATGCAAAAATGGAGTTCGTCCATACCCTCAATGGGTCCGGACTCGCCGTGGGTCGCACCGTTGTGGCGATTCTCGAAAACTACCAGCAACCGGATGGAAGCGTCATGATACCGGTGGTCTTGCGTCAGTACATGGGAGGAATGGAACGGATCAGGAAAGCATGAGACACTGCAAACACGGCTTGGAGGGGTGACGGAGTGGCCGAACGTGCCAGTCTTGAAAACTGGAGACCTCGCAAGGGGTCCGCGAGTTCAAATCTCGCCCCCTCCGCCAACAAGTCTCGAGCGTACCGAGGTTTTCTCCGCCGATTGAAGAATGCTTCGACATCCCCGCTGACATAGCGCACGGCAATCTGCAGGTACGCGCATATCTTCCAGGTTCTTTATCTTATTTGGTTACTTTCTTTACGCTGTAGCTGGAACAGTCCCCCCCGCGTCATGGAAGGAATCGAACATAAGCTGACTGATGAGCTGCTTCATGACAGAACCTCCTCGTGTGTGATTGTGAATTCAGTTTGCAGATTTCTTGGGATATTCTGACATGGTGGGTGGTCCCATCCCATGCCGTGCCATTTGATGGTGCTGCTTGGCTAATACCCGATCCTCCTCTTCAGTCTTTCTAAAGTTTGCCGCAATGGTACGGAGTTGGGCGATATGCTCTTTCACGGGCGTGGAGGTATCGTGATATTCGTTCGGGAACTTTTCAAAGTAGTCTGCCATGAACTCTCAATTATCCGCTTTTGTTTTGTTACTCTGAGCCAATTCTTCGTATTGCAGGGCAAGCGTGAAGTGCGTTTTTATGCCGCCTGCTAACTGTTCATCAGGAATATCGTTCGGAGCAGCAATTGCTTGCATGCCAGTAAGGAGACCGAAAACCATGAATGTGCATATGTATCGAAATTTAAGCATCAGACACCCTCCTTATTCTAGTGCAGCACCATTTTCTGAAACTTATTACTATTCTCCACGTGCCATCCGAGTGGCTAAACTTGGAAAAGGCCTAGGATGGCCAGCGCCAGAAGGGTCGCAATCGGCGGATTCGCTTGATCAACAGTGTGGGGTTCGGGCGGGATCAAAATCCGGCTACAGAATGAATCTGAATGTGGTCATGGGAATAGATTCACCACGAGTGGTTGCTGGGTGAGTCAATTGGCGTTCCGCAGGGCGACAGTACAGTGGCGGGTTCATCAATCACAACAGACCTATCAGGGCACTACAAACTGTCCAGGCGCTCCAAGGCTCCCTCTCGGGTCTGGTTCTCAACAGTCTTGGCCAGATCGGGGAAACGCTTCAGACTCGTTTCAATCTGATGGATGGTCTGTTCGTGAGCAGAAAGCGACTCTTCGATTGATGTCAGGATTTTTCGAAATGCTACCCCCACGCCTGTCGCCAGGATAGTCGGTGAGATGTTGAGCATACCTTTCCAGCACTTTGTCTCGGGAAACGATGAGCAAGCGGAACTTGTTGTGCAACAGGGCCAGACGGATCGTGCTACTGGTCTGCTTTTGTTTCGAAGGAGTGGGTATGAGGAGATCAGAGGCCCTCTGTTCCAATACCCGACGCGCAGACTCTTTCTCTCCTGTCGCTGCGGTACTCACGACTGGCACGAACCGTTCAAGCTCCTGTATGCAGCGCAATAGTAAGAAATGGTCTACGTCGGCACACCGCTGATAATTGTGTGCAGTGAACCCTAATGCTTTTAGATATTGAGAATCAAGGGGGAATGTGAGGGTCGGGCTAAACGGAAGCGGGACGGAAATTCCGGGCATGGCTCATGTCTTCCTCACTGGAGGTTTGAATTATGCCACTCCTAGATCCGGAATTCACGCAGTGCTGCTATTTTTGTGCAAGAAACCGTGTAAGGTTTTGTTGGGCGATATCCTTTAATCCGATAGTCGATGCCTTGCGCCACATATAGTAGGGTTTCGGGCTACCAAGGAAGATTGAGAGAATTACAAGGCATAGGATACCGATTATAAAAACAGTCAGGAGGCCCAGCAATATGTAGTGCATAACACTCTCCTCACCTGGGTGGTCACCCTGCTTTCGTGCGGCAATAACTGACATGAATCTATGGTATTCCTCACGGACAATCATAGTATTCTTATGTAGGGGGTATGGGGATAGACCGGTTTTTTCCATCGGGTGGGCGGCGTGAAGCAACCGGCGGTGGCATAATTCTAGGACCGGCTAGAGCGATCCTTAGTGAAGACACAACGGCGCATAGCTAACGGCTCCTCACCGGAGGATTCCCTCCGCCCCCCCCTTGAGTAGTATGGGAGAACGACATTCCAGTGTTATACTTTCCGAGAATGTTCGACAGGCAACTTCTAAGCACTGGAGGTACCATGAACAGCTCCCACGAACATCAGCACCAGCACAATCACCCGCATGCGCATGGCGAGACTGCCCACAGCCATGGGCACGAGCATGCCCATTCTCACGAACATGCCCACACTGGCAGTTTGCAAAGTCACGACCACGAACACCACGGCGACCATGGCGTTCATGATCATAAGCATTCGTGATACACGGGGACGTGAACGCCTTCGGTATGACGTAGTCCATAGCCTTGCTGTAGCCACATGCTTTCACTTGACATAGTAGAAGAGGGGCAGTGAACATATCCTTACACCTCTAACCCCACAACCTAGTCTGGAACGCCCAACCACCGATGGTTGTGAGAAAGGCTGTTGCCCATGCCGGAATCCACCAATCCGCCTCTTGGCAATTTGAAACCTGAAGTGCGAGAACTCATGCGCGTGTCGGAACGCCTCATCGGATTTGCCCACCAAAATCATGGGTCACTGTCCAATGATGACTGCGATGCGATTCTGTACTACATCAAAGATCTCCAACGTGAAATCATGCCCTACTGCTCGACGCATCACCAGGGAACCTGTCCCACCTGTCTTAAATAACTGAACATTGCCGGCTGGGGACAGCTTCGGCTGATCCGCCTCGCGTCGTTCAACGACAAGCGCCACAGACGCGGCTGTGGAAACATCGCCCGGAGCTTCAGCCCCAACTGACAATGGTTGGCGCTGGTCATCGGTGACGTGTGTGTCAGCCGTGAGACTTCCCGGCAGGAGAGATCCATAGCGCACGAAGAAAGCATCCAACACAGTTCGAGGTTCCGGCGGGACGGCTCTAAACGAATTACTGCAATGGGCGGTGTTTAGGGAATGTTGTCATGGCCCGAAGGCAGTCGGATAAAGGGGTTATCCGTTCGACCTTCCTTCTGCTTCCAGATAGAATGTTTGTAGACTCGTCAAGGTGACCGTTAGGGACTGCAGTTCGAGTGGGGTAAGTGGGCGATGTAGCTGTAGGTAGGCTTCGAGCGGAGAACTGGCAACCAGGAATCGGCGGATTATCTCCTGTGATTCGTCGTTCATGATAGATTCGTCAATCATGTCACTTTTAATTATATTGTCCTCTCAAACGGCCCAGAACTAGGACATCCCCTTAAAGGCCCCATCACTATGTGATCTCCCGTAGGGCACGTTTCAACTAGGGCATTTCCCAGGTTCAAGCCTCTGATCGATCTTGTACAAACAAGTTGTCCCACCCAGGGTGAACGACTGTCACCCACGGCGCGACACAAGGGAGGGTTATCAGGGCATCACACCTGGTAGCCCTCTCTTTATATTTCTCAGGGTACTTCCCAGCACCAATACCAAACGCAGTGTTAGACAATCACGGCGTCCTGCCTGGGTGACCTAGCCACAGCCACACCAGGCTAGCGACAGGAGGGTTATCGGGAACATACCCCCTGGTAACCCTCTTTTATTTCTCAGGGTACTCCCCCGACAGCCTCTCCACACGGATCACATCATTGCTGCCGGTGCCGCTAATGATTAGCGGCGGCGGAGCAATCTCGACTGTGTTCGTCGCCCCGTCTTCTTCGTGCTAATGAGCAGCAGATAGGCGAGGTAGGTCAGCAGCGGTCATCCTCGGGTGCGGATGATAGTGGCCCATGGCTTCCGGCATCCACTGCTCAATTTGGGCAATCCGAGTGCCGTGGCTAGGATGGGTGGCTAAAAACTCAGGGGGCTGTCTCTGATTCATTTGCTCCATGCGCTCCCAGACATGGAGTGCCTCGTGGGGATCATAGCCGGCATCAGCCGCTAAGAGCAAACCAATATAGTCGGCTTCCAATTCATGTTTCCGACTGTAGGGTAGGATAAATCCATACTGGGCCAGTGCGCCGCCGGCGAGCTGTGCGATTTGAGGACTGATACCCTGGGAGGCGGCGCCGAGGGTCGCTGCTACCACTGCCCCTTGAGCCACTATACCCTGGCTCATTCGTTCGCCTCCATGTCGAGCGAGTGCGTGGGTCACTTCATGGCCAAGAATAGCGGCAAGGCCAGCTTCATTCTGGGCCACCGGGAAAATCCCAGTATAGACAGCAATCTTTCCGCCTGGGAGGGCAAAGGCATTTTGCGTTGTGTCATCTTTAATTACCGATACTTGCCATTCAAATTGTTTGGCCCTTTCGGCATACAGAGACATCTTCACTGCCTCGATAATACGGGCCGCGACGCGCTCGACCGGTGCGATCTCACGAGGATCCTGAGAAATCTGAATCTTAGGATCCTGGAGAACCTGGGCATATGCCTGGATGCCCATTGTCTTTTCCTTGGAAACGGAAACTAGCTCCAACTGATGTCGATGGGTATAAGGATTCGTTGCACAGCCCGGGAAAGTAGTACCGACGATCATGAGGCTGACCAACAAAAGGACCATCAAGACTCCCTAATCTGGCATCACGGTGCCCATGGCGAAGGCACGATCAGCCAAAAAACCACAGAAGAATCATCGCTCACGTCGCCGCGATCGGCACCATAGGTTGCACGCGTCCCTATACGCTCGACGACGACGCCTGGGATTCATGATAGGCTCCTTCACGAAAAAGATTCTCCATACACAATTACATTTGTATGCAACGGGACTGGTTTTCGGCACTGGGACACTCCCGAGTGTTCTATCTAGTGAAGGAATCTGTGGGCTGCGAGGTGGAAGAAAAGCACTCGGGAAAGAGGTGCCGACGTCTCACAATATCAAAGGGATACAAAACCAGGTTCAACCGGTGGCAGTCGGAAAGAGGCGATGAAGCTGGCAAATGTTATACTTCATTCAGACAGGCACTGATAGAGGAGCCACCACCCGATGAAAAAGCTTAACAAGAGGTTTGCGCTCCGGACCTATTCACGGTTCCCTTTGCAAATCTCGATGACCTATCTTGGCCAAGTCTCTTCCGGCCGAGGGATTGTGGAGGAATTATCTCGGGTGGGATGTCGGATCCTCGGGAATGATCCCGTAATTGCGGGTGAGACGCTGAACGTGCGGATTGCTCTCCCTACTTCCACGAAGCCCCTGATCATTGAGCAGGCCACTGTGAAATGGGTCAACGGGCTGGAGTTTGGAGTAGCCTTTACACATATTCATCCACTGGAGGCAGATCGACTGCAGCATTTATTGGAGACGCTCCTTGGCAATAGAAGCTATCGCCGCCGCTCAGTGAAGCCGCCGGCTGCATAGTTCAACATGCTGGCCATCCTCCACTCCGACACGCGTTCGTTCTGTTCGCTTCCCCTTCCGCAGATGGTCTCTTAGTTTCATTATTCGGACTTACCGAGGTGCCGAAATCCTACGAGGGCACTCTCATTGTCGGGATGGCTTAAACCACTCCGTGAGACTTCCGAATCCTTATCGACATGGATGTCAATGACTTCTTCTTCCTTGCACACCGCAATCGTCACAGGGGTACCGACCGCCATATCTCGAAACATGCGGCTTTCCGGCCTAAGTTTAAAATTCGCCTCACCGTCAACCATGGAGAGGGTCATCTGAGACGTACTATAGTTGATGGAGACGAGTTTGCCGGATACAAACCGAGGAGACAAATTCGCTCCTTTTCTATTCGCATCCATGATGTGGTTCCCGTCGTTAAGCCACAGAATCATTTCATCCCCCACCTTTGGTACGTCCCGACCATACCGGACATCAACCGATTCAGCCAACGTGTAATTCGTCCCCGTGCCGGTTCGTACGGTATAGAGGCCTGATTTCACGTGAGTCACCACCCCTTCAACCATAGAGTGTCGGGCTTTCATGTGCGCGATCTCTTCAGAGTCCACGGGATTGGCTTGCGCATTCAGAGAACTCATGATTACCAGCGCCGATAGCACGACCAGCGGAGTGATGAAGACACATATACCTTTCATGGCAACCTCTCTTCCTTTACTTGATTGATTGGTCTATTTTGATGTGGCGGAACGTGACTGCAGCCAGATTGTCGATCACACCCTCGCAGTCTCGGCCAAGTATGAATCAATGCCTGCATGGGAAGAACTAGTCGATTCCCGAGCTTCTCACTGCCTACACACTTGTCTCGGCCCCGAAACAACTATTCGGACTGCAAGTCGTGTAGCTGATCGATGAGCCGTTGGAGTTTGTCCACGGCGTGGCGGCGCTGGCGTGGGGTGATCTGCTGATCGACGGCCAGGACCATTGGTGTGACAACGTCGCGCATCTGTCGGGTGACCTCTTGATAAGCATGGGGGGCAGTAGGGTCTGGATAGAAGACGAGCAAAGCACGCAAATCTTGTGCGAGACTTTCAGAGGTGTGCGGTTGACGTAGTAGTGCCAAAAGCGCCAGTTGCTGCTGCTGCCGGTACGTGGCCCAGAACGGTTGGGTATCTGGGAACGTGAGACTTAATTCGCGGATCTGAGTTTCTTGGTCTTGTGACAAGGACCCAAGCCAGTCTTCTACCCAATTGATGGTATCGTCTGCGCGCTTTTTGAGACGCTCTGGCACAGCGGCGTGCGCAAGCCTCGTCGCTTTGTTGGTGTCCTTCTGAAAGGCAACCTCGAGGGTGTGCACCTGGCTGGAGTTGATGGAGGCGAGGAGGATGCCGCTGTCGGCGATGACCCGATTGACGAGATCGTTGCGTAGACGATCGTAATTGGTAAAGACCCAGTCAATGTCCTGACTCGTGAGCCCTCGTTCGAATCGCTGCTGTATCTGCGCGAGAAAGTCTTCGTATTGAGGAATGGCTTCGCGTCGGTGCCGGGCGAGTAATGACGTAAGTCGCTCGGACAAGTCATGGCGTTGGTCTGAAGTGAGATCAAGATAGTGATCAGCTTGCCACAAAATGATCCAGTCCGCATAGCGATAGAGGGAGAGAAGCGAGCAGCCGGAAAGGACAAATAACAGCCCGGCGGCACACCATATCCACAGGCTACGCCCCTTTGCCCTCATCCCACCTCCCAAGTCACATGGGAACTCTGCAGTCGTATGTCTCTCTGCTATGCCACATCTTGTTTTCTGGATTCCATGCTTTGCTTGAAGCGCATGAGATCCTCGTGAAGAGTCGGAGCGGGATCTTGCCCCAGGAAAGAGGCGAGGGCTACCCCTATTGGGCCCGCTGGGGGATCATACTGCAGTCTAACGGTGATACGGCAGCTTTGGCCATCTTCAAGAGGGGTAAATACGACTGAACCAGCGTGCTCTACGATCGCTCCCTGCAAGGTCCTCCAGCCAATCCGCTCATTTTCGACTTCGTTAATTATTTCGGCATCCCACTCCAGTGTGAGTTCCCCACCCAAAATGTTCAAGATCCAATGTGACTGGTAATCATCGATTGGAGACACTACCTTGAGATGGCTCATGACTTTCGGGAGATTCTCCACTTGCCGCCAAAACTGAAACAATTCGCGTGGTGAACGTTGGATGACAACTGATTCTTCGATTTTGATGGCACGACCTGTATGCACTTTCCGTCTGCCGATGGCTGAAGTATCGCCATAGGGCTCATTGCTATTGAGGCCAAGCCATGCATACATGACGCAAAACCCTGTGGTGGCACGATGTAATAGCGCGAGCCCCATGAGTGCTCCGACCCTGCTCAGAGTGCCCGTACGGGCCGAGGGGCCCCTGAGACTGCCCCAAAGCAGGCCGGCGCCGACGATGCCCGATACAACTCGCTCGGCGAGGCCCACATTACGTTCACCAGCCTGTTCTTCATCCATGTCGCCTGTATTGGGCCGATATCGTTTCTGGACCGCTTTCCTCTCCTTATCATTCTGATTTGTCATGCCATCACCTCTTTAAGGATTTATTTTTCCTTTTCCGTAATTCAAACCTCATCCCGACCGTAAACGGTCCCAAGTTCCATAACGCAATGTAATGTAGTGACCGGAAGGCAGGTACTGTGTAACGCCCTAGAATACCCTCTGACAGCCCCCCTCAACCATTTTGTTTTTGTAAAGGTGCGCGCAAAACTGAATTCTTCGGAGAGCGTGCGGGAAATTTTCCTATGGCATGCGTTGAGGTATCACGGGCCCAAGAGGTATGTTCCTGATTCAGGTTGGCCGTAGACTCGCTCCACCGCCAACCAGTTTCGAACAGTTTTGAAGTATCGGCTCACTTGCTGCCAGATTCGCGACATGGCATCGTCGCTCTGTCTTCGTCTATCCCTTAAAGAGCTTTTCATCTGGGATACGGGTGATGGGCATCTCCCGCACTTCTCCTTCTCGCTTCACTCCCAATTTCACTTCTGTTCCCGCTTCCCCGCGGATCATCTTTATTACCTCTTCATACGTCTTGCCAATGACGCTTTCGCCGTTTACGGACACAACTTCATCACCATGTTTTAAGCCAGCTTGCTGCGCCGGGCCTTCCGGATGCACTTGGGCTATATACAGGGACGTTCGATCCCCAATCCGATCTGCTAATATTCGTAGCGATACCCCAATAATGCCTTTCGGAACCTGACTATTTCCAGCCTCATTTGCCGTTTCTCTTCGCACTTGCTCTGATGATGCTTCTAGATTATCTGACGAAGCGTTTCCTGCTCTTTCGGACATCTGAGGTTGTTGTCCTGCCGTTCGCTCTATTGTGCTTTGTGTTTGACCACTGCCTCGTTCTCCAATCCCTGCCGGCTGTTGGGGAAGGGCGGGTGTTCCGCCTTGGGCGAGGGCAGTGCTTGAAAGAAATAGCATCACGCCGCAGATAGAAACCATTTTCATTGTAATCCTCCTTTAGTCTCGGGCATCCCTTCAGAAATATTGTCATGCGATGGGATCGCAAAGTACTAGGAAGATGCCTGGCTCTAAAGCGCACGGATCTAACTCTGGCGCATCATCTCGACGACGCGTCTGAGGTCGGACTGATGACTACGCCCCCGGCGGGAGCAATAGATAAAGGCCGATTACAATGATGGGAGCCGCAATGACCATCGCTTTTTTCCCGAAGGCATCATTCACGCCATAAATTAAGATGGCCGCGATGACTGTATAATACATAGCCCCGATTCCCCGGTACGTTCCACCACCAGCTTCCTCTGCCAACGCGACTGTGGGTACGAAAGTCATGAGTCCGATCAAGAGGCTGATGAGTCTATTCATGGCATATACCTCCTATTGATAGACTTGCACAGGGTCATTGTAACCTCCTCCTTTCGCGTTCCTGCCTATGGGTTACCCTTGTGAGGTAGCTGAACGAAAGAAAGGAGTCCCCATGCTCTACTTTGCCCTGATGTTTTTGGTGGTCGGACTGATTGCCGGTGCCCTCAATCTTGCTGGCGTCTTAGCCATAGCGATTCAGATTTCCTGGTTTCTGTTCGTGATCGGAGTCATTCTGGTTGTGATCCATGTGATCACTGGGCGCAGAACCCCGATTGATTAGAAGGATTTGGGATACATGGCTTGATCGAAGTACTTGGCGAGGAAATGGGAGCCGCGGAGTCGCAAGTGAGTCGGGATCTGAGGCACAGGTGGGGGATGCTCGAATAAATAGGCTGACCCAAATTCATACAACATATAAAAAGGAGTAATGAGATGAAGAAAACAATTCTGTCGTTCGGATTGGCCCTTGCGCTCGGCGGAACTGTTGTTCCGGCCTGGGCACTGTTCGAATCGGATCGGGCGCTCAGTGAGAAGGCAACGGTCAGCATGATCGATGCCCTTAAAACCGCGGAGCAGGCCAGACGAGGCAAACCTGTTGAAGTAAATATGGGGAAGATGATGGTCGTGTTGTTTATAAGATGGAGATGATAGACGGGAAGAGCACCCATAAAGTCTATGTGGACACCATTACCGGCAAGGTGCATGAAATCAAATAGAGATTCTTCCGTCGTTTAATGCTGCGTTGCAAAATCGGCCCGACGAGATGAAAGGCCACTCAGCTTCCAAATCACCTAATCAGGGCTCAGGCTGTTGCTCTAGGCTAGTCTACGCATGTAGCTCTCCTATGTTGTCGCGAAGAATCTTTTTCCATATATAATATAGTACTACTTTAACTATATAACATATATAATTGATAATAGATGTTTATTTAGCAATACATAGCTAACCTGTCGCCGAGGATTCCCCCCACCTTTAGTTCAGTTCTACCTACGTCTATGGTATTTTCAAAAACTTGGTCTTGTCCCATGATGGCACTCAACAACGGAACAACAAAGAGTCTCTCTTAGAGTTGGAAGATATGCCTAAAGACAATAAAAGACACAAAGAGATCAGGCCAACGTCCACGATGATTTGGGGTGAGGCTCTCGGGCTAGGCTGAAAGCATAGATATTCCCTTCGTCGAGAAGGAAAAGAAGATGGACGTCATCACTTCGCTGATCCAATACATGAAGTTGCGCAGAGTGCAGAACAAGCAGAAACGCCAAAAACGAACCGTGCTGCACATGTTGGCAGCCAGCGGTGTGGTCCGTCCCGGCCATATTGAACTCCGATACACAAAACCATTCGCTCGATCTACCGCTCGCCGCGCATAGACAGCCACTGCTCCCAATGCCCTTCTCAACACAGTTTTCTCGACTCCAATCGCTTTTGGCATGAGTTTTCCGCTACGCGATGCACACCGCTCCTTCCTTATATTCGGTCTGGTGTGCACGGTGGGTTGACGTCGATGCCGAGTGAAGGGCATACTGCTGCGCTCGCAGAAGCACAGTACTCGTACTGTTTCTGATAACAGTGGGTCACATGTTATACAAGGAGAGGTGGCCGAGTGGCCGAAGGCAACGGTTTGCTAAACCGTCGTAGGGGCAAAACCTCTACCGAGGGTTCAAATCCCTCCCTCTCCGCCACCATACTTAACCGTCAGTTTTCCGCTGAGTAAGCCCTCATACGACCCCACGGCGGATAGCGTATACCCCCGTCCTCGCGCGTCATGGAACGGCGCGCACCGAATGCGCCCAGGGATCAACTTCCGCAAGAGTTGCCGCGTGTGCACTATACGACAGCCCAGCCGTCAGACTAAGCCATGTCTGTTCTGCGGCTGATGTGCGCGCTTTACTTTCCCTTCCGAACCCCTTAAAATCTCAATGTCGATGCTACGCGAGCAGAGAAGCCGACAGCCGCTCCGCTCGCAGGTGATGTAGGCTGATGTTGTAAACCGACGCACCCACGTCGGACCCGAAGAGCACTCCTGGTCGAGTGCTCTTTTTTTTGCCTACGCGATCCGCGGCATTTTCTCGTAACCCGCCTCAGATTCTCTAAGAACACCAAACAGATACAGATGCTAAGGGTGAGATGAGTTGAGAAGATCTGAGATGAGTTGAGAAGAGAAGAATTAAGAAGATAAGAAATGAATTGGCTCTTCATGAGGGATCCTTGTCCTGATGGATAGACTTCTCATTGTTCGGCGGCAACTCTGAGATCTTCCCCACCACAT